>Ga0209701_10000960_pt1 | contig 17935 bp, 29 predicted proteins | sample CZO8metaG_4_FD_188356 | JGI IMG/M metagenome (GOLD analysis project Ga0209701, IMG submission 188356) | Vadose zone soil microbial communities from the Eel River Critical Zone Observatory, Northern California, USA - CZOApr15con2H3.8 metaG... | ecosystem: Environmental > Terrestrial > Soil >... | reverse complement strand
CGCTTCTGGCGTTTCTCGTCGAGCACCTGTTCGCTGCCCAGCAGTTCGATGAAGGCTTTGTCGGCGCCATCGCCTTTTCGCCAGGCGGTGCGGACAATCCGGAGATAGCCGCCCTGACGATCGCCAAACCGCGGCGCTACCGTGTCAAAAAGCTTGCTGACCGCCTCGTCCGTCATCAGGTATGCCGCTGCCTGCCGCCGAGCTGCCAGGTCGCCCTTTTTGCCGAGCGTAATCATCTTCTCGACTAGCGGACGAACCGCTTTTGCCTTGATCGCAGTCGTCTCGATCCGTTCTTCCATGATCAGCGACGTGACCAGATTCCGGAACAACGACCGCCGGTGCGACGTGTTCCGTCCGAGTTTGTATCCCGCAACCTTGTGACGCATGAGAACCTCAGTTGTCAGTTGCCAGTGGTCAGTTGCCAGCGGCTTTCCTTGTATTGACCAAGCTTCGTAGTCAACGTGCCAGCAGTCAGTGCCCGAAAACTGGCAACTGGCTGCTGGCTACTGGTTCCTTACAGATCGTTATCCCCGTACGCCGAAGCCGGCAGTACCTGGTTCGAAGTCGGTCCGGGTACGGCGTTCCCGTGCTCGTCGATCTTCATGCCCAGGCTCAGGCCCATCGAGGACAGGATTTCTTTAATCTCGTTCAGCGACTTTCGGCCGAAGTTCTTGGTCTTCAGCATCTCGGCTTCGGTCTTCTGCACCAGTTCGCCGATGCTCTGAATGTTCGCGTTCTTCAGGCAGTTGTAGCTGCGCACCGAGAGTTCCAGTTCCTCGACCGAGCGGTTCAGATTTTCGTTCTTGATCTCCGGCTTACGCTCTTCGCTCGACGACGCGGTCTCGATCTCTTCCTCGAAGTTGATGAAGATATTCATGTGATCCTTCAGCAGCTTCGCGGCCAATCCGATCGCATCGCCTGGAGTGATCGAGCCGTTCGTCCAGACTTCGAGCGTCAGCTTGTCGTAGTCGGTGATCTGACCGAGACGCGCCGCTTCTACGGTGTAGTTGCACTTGCGTACCGGCGAGTGGACGGAATCGATCGGTATGAACCCGATGCCGAGATCGTCTTCGAAATTCTTGTCGGCGGAAACGTAGCCGCGCCCGCGCTTCAGACGCATCTCCATGTCGAGCTTGCCGCCTTCGCTGACGGTTGCGATATAGATTTCCTTGTCCAGAACTTCCACATCGCCGTCGGCTTCGATCATGCCGCTGGTCACAACACCGGGCTGATCGGCCCGCAGATAGATCGCTTTGGGACCTTCGCCCGCCAGCTTGAACGGAATCTGCTTCAGGTTCAGGATGATGTCGGTCGCATCCTCGACAACTCCGGGAATCGACTGAAACTCGTGCAGGACGCCTTCGACCTTCACCGCGGTGACGGCGGCTCCTTCGATCGAACTCAGCAGCACGCGTCTCAGAGCGTTCCCGATCGTGGTTCCGAAACCGCGCTCAAACGGCTGCGCCCAGAACATCCCGTACTTGTCAGTAAGGCCGGTAGCATCGCTCGCCAGCCGTTTCGGTTTTTGAAAACCTTTCCACAACATTGTGTTTCTCCTCTCGGCCATGTGGCTCCGCAACGGCTCTCCGAACCGGCCCAGATTCGGATCAAGCGCCATAGCAGGCTGATCTGGCTCGAAACAGGCCAAAATCTAGATCCTTCGCTTCGCTCAGGATGACGCGGCTGGGCTCAGACGCCCAGCCAAGCAGCGTCACTTGCTGTACAACTCGACAATCAGCTGCTCATTCACCGGCAGCTGGATGTCTTCGCGCTTCGGTAGTGCGGTCACGCGTCCCTTGTAGGCGTCGCGATCCACTTCCAGCCAGACCGGCGAGGGCTGATGGCTGGCAAACTCCTTCGCGATTTCGAGAATCGGCACTTTGTGGCTGCTCTCGCGAATCGCGATCTCCTCGCCCACGCTGACCTCGTACGATGGAATGTTTACCTTGCGGCCATTCACCTGAACGTGTCCGTGGCGTACCAACTGGCGCGCCTGCCGGCGCGAAATTCCGAAGCCCAGCCGATATACGACGTTGTCCAAGCGGCGCTCGAGCTGTTCAAGCAGCTTGGCGCCCGTCACACCCTTGGAGCGGGCGGCATTCTCGAAATAATTCCGGAACTGCCCTTCCTGGGTGAAGTAGATGCGCTTGGCCTTCTGTTTTTCGCGCAACTGCAGGCCGTAGCCCACAACCTTGGTTTTCTTGTCTTTCCCGTGCTGACCGGGAGCATAGTTGCGCTTCTCAAGCGGACATTTGTCGCTGAAGCACTTTGTGCCTTTCAGGAAGAGCTTGATCCCCTCCCGGCGGCATAGACGACACACTGCATCGGTATAACGTGCCAAGTTGTTCTCCTTTAGATGACCGGTTTACAGGTTTGGCTTCACCCTTCATCCCGGACGAAAATCAGTTCTCGGTTCTCAGTTCTCAGAAAAACCCAGTTTCTGCGGTTCTCCTGGTTTTGCTGAGAACTGAGAACCGGGAACTGAGAACTGCTCTTACACTCTGCGCCGCTTCGGCGGCCGGCATCCATTGTGCGGAATTGGCGTCGCGTCCTTAATAGAACGGACTTCGATTCCCGCCGCCGCCAGAGCACGGACAGCCGACTCGCGGCCCGATCCCGGACCGCTCACCCGGACATCCACGGTACGCACGCCGTGGTCGCGCGCCATGTTGGCGGCGTTCATCGCGGCCTGCTGCGCCGCAAACGGAGTGCCCTTACGCGACCCCCGGAAGCCCAGCGATCCCGAACTCTTCCACGCCAGCACGTTGCCACTGGTATCCGAGATAGTGACGATGGTGTTGTTGAAAGAGGCCTGCACATGCACCAGTCCATGCGGGACGTGCTTGCGCTCTTTCTTCTTGAACGTCTTCTTCTTGCCCTTTTTCTCAGGCGCTGCTGGTGCGCCCGCTGCTACCGCTGCCGGTTTAGCCATTGCTGAGTTCTCAGTTCTCGGTTCTCAGTTCTCAGTAAACCCGTTTCTCAGACAACTGAGAACTGGGAACCGAGAACTGAGAACTGCTTCTAAGTCTTTGTCGCCGTCTTCTTCTTCTGCGCGACCGTACCTTTGCGCGGTCCTTTGCGGGTACGGGCGTTGGTGTGGGTGCGCTGTCCGCGGACCGGCAGGTTGCGGCGATGCCGGAACCCGCGGTACGAACCGATTTCGATGAGCCGCTTGATGTTCATCGAAACGTCCTTGCGCAGATCGCCTTCCACCGAGCCTTCCGCTTCGATGACTTGACGGATGCGGTTGACTTCGTCTTCCGCCAGATCCTGCACTTTCTTCATCGGGTCGACTTTCGCTTCGTCCAGAATGCGCGCCGAGCGCGAGTTCCCGATCCCGTAAATGTATGTGAGCGCGATATTCACGTGTTTGTTACGCGGAAGGTCGACGCCGGCAATACGAGCCATATTCCCTCTCTAGCCTTGACGTTGCTTGTGCTTGGAATTCTCGCAGATCACCCGCACCACACCCTTGCGGTGGATGATCTTGCACTTATCGCAAATTTTCTTGACCGATGCTCTAACCTTCATAAACCAGTTCTCAGTTCTCGGTTCTCAGTTCTCGGTTCTCAGTTCTCAGAAAACCGGGGTGCCGGCGCTTCGCCGGCCTCGCGAAACCTATTTGTACCGGTACACAATGCGCCCGCGATTCAGGTCGTAGGGCGAAAGCTCGACAGCTACTTTATCTCCGGGCAGGATGCGGATGAAGTTCTTCCTCATCTTCCCGGAAACATGCGCCAGCACCTGGTGTTTGTTTTCCAACTCCACCTTGAACATGGCATTCGGCAGTGGTTCGACGACCACCGCCATCACTTCAATCGCGTCTTCTTTACTCATCGACCCCCTGAAATCAGTTCTCGGTTCCCAGTTTCCGGTTCTCAGTTAAACCCCAACGGCTCTCACTGAGAACTGAGAACCGGGAACTGAGAACTATCCTTACTGGGTCAAAATCATCGGGCCTTGCTTTGTAACCGCCACGCAATGCTCAAAATGCGCGCTGTAGCTGCCATCGAGCGTAACGGCGGTCCATTTATCGCCCAGCACCTTGGCCTCAGGACCTCCCGAATTTACCATCGGCTCAATCGCCAGCACCATGCCTTCGGTCAGCTCCACGCCCTGGCCCTTCTTGCCGAAATTCGGGATCTGCGGCGCTTCGTGCAACTTCGTCCCGATTCCGTGTCCCACAAACTCGCGCACCACGCTGAAACCGTTTGCCTCGACGTGTTTCTGGATCGCCGACCCAACGTGCCCGATCATGTTGCCAATCCGCGCCTGCTCAATCCCCCTGTACAGCGAAGCTTCCGTAACCTCGAGCAGCTTTTTCAGTTCTGTGGCCAGCGTCTCGCCTACCGGCACCGTGATCGCCGCGTCTCCGTAGTAGCCATCGAACACCACTCCACAATCGACGGAAACGATATCGCCCGCTTTCAACACCCGCTTTGCCGACGGAATCCCGTGCACAATCTCTTCGTTCACTGAAGCGCACAGCACACAGGGATATCCGTTGTACCCCTTGAACGCCGGCGTCGCTCCCAGTTCCGCGATCAGCTTCTCGGCCGCCTTCTCCAAGTCCATGGTCGTGGCCCCGGGTGCGACCAGCGCTTTCACATGGTTCAGAACCCGGCGCACGAGCTGTCCGCTGCGCCGCATCTTCTCAATCTCTTCCGGCGACTTGCGGACGATCTTGTCATCTCCGAAACTCATCATTCTGGCTTTGCCGGTCCGCTCGCGGTTCGCACCGCCGCGTGGCTGTCAATCACGCCGAGAATTTCAGCGGTAACCTCATCCACGGGGCGATCCGCATTCAGCGGAATCAATCGGCCCTGCGCCTGGTAATAATCGGCCACCGGTTTGGTCTGCACTTCATAAGCCATCAGACGCGGACGGATGACCTCATCGCGGTCGTCATTCCGGTGGACCAGCTTGGAACCGTGCGCCAGATCACATAACTCGTCGACGCGAGGCGGTTGAAAGTGGAGGTTATAGATCCGCCCACAGGTGGGACAGGAACGTCGCCCGGTAAGCCGTAGCAATAGTTGAGTATAGTCGACATCCATCTGGATCACAACCGGTGAGCACTTCTCCGACTTTTCAAAGAACTCTCGCTCCAGGAAGGCATCCAGCCATCCTGCCTGGGCGGCGGTCCGTGGAAAGCCGTCCAGAATAAATCCCCGTTCGCAATCCGCTTGCTTCAGCCGGTCGGCCACAATACCAAACAGCAATTCGTCCGGAACCAGTTCGCCCCGGTCCATAATGGCTTTGGCCATCAGGCCGAGGTGGGTCCCCTGCTTTACGTGCTCCCGCAATAGATCTCCGGTAGAAATCTGCGGGATGCCGTAATGCTCCGCGATTTTCTTGGCCTGTGTTCCCTTACCGGCCCCCGGAGGTCCCAACAGAATCACCGGCCCGATCTTTTGTGCGGCTTCGTTGGCCATTCGAAATGGCCCCTCTTTATTCGTATTTCCTCTCGCGGAGGGACCGCACCCCCGCGCCCACATTTTCTTTCGCGCCGGTTCCCACCGGCCCCAGCTTCTTACCAGGTCCTGCGTCCCCGAAGGCGCCCGCTCTTCGGAGTAAACCCGTCGTAATGCCGCATGATCAGTTGCGCTTCAATCTGAGTCACCGTATCCATCGCCACACCGACCACGATCAGCAGCGACGTCCCGCCAAAATAAAAAGTTACGCCCAAGCCGTTGGTCACCCATGCGGGAAGGTTCTCAAAGAACCTGCCCACCAGCCACAGATGGTTCAGCTTAATGCCCGCAATCATCCACTCGGGGATGAGGGAGATCAGGATAAGGTAGAGTGCGCCCACTAGCGTAATGCGTGTCAGAACATCGTTGATGTAGTCCGCAGTCCGCTTGCCTGGGCGGATTCCGGGAATAAATCCACCCCACTTCCGCATGTTGTCCGCGACCTCGTTGGGGTTGAACACGATCGAGATATAGAAGTAGGCAAAGAAAATGATGCCCACCGCGTAGAGCGTCGCGTACAGCGGTTCCCCCCAGCGCATAGCATCGAGGATCGGTCCGATTACTTTGTTGTTCTTGAACGGGGTGCCCAGCATCTGCGGCAAGGCGAGAATCGAAGACGCGAAGATAACCGGCATCACGCCGCCCGCATTGACTCGCAGCGGAAGGTGCGTAGACTGCCCGCCCATCACTTTCCGTCCGACCACGCGCTTGGCGTACTGCACTGGAATCCGGCGTTCGCTGCGTTCCACATACACGATGAACGCCACCACGGCGATCATCAGAACCAGCAGCATGACAATGGCCGGGACCGTGAAAGCGCCCCAGGCATCGTTTCTAGCTTTTTCGTACAGGTCGACGATGCCGCGTGGCAAGCCCGTCACGATGCCGGCAAAGATCAGCAATGACATGCCGTTCCCAATGCCGCGTTCCGTGATCTGCTCGCCCAGCCACATGATGAAGGCCGAGCCTGTGGTGAGTGTCATCATCGTCATCAGGATGAATCCCGGCCCCGGATTGGTAACGAAATCGCCCGCCTTCTCCAGGCTGATCGCAATCCCGAACGACTGCACGGCGCTCAGCAGGACAGTGAGATAACGCGTCCACTGCGTGATCTTCTTCCGGCCCATTTCGCCTTCTTTCTGCAGCTTGGCAAGAGGCTCATACACCACCGTCAGCAACTGCAGAATGATAGACGCCGTAATGTACGGCATGATTCCGAGCGCGAAAATCGTCAGCCGCCGCAGGTTACCGCCGCTGAATAAGTCCACGAAACCGAGCACCGTGCCCCGGTTTTGCTCAAAGAACTGCGCCAACCGTTCCCCGTTGATCCCAGGAGTAGGAATGTGCCCGCCCAGGCGGTATACCGCCAGGATGCCGAGCGTGAACAGCACGCGCTTGCGAAGGTCAGGAACCCGGAAGATGTTTGCCAGCTTTTCCAGCATTACTGCAACACCTCAACCTTGCCGCCCGCCTTGGTTATTTTTTCTTCGGCGGTCTTGGAAAACTTGTGCGCCTTCACGGTCAGAGCGCTCTTCAATTCGCCGTTCCCGAGAATCTTGATCCGCTTCTTGGTACGTACGACGCCCGCCTTCCGGAGCACTTCCGGAGTGATCTCGGTCTCGCCCACCGCTTCCAGCCGGTCCAGATTCACGACCGCATATTCTTCGCGGAAAATGTTCTTGAACCCGCGCTTCGGAATTCGCCGGTGTAGCGGCATCTGGCCGCCCTCGAAGCCGCGCAACAAACGCGCTCCTGAACGCGACCACTGTCCCTTGTGCCCGCGCGTGGATGTCTTGCCCATGCCGGACCCCATACCGCGTCCGACCCGCTTGCGCTTTTCCGCCGCCTTACGAGGAGCTCGTATTGTTGAAAGATTCATGATGAGTTCCTAGTTCTCAGGTCTGACACCTGAGACCCGCTATTTCACAATCTCCACCAGATGCGGCACCTTTTTCACCATGCCGCGGATTGCCGCATTATCCGGCCGTTCAATCACCTGGTTGAGCCGGGTGAATCCCAACCCCTTGACCACCAGTTTGTGCTTCACCGGCGTACAGATCGCCGACCGCACCCACTTCAGGTGAATCTTGCCGCTCGTCACTTTTGATGTTTTCGCAACCATTTGTAATTCCTTTGTACAAGCACCATGAACTGTCGTAGGCGTTAACCCGAGATCTGATTCCGAACGACTAACGACCAGCGACTAACGACGCTTTATAGTTCCTGCGACGTCTTGCCGCGCAATGCAGCCACATCTTCCCTGTTCTTCAGCTTCTTCAGCGCGTCAAACGTCGCCTTGATCACGTTGTGCGGATTGGTGGTGCCAATCGACTTGGTCAGAACATTCTGAATTCCCGCCGAGGTCATTACCGCTCGCACTGCACCGCCCGCGATCACGCCCGTGCCTTCCGGCGCCGGCTTCAGCAGCACCCGGCCCGATCCGTAGCGTCCCAGGACAATGTGCGGCACGGTCGTTTGAGTCAGGTTGATCCTCATCAGGTTCTTCTTCGCCGATTCGATTCCCTTGCGGATGGCCTGCGGCACCTCTTTGGCTTTGCCGGAACCGTATCCGACGACCGCCGCCGATGGATCACCCACCACCACCAGCGCCGCGAACGAAAGGTTCTTGCCGCCCTTGACCACCTTGGTCACGCGGTTGATCGAAACCACCTGGTCTTTCAGCTGAAACGAAGCCGCATCGAGCTTCTTAATAACTGTTGGCATCCTGAATCTCGCAACTCTCTTCTTCGTTGATGTTCGTCAGAATCGCCGGTTCAGATGTTTCTGAGACCTGAGACCTGACACCTGAGACCTAGTTCTAGAACTTCAGTCCCGCTTCTCGCGCCGCATCCGCCAGCGCTTTAATGCGTCCGTGATAAAGGTAGCCACCGCGGTCGAACACTACCTGCGTGATTCCCTTTTGCTTGGCCCGCTCCGCAATCGTCTTGCCGACGCTCTTGGCCGACGCCACGTTGCCGCCGGTCGTGCGATCGCTCTTCTTGCCCTCAGCCGTGGACGCCGCGGCAATCGTTACGCCCTTGAGGTCGTCGATTACTTGCGCATAGATGTGGTTCAGAGACCGGTACACATTCAGCCGTGGACGTTCCTGCGTGCCGACCATCTTCTTGCGAATGCGGTCATGAATCCGCTGCCGGCTAACGTTTTTTGAAGTTCTTGTCAGCATCTTATGAAGCCCTCAGCTATCAGCCGTCAGCCGTCAGTTAAACCTGGTCAGTCTCATACTTCACGGAAGTAGCTGAGAACTGATGGCTGACGGCTGAGAGCTATTTTGCTCCCGTCTTTCCAACCTTTTTCTTCAAGCGCTCGCCCGCGTACCGGACGCCCTTGTTCTTGTACGGATCGGGCGGACGCAATCCACGCATCTCGGCGGCGACCTGCCCAACCTTCTGCCGGTCAATGCTGGTCAAGGTTAGGCGAGTCTGCTTCGGATCCACCGCGCAATCGACGCCCGTGGGCAGCGGATACTCGATCGGATGCGAGAAGCCGAGGCTGAATACCACCATTCCCTTGCCTTTCATCTCCGCGCGATATCCAATCCCGACGATCTCTAGTTCTCTCGTCCAGCCCTTGGTGACGCCTTCCACGGCATTGTTCACCAGCGCGCGCGCCAGTCCGTGAATCGCCGCCTGCGAATCGTTCTCGCGCAGCGCGAGCAGGTTGCCATCCTTCTGCTCCATCTTGATGCCGGAGGGAAGCGGCGTGTCCAGCTTGCCTTTCGGTCCCTGGACCTTTACTGTGTTGCCGTCAAAACTGACCGTCACGCCCTTCGGGATCGCAATCGGCTTTTTCCCAATTCTTGACATAGCTTTAGACTCTCAACCCACTCGCTGTAGTAGAGACGAGGCTCGCTTCGTCTCCGCTCGCATAGGAGACGCGGCAAGCCGCGTCTCTACCAAATCTCGCACAACAACTCGCCGCCCAGGCCCTGTTTGCGCGCCTGGCGTCCCGTCATCACGCCCTTCGGCGTGGTTAGGATGTTGATCCCGAGCCCGCCCAGCACTCGTGGAATCTCGGTGCGCCGCACATACACCCGGCAGCCCGGACGCGACACGCGCGCCAGGTTCGAGATCACGGCTTCGTTGTTGTTGCCGTATTTCAAGTAGACCCGCAGGACCTTGTGGCCCTCTTCTTCCGACGGCTTGAAGTTGGCAATGAAGCCTTCTTCTTTCAATATGCGGGCAATCTCCGTCTTCAGCTTGGAAGCCGGAATATCCACTTTTTGGTGCCGCGCGCGGATCGCATTGCGGATGCGCGCCAGCATGTCTGCGACCGGATCGGTCAACCTCATCTTCTGCTTCTCCTCGAGCCGCCCGTTCGCTCCGCGTCCAGCGGAGAACCTGCAGCAGCTTGCTTCTGTCGGTCGTCAGCCGCTCATCGTTGGTCGTTAGCGAATAACCACCGGCACCACTCGGTCTTTCTACAACGCCTGCAATCTACAACGCCTGCAATAAATCCGCGCCGCATTGGTCACCCCCTCGTCGCGAACGAACCAGGTACTAACGACCAACGCCGCTCCTACCAGGACGACTTCGAAACGCCAGGTATTTCGCCTCGCAGCGCCAACTGCCGGAAACACAGGCGGCACAGGCCAAACTTCCGTAGATAGGCCCGCGGACGTCCGCAGATCTTGCAGCGGTTATGCTTGCGTGACGAAAACTTCGGCTTTCTCGCGTCTTTCACTCGTTTTGCTGTAGTTGCCAAACTTAGCTCCTAGCTGGGTTACCTCTGTAATCTGACCTCTAACCTCTGACCTCTCATGCTCTAAACGGCATTCCCAGATGTTTTAACAACGCCCGGCTCTGGTCGTCTGTCCGCGCGGTGGTGACAATCGTGACATTCATTCCCTTCAGCTTGTCGACTTTCGCGTAATCAATTTCTGGAAAAATCAGCTGATCGTGCAGCCCGAGCGTGTAGTTGCCGCGTCCGTCAAACGACTTGGTCGAAACGCCGCGGAAGTCGCGCACGCGCGGCAGCACAATGCTGACCAGCCGGTCGAAGAATTCATACATCCGGTCGCCGCGCAGCGTGACCATCGCCCCGATCGGCATGCCCTCGCGTACTTTGAAAGCCGCAATCGACTTCCTTGCCCGCGTTACTACCGGCTTCTGGCCGGTAATCTGTCCCAGTTCGTTCACGGCAGGATCGAGAATCTTCGCATTCTGCGTCGCCTCGCCCACACCCATATTGACGACAATCTTGTTCAGGCGCGGAACCGCCGCCGGGTTCTCGAGGTCCAACTCCTTCATCAGCGTTGGAGCCACCTCTTTCTCAAACCGCACCCGCAGCCTCGGACGATCTTTCGCCGAATGCCGCGGCGCTTCCGGCCCAGCCTTCGGCTCTTCGGGCTGCGCGCCCTTTCCGGGCTTGCCTTTCTTCTGTTGTTCTTCCTTCGCCATTGTTGTTGCTGCCTTCTCTCACGGTTTCGGAGTGATTACCGGTTCGTGAGCATTTGCAATTACCAACTATTTGTCCAGCGTCGTCCCGCACTTCTTGCACACGCGCACTTTGCGATCGCCGCGCACTTCGTGTCCCACGCGGACTGGACCGCAGGTCGCACACACCAGGGCCACGTTGGAGAGCGAAATCCGGCGCTCCTGCTCGGCGATACCGCCCTTGATATTGCGCTGCGGATTCGGCCGGACGTGCTTTTTCACCGTCATCACGTGCTCGACCAGAACCTTGGCGTCATCAGGAAACACGCGCAGCACGCGTCCTTCCTTGCCCGCGTCGCGGCCCGTCATAACTTTGACGTTGTCGTTCCGGCGGATATCCACTCGCGTATGTACTTTCGTTGTTGCAGTTCCCATTGCTAAATTCCTTCTCCGTCAGTCTCGCTCTTCCTGAGACCTGCGCCCTGCCACCTGCGACCTACAGTACTTCCGGCGCCAGCGAAACAATCTTCAAGAACTTCTTCTCACGCAGCTCCCGCGCAACCGGCCCGAATACGCGCGTGCCGACGGGCTCGCCCACGTCATTGATCAGAACGGCCGCATTCGAATCGAAGCGGATATACGTTCCATCCCGCCGCCGATGCTCTTTCCGTGTCCGCACAATGACTGCCTTCACTACTTTGCCCTTTTGCACTTGCCCGTCGGGTGAAGCTTCTTTCACGCTGGCGGTGATCACATCGCCCAATCCGGCCCGCAGACCGGTCGAGCCACCCAGGGGCAGGATCATCTGCAACTTGCGGGCGCCCGAATTATCGGCGACCTCGAGCATGGATCTCATCATTACGGCCATGTTCGTTTCTCCCCTCGCCTCTTACCGACCCGCCACGATGTCAACATCGGCCGCAACTTCCGGCACCAGCGTCGTTTTGCGCACAATGTCTTTCAGCGTCCACCGCTTCAGGCGCGAAAGGGGACGCGACTCCTCGATCCGCACGACATCGCCGATATGCGACTCGTTCTTCTCGTCGTGCGCATAAAACTTTTTTCGGATTGCAATCACGCGCCCGTACATCGGATGCGCTTTCTTGCGCGTCACTTCGACCACAATCGTCTTCTGCATCTTGTTCGAGACCACCGTCCCGATCAGCACTTTGCGGCCGCTATGCTTTTCCGTTTGGCCTGTGGTTTCCGCCATCACTTTTTCTCCGTCTTGCGGGCGCCCAACTCCTGCTCGCGCAGGATGGTTTTCACGCGCGCGATGTCCCGGCGCAGCCCGCGGATCTTCTTCAAGCTTCCCGTCTGTCCCATGTTCATCTGGAACTTCAGCTTGAACAGCTGATCGGACAAATCCCGCTCCTGGTGCTTGAGCTCCACATCCGTCAAATCACGAACCTTGTCAGCCTTCATAAGTTCAGGTCTCAGGTCTAAGGTGTCAGGTCTCAGGAAAAGCTCAACCCATCGCTTTTACTTCTGCAATCTGACTTCTTACTTCTGCCTTCCTACAGCACTTCCCGTTTCACAAACGTTGTCCGCAACGCCAGCTTGTGTGACGCCAGCCTCATTGCTTCTTTTGCGTCCGTGATCGATACGCCTTCCATCTCAAACAAAATCTTCCCCGGACGCACTACCGCGACCCAGTGATCGGGAGCGCCCTTGCCCTTGCCCATACGGGTTTCGGCCGGCTTCTTGGTAACGGGCTTGTCTGGAAACAGCCGGATCCAGATCTTGCCGCCCCGCTTGACGAAACGCGTCATCGCCACCCGGCTCGCCTCGATCTGACGGTCGGTAATCCAGCCCGGCTCCAGCACCTTCAGCCCATACTGGCCGAACGCAAGTTCCGAGCCGCGCCAGGCCTTCCCCCTCATGCGTCCGCGCTGCTGCTTGCGGTACTTAACTTTCTTCGGCATCAACATAATCAATTTCCCTGTAGAGACGAGGCTTGCCTCGTCTCACGCTGCCATCAAGACGCGGCAAGCCGCGTCTCTACCCATCGACCCTTAGAACGCGCCGGTCGTCTCGCGTGCCGGAGTCGCCTCGCGTTTCTTCGCCGGCAGAATCTCGCCTTTATAAATCCAGCACTTCACGCCAATCACGCCATAGGTCGTGCGCGCTTCCGTAAAACCGTACTCAATGTCGGCGCGCAACGTGTGCAGCGGTAGCCGTCCCTGCAGATACCACTCCGAGCGCGCGATTTCATTGCCATTCAACCGCCCGCTCACCCGCACTTTGATCCCTTTGCAGCCGAATCGCAGCGCCGAGTCTACTGACTTCCGCATCGCACGCCGGAAGCCCACGCGCTTTTCCAGTTGCAGCGCAATCGATTCCGATACCAGCTGCGCATCGAGCTCCGGTTTATGCACTTCCAGGATGTCGATGAACACTTCGCGTCCTGCCATGCGTTTCTGCACTTCGGCTTTGAGCTTGTCGATCTCGGCGCCTTTGCGTCCGATGATGATGCCCGGACGAGCGGTCTTGATCATGATCCGCAGCTTGTTACCCGGACGCTCGATTTCAATCGAGCTGACGCCCGCCGACTTGAGCTTCTCTTTCAGCTCGGCTTTCAGCTTGACGTCTTCGAGCAGCTGCTTGTCGTAGTCCCGCTCGGCAAACCAGCGCGATTTCCACGGCTTCGTGTAGCCCAGCCGGAATCCGTAAGGATGTACTTTTTGTCCCATCGTTGCTCCTAGTCCTGCCCTGTGTGGAGCCGGGTCTTTGACGCGGCTGGACGGGTCGAAGACCCGTCCCCACATGAACTATTTCTTCGCCGTCGCTTTCTTCCCCGCAGCCTTCTTCTTTGCCGGCGCTTTTGCTTTGGCCTTCACTCCAGATCTCTTCGCCGGAGCCGCCTTCTTCGCGCCTGCGGCTACTTCGCCTACAACGGTCGCAACTGGCGCGCCGTTTCTGCCGCGCTCGGCCAGCACGATTTCCAGGTGCGCGATCCTCCGCACAAACCGAAACGCGCGCCCCATCGGCGCCGGACGGATGCGCTTCATGCGCGGTCCGTCGTTGGCTACCGCGTGCTTCACATACAAATTGTCGAGATCAACATCCAGCCCCTTTTCCGTGCTCAGGAAGTTGGCATTGTCGATCGCCGACTGCAGCAGCTTGCCGACCGTGGCCGCCACCCGTTTCTTGGTAAACAGCAGCGTGTTGCGCGCTTCTTCCACGCGCCGGCCCTTGATGAGTTCCAGCACCAGCCGCGCCTTCTGCGGCGAGACGCGCATGAACCGTGCTTCCGCTCGAAATTCCATAATTTCTCTCAGCCTTAAGCTCTCAGCTCCAGCTCTTAGCTAAGCGCTAAAAGCTAATGGCTAACAGCTGCTTCTTATGCCTTCGGCGCTGCCGGCGGCGCGGACGGAGTAATCGCTCCCGGACCACCAGGCACGCCCGCCGGTTTTGCCGCCACCTCGGTGGCCGCCCTCATCGAGTGTCCCTTGAACTGACGAGTGAAACTGAACTCGCCCAGCTTGTGTCCGACCATGTTCTCGGTCACATATACCGGGATGAACTTCCTCCCGTTGTGCACCGCGATGGTGTGTCCCACCATCTCCGGGGTGATGGTGGAACGCCGCGACCAGGTGCGCAGCACCTTCTTCTCGTTGCGCGCGTTCATGCCTTCGATTCTCGTAGCCAGGTGCGCGTCCACGAACGGCCCTTTTTTTGTCGAACGTGCCATAGATAGCTCTCAGCTTTCAGCCCTCAGCCCTCAGGCTGAGGCGTCAGTCTCTAACTCTTCTTCCGGCGGCTCACGATGAACGCGTCCGTCCGCTTGTTGTTGCGCGTCTTGAAACCGCGCGTCGGCTGACCCCAGGGCGTTACCGGATGCCGTCCGCCCGAAGTCTTGCCTTCACCACCGCCGTGCGGATGATCGACCGGGTTCATGGAAACGCCACGGTTGTGCGGACGCTTTCCCACCCAGCGCGTACGCCCCGCTTTGCCCCAGGTCACGTTTTCGTGATCCGTGTTCCCAACCTGTCCAATCGTCGCCAGGCAATCCTGCAGCACTTTGCGCGTTTCGCCTGAAGGCAGCTTGATCAGCGCATAGTCGCCCTCTTTCGCGACCAGCTGTGCCGAACCACCTGCCGAGCGCACCATCTGCGCGCCCTTGCCTGGACGTAGTTCGACGTTATGAACGGTCGTGCCGGGAGGAATGTTCCGCAGCGGCAGTGCGTTCCCAACCAGAATGTCGGCGTCCGGACCGCTCACAATCTTCTGCCCGACCTTCAGCCCGTCCGGCTGGACGATATAACGCTTCTCGCCGTCCGCGTAGCTCAGCAGCGCTATGCGCGCCGAGCGGCCGGGATCATATTCAATCGTCACCACCGTCGCCGGTATGCCGTGCTTGTCGCGCTTGAAATCGATGGTGCGCAGCAAGCGCTTGTTCCCGCCGCCCCGGAACCGCATGGTGGTGTCGCCGGAGTTGCGCCGTCCGCCCGTCCGCAACTTACCCTCGACCAGCGGCTTATGGGGCTTCTTCGACGTAATGTCATCCGTCGTGACGCTGGTGCGGTAGCGCAGCGTTTGCGTTCTCGGTCTGTAAGTTTTGATGGCCATATTAGCTCTCTATGCAAAGACGAGGCTTGCCTCGTCTCACCCTGCCAACCAGAAGCGGCAAGCCGCGTCTCTACTACAGATTCTGCGCGTACTCCGGCATCTTCTCGCCCGACCGGAGCCGCACATATGCCTTCTTCCAATCCGGACGATAGCCGGCAAACTTCCCCCGCCGCCGCTCTTTCCCCGGATAATTTGCGGTGCGCACCGAAGCCACCTTCACTTTGAAGATGCTCTGCACCGCTTCTTTAATCTCAGTCTTCGTAGCTTTCGGCGCTACCTGAAAAACCAGCGTGTTCTGGGTCTCTTTAATGCCGAGGCCTTTTTCGGTGATCACGGGCCGCCGGATGATCTGGTATGCGGATTTCATCAGGCCACCTTCGCTTTCCGCGCACGCCGCGCCGCCGGTTTCTTCTCTGACTTCGGCTTTTCTTCATGCTGTCGTCGCGAAGACGATTTCCGCAATGAATCCTGCAACTTTTCAAGCGCCGGCTGCGCGAACACCACCTGGCTGTAGCGCATCAGGTGATAGGGATGCACTTCGTTCCCTCGCACCAGTTCCAGCCCGTCAATGTTGCGCGAGCTCAATTCCAGGTTGCGATTCTCCGCGCTCGAAACCTCCACCAGCAGAGTCGTGCCGTCGAGTTTCAGTTTGTCCAGCGATTCGCGGAAGAGCTTCGTCTTCGTCTCTTTCACTTCGAACGACTTCACCACCATCAGCTTGCCGTCGGCAAACTTGGCAGCGAGCGCCGAACGCAGCGCGCCAAGCAATTTCTTCCGTGGAAAGGCGTATTCGTAGGAACGTGGCTGCGGCCCATGCACGGTGCCGCCGTGACGCCAGAGCGGCGACCGGATCGATCCGATACGTGCCCGCCCGGTACCCTTCTGCTTCCATAACTTCTTGCCCGATCCGGAAACGCGCCAGCGGTTCTTGGTCGCATGCGTTCCGGCGCGCTTGGAGGCCGTGTAATGCTTGATCGCCTCCCAGAGCAGATCTTCGTTGACGGCGCCGAAAACTTCCTCGGCCAGATCCATCGTCCCGACCTTCGCTCCGCTCAGGTTGTAGATATCAATCGATGCCATATGCTTTCTCGTCTTGTGTGGCGCGGGCGCCCTCGCCCGCGGCTCTTGATCTCGCGACTCTCTTACGCCTTCTTAGCCGCTCTCTTCGCCGCCTTCAACGGATCAACCGTGGTCGAACCCGCAAATCCACGACGCTCACGCGGCGCTTTCTTCGCCTTCATGATCACTAGGTAGCCGCCGTTCGGACCCGGCACGCTGCCTTCCACCACCAAGAGGTTCTCGTCTTTATCCACTCCCAGCACGCGCAGGTTCCTTGTCGTCACCCGGACATTGCCCATGTGTCCCGACATCCGCATACCTTTGAATACCCGCGACGGAAATGCCGAAGATCCGATCGAACCGGTGATCTGAAACATCGAGCCGTGGGACTTCGGACCACCCGCAAAATGGTGCCGCTTCACGACGCCCTGGAAGCCTCGACCCTTGCTTATGCCTACGATGTCCACGAACTTCTCGTTCTCGAAAATATCGACCAGCACGCGGTCGCCGACCTTAACAACGCCGTCTGTCTCCGAAGCTGTGTCTTCCACCTCAACCGGAACCTCGCGCATGAACTTCACCGGAGGCAGGTTGTGCTTGGCAAAATGTCCCTGCATCGGCTTGCTCAACTTCTTTTCCTTCACAAACTCGACCAGGCCAATCTGCGCGGCTTCGTAACCATCTTTCGTGTTGGTCTTGTGCTGTGTAATCACGCACGGCCCTGCCTGCAAGACCGTCGCCGGCCGCACATCGCCTTTCGAATCGAAGAGTTGCGTCATGCCGACTTTCTTTCCCAGAATTCCAGCGACCTTCGCCATTTCCTTCTCCGTTCCCAGCATGGCTCGTCTCTTATTCAACGACGGCTATTGGCTGGCTAGTCCGTGTGGGACGGGTCTCTAACCCGTCCATCCGGGTCGAAGACCCGGATCCACACAACCTATTTATGTTCCTTACCGAACGCCTTGATCTCCACATCCACGCCCGCTGGGAGATCTAACTTCATGAGCGCATCCACCGTCTGCTGCGTCGGCTCGAGAATATCGAGCAGCCGCTTGTGGGTGCGGATTTCAAACTGCTCCCGCGACTTCTTGTCCACGTGCGGAGACCGTAGCACGCAATACTTGTTTTTCATCGTGGGCAGCGGAATGGGACCGGCAATCTGCGCGCCCGTTCTTTTCGCTGTTTCCACAATCTCGCCCGTCGACTGATCGAGGATCCGATAGTCGTAAGCTTTCAACCGGATGCGAATTCTCTCTTTTCCAATCACAGTGTCACTCTCTTTGCCCCTCCCGGCTCTCCGGGAAGAAAGATCTGGCGGCAAGCCACAAGCCGCTTTGTTGTGGGGCCGGGTCTGTGACCCGGCCGGACGGGTCGAAGACCCGTCCCTACACTGAAACCTACGTAACAATTTCCGCGATCGTGCCAGCGCCGACCGTG
>Ga0209701_10000954_pt1 | contig 17974 bp, 14 predicted proteins | sample CZO8metaG_4_FD_188356 | JGI IMG/M metagenome (GOLD analysis project Ga0209701, IMG submission 188356) | Vadose zone soil microbial communities from the Eel River Critical Zone Observatory, Northern California, USA - CZOApr15con2H3.8 metaG... | ecosystem: Environmental > Terrestrial > Soil >... | reverse complement strand
CCTGGAATTTCGCAACGCATATTTTAATTTGAACCGGCTTGGCGCGATCTGCCGGGTATATCAACCCAATTTGTACGGCGTTACAACCAGTCCGCTTCATCGCGGCCTGGAAACCGATCGTCTGCTTGCCGAGTGGCACCTCGATTCCGCAAGGGTAGTGGCCGCCATCGAAAATCTCGTCAAAGATCCTGCCGATGCGCCAGCGATCGTCGAGTTGCCCGCGGAGCTCGAACGCTGGCAGAGCGAGGGATCCCCGCAGGCTGGCGCCGTGCAAGCCCGCGTACGCGAAGAGTTCACGAGGTGGTTTGCCAAAGGCTACGCCGCGGTCGCCGTTCGCACCGCGCCGGGCAACCGGGCGTATCTGCTCACTCCCTGGAGCGACTTTTAGGAAAGGCACATCGACAGAGAGCGCATGCGAATCCGAGAGATCACCATTCAGGAAGTGCGGATGAATCTGGTGGTTCCCTTCGAAACCAGCATGGAGCGCACGGAAGTGCGCCGCATTTTGCTGGTGCAGGCGGATGTAGACGGCGTCATCGGCTGGGGCGAATGTGTCGCGGGCGAGTCGCCGTTTTACAGTCCGGAAACGGCCGATACCGCTTGGCTCATCCTTCGCGATTTTCTTTGGCCGCTGGTCAAGGGAAAGGATTTCGCCTCAGCCGGCGGAGTGTGGGAACTGCTCTCGCGCGTTCGCGGGCATAACATGGCCAAGGCTGCTCTGGAGGCCGCGGTGTGGGACGCCGAAGCCAAACAAAAGGGCCTGCCGCTTTCCAAGCTCATCGGGGGCGTTCGCGAGGAGATCGCGTGCGGCGTTTCGATCGGCATTAAGGAATCACTGGACGAACTTGCCGGGGCGGTGCAAAAGGAGCTCGCTGCTGGATATCAGCGCATCAAGATTAAGATCAAGCCGGGGAAGGACCTGGAGGCGGTGCGCCGTCTGCGCCAGGATTTTCCGCGCATTAAGCTGATGGTTGATGCCAACTCCGCCTACACGCTGCACGACTGGCCGCTCCTCAAGCAACTCGAAGGCTTCTACCTGATGATGATCGAACAACCGCTTGGCTGGGACGATCTCTACAGCCACGTTGAGCTGCAGAAAAAGCTGGACACCCCGATTTGTCTGGACGAGTGCATCCACACGGAAGAGCAGGCGCGCGCCGCCATCGAGCTGGGCGCCTGCAAGATCATCAATATCAAGCTCGGCCGCGTCGGAGGCTACACCGTGGCGCGGCGCATCCACGATCTCTGCCAGCGGCACGGGATTCCCGTTTGGTGCGGCGGGATGCTCGAATCCGGCGTCGGCCGCGCGCACAATATCGCGCTCTCGACGCTTCCCAATTTCACCCTCCCCGGCGATGTGGCCGCCAGCAAACGCTATTGGGAGGAGGACAACATCCAGCCTGAAGTCACCGTGACCCCACAAGGCACAATTCGCGTGCCTGCTGGTCCCGGCATCGGATTCGAACCGCGTCTGGACCGCATTGAAAAACTCACCGCGCGCAAAGAGCGCTTGGCCTGAGTGGTGAGAGTCGAAACCGCCAGCGGGCGAACGCCAAGCCGCACCGTCATTGCCGCAACGATCGGGCTCGTCATCATCATTTGGGCGTTCAACTTCATCGCCGCGAAAATCGGCCTGCGGTCGCCAAAGAACCCGGTAATGCTGGCGTGCACTCTGGTTTGGTGGAAGAATAGCGGGTCGACTGTCTCGCAGTCGCCTAAAACTCAGTTGTACCATTCCACGTAATTTCGGACGGCGCGAAGACGGGCCGTTCAGGAGGCAAGACTTTGCCAGGGATTCCTTTGCGAAATGGCGGCCCGGCGGCCCGAATCGCCGTAATACCCGGCGACGGCATCGGGGCGGAGGTTACCTCGCAGGCCGTGAAAGTGCTGAGAGCGGTGGCGGCGACCGCCAAGCGCCCCATGGAATTTGTCGAGTTCGACTGGAGCGCCGACAAGTATCTTCGCGAAGGTGTCTCCCTGCCGCCCGGCGCCCTGGAGATGCTACGCGATGAGTTTGACGCCATCCTGTTTGGCGCCCTCGGCGACCCGCGCGTGCCTTCGAATCAGCACGCGGCAGACATCCTTCTGGGACTGCGCTTCAAGCTGGATCTCTACGTCAACGCCAGGCCCGTGGAACTGCTCCACGACCGGCTCACGCCGCTGCGCGATCGCACTGAAAAAGACATTCGCCTGATGGTCTTCCGCGAGAACACCGAGGGCCTCTATGTAGGAGTTGGCGGGTTCTTTAAGAAGGGCACACTCGACGAAATCGCTGTCCAAGAGGACGTCAATTCGCGCAAAGGCGTCGAGCGCATTATCCGCTACGCGTTCGAATACGCCCGTCAAAATGGCCTGAAGCGCCTGTGCATGAGCGACAAATCCAACGCCATGACGTTTGCGCACGACCTCTGGCAGAGAGTTTTCAAGGAAGTCCGCCAGGAGTACGCGGAGATCGATTCCCGGCACCTGTACATCGACACTCTGGCGATGGAAATTGTGCGCGACCCTAGCCAGTTCGACGTGATCGTCACCTGCAATCTCTTCGGCGACATTATCAGCGACTTGGGAGCGCAGCTTGCCGGTGGCCTGGGCCTTGCGCCGTCGGGAAACATTCACCCGGGAAAGACCTCACTTTTCGAGCCGGTGCACGGCTCCGCCCCCAACATCGCCGGAAAGGGAATCGCCAACCCGTTGGGCTCCGTACTCACCTCCGCGATGATGCTGGACTTCCTCGGCTGGAAACCGGAAGCGGCCGCGCTTCGCACCGCCGTGCGTGCGGCTCTGCGCGACAGCTACGTGACGCCTGACCTCGGCGGCGAGAAGCGCACAGGAGAGGTAGGCGATTGGCTCGCCATTAAATCCATCGAAGCCCTCGCGAAACGAGACTAATCTCTGTCTTATCCCCCGTCCTCACCACCTCGTTTGGAGCGCGGTCAATTACGCCGACTCCTGTCGGGGTGCTGATGCCGCTTTTGCGATGAAGAGACTACTGGAATTCCGGCACGCAATCTAAAGTAGTGCTTTAATGGCAAGAAAGTTCGTCTTCCGTGCTATCGCCGCCGCGCCATCCCGGTTAGCAGCATTCCCAACAGGAACCCTCCGATGTGCGCCCACCAGGCTACTCCTCCGGAAGCGCTGCCCCCGAGCGCGTTGAGCCCCGAGAGAAACTGCATAACGTACCACAAGCCCAGAAAGATCACGGCAGGCACGGGCAAAGGGAAGATGAAGACCAGCGTCAAAATCCGCGCCCGCGGATAAAGCAAGATGTAAGCGCCCATCACGCCGGAGATGGCCCCGCTCGCACCCACGGCCGGCACATGCGAGTGCAGATTGAATAGCACATGCAGCAGCCCCGCTCCGATCCCACAAACCAGATAAAAGAAGAGATAAGGAATATGGCCGAAGAAATCTTCGACATTATCGCCAAAGATCCAGAGAAAGAGCATGTTCCCGGCGATGTGCAGGAAGCCAGAATGAAGAAACATACTGGTGACCAGTGGCAGGAAGGATACTTCGAAGCTGGCGTTTCCGGCCAGGAAGGCGGGGAAGCGGGCAGGCACTGTGGAGTAGGAGAGGAGCAGGGCGTCAAACGCCCGATGCGGGAGCGTGGCTTCGAGACCGAGCTCGTAAATGAACAACGCGATGTTGGCAAGGATCAGCGTGATATTGACGAAAGGATAGGTGCGCGATGGGTTGAGGTCCTTGAGCGGGATGAACATGGTAAGAGGTCCGCAGCAGAGTAACGAAACGCACGCGAAATGAAAAGGGCAGGTGAACGGCGTCGTGCGTCCGATAATGTCAACGCGAAAGGAACGCTAGTTAACAGAATAATTCTGTGGCCGCAATCGCATCGATCTATTGTGGTTACGCCGTTTCGCGCGGAAAAAGCCTTTGGAACGGAAACTGACAAATTTCATTTTCGCCGCCGCGCGCCGCTCGCTTTGCGGAGAAATTTTTCAACGGAACATTGCGCGATGAGTGCGCGTGTGATAATTACAATAGCTCTGCGTGCGTGCGCGTTTCGGACGGGGTGCCACGTTTTGTCCGGGGCGTCGTCGGCGCGCCGACTGCCCATGCCTGCGCGGGAAACGGAAGCCATCATTCTGAAGACTTTTCCCCTGGGCGAAGCGGACCGCCTGGTGAGCTTTCTTGGGCGTTCGTCGGGACGGGTACGCGGTGTAGCCGCGGGAGCGCGGCGCTTAAAGAACCGCTATGGATCCACGCTTGAGGTCCTCTCTCACGTCCAGATTTGGTACGCGGAGAAGGAAACCCGTGAGCTGGTGCGCATCCATCAGGCCGAATTGCTCGAATCCTTTCACAAGGCCCAGAGCGATTATGGCCTCAGTACCGGATTGGCGGTGATCAGCGAGATCTCGGAGCAGATTCTGCCGGAACATGAAGTATCCGAGCCAATGTTTCGGCTGATCCTCCTGGCCGCGCGCGAAGTCGAGCGCACCGGCAATTGGACGTTGCCGCTCAGTTACTTCGCCTTCTGGACGGTGAGGCTTGGCGGCTGGCTGCCGCGATTTGACCGCTGCGTCGTTTGCCATACGCCCTTTGGCACGAAGCCGGCATTTTATGATGCGCATCAAGCCGGGCTCTTCTGCGAGAAGTGCCGGCGCATTGGAATGAAGCCGTTCCACGTCGAGGCACGGAACCTGGCCGAGCGCTTCGCTAGTGAGCGGCTGGATCGCATCGAATATGAGAAGTCCATGCAGGCCAGTGCCAGGGAATTGCGTGAAGCCGGGCTGGCTTGGATCGAGCACCACGTCGAACGTCGGTTGACGACGCGTGAACTTTTGGAGACAACTTGAAAGCTAAAGTAAAACTTGAGAAAAAAGCGAAGGGCCTCAACTTCCAGGATTTGATTTTGCAACTCTCGCAGTTTTGGGTGAAACAAGGCTGTGTGCTTCAGCAGCCCTATGACGTGGAAGTAGGCGCCGGCACGATGCACCCGGAGACGTTTCTGCGCGTGCTCGGCCCGCATGCCTATCGCGTCGGATATGTCCAGCCCAGTCGTCGGCCCGCCGACGGCCGGTACGGCGAGAATCCCAATCGCCTCTACAAGCATTTCCAATTCCAAGTGATCCTGAAGCCTTCTCCCGTCGATGTGCAGGACGTCTATCTCAAGAGTCTTGCCGCCATCGGGATCAACCTCAAGGAGCATGATATTCGTTTTGAAGAGGACCACTGGGAATCCCCGACGCTTGGCGCGTGGGGCATTGGCTGGCAAGTTCTTCTCGATGGCCTCGAGATCACGCAGTTCACTTACTTCCAGCAGAGCGGAGGCATCGACCTTGACCCCATCTCCGTCGAGCTCACCTATGGGCTCGAACGCATTTGCGCGTTTCTTCAGAGTGTGGAAAGCGTTTACGATCTTCGGTGGTCCGCGGACAAAACTTACGGTGACATCCGCCTGATGGAGGAACAGCAGTTTTCCGAATACAGCTTCGATCGCAGCGATGCGCCTTCGATTCGGTCCGAGTTCGAATTGCACGAAAAGCAGGCCAAGGCACTGCTCGATGGCTTCAAAGGAATAGAAGGGAAGGACCGCACGCGTTATCCGCTGCTCGCTGCTTACGATCATTGCCTCAAGTGTTCCCAACTGTTCAACCTGATGGATGCGCGCGGCGTAATCTCTACCACCGAGCGTGCTGCGCTCATGGCCCGCGTCCGCACCCTTGCTTGCCGCACTGCCGCATCGTACTTGTCACAGATTGGGGGCGCCGCAGCGCAGCGTGAGGTGCGGGCATGAAGGCAGACACGAAAGACAAGCGCGTCGAACTCCTGTTCGAAGTCGGCTGCGAAGAGATTCCCGCGGGGATGCTTCCGAAGGCCGAAGCAGAGCTCCGCGCCAACATCGAAAAACTCTTCACCGCCGAGAACCTGTTTGACGGTGTGTCGGTGGAGACCTTCGGCGCGCCACGCCGCTTGACTGCCTGGGTCCGGGGACTGCGCGCCAAGCAGGCTGACGTTGAAATCGAAGTAAGCGGTCCGCCCAAGTCCGTGGCTTACGACTCAGTCGGCGCGCCGACACGCGCGGCACAGAGCTTCGCCGAAAAGCAGCGTGTCCACGTCAACGATCTTTATCTGATTCAGACCCCCAAGGGCGAATACCTGGCCGCGAAACAGGTCAAGCTGGGCCGAACTGCGGAGCAAGTGCTGATCCAGGTCTTGCCACGCGCCGTGCATGACCTGACGTGGCCGCGCACGATGACCTGGACCGGTCTCGACGGTGCACGCTTCATTCGCCCTATCCGCTGGATCGTCGCCATACTCGACGGCAAACCGCTGAAACTCTCCGTCGCCGGCATCGCTGCCGGCCGAACCACGCGCGGCCATCGCTTCCTCAGCTCGGGAACCATTCCCGTCAGCAACTTCCCGGACTATGAGCAAAAGCTTCAGCGCAGCGGCGTCCTCATCCGACCCAGCCGGCGCCAAGAGAAAATCGCGGCGGAGCTCGAAGCCCATGCCAAGCGAGGAAGCTACCGCATTCACGAAGACGCCTCGCTTCGATCGCTGGTGACCTATCTCAACGAATATCCCAGCGTCATCCAGGGCGACTTCGACCCGGTCTTTCTGAGCCTCCCCGACGAAATCCTGGTCACCGTCATGCGTGACCACCAGAAGTATTTCGCCGTCGAAAAGAAAAATGGGGAACTGGCTCCGCACTTCCTGGCAGTCATCAATACCGACAAGGATCCCAAAGGACTGATTCGCGCCGGACACGAACGCGTCCTGAGGGCGCGATTCGCCGACGCGCAATTTTTCTGGCAGGCAGATCAGAAATGTCGGCTCGCCGACTATTTGCCGAAGCTCGAACGCGCCACCTACGAATCGCGCCTCGGAAGTTATCGCGACAAGGTCGAACGCATCCGCGCTATCGCCCGCTGGCTCACCGAGCAATGGTTCAATCTGGGCATGCACCATGCGCACGTCGCGGAGGCCGACCGCGCCGCCGAACTCGCCAAGTGCGATCTTGCCACCGAAATGGTTCGCGAATTCACTGAGCTTCAAGGCATCGTAGGAGGTCTGTACGCGCGTGCCCAGGGCGAATCCGATGAAATCGCCGACGCCGTCTACGACCACTACCGCCCCGTCGGGCTAGAAGATCCCATTCCGCGCAATCTCACTGGTTGCGCGGTGGCGCTCGCGGACAAACTCGATTCCGTCGTCGGTTGTTTTGCCGTGGGAGTGGTACCCACCGGCTCGAGCGATCCCTACGCTTTGCGCCGCGCTGCGCTGGGCGTAGTCAAGATTATTCTGGAGAAGAAGCTGCCCGTCTCGCTGTCTCTGGCGATTGGCGCCGCGGCGAAGGCGCTTCTCACTCACAAACCCAAGCGCGGCGTAACACCGGACCAGGAAACTCAAATTCTTGACTTCCTCCTAGACCGCGCCAAGTTCGTCTTTCGCGAACGGGAAGGCTTCGGCTCTGACGAGGTCAGCGCCGTTTTTCGCGCCGGTGCCGACGACCTGGTGGACGCCCACAAGCGATTGGTGGCATTGAAGGCCATTCGCAGGTCCAAAAACTTCGAGCCACTCGCGGTCTCCTTCAAGCGGATTCGCAAGATTCTGGAAAAGGCCAACCTTGCCCCCGACGATGCTCGTCACGTGAATCCCGAGCTGTTCGAGAGCGCGGCCGAGCGAGAACTCCACTCCGCGGTTCGCGCGGCCGCCGCAAGTGTGCAAACGCAGAAGCGCGCAGGGAAGTATCAGGACGCCTTGGAGACCATCGCCGGTCTGCGAAAAGTTGTCGATCAATTTTTCGACGGCGTCATGGTGATGGCGGAAAACGAAGCGGTGCGCAACAACCGCCTGTCTTTGCTCGCAGAATTGCTTCGCGAGTTCACAACGGTGGCCGATTTCTCCGAAATTGGCGGAGAAGAGCGGCGCTGACATTCTCAAGTATTACTTGAAGTATTTTAGGTCGGCGTGCCGACCATCTTTTCCGGCCGCCGCCGCGGAAGGGTGGCAGCAGTAAGAGTTCCACAACTTCAAATAAGACAAGTGAGGCGTACAGTGAAAAAGTGGGTGTATTTCTTCGGAAGTTTTGCCACCAAGTGGGCATGGACTATGTCAGTGTCTCCGTTCCGTGTTCCGATTGCACGCTTGGCGTCAGCTCAAGTAATAGTTGAAGAAAGACAAGGCGACAAAGAATAGAGGAAGTAACGAAAGGAGTTGCTTGAAAGCAAACTAAAGTAATACTTGAAGTCATTGTTGAACAGATAATCCCAAATTCTCTGCTCGCTCCGGCTTCGTTCTTTCTACGTGGGCATCTTGAAGATGAAATACATCCCCAGGAAAAAGAAAATGATGTCGGGTGACCAGCCCGCCAGAAACGGCGGAAGCTGACCCATGCCGCCCATGGCTTCCAGAAGTTTGGCTAGCGACCAATAAACGATTCCAATCCCTACTCCGAGAGCTACACCACCCACCGCCCCGCGCGTCCCCACCATAAACGCGAACGGGATGGCCAGCAGCATGCTCACAGGCGCGAGCAGCGGGACGGCAATCTTTTCGTGCCATTGCACGGTCAGGGTCGAGACGTCAAAGCCCGCGCGTTGCAATCCATCAATGTAAGTCCGTAGTTCCCGCCAGCTCATCTGGAACGCCTGGCGTACCTCCCGGTTGAAGTAACTAGGCGGCTCGATGAGCTCTGGAAGCGAAGCGACCGGCGGAAGGCGCTCGTAGCGCACAATCGTGCCATCCGCAAAATCTCTCACCCAGCTACCTTCGAGTACCCAGACCTTTTGCGTTTCCGACCATCGCGCACGCGATGCAAAGATGCGGCGGCGCACTTGGAAGGTGCCAGGATCGATTTCGATCACGGTTAGCCCGCCAAAAAGATTTTGCGTGGGGTCGAAGAGATCGTAATTGTAGATTTTGAAGCTTTCCCCGAAGATCCAGCGCTGCGGGTGAGTATACGTTTGGGGAGGTTTACCCTTGATCAAGTTGTGGAGTGCGTCCTGCCGCTGGTTCGCATAGGGCAAATAGGTATCGTCGAGCACAATCATGGTTACGGCCAGCGCCAGCCCCGCAAGCAGCAGCGGTACCGCCAGCCGATACAAACTGATGCCGCTGGCCTTGATGGCCACGATTTCATTGCTCTTGCTCATGATACCCAGCGTAACCAGGACGGCGACCAGCGCCCCCAGCGGCGCGAGCTGGTAGAGCAGATAGGGAGCCAGGTAGCCGAAATAATCGACCACGATTAGAAACGGAACGCGGTGGCGCGCAATGTCATCGAGAAGCTCAAAGAAGGTGAAGGTCTCAAAGAGAAAGACAAACGCTCCCATCAGCAGGGCGAAATAAGAAAAGAATCGCCTCAGAATATAGATGTCCATCAATTGCGGGAAACTCCCGCTCGAGCGCGCTTGCATTTCCTGTGATACGCGCTCGCCATTCAGCCCATTGGCTGTGGCGGCTTTGGCGCGCGCCAGCGCTCTCCTGCGGCGCAGCAGACGTTTTCTGGATCGCAGATAATTGATCGGCAGCAGCCAGCGGTTTTCGCCGCGGAATTGCTCCATCCGCGGCATGAGCATCAGCCCCAGCGCAAAAAGAGCAGCATCGGCGATCCACATTCCTGCGGCTGGCCTCAGCGTGCCTTGGCGCGCAAACCCTGCGCCCATAACGGAAAGCAAGTAATAGGAAGCAATGAGGATTGTCGCGAGTAACGCCCCTGCTGCTCGGCCGCCGCGCCGCGGCCGAGCGCCCAGCGGAACTGCGACGAGCGCAAACGCGAAGCAGGCCATCGGAAATGCAAAGCGCCGGTGGAGCTCCACGCGGGCTTCGCGCCAGCCAGGGCCCCTATCGTTCCATAGTTCGCGCAGCGAGCGCTCGGGGTTGTTGAGCTGCCGCGGTTGAGCAACTGCCAGGCCAGCGAACTCGATGGGCCAATCGCTTTGGCCGAACGCGGTAACGGAGTAGTGGTCCGCATCCGCGCGCGCGAATTCATGCGTGGTGCCTCCCTGCAGATGCAGCTCCAATTTGCCCAGCTGCGGTTCATCATTGACCTTCGCGCTTTCCGCCAGCGTCAGTCGCGAGCCGCCTTCCCCGCCTGTTTCCGCCAGAAATACGCCGCGCCATTGCGTGCCCGCCGCCGTCACATCATTGACGTAAAGAACCTTGCTCGGAAAGCGTTCGTCGAACACGCGCGGCTGCAATGCTAAGGAGATTTGCGAGGTGATCAAATCGGTCTGCAGGGAACGGAACGTCCGTAAGGCTAGCGGCCCGATCCAAGTGGTCATTGCCAGTGTCACGACCGCGCCGGTGAGCGCCAGCACGCCAACGGGAAGAAGTATCCGGCGGCGGCCGATGCCCAGCGCCGTTAGCGCGATGATCTCGCTGTCCGCCGACATTCGCCCGAGTCCCAGAATCACGCCGATCAGCGTGGCCATCGGCACGGTAAACACAAATACCGCGGGGAATAGGCAGAGGAAAAGCTTTAGAACCAGCGCGCCGGAACCGCTGTGCCGCACAAAAAGCTCCATCAAACGCACCAATTGCGGCACGAAAAAGACAAAAGTGAAGACCACAAGTCCGAGGAGTGCGTGGCGGAAAACTTCGCGGACGATATAGCGGTCCAGGATGCGCATGACGCGAACGCTGAGTGTAACACGGCCGCTACAACGTTCGCTCTGTCGCGCCGTTCGTAGTTCGTCTGGAAGCCCGCGTGAGCTCTCTTTCAATCTCCGAATCTAGCCGCGCGCCGGGCGCGGACTCTCCAGGTATGCCCAGCGCTCCACAATTTGCCGGTTTGCAATTCTCCAAATCACAATTCCGGAGAATTCCAGCCGCTGCTGCGATGCCGCATCGGTGCCCGTCCAATGGTTGCGAACCACCACTTTGTCGTCCTCGGCAATCATGTCCTCGATGTTTACAAGCAAATCGGGAACTTTTTTGAGCGCGGCCCCGACGTACTGTATCGCCCCGGCCGGTCCTGGAGGCAGTCCCGGCGGGACGTCCGCCCCGTGATCCACAAACCCGGGCGCGAAATTCACCTCCCCGATGCCCAGGTTTTTCCGGTTCACGAATTCCTCAAAATGATTGCGGATGAATTGTTTCATCTCGGTGTGTGTCATGCGTGTCTTGGGATTCCGGACTTCCGATTGTCCCGCCACTGCGTTCATCCTAAGCTCTCCCTCTTCAGGCGGACGCGGCCTGATCTCGAAATTCTTTGGCATTGGCGGCGAGATATTGATCGAGCGTTACGGGAGCGCGTTCGATCAATGCCTGTAGCAGGCCATCCGTCTTTGCGCCTCCGCCTTGTAAGTAATATTGCTGAAGTTCGAGGAGCGCGGTCACCTGCCACTCCGGCATTCCCAGGCCAAGCATCGCTTCGCGCTGCGCCGATTCCGGAATGTCCACGTAATTTATTGTTCGGCCGGTGATCTTGGAAATTCGCTTCGCCAGCTCCTGGTTCGACACCGCTTCCGGCCCGTTCAATTCATAGGTCTTCCCGGCGTGAACGCCTGCCTGAAGTGCCTTGACGGCGACAACCGCGATGTCACCAACGTCCACATAGCAGACCTTCGCGTCCCCCATGGCCGCATAAAACGCGCCCTGCTCCCGAATGCTAGGAGCGTTGTAGGCCACGATGTTCTGCAGAAACCCGTTGGGCCGCAGGATCGTGTAGCTCAACCCTGTGGACTTGAGCTTGTCTTCCACCTTGCGGTGCCAACTCGGAAACGATTTCCCGTAGTCTCCGGCTCCGAGCGCCGAATTCAGCACCACGTGTTTCACAACGCATTCCTTGCACGCGTCCAGCATGTTGCTCTCCAGTTCCACGAGCTGAGGAATCGGAGAACACACCACAAACACGGAAGTCACTCTATCCAGAGCGTTGCGAAGGCTCTGCTTGTCCGAATAATCCCCCAGCACGGCCACGCCCGAGGGCGCCTTCGTGGCCTCTTCTTTTGACCTGTACATGGCGCGGACTTTGGACTCCTTCCGGATCGCTTCCTGCAAAACCGCTTTTCCAACACTCCCGCTTGCACCAGTGATAAGAATCATTTTCTTGCTCCCATTCATGAGACTCGCGGCGGGCGGCCGAATTCAGGCTGGCTCGTGCGAGCCGAATGTTTCCAGGACATGGTATAACGGCTCTTTGTAGCGGTGAAGTACGCACAATTTTGTAAGCCCGGAGCACCCCATGAAGGTACACCACGGCTGTCCGGTTCAAGCGACCATCAACGTGCTAAGCGGCAAGTGGAAAGTCCAGGCAGTCTGGCGCATTTCCTTTGGCCCGTTGCGGTTCGCCGAACTCCGCAATCTTCTCCGAGGCGTCAGCGAAAAAGTTCTCACCGCCCAACTCCGCGAATTGGAAAAGGACGGTGTCATCACAGAACGGCAGCGCGCTCCTCGCCGCCGAAGGTCACCTATTCGCTCAGCCCCGCCGGCCAGACCTTGATCCCGCTCCTCGAAGGCCTCTGCGATTGGGGCTCCAAACAGTTTGGGATCAAGCCAAACCTGCCTCACAATCCTCGCGTTCGGGCACATCAATAAGAACCATAGATCAGGGCCTTGCATCCCTATCCGCGTTGGACGCATCCTAAAAACTAAGTAGAAATACCACGGTCAGGGCAGCGATGACGCGTGTCTTGTCCCTTCCAGCCCGAAAAAAGGAGGAACAACATGAAAGGTTCGACTCTGATTTTGGTACCAGCGATGGCGCTCGTCTTCAGCGTTCCAGCTTTCGCTCAGCAGCGCGCGCATCCAGGCGGTGGACCGCCTGCGGGACACGGAGCCGGCGGCGGCTCCGGCCTGAGTGAGTCCCGTGAAGCAGGCACCACCGCGCATACCGACATTTCGCACGCTTCGCCGAGCGACGTCCTGAGCCACAACACGGCCATCGCCGGCAAAATTAAGACGCTGACAGGTCAGGATGCGCAAACGGCGTGCGGCGGCTTCAAGAACCTCGGCCAATGCGTTGCAGCAGCCCACGTGGCTAAGAACCTGGACATCCCCGGCGGCTTCGATGCGCTCAAGGCCAAAGTAACCGGCACCGGCGCCGTGAGCCTCGGCAAGGCGATCGAAAGCCTCGCTCCCAGAGCCAATGCCAAGGCCGAGACAAAGAAGGCCAACAAGCAAGCGTCGGATGACATGAGAGAGAGCAGTTCCTAACGTCTGCGCACCTTAGAGCGGCGCTTCTTGAATCGGGGCGATGCTAGGTCTTCGCCCCCTTTCTATTCAAATCCGTAGCGTTCGGGCTTCCGAAGCGGAGAACAAACCCAGTAAACACCTTTGCAATGACGCCGGACAACAGGATGCATCTTCCGCTCCCGCACACGACTGACCCCGGCAACGTGAGTAGATTTGCGGATGACGCAGACATAAACCGCCAGGACGAATTTGCGTACGACGCCCGCGTCTTCTGCCTGCGGAAGTTCGCGCCCGGCGGAAAATTCTCTAAGTGCCAAGGGACCAATGAAATTCGCGCGGCAATTTCTCCGCGTCACCCTCCGGATTGGCCGAACTCACTGGCGCGCTGCAAATGCCTGCGGACCTTCGGAGATGGCGGCGCGAACCGCGACCGATGAAGCGATAGGCTCGGCGTTCAGGTGAGACGTTTTGCGCCAATCGACTTCCGTGATGTCTATTGAACCCTTGGCGCCGCTTGAAAGCACATAAGTCACGCTGCCTTCCTGGATGCGGTAATTCGTAACCGCATACACATTGCCGGGCTTGAGGGCGATCCACTTCATCCGCAGTGGCTGGCGCATGGTCGTGGAGTCTGGTGCCGACGGTTCGGTCTGAGCTGATGAAGTATCAGAAACGTCTGGCTGGTCCTTCTGCGCCGTCGCGTTCAGAGCGACGTAGCTGACATCGGCGGTCTTGTTTTCTAGGGTGTTGACCGCCTGCGCAGGTTCAGAGGATCGCGGTCTGTCGGGGCCTGGAGGCCGGTCAAACGATTGCGGCCTATATGAAGGGCGCGGCCGGTCGTAAGAGGCGGGCCTTTCATAAGACTGACCAGAAGCCGTCAGCCGAGGGATCTGGATATCGTCCATCAAGCGGACGATGATTTGCTCTTCGCCTTTCAGCGTGGGACGCGGACCCCGGGCAGGCAGTGTAATGATCTTCCACGGCCACAGCGGAGGGATGAGCCATTCCACGGTGTCCCGCGTCGCATGGCCGCGCCCTACGATGTCCCCGTGGCGATCCACTTTGTATCCCTTGGCAGCGATTACTTTGCTGGGAACGGGGACATCCGAACTGGGGAAACCGATGCGGTCGAATTGCAGCTTGAGATAGCCCTTACCGACGAAGTGCCCGGGCTCCTTGTCCGCCTCTAGGTGTCCTCCGAGGTAGCTTCCCCGGGGAAAAACATTCTGTCCGAATTCCCGGAGGCCGTTCAAATGGCAGATCACGGGGTCGCCGATATCGGCAGTGGCTGAGGAAAAGTTTGGCTCGTCAAGCGTACAGCGAAGAAGGGTTCCCGCCGGCACCAGGATGTCCTGAGCCTTTGTGCTCGTCTGGAGCCCCAGAAACACCAATGAGAAAATCAAATACAGAGAAATGCGTTTCATTTGTTACCTCCCGGTTTGCGGGCCGGCTTGCAATACCTGAAGTTCCGGGACACGAGAGAGTCTGCACAACCAAGACCCGACAACGTTCCGATTCGCGAAAGCTACTCTTTGCCTGGCCGCTTGGCAATAGGGAAATTCACATTACTTCAACAAAGTAAAGGGGTTATGCGTGCACACCTAACCTTAAACCCTACGAACCCGTGTGCCGGAGAAAAGTTGCCGGCTTGCAGTCATGTCGGGATGACACATGAGCATTTCTCTTGAATCCACCGCTCGCCGAACTGCCTGGCACACCAGCCCGGCGCGATTTCAGGGCAGCGAACTGCACCTGCGACGTCAACTTCATCCCAAATCTTGCCTTGCACCCTGCAAAAGGGCGCCAATGTTTGCTCTGCTCCGTTTCTCTTACCACTGGTTACGTGATAGTTTTTCTTACAGCGGTTCTTATGTACAGACGAGATTCGTGAGTCCATTTCTATTGAATCGGGGTTGAATCGCCGCTCAACCTTCAATGTCTGCCGGACATCCTCCGGTCACAGGGCTATCGCAGGAGAGACGCGAACAATGAAGCGGGTCCATCTGGTCGTTTTGTGGCACATGCATCAGCCGCAGTACCGCGACCCCGAGAGCGGGCGCTACGTCCTCCCGTGGACGCGCCTCCACGCCCTGAAAGACTACTGGGGCATGGTCGAAGCGCTCCGCGAATTCCCCAGCTTCCATGCAACTTTCAACGTCGTGCCTGCCCTCGGTATGCAGCTTGAGGAGCACGCCCGCGGCACTTTCAATGAACCCTGGTTTTCGCTGGCCTTCAAGAATGCGGACGAACTAACCCGCGAGGATAAGGCGGAAATTATTGCGCGGGCGTTTCAGCTGAATCACGAGCGCCTGATGTCGCGCTGGCCGCGCTTCGTCGAGTTGTTCGAATGGTCGCGTCCCGCCGGCGGCGCGCAGGCGCTGGTCTCCTTCACCCCGCGCGATTGGCGCGACTTGCAACTCCTTTCGCAGTTGGCATGGATGGAAGAGTCCTGGTTCGAATCGGATGATATTGTCAGCCGCCTGGCCACGAAAGGAAAGGACTACACCGAACAAGACAAATCCGCTCTGCGGAATAAGCAGCTCGAATTCCTGAACTTGGTTCTCCCTGCGTATCGGGACGCGGCGCAGCGCGGCCAGATCGAGATCAGCACGACTCCCTTCTATCACCCCATCCTCCCCCTGATCTGCGATTCCGATATCGCGCGCGTGGCCAATCCCGGGACTCCTCTCCCGCGCCGCGCTTACCGTCGTCCAGAAGATGCGCGCGAACAACTGCGGCTTGCCCGCGAGTATCACGAAAGAGTTTTCGGTGTGAAGCCCGTGGGTTTGTGGCCTTCCGAAGGCTCGGTCTCAGATCAGGCGCTGACTATTGCCGCGGAAGAAAAGTTTAGGTGGTTCGGAACCGACGAGGGAGTCCTCGGCCGCACGCTTAACGTCAGCTTCCTCCGCGACGGAAATGGCATTCCCGCCCGCGCCGATCGCCTCTACAAACCCTGGCACGTGCAAGTTGGGCCGCAAGGCATTACCGGCTTGTTTCGCGATCACCATTTGTCCGATCTCGTCGGTTTCGTCTACAGCCGCATGGACGCCAAAGCCGCCGCCGCCGATCTGCACGGTCGCATGCGGCATCTCGGCGAAACAGTCCAAAGCGATCATCCGCTCACGATTTGTCTTTTTCTCGATGGCGAAAACGCCTGGGAATACTACCCGGGAAACGGGCGCGCGTTTCTCCGCGAGTTTTACGGACGCATCCAGGGTGATCAGGATTTCCGCGCGCTCACCGCGACCGAAGCTATTGCCGCCGCCGGCGAAATTCCAAGCACTGCCGGAATTTTCCCCGCATCGTGGATCAACGCCAATTTCGACGTGTGGATCGGCCACGCCGAAGACGTCGCGGCTTGGGAATTATTGTGGGATGCACGCGAAGCCTTCGCTCGCGCCTTCGAAGCGCACAAGCAAGCGAGGTCCGACGCCCCTACCGAAACCGCTCTCAAAGAAGCGCGCGAATCGCTCCTCGCCGCGGAGGGCAGCGACTGGTGCTGGTGGTTCGGCCCGGAGCACAGCACCGCGAACGATGCGGAATTTGATGCGCTTTATCGAAAACACTTGACGGCCATCTACCTGGCGCTGGGACAGGTCGCGCCGGAAGAATTGGCCAAGCCCATCAAGCGCAGACCGGAACACGCGGTGCAACTCGCGCCAACTGGTTTGCTGAACGTCACTGTCGACGGGAGAGATACGTCGTACTTCGAATGGCTCGGCGCCGGACTCTATTCTCCCGAACGTCGCGGCGGCTCCATGCACGGACGCGTCTTCTATCTCCACGAACTGCGCTACGGATTCGAGGAAGGGCGCTTCTGCGTGCGCGTCGATCCGTTCGCCGAGGCGCTTGAAGAGATGGAGGACCCCGAGTTTCGCATCACCATCGGCGCCGCGGACGAAGTGGCTATCGTCGTGAAGCTCGATCGCGGCCACCTCCAGGAGTTCTCCGTAGAAAAAGCTCTCGTTTGCCTGATGAATCCCCACCTCGTGGCAGAAGCGGCATTTGAGCGCGTTTTGGAGGTCGCCATCCAGAAGGACCAGATCAACCTCAAAGGTCAGACCAACCTGCGGCTCGGCGTGGCGCTGTGGCACGGCGGATTGCCCGTGGATGTCTTGCCCGCCGAAGGATTCCTCGATGTGAATCTTGGCGAAGACAACTCCGCCTGGCCGCCGGAACCATAGCGGCAGTCCTAAGCCTGGCCTCCGAGACTGTAGTGCGTGTCTTCGGACTAGCCGCCAGAGCGGCGGGAGCCCACCCATACAGCAGTTAAAGTTTTTCTTGAACTACTTCCACGCGTTCCTCGCCTTGCCCTCAACTACCTCCGGCTGCTACTAAAGTTTTACTTTAGATTGATCCGGTGCCTTGATCAGTTTCTTCGCTGGCCGCACTCTGTGCTCCCTGCGTTAAACCTTTTTCTCCTGCCCCAGCCTAAAACAATTTCACCGCCAAGTCCTGTGGATGATCGCCCACCGGGATCATCGTCACCAGAAAATTAGTGCGCACGCGGATGACCGCCAAGTCGCCGGAGCCCTGGCTCACCACCAGAAGCAAGTTTTCCTCAGGATCGAACCGCAGTGCCGCGGGAGCATCGCCCGCGGGAACAGGGAAGCCTTTTCCGGGATCGCGAACGATGCGGCGATTGAAAATATCCACCGGCGTGACCCGCCCGGCAGCCGTGTCCGAAACATACAGCAGGCTTGCATCCGCGCTGAGAACGCCCCGAGTGGGCGCCGATCCGAGCACCATGTAGTCGCCCACCTCGTGAGTCCAGGTATTGATGGCTTGGAGGCCGTGAGCTTCCGGCGAAATCACGTAGAGTTCGCCGCCATCGGGCTTCAGCAGCATGTCCGTGGGCTTGCCGGCCAGAGCG
>Ga0209701_10000953_pt1 | contig 17981 bp, 14 predicted proteins | sample CZO8metaG_4_FD_188356 | JGI IMG/M metagenome (GOLD analysis project Ga0209701, IMG submission 188356) | Vadose zone soil microbial communities from the Eel River Critical Zone Observatory, Northern California, USA - CZOApr15con2H3.8 metaG... | ecosystem: Environmental > Terrestrial > Soil >... | reverse complement strand
GACGGCGGAGATCTCGCGCGCGCAGCTCTGGCAGTGGATCCGGAACGCGGCGAAGCTCGCCGACGGCCGGACGGCGACGCCGGACCTCTACAAGAAGGTACGGGACGAGGAGCTCGCCAAGCTGGGCGGCCCGCAGCAGGGGCGCCTGCGCGAGGCTACCGAGATCCTGGACGGCATCGTCCTGTCGGAGGAATTCAGCGAATTCCTGACCCTGCCGGCGTACCGCTACCTGGACTGACGACTACCGGCGCCTACGCCGGCGGCCGGTCCGCCCTTGCGGACCGCGTCCAACCGCGGTCCAGTGCGCGCCGCGTCAGACGTTTGTCTTTGCCGTTCGAGCGCCAGGCGGGTAATGTCGCATCCGACGATGGACGCGCCCGCTCGAAACCTCGGCTCGCCCGAGATCGGCTCGCCCGCCCTGTGGATCGGCTTCTCAGCCTTCGTCGTCGCCGCGCTCCTCCTCGACTTCCTCGTCTTCCACCGGAAGTCGCACGAGGTCCGCACCCGGCAGGCGCTGGCCTGGGTCGGGCTGTGGGTCTCTCTGGCGATGGTCCTGGTGCTGGTGCTGCGCCTGCAATTCGGCTCCGAGCCGTCGCTGCAGTTCCTGGCCGGATACCTGCTCGAGTATGCGCTCTCGGTCGACAACCTCTTCGTTTTCCTGGTCATCTTCACCTATTTCAAAGTGCCGGCCGTCGCCAAGGACCGCGTGCTGTTCCTCGGTATCCTCGGGTCGATCCTGTTGCGCGGCATCTTCATCCTGGTCGGCTCCGCGCTGATCCACCGGTTCCATTTCATCCTGTACTTGTTCGGCGCATTCCTGGTCTTCACCGGCCTAAAGCTCCTCTTCCAGAAAGGCGACGAGGAGGTGGCCATCGAGCACAGCCCGGTCATCCGGATGTTCCGCCGCTTCGTCCCGATGGTCTCGGCCTACCACGGGGACAAGTTCTTCATCCGGCACGAGCAGGAACTGCGGGCCACGCCGCTCCTGCTGGTGGTCGCGGTGCTGGGATTCACCGACGTGATCTTCGCCACCGATTCGATCCCCGCGATCTTCGGCGTGACCCAGGATCCTTTCGTCATCTACAGCTCGAACATCTTCGCGGTGCTGGGGCTGCGGGCGCTGTTCTTCGTGGTCTCGACGATGATGACCAGGTTCCACCTGCTCAAGTTCGGGCTGGCGCTGATCCTCGCCTTCATCGGCGTCAAGATGCTGATCGCCGATCTCTACGTCTTTCCTTTCGCCGGCGCCCTCGGCATCGACCGGCCGCTCAAGATTCCCATCGGAGTCGCCCTCGGTGTCGTCGCCGCTCTGCTCGGGCTTTCGGTCATCGGTTCGCTCATCTTCCCCGTTCCCGAGGAGCCCAGGCCCTCCTAGGGTCCGGGCCCGCCGCGCGCGGCTGGCGGCCGGCAGATTGCGCCCTTCGTCTTGCGCCCTTCGTCGCAAGTGGGATAAGTAGGCTTGGCACTTTTCCTTCGGAGTCAGCACCGTCGACAGAGAACCAGAGAGGAGAGCACCAATGGGGCGGCTCAGTGCTGTCGGACGACCTCTCTCTGTTGTGCAAGTCTCGATGGTGTTCGCGGCGGCTGCGTTTGCCGCGCTCCCGGCCCGCGCCTGGCAGCCGAACAAGCCAATCGAGTTCGTCATCCCCGCAGGCACCGGCGGCGGAGCCGACCAGATGGCCCGGCTGATCAGCGGCGTGGTGGAGAAGCACAAGCTCTCTCCGCAGCCGGTCATCGCCATCAACAAATCGGGCGGCGCAGGCGCGGAGGGCTTCCTCTACGTCAAGGAGAAGAAGGGCGACGCGCACACCATCGTCATCACGCTTTCGAACCTGTTCACCACGCCGCTGCACACGGGCGTGCCGTTCAACTGGCGCGACCTGACGCCCGTCGCGCGGATCGCGCTCGACCAGTTCATCCTCTGGGTCAACGCGGAGACGCCCTACAAGACCGCGAAGGAATACCTCGCGGCGGTCAAGGAGCGTTCCGGCGGCGGCGACCGGATGAAGATGGGCGGCACCGGTTCGGCGCAGGAGGACCAGATCATCACCATCCAGCTCGAGCAAGCGCTGGGCGTGAAGTTCACCTACGTCCCGTTCAAGGGCGGCGGCGAGGTGTGCGTGAACCTGGTCGGCAAGCACATCGACTCGACGGTGAACAACCCGATCGAGTGCGTGAGCCACTGGAGGGCGGGGCGCGTCCGACCCCTGGCGGTGTTCGACACCGCCCGCATCCCCGACCCGGCCTGGAAGGACATCCCCACCGTGAAGGAGGCGCTGGGGACCGACATCCACTACCTGATGCTGCGCGGCGTCTTCGGCCCTCCGGGGATGCCGAAGGAAGCCGTCGAGTGGTACGTGGACCTCCTGAAGAAAGTGTACGAGACGCCGGAGTTCAAGAAGTACCTGCAGGAGGGAGCGCTGAAGCCCGCCTTCATCAGTGGCGCCGAGTACGCCAAGTGGGTGGAGGAGAACGAGCAGCTGCACAAGGACCTGATGGCGAAGGGCGGCCTGCTCAAGTAACCGGATGCGCACCGCCGATATCGCCACGGCATCCTTCCTGATGCTCCTCGGTGCGGTCGTCCTCTTCGACGCCGTGAGGCTCGGGTTTCGCTGGGGGCCCGACGGTCCGCAGAGCGGTTTCTTTCCCTTCTGGCTGGCGGTCGTTCTCATCGCGCACAGCGCCGCCATCCTGGTGCAGGCGGTGAGGAAGCATTCCACCGAGCCGTTCGCCAGCCGCGAGCAACTGCGCATGGTGCTGACGGTGGCCTGGCCGGCCGCGGCGATGGTCCTGTTCACCCAGTTCATCGGGCTGTACGTCGCCGGCGCCCTCTATCTCTTCTTCTACATGCGGCTGGTGGGGCGGCACTCCTGGGCGGCGGTCATCGCGCTCTCGCTCTCCATTCCGGCCGTGACCTTCCTGGTGTTCGAGAAGTGGTTCTTGGTGCCGCTCCCGAAAGGGCCTCTCGAAGCGTGGCTGGGTTACTGACCCATGGGCATCGAAAACATCCTCCTCGGCTTCCAGGTCGCGATCACGCCCTACAACCTGATGGTGGCGGTGATCGGCCTTTCGCTCGGGACCATCATCGGCGTGCTGCCCGGCCTGGGAGGCGCCAACGGCGTCGCCATCCTGCTGCCGCTGACGTTCCGCATGCCGCCGACCTCGGCGATCATCCTCCTCACGTCGCTCTACTGGGGGGCGCTGTTCGGCGGAGCGATCACGTCGATCCTCTTCAACATCCCCGGGGAGCCGTGGTCGGTGGCGACCACCTTCGACGGCTATCCGCTGGCGAAGAAGGGACAGGGGGGCCAGGCCCTCACCGCGGCGTTCTCGTCGTCCTTCGTCGGAGCGCTCTTCGCCACAATCCTCATCACGCTCTTCGCGCCGCTGCTCGCGGAGATCGCGCTCAAGTTCGGGCCGCCGGAGTTCTTCGCCATCCAGATGCTCACCTTCTCGAGCTTCGTCGGGCTGGGAGGATCGGACCCCCTCAAATCCATCGTCTCCATCGCGCTCGGCTTCATCCTGGCGGCGGTCGGGCTGGACATCGTCACCGGGCAGCTCCGGCTCACCTTCGGGATGACCCCGCTGATGACCGGCTTCGACTTCATCGTCGCCGTCATCGGGCTGTTCGGGATCGGCGAGATCCTCATCAGCGTCGAGGAGGGGCTCAAGTTCGAGGGCGCCAAGACGAAGATCAACCTCCGGGTCGTCCTCGACACCTGGAAGATGCTGGGACAGTACTGGCGCACCTTCCTGCGCAGCTGCTTCATCGGCTTCTGGATGGGCTTCAAGCCAGGAGGCGCGACCCCGGCCTCGTTCATGAGCTACGCGTTCGCCCGACGGGCCTCCAAGCACCCGGAACGGTTCGGCACGGGAGAGCTGGAGGGGGTAGTCGCGCCGGAGACCGCCGCGCACGCGGCCGGCGTCGCCGCCATGCTGCCGATGCTTACGCTGGGCATCCCCGGCTCGCCCACCGCGGCGGTGATGTTCGGCGGCCTGATCATCTGGGGCCTCCAGCCGGGTCCGCTGCTCTTCAAGGAGCAGCCGGAATTCGTCTGGGGACTCATCGCCAGCATGTACACCGGCAACCTGCTGGGCGTCGTGATGGTGCTGGCCTTCGTGCCGCTGTTCGCGGCGATCCTCCGCATCCCGTTCGCCATCCTGACGCCGTTCATCGTCCTGATCTGTGCGATCGGCTCCTACGCCGTGCACAACAACATGATCGACATCTGGTACATGATCATCTTCGGCGTGGTCGGGTACGTCTTCAAGAAGCTTCACTACCCGCTGGCGCCTCTGGTGCTCGCCTTGGTGCTCGGCGACCTGGCCGAGAATGCGCTCCGGCAGAGCCTGATCATGTCGCAGGGGTCGCCGCTCATCTTCCTGAGCCGGCCGATCGCGGGCGTGATCACCGCCGTGGCGATCTTCTTCTTCGCGCTCCCGGCCGTCAACGCCTGGCGGCACCGGGGAAAGCCGCACCTGGCGCAGATTTCCGGCGACTCGACATCCTGACGCGCGGGACACGGATCCGACCGGATGGGCAATCTCCTCGCGCTGCTGTCCGCCGCACTGCTCGCGCTGCAGTGGGTATTCCTCCGGCTGGCAGGCGTCGAGCTCACTCCCCACTTGACGGCCCTCCTGTCGGGAATCGGCATCTTCGGAGCAGCGATCCTTCTCTCCTGGGCGGCGGAGGTCGCCCAGCTGGACGTGCCCCAGAGCCTGGCGTTCGCATTCTTGGCGCTGATCGCGGTCCTGCCGGAGTACGCGGTGGACATGTACTTCGCCTGGACGGCCGGCAAGAACCCGGCGTACGCGCAGTACGCCACCGCCAACATGACGGGCGCCAACCGGCTGCTGATCGGTTTCGGCTGGACCGCGGTGGTGATCGTCTACTGGCTGAAGACGCGCAAGCGGGCGGTGGAGCTGGATCCCTCCCGCTCGATTGAGATCTCCTATCTCACCGTCGCGACCGTCTACTCGTTTCTCATCCCGCTCAAGGGCACCCTGTCGCTGGTCGACACCGCCGTGCTTCTGACGATCTTCGGCTTCTACATCGTCTCGGCTTCGCGCGCCGGGATGAAGGAACCGGAGCTCGGCGGCCCTTCCGAATTCCTCGGGACACTCCCGAAGGTGCCCCGCCGACTCTGCACAATCGCCCTCTTCGCCATCGCCGGCCTCGCCATCTTCCTCGCTGCCGAGCCTTTCGCGGAGAGTCTGCTCGCCACGGGCCGCGCCTACGGCGTGGAGGAGTTCATCCTCGTCCAGTGGATCGCCCCGCTCGCGTCCGAATCTCCGGAGTTCATCGTCGCGATCCTCTTCGCGCTGCGGGGAAACCCGGGGGCAAGCATCGGGACCCTCATCTCTTCCAAGGTGAACCAGTGGACGCTCCTCATCGGGATGCTCCCGCTGGCCTACTCGGCTTCCTCCGGGCACGTCGCGGTGATGCAGCTCGACCAGCGCCAGGTGGAGGAGGTCCTGCTCACCGCCGCGCAGTCGTGCTTCGGCGTGGCGGTGATCGCCAACCTGCGATTTTCCATCGTGGACGCGGCGGTCGTCGCCGGGCTGTTCGCCAGCCAGCTCCTCTTCACCTCGCCGATCGTCCGGTACGGGTACTCCGTCGCGTACGTCGTCCTCACCATCCTGCTTCTCGCGACCAACCGCGAGATCCGTCACGGATTTTTCGACGTCCGGCGGCTCCGACCCGGCGCTCGCGCCGCCGGGGCCGCGCACGGCCAGCGCCTGGGCGTGGGCGGCGACAAGAATGCGGGAGGGCCAGGCTAGAAAGCTCTTGCGCAGCGCGCAAAGAATGGGCATCTCCCAGGATCGGCAATGGAGACGATCGCCGATCTGCTGCAGCGGGGCGCCGACGATGCAGCGGCGATCGGTGCTCCGGAAGGCCTGGCGCCGCTGCGCTACCGCGACCTGCGCGCGCTCGTGCGCCGGACGGTCGCCGACCTGAACTCCTTCGGGATCGGCCGCGGCGACCGCGTGGTGCTGGTCCTCCCCAACGGGCCGGAGGCGGCTGCGGCCTTCGTCTCAGTCGGCGCCGGCGCCACCACCGCCCCGCTCAGCCGCGGGCTCACCGCCGACGAGTTCGAGTTCAACCTGACCGACCTGCGCGCCAAGGCGCTGGTGGTCGAGGCCGGCCTGGGCTCGCCCGCCCGGGCGGTGGCGACGAAGCTGCGCATCCCGATCATCGAGCTGGTCCCCCACCGCGACCATGGCGCCGGCGCGTTCTCGCTGCGGATGCTCCTCAAGAACGGCGCCGGTCCGTTCGAGGGAGGCCCGGCCCAGCCCGACGACGCGGCCCTGGTGCTGCACACCTCGGGGTCCACCTCGCGTCCGAAGATCGTCCCGCTGCTGCAGCGCAACGTGACCGCGTCCGCGCGGAACATCATGACGGCGCTGCAGCTCACGCCCGACGACGTCTGTCTCAACATCATGCCGCTGTTCCACATCCACGGCCTGATGGCGGCGGTGCTCTCATCGCTCGCCGCGGGCGCTCAGGTGCATTGCTCGGCCGGGTTCAACGCGCTGCGTTTCTTCCACTGGCTCGACGAGGTGCGGCCCACCTGGTACACGGCCGTCCCCACCATGCACCAGGCGATCGTCTCCCGCGCATCGCGCCACGCGGAGGAGCTCGGCCGCATCCGCCTGCGGCTCATCCGTTCCTCGTCCGCCTCGCTCGCGCCGCAGGTGATGGCGGACCTCGAGCGCACCTTTCGCTGCCCGGTGATCGAGGCCTACGGCATGACCGAGGCCGCCCACCAGATGACCTCGAATCCGCTGCCGCCTCGCGAGCGCAAGGCCGGCTCCGTCGGCGTCCCCGCGGGCCCCGAGGTCGCCATCATGGACGAGGAGGGCAAGCTCCTGCCCCGCGGCCAGACCGGCGAGGTGGTCATCCGCGGCGCGAACGTCACGCCCGGGTACGAGGCGAATCCGGAGGCGAACGAGAGCGCCTTCATCGACGACTGGTTCCGCACCGGCGACCAGGGCTTCGTCGACCGCGACGGGTACCTGCGGCTCACCGGGCGGCTGAAGGAGCTGATCAACCGCGGCGGGGAGAAGATCGCCCCGATCGAGATCGACGTGGTGCTGATGGACCACCCCGCCGTGCAGCAATGCGTCGCGTTCGCCATCCCGCACCGCAGTCTGGGGGAGGACATCGCCGCGGCGGTGGTGCTGCGCGAGGGACACACCTGCACCGACCGCGAGCTGCGCGAGTTCGCGGCGCGCCGGCTGGAGCACTGGAAGGTGCCGCGCACGTTCGTCTTCGTGCGCGAGATTCCGAAGGGCCGGACCGGCAAGTTGCAGCGCATCGGCCTGGCTGCGAAGCTCGGCCTGGGCGGATGAAGATCACCGTCTTCGGCGCGGGCGCGATCGGCGGCTTCATGGGCGCGAGGCTCGCGCTCGCGGGGCAGGACGTGACCTTGATCGCCCGCGGCCCGCACCTCGCGGCCATGCGCGAACGCGGGCTCAAGCTGATCAGCGAGGGAGAGACCCAGGTGGTCCGGCCTCGCTGCACCGACGACCCGCGCCAGGTGGGGCCGCAGGACTGCGTGATCCTGAGCGTCAAGGCGCACGCGCTGCCCGGGATCGCCGACGCGGTGCAACCGCTGCTCGGCCCGCAGACGACGCTGGTGCCGGCCGTGAACGGCGTCCCCTGGTGGTACTTCTACAAGCACGGCGGGCCGTACGAGGGGACGCGGCTGCAGACGGTCGATCCGGGTGGCGTGCTCTGGGACAAGCTGCCGCCCAGCCGCGTGGTCGGGTGCATCGTCTACCCCGCGACCGACGTGGTGGAGCCCGGCGTGATCGAGCACACCTACGGAAACCGCTTCGACATCGGCGAGCCGGACGGCTCGAAGAGCGAGCGCGCGCAGGCGTTCTCGCGGGCCATGATCGAGGCCGGCTTCCGCTGCCCGGTGCGGGCGAGCATCCGCGACAACCTCTGGATCAAGCTGTGGGGGAACCTCTCCTTCAACATGATCTGCGCGCTCACCATGAGCGGCCTGGAGAGCGTCACGGCGGACCCGGGAACGCGCGCGGTGGCGCGGCAGATGATGCTGGAGGCGCAGGCGGTGGCCGAGAAGCTCGGCGTGCAGTTCCCGCTCGACGTGGACGCGCGGATCGCCGGCGCCGCGGAAGTCGGGGTGCACAAGCCCTCCACGCTGGTCGACCTGGAGCGCGGGCGCCCGATGGAGATCGACCCGCTGCTGGGCGCGGTGGTCGAGATGGGCCGGCTCGTGGGGCTCCCCACGCCCACCTGCGACGTAGTGCTCGCGCTGGTGCGCCTGCGCGCGCACACCGCGGGCCTGTACGCCCCTCCTGCGTAGCGCGCGGCGCAGCCCCCGACCCCTGGTAGAATTGCCGGGCGATGCGCCTGCACCTGGTCGACGGCACCTACGAGCTCTTCCGCGCCCACTACTCCAGGCGGCCCCCGCACCGCGCGCCGGACGGCAGCGACAAGAAGGCGACCCTCGCGCTGGCGTCCGCGATGCTGGCGCTGCTGCACGACGGGGGCGAGGCCGTGACCCACGTCGCCGTGGCCTTCGACAATCCCATCCGCAGCTTCCGCAACGACCTCTTCGACGGCTACAAGACCGACGAGGGCGTCCCACCGGAGCTGCTCGCCCAGTTCGACTCGGCAGAGGACGCGGTGCGCGCGCTGGGCATGGCGGTGTGGTCCATGCGCGACTTCGAGGCGGACGACGCGCTCGCCACGGGAGCCGCGCGCTTCGCGAGCGAGGTGGAACAGGTCCGCATCCTCACGCCCGACAAGGACCTGGGGCAGTGCCTGCGCGGCACCCACGTGGTGCAGGTCGACTGGCGCGCGAAGTCCGTGGTGGACGAGGAGGCGCTGCTCCGCCGGCGCGGCGTCCGCCCGCCGAGCATTCCCGACCTGCTCGCGCTCACGGGAGACGACGCCGACGGCATCCCGGGGCTGCCGGGGTTCGGCGAGAAGACCGCCTCGGCCTTGCTGGCGAGGTACATCCACCTCGAGGAAATCCCCGCCGACCCGGCGGGGTGGCCCCCGGTGCGGCAGGCCCCGCGGCTCGCGGCCACCCTCGAGGCGCAGCGGGCCGACGCCCTCCTCTACCGCCGCCTGGCGACGCTCCGCACGGACGCGCCCATCGGCACCCTCGAGGAGGCGCGCTTCCTCGGCGTCCCGCGCGAGCGCTTCCTCGCCCTGTGCGACGCGCTGGGAACCGGCGACCTGCGCCAGCGCCCCCGCCGCTGGGCTCCTTGACGGACCGGCGGAGCGCGGCGCACCCTCGGCGGTGCGCCGCCCGGCGCGGGGCACGACGGGGATGGGACAGTCCACAAGGACGCTTTCGCGGGAGGTGAGGCGCGGACCCGCCGCGCGCGCTGGCGTGCCTCACCTGTTCCTGGTGCTGAGCTGCGACCGGCCTTCGGCGCCCGCGATGCGCTGCTCGCTCGAGCACGTCGACGAGGTGATGCTCGGCCGCGCCGGACGCCGCCAGGCATCGCGCGCGGACGGCTCGGGCGTGCCCCGGCTCACCGTCGGCGTGGACGACGCATGGATGTCCGCCTCGCACGCGCTGCTGCGCAGGGTGCTCGGCTCCTGGACCCTCGAGGACCTGGGCTCGAAGAACGGCACGCTGGTCGGCGGCCGCCGCTGCCAGCGCGCCGAGCTCGAGGACGGGGACCTGATCGAGCTGGGGCATACCTTCTTCCTCTTTCGCGCGCGCGTACCGCCGAGCGGCGACCTCGTCGAGTCGAGCGCGCTGGCGCCGGCCGCGGCCGGCTTTGCCACGCTGGTGCCCTCGCTGGCCGGAGCGCTGGCGCGGGCACAGGCCGTCGCGCGCTCGACGGTGCCGGTGGTGATCCGGGGAGAGAGCGGCGCCGGCAAGGAAGTGGTCGCCTCCGCGATCCACGCGCTCTCGGGGCGCGCCGGGCCGTTCCAGGCGGTGAACTGCGGCGCGCTCCCGCCCACGCTGGTCGAGTCCGAGCTGCTCGGGTACCGCAAGGGGGCGTTCTCGGGCGCCGACGAGGATCGCGCCGGCCTGGTCCGCAGCGCCCACGGCGGCACCCTGTTCCTCGACGAGATCGGCGACCTGCCGCTCACCGCCCAGGCGGCGCTACTGCGCGTCCTGCAGGAAGGCGAGGTGCAGCCGATCGGCGCCACGCGTCCGGTCAAGGTCGACGTGCGCCTCGTCTCGGCCACGCACCGCGACATCGAGGCGCTGGCGGCGGAGGAGAAGTTCCGCCCGGACCTGCTCGCCCGGCTGGGAGGCGTGACGATCCAGCTCCCGCCGCTGCGCGAGCGGCGCGAGGACCTGGGGCTGCTCGCGGCCGCGCTGCTGCGCCGGCATTTCCCCGGCCGCGAGATCGAGCTGACCTGCGAGGCGGCCCGCGCTCTGCTCGTCTTCGCTTGGCCGTTGAACGTCCGCGAGCTGGAACGCTGCCTGCAAGCCGCGGTCGTCCTGGCCGGCGAAGGCCCGGTCGAGCTGCGACACCTCCCGCCGGACGTCGCCGCCAGCGTGGCGGAGGACGCGGCGCCGGCCGGCGCGGGCGCGCCGCAGGGCCTGGCGGAACCGGACCGCCGCCGCCGCGAGGAAATCGTCGCCGCGCTGCGCGAGAGCGGCGGCAACGTGACCGCCGCCGCCCGGGTGCTGGGCAAGGCGCGCGTCCAGTTGCAGCGCTGGATCAAGCGCTACCGGATCGATCGGGGCGAGTTCCACCGCTGACCCCGGAGGCGCCGCGGTGGCGCCACCGGCGCTCGACCGCCGCGGCTCCCCTGGACTCGCGATTTCCCTGTGAAAAGGCGCACCGCCGCCTGGCACGCCCGGTGCTTCTGCGCCGCCTGGGAGGTGCGCCATGGAACGGATCCGGATGTGGCTGTTCCCGCTCGCTCTCCTGGTCGGATGGCTCGCCGGGTTCGCGCACGCTCTGGCCCGCCTCGGCGAGCTGCATGCGACCCTGGCGGCGCACCAGCAGCGGGCCAAGGTGGAGCAGCCGGTCAGGGACGCGCAGCAGCTGGCCAGGCGTTGAGGGGGGAGCGCCGCGGCGCGGCGGGATGGGCGGCAGCTCTAGCCTGTCCGCCGCGCCGCGGTGACTTGACTCCGGGTGGGTGCGGCGGCACGGTGGATACGGCGCAGCGTGCATTGCGCCGGAGGCGGGGGCAATTGGTACAAGCCCTCCACGGTCAGGAAGAGACCGGCGGCGCCGGAGCGCTCGCCACCGCCGACCCCGGCCCAGCCGAGCACCTCGAAGTCCCACCGGCTCATTCCCTGTTCGGCGACCGCTACTCGATCGAAAAGGAGATCGGCCGCGGCGGCATGGGGCGGGTCTTCGCTGCCCTCGATCTCCGGCTGGGCAGGAAGGTGGCGGTCAAGGTCCTCGCGCCGGGCGCGCACGGTGACGAGCAGCTTCGAAGGTTCCAGGTCGAGGCGCGTGCGGCCGCGTCCCTGCAGCAGCCCAACATCCTCGACGTCTACGACGTGGGCGTCGAAGCCGGCGAGCCCTACATCGTCTCCGAGCTGCTCGAGGGCAGGACGCTGCGCGAGCGGCTCTCCGCCGGCCCGCTGCCGCCCGCCGAGGCCCTTCGCTGCGCCCGGCAGCTCGCCGCCGGCCTCGCCGCCGCGCACGCGAACGGAGTGGTGCACCGCGACCTCAAGCCGGAGAACCTGTTCATCACCCGGGACGAGCGCCTCAAGATCCTCGACTTCGGCATCGCCAAGCTGCTCCGGTCCACGGCGCCCGGCCGGGCTGGACAGGGCTCGCCGACCGAGTCGGGCGCGATCGTCGGAACCACCGCGTACATGTCGCCCGAGCAGGTGCGTGGCGCATCGGTGGACCCCCGCTCCGACGTGTTCAGCTTCGGCGCCATCCTGCACGAGATGCTCGCCGGGGGGCCGGCGTTCGCCGGCGGCTCGGCCGTCGAGACCGGATACGCGGTGCTGTCCTCTCCGCCGGCGAGCCTGCCGGGCACCGTGCCGCGCGACCTGGCCCGGATCGTCTCCCGATGCCTGGCGAAGGATCCCGCAGACCGCTACGAGGACGCCGCCGCCCTGGCGAAGGACCTCGAGCGAGTCTCCGCGTCCGCGACGGCAGGTCGGCCCTGGCGTACGCCCCGCGCCATCCCTTGGGCGATCGCCTCAGCGATGGCGGCGGCCGTGCTCGTGCTCTACTGGCCGCGGCCCCCCCCTGCCGCCATGGCGGCCGATCGGCAGCTGGCCGTCCTGCCCTTCCGCAGCGTCGGCGGCGGAGCGCCCCAGGACGCCTTCGCCGCCGGGCTGAGCGAGATCCTCACCAACAAGCTGCGGCAGATCGAGCAGTTCCAGGGCACGCTCGCGGTGGTCTCGGCCGGCGAGGTGCTCAAGGAGAACGTCGGAGGCGCCCGGGCGGCGCGCGAGGCCTTCGGAGCCACCATCGTGCTGAACGGCAGCGTCCACTGGTCCGACACGACCGCGCTGGTCGCCCTCGACCTGGTGGAGACCCGCAACCAGCTGGTCCTCGCGGCTCGCGACGTCGAGGTGCCCAAGGACCAGCTGGCGAACCTCCAGACGCTGCTGGTGCAGAGGGCCGCGGAGATGCTGGACGTCCAGGTGCAGCCCGGGGCCCGCCGTGCGCTGGGCGGGGACGCCACCTCGGCGGCGGCCGCCTACGAGTTCTACCTGCAGGGACGCGGGTACCTGCAGCGGTACGACCGCATCGAGAACATCGAGAGCGCGGTGGGCGTGTTCGACCAGGCCATCGCCATCGACGGAGCGTACGCGCTCGCGCACGCGGGGAAGGCGGAAGCCTTGCTGCGGCTGTTCCAGATCGGCCGCGACCCGGCGGTCATCGCTCGCGCCGGCGAAAGCGCGCGACGGGCGGTGGAGCTGAACGGGCAGCTCGCGCCGGTGCACCTGACCATGGGGCTCGTGCAGCTGGCGCGAGGCCGGCACGTGGATGCGATCGCCAGCCTGAATCGGACGCTCGAGCTGGAGCCGCGCAACGGCGACGCGCTGCGCGAGTTGGCCAACGCCTACGATGCCGCGGGCCGCCCCGCCGAAGCCGAGGCGACCTACCGGCGGGCGATCGAGCTGCGGCAAAACTCGTGGGCGGCCTACAAGGATCTGGCCGTCTTCCTAAACCAACGCGGCCGGCTCGCCGAGGCAGTGCCCTACTTCGAGCGGGTCGTCGCGCTGACCCCGGACAGCTACTCCGGATACAACAACCTCGGCGGCATCTACCTGAGGCTCGGCCGGGTCGACGACGCGGAGCGCATGCTGCGGAAGTCGCTCTCGCTCCGCCCGACCGCCATCGCCTACTACAACCTCGGCTCGCTCGCGTACTACATGCGCCACGACTATGCGCAGGCGAGCGAGATGTATCGCAAGGCGACCGAGCTGAACGCGAACGACGACCGGCTGTGGGGCGCGCTGGCGGACTCGTACCGGTGGTTCGCCGGCCGCCAGGCCGAGGCCCCCGCCGCCTTCCGCCGCGCGCTCGCCCTCACCGATCAGCAGGGCTCCGTCGATCCGGCCGACGCGCAGCTGCGCTCGAGACGCGCGCTCTACTTCTCCGCGCTCAGCGAGCACGGCCGCGCGGAGCAGGAGATCGCGCAAGCGCTGGGCGCGTCTCCGGGGAACGGTCAGGTGCTGTTCCGCGCCGCGATCGTGCACGAGCAGGCAGGTCGCCGGGAGCCGGCGCTACGCGCGCTCGAGTCCGCGCTCCGCGCAGGCTTCTCGCTGAACGAGATCGTCAACGCGCCGCCGTTGCGCGCACTCCGGGAGGATCCGGCCGGCGCGCGGCTCATCTCGGAACGTGCCGAGGCAAGGCCAGCGAAGTGAAAGGAAGGGAAGCGATGCCCACCATCGAGCTCGAGATCGACTCCAAGGGAAACCCGGTCTATCACCCCGCCGTCCAGCGCGCGAAGGTCGGTGAGACGGTCGACTGGAAGTTCCGCGGCAGCGGCGCCTTCGCCATCGTGTTCCGGCAGACGCCGTTCGACCGCGCCGAATTCAATTCCGCGCACCCAAGCGCGGAGGTCCGGGGGCCGCCGGGCGTCTACCCGTACGCCGTCGCGCTCGTTTCGGTCGTCGAGGTCAAGGGCGAGAAAAGCATCGGCAGGGTCGTGCTGGACGCCGGCTGCCCCGAGATCATCATCCAGAGGTGATCGCTTCCCGGAGCGCGGAGCGTCTGATATCCGGAGGGCACCGTGTTCCTCGTCGCGTAGGTCGGCAGGTACGTATCAGACTAAGGTCTTAACTACGCGGCCTCCGCTTACGCCACGCGCCTTGACTAGACGAACGTCCGTGCGCCTAGCGTCTCACCCGCCGGAGCAAGGGGGCCCCGGCCCAACTGCTCGTCTCCCACTAGCCTGGAAGGAGAGTCGCATGACGCGATTTCTCGTGAGGTGCGCTTCGGTCGCATTCGCGATGGCCTTGCTCGTCGTCGGCACGGGGAGGGCCGACGCCCGCGACGACGATGACCGCGGTGTGGAAGCGAAGAACATGAAGCTGGTCGGGTTCAACGACCTGCAGGCGCGCTCGGCGTACCAGCCGATCGTCTACAAGCAGGACGGCCGGTTCATCGCGTACGTCGGGCACCACGGGGGATCGGCACCCAATCCGCTCAAGGGCAACGTCGTGGAGAAGAACGGCACGTCGGTCGTCGACGTGACCAATCCGCGGCGGCCCGTCCTTCTGGCTCACGTACCCTTCGAGGCGCAGGGCGTGGGCGAGGCGGGCGGCGCACAGATGGTGCGCGCCTGCAGTGCCAAGGAGCTGCCCAACGCCAATCTGAACGGCGATCCGCTCCGCGCCAAGCATTACCTCCTCCGGGCCACGGCCGGCTCGCACGAGGTGTTCGACATCAGCAACCCGAGCGCGCCGAAGCTGGTTGTCACCGTCGTCGGAAACTTGCCGAACACGCACAAGAGCTGGTGGGAGTGCGACACGGGCATCGCCTACCTGGTGTCCGAGGGCAGGAACCTGGAGAACGCCACACCATCGTGCGGCAAGGACTGCAACTGGCGCACGAATCGGATGACGCAGATCTTCGATCTGAGCAACCCCAAGGACCCGAAGTTCATCCGCAACTACGGGCTCGTCGGACAGCAGCCCGGGTCGACCGGGGCGGTGCCGACAGGCGTCCACGGCATGATCACGCTCGGCAACACCATCTACTTCGGGCACGGCACGGGCTCGAACGGCATTTTTCAAATCGTCGACCGCGCGAAGCTTCTCGATCCGGCTTGCCGCGCGTCGGCAACCTGCCCGACCAAGCCCACGGCGGCCGAGCTTCTCGCGCCGCAGCTCGGACGCCTCGACACTTCTCCCACGATGGGCGCCCACACCACGTTCCCGGTAGTCCAGCAGCCGGTGCCTGACTTCAGGCACAGCCCCAACAACGTGCGGGACTTCGTCGTGCTGGTGAACGAGGCGGGCGGGAACCGCTGCTCGGACAACCGGCAGCTGGTGTACCTGGTCGACGTCTCGACCCCGTCGAAGCCGATGGCCATCTCCAGCTTCCATGTGCCCGAGGCGAGCGGCAACTTCTGCAGCCGGGGTGGCCGGTTCGGAGCCCACTCGAGCAACGAGTCGTTCACGCACGTGTTCTACGGGAAGCTGGTGTTCGTCTCGTGGTTCAACGCCGGCGTGCGGGCGATCGACATCCGCGAGCCGTTCAGCCCGCGTGAAGCAGGCTTCTTCATTCCGCGGACGACGGCCAAGACCGACCCGCGGCCCGAGGGCTGCAAGCTGGGCGTCGACAATCCGTGCGACGTGGTCATCCAGACCAACAACGTCGAGGTGGACGAGCGCGGGCTGGTCTTCATCGTCGACCGCGCCAACACCGGGCTGCACATCCTGCGGCTGACGGGTGAGGCAGCGCGCATCGCCGGGCTGCGCGACGACGACGACTAGCGAGGACGGATCGCGGCAGTGCTTTCGAGGGGACGCCTCCACCGGGGCGTTTCCTCGATGTTTGTCGGTGAGTCGATCGTCCGATCGACAATGGTCCGAAACCCGATCTCTCGCTTGCGCCGCGTGCCTTGACTTGCGGATCGCGCATGCGCCTAGCGTCTCGGTGCCGGAGCACGGGGGCCCCGGCCCAAAGTCCACCTCCTCGACACATGCAGAAGGAGAATCGCATGACGCGATTTCTCGTGAGATGCGCTTCGGTCGCGATCGCCATGGCCGTGCTCGTCGTCGGTGCCGGGAGGGCCGACGCCCGCGACGACGAGGAGCGCGACACGGAATCAAAGAACATGAAGCTGGTCGGATTCAGCGACCTGCAACACCGGTCGACGTATCAGCCGACACTGCACAAGCAGACCGTCAACGGGAAGCCCAGGTACGTCATCTACACGGGACACCATCCGCTCGGCACCAACCCCGTCACCGGTCAGCCTCTTCCTTCGTTCAACCCGCTGACCGGGCAGAACGAGCCGAACGGCACGTCCATCATCGACGTGACCGACCCCCGGCATCCGCGGCACCTGTTCCACATCCCCGTCGGCACCTCCGGAAACGGTGGGGCCCAGATGGTGCGCGTCTGCAACATCAACGGCAGGGAGTACATGCTGCGGAGCTTCGCGAGCTCGGCGCACGAGATCTGGGACGTGACCGACCCGAGCCATCCCACCGACGTCCGGACCGTCCGGAACGGGAACGCGGTGACGGTCGATGCGGCCGGGAAGGTGGTCCCGCTCAGCGGCACGCACAAGAGCTGGTGGGAGTGCGATACGGGCATCGCATACATCGTCGGCAGGCGAGTGGCCGATACGGCGGCGGGATGGAGGGCCGGCAACCACATCATGATCTACGATCTCAGCAACCCGGCGAAGCCTGTCTTCATCCGCGACTGGGCTCTCGACGGCCAGCAGCCCGACCCGAACAACCCCGGCAAGCCGGCGGCGCTCCCACCGCACTTCACCGCGGCACCGGCGATCCACGGCCCGATCTCCACCGGTCTCCACGGGCGCGTCTACTTCGCCTATGGGGTCGGCGACAACGGCGTCATGCAGATTGCCGATCGTGACGCGCTGCTATCCACAGCCGCGACGGATTACAAGACCGCGGAGATCGGACGCTGGATCATGCAGCCGGACAACGGCGGGCACACCAGTTGGCCGCTCGGCAAGATCACCGTCCCCGACTTCACCACCGATACCGGGAACGACGAGGGGAACGTGCGCGACGTCGTGGTCGTCGTCTCCGAGGCGACGGCGCACTTCTGCGCGGAGATGCGCCATACGACGACCACCGTGGACGTGACGGACGAGACGCGACCGCAATCGCTCGCCACGTTCCTCGTACCGGCATCGAGCGGCGCTTTCTGCGACCGCGGAGGCCGCTTCGGTCCGCACGCGACCAACGAGGAATTCGGGCCACCGTTCTACCAGAAGCTGATCTTCGTCTCGTACTTCAACGCCGGCGTTCGCGCGGTCGATGTCCGCGATCCGTACAACCCGAAGGAAGTCGCCTTCTTCATTCCAGCCCCCACGGTGGATACCGACTTCCGGTGCGGGACTTTCAAGGGCGTGAACAACGTCTGCAGGCAAGTCGTCCAGACGAACAACGTCGCTACTGACGACCGGGGATTGGTCTACATCGTGGACCGCGCCAACACCGGCATGCACGTCCTGCGGCTGACCGGCAAGGCCGCCGAGATCGCCGGCCTGCGCGGGGACGACGACTGATCGTCTCTCGACGGGACGCCAGCACATGGCGTCCCTTCGTTTTGTGCCATCAGGCTTGCGGTCGGAACGGGCTGCCCGCAGAATCCCCCGCGTGCTGCGGCTCGTGGCGACCTTGGCGTCCCTGCTCGTCGGCGCCTCTGGATTCATCCCTCTGGCTCTCGCCTGCTGCAGCTCACCGTCCGCGCACTCCTGCTGCGTGAGGACGGCAGACGTAGAGCGAGCGATGGCGAGACCTGCCGGGATCAACCATCGCCTCCCCCACCGGTCGGCGGCACGTCCAATAGTCGGGCCAAGCAAGAAGCCGGGAATGCCATACCCGAGGAGC
>Ga0209701_10000951_pt1 | contig 17986 bp, 19 predicted proteins | sample CZO8metaG_4_FD_188356 | JGI IMG/M metagenome (GOLD analysis project Ga0209701, IMG submission 188356) | Vadose zone soil microbial communities from the Eel River Critical Zone Observatory, Northern California, USA - CZOApr15con2H3.8 metaG... | ecosystem: Environmental > Terrestrial > Soil >... | reverse complement strand
CTGCTGGTGAAAGCCGGCGATAAGGTCGACAAAGGCCAGGCCATCGCCCTGGTCGGCTCCTCCGGGCGCTCCACCGGCGCGCATGTGCATTTCGAGGTGTGGCAGAACGGTCATGCGGTCAATCCGCAAGGGTATTTGCGGGTGGCGAAGCGGTAGCGGTTCCTCATTTAATCGAATCACTTGCTTTTACCGGGGTTTTATTTCATTTTGAATAAATGCACCCGTCAGAAATTGCCCAGAACCTGCAGCGCATTAAACAATTGATTGCAGCGGCAGCGGCGAAATCCGGCAGACATCCCGACGACATTAAACTGATTGCTGTTTCCAAAGGCCGGTCTTGGCCGCAGGTGGAAGCGGCGTTCGCCGCCGGCCAGTTGCGGTTCGGTGAAAATACGGTCCAGGACGCAATGAGCAAGATCTCGCGCTGCGTTCATCCCGCCATCGAGTGGCATTTTATCGGTCATCTGCAATCCAACAAAGCAAAATACATTCCGTCTAATTTTGCTTGGCTGCATTCACTTGACAGTGTCGCGCTTGCGACAAAATTGTCACGCTTAGCAAGGCAGAAACCCACTCCGCTTAAGGTCTTGATTGAAGTTAACATTACCGGTGAGGTAAATAAACACGGTATTGCGCCTTCCAGCCTGATTCATTTTATTGAAGAGTTGTTACAAGCGCAGCTCGCCGGTCTGGAATTGCGCGGATTAATGGCGATCGGGCCGCCTTTGGCGAATGAACGCGCGCTGCGCGCAGCATTTAGCAAATTACGTGAACTGCGCGATGCCTGTGCGCCACGATTCGGACTTACCGGTTTCACTGCGCTATCGATGGGAATGAGCGGCGATTTCGTGCCGGCCATTATGGAGGGCGCCACCTTGGTACGGATAGGTACGGCGATTTTCGGTGAACGCAGAAAGCCTTAAACTATAGTAGGCTTATCAGCATTTTGCTAGCGAGGATGTACAGAATGACGGCGAAAATTCTTCTCAGTATCGGTATTGGCAAACGGTGTGCCATTTTTGCTCCGAGCGGGGCGGTTAATATACTCGCTATCGCCACGCCGGCAAGCGCGGGCAGGTAGACAAATCCCAGGCTGTAAGGCGGCATCGGCGCCGCCATGCCGGCGGCAATGTAACCGAGGGTGCCGCCCACGGCAATGGGAAAGCCGATGGCGGAGGAGGTGCCGATGGCCTGGTGCAGTTTGACGTTGTGCCTGGTCATGAACGGAATAGATAGCACGGCGCCGCCCGCCGCCACCAGACTCGACACCCCGCCGATAATCCCGCCCGCGGCAAACATGCCGCTCCTGCCGGGCAATTGCCGTGTAGCTTTCGGTTTCAAACCAAGAATCATTTGCGTGGCGGCGTAGTAGACGAACGCCGTGAAGAAAACCGCGAGCACTTTGATAGAAACCCATCCGCTAAGCAAGCTGCCTAAGAGCGTCCCCACCAGGATGCCGGGGGAAATATCACGCACGATTTGCCAATTTACCGCACCGTGGCGGTGGTGTGCATGTGAGCTGGAAATGGAGGTGAAAACAATGGTTGCCATGGCGGTGCCGAGCGCCATATGCAGGATATAGCGAGCCGCGAAATGTTGCGCGTCAAACAAGAAGACCAGAAGCGGCACCATGATCATGCCGCCGCCGAGCCCCAGGAGACCGGCAAAAAAACCGATAAACGCGCCCAATAATAGGTAACCCGGCCACCATTCCATTTTTTTGTGTTTTTCTCAGGTTCGCTTTGATTTAAAAGGCTTCGGCTAAACAATAAGCCGAAGGAACTCTTGGGCGGTTTTGAACAGGATATTATTCCTATCTTCCGGACTGAGGCTGACGCCGGTTAATTGCCGTAACGGGTGTTCCACCCCCATATCAAACGGATAGTCGCTACCGAGCATGATTCTGTGGCTGCCGAATTTCTCGCACAGCAATTCCAGCATACGCGGGTCGTGGGTGAGCGTATCGAAGTATAATTTTTGCGCGTAGGTGCTAGGTTCGCGCGAGATAAATTTCTTCGGCTCGGGTCTGACCGAATAGCCGTGGTCCAAGCGCCCGAGCAGCGCCGGCAAACTGCCGCCGCCATGGGCAAAACAAATGCGCAGTTTCGGCAATCGCTCTAATACTCCGCCGAGGATCAGCCGCGCGATCGCGAGCGACGTGTCGGCCGGATAGCCGACCATGAACGGCAGATAGAACACCTTCATCCGCTCCTCGCCAATGGAAGGCCCCTGGGGATGCACGAAGATAGCCATATCCAGCGCCTCCGCGGCGGCCAGGATGTCCATGATGGCGGGATCGTCGAGATCGCGACCGTTGACATGAGTGCCGATTTCTATCGCCGGGAAGCCCATTTTCTTGAGACGTTCGAGCTCGGCAATGGCGTGCGCCGGAGACTGCATGGCAACGGTTCCAGCGCCAAGAAACCGATCCGGGTGGCGCGCGACGACCTCGGCGATGAAATCGTTCTGCAGGCGCGCGAACGCGGCCGTGGCTTCGGCCGGGCCCCAATAGCACAGCATGACCGGTACCGGCGAAATCAGTTGTTTATCCACCTGCTCGGTATCCATATCGGCGATCCGGCGCACCGGCGCATAACATTGATCGGTGACCGTACGGAACTCGCGCTCGCCGAGCATAATGGTCGCCTGGCAATTACTGTGCTGGCGCACGCTCGGCCATCCGGCGACGCCGAACCGGCTGGCAAAGTCCTCCCAGCCGGGTGGCATGATATGAGTATGCACGTCGATAGCGGTTGATGCGGAAGTCATACGGCGCGCTCCCGTCTATCAGCATAACAGCCTGTTATCGTTGCGTTAGTAAATTTCAGCACACTTATTTCTCCTCATTTGGCGGGGTTGATGGAATCTCCAGGCCGGCATGTTGACGCCAATCGGAGGCAGATGTGAATAAGGGCCGTAAACTCAGGAGCAGCAGCGCTGCACCGATGAAAAGCATGGTCGCGGCAATCGGCCGGCTAAGGAGAATGGCGTAGCGGCCGGACGACATCGCGAGAGATTGTCGTAAACTCATTTCCAGCATCGGCGCCAGAATCAACCCCAGCACGATCGGCGCGGTTTCAAGATCGAATTTGCGCAACAGATAGCCAAGCGCACCCATCGCCATCATGATCCAGAGATCGACCACGCTCTCATTTACCGCGTACACCCCGAGGATACAGAAGATCAGAATAGACGGATAGAGGAATGAATAAGGGACGCGGAGCAAGTACACAAACACGCCCACCAGCGGCAGGTTCAGGATCAAAAGAATTACATTACCCACGTACATGCTGGCGATAAACCCCCAAAATAACGCCGGTTGCTGATCGATCAACAGAGGCCCGGGCGAGACGCCATGCACCATGAGCGCCGCCAGCATGACCGCGGGGATCGGCCCGGAAGGAACGCCGAGCGCCAGCATCGGCACGAAGGCGCCGGATGCCGCGGAGTTATTCGCCGACTCCGGGCCGGCTACCCCCGCAATCGCGCCACGGCCGAAGCGCTCCGGATGTTTAGATAAGCGCTTCTCTACCGCATAGGAGACGAAGGAAGAAATAATGTGGGCGGAGCCCGGGATAATGCCGATTAAAAAACCGAGCACGGTGCCGCGTGCGATCGGCGCGACCGACTCGCGCAGTTCTTGCTTTGAGGGGGGGAGCTCGCGCAATTTCGGCCTTTGTATTGGCGGACGCGCAGATTGGCCCGCGGTCAACAGGATCTCCGAGATGCCAAAAAGTCCCACGGCCACTGGTACAATACCGATACCATCACCCAGTTCGACGACGCCGTAATGGAAGCGGAAAAATCCGCTCATCGCGTCAATGCCGATCATCCCTAGAAACAGTCCCAATGCCGCCATCGCCAGCGTCTTCGGCATCGAGCCGCTGCTCATATAAGCCAGCACCAAGAAGCCCAACAGGAGCAGCGCGAAATATTCCGGCGGCCCAAAACGCAGGGCGAACGCGGCGAGCGGCGGCGCGAGCAACATCAACCCTACCACGCTCAGCGTGCCGGCGACGAAGGAGCCGATCGCGGCGATCGCGAGCGCCGGGCCGGCGCGCCCTTTTTGCGTCATGGCATAACCGTCGATACAAGTCATCACCGAGGCCGCCTCGCCCGGGATGCGCATAAGGATGGAGGTCGTGGATCCGCCGTACATGGCCCCGTAATAAATTCCGGCCAGCAATACAATGGCGGTAGTCGGAGTCAGGCCAAACGTGAGCGGCAGTAACAGGCTAATTCCAGAGAGCGGGCCGAGACCGGGCAGCATGCCGACCAAGGTGCCAATGACACAGCCGACAAAAGCATAAAACAGCACGGACGGCGATAACGCCACCGAAAAACCGAGGTACAGGTTTTGCAACGTCTCAATCACTGATCCACCTCAAGCGCATGCACTAAAAACCCCACGGCCCGCGCGGCAACGGAACTTTGAGCAGATCGGCAAAAAGGAAAAATGTGCCGAGCGAGAAGCCGAGGGCGACTACTGTTACTATCACTGGCCGTTGGCGCTCTATCACGCCTAACAAAAAGACCAGTAAAATAATAACTGTCAGGCGATAGCCGAGTCGTTCCAGGGCGAGCGCGGCGAAGCTACAGGCCAACAGGATCTTGCCCGCGTGTCCGATCTCCGGCCAGTGGAGCGATTGCAATAGCGGGGACTGCCCTCCGCGCAACGTCACCAGCAGGCCCAGCAGGCCCAGCACGATCGCGAGCGCCATGGGCATATAGCCGGGCCCCGGCTCATGCAGCGAACCAAGCGGAAGTTTGTGCGCCTCCCAGGCGATGGCGAGCGCGAAACAAAATAAAACCAGCCCGGCGATGTGATCGTTGCGTATCTTTGCTACCGGAGGCGGCGGGTTCGGCCCCGGGTTTTTAGCGGTGGCTGCTTGCGGCCCGGCGTTATTTCTTTTCTTCAATCTTGCCGACCCGCTTGACCGCATCCGCCAACATCTTCGCGTCTTTATCCCAGAATTTCCGGAACCCGGGTGCATCCATGTAGGTGACCGGGGTTTCCAGCTTCTCCATGATCGCCTTAAACTCCGGGTCGCGCACCGCTAGCCCGACGGCCTCTCGCAGCGTCTTGAGTATGGGTGCGGGTGTGCCGGCCGGCGCAAACATCCCTGCCCAGATGTAGAATTCAATATCGTAACCCAGCTCTTTAAAAGTGGGAACGTCAGGCAGGGCGGCTACGCGCTTTGCGCCCCAGCCGGCCAGCGGCCGCAGCTTCCCGGCTTTGATTTGGGGGAGAACTACCCCGGGTCCGGAAGCCAACACGTCCACGTGCCCGCCGAGAATGGCGGTGAGGGCCGGGCCCGCGCCGTTGTAGGGAACGTGCTTTAGTTTGATGCCGGCCGCATGGCTGAACATTTCTGTCGCCATGTGCAGCGTTCCATAAATACCGGAGGAGGAAAAAGAAATTTCCCCCGGTCGCTTTTTAGCATCCTCCACCAATTCCTTGACGCTTTTCCATGGGCTGTCCGCGCGCACGACCAGGATCGTCGGGTCGGCGGTGATCAGCGCGATGGGCGTAAGCTGGTCCATGCTATAGGCCGGCGCCCGGCCGAAAAGCTTATCCGCCTCAGGGATAATCGAAATGCTGGACAGCGCCATCAGCAGGGTGTAGCCGTCCGGCTTGGCATTGGCCACCGCCGACATCCCGACCGCCCCGCCCGCTCCTTGTTTGTTTGCCACCACCACCGGTTGTTTTAAGATCTTTTCCATGGCGGCCGCGACCGGCCGGCCGGTCTGATCGGCAACGCCACCCGGCGGAAACGGAACAACGAGATTAATCGGACGGCTGGGAAACCGCTCCTCGGCGTACACTAAGGCCGGCGCCGCAAGCAGTAACATAAAGAGTGCGCTGAGCAATCGAGTGATCATAAATTCTCCTGCGTTATTGTTAAAGAATTGTCATCTTGAATCTCTTGCCTGTATGCTGCTTGGCGCTTAGTTTCGTGCTTTTTCGCCTGCTGATTTTGTCATATGCCTTGCCCTTATGGTTACACATTTTTCGTGTCTGATTCCTTGGGGCGCCAGCGCAGTGCCTTTTTTTCCAAGCGGTCGAGCAGACCGTTGAGCACCATGACCACGACCATCAGGACGACAATTCCGGCCATAGTACCGGCGGTATTCAGGCCGCTGGTGGTTTCCATGATGCGGTAGCCGAGCCCGCCGGTGGATGCAATGAATTCGGCGACCACCGCGGCAACCAAGGCCTGCGGTATGCTAATACGCAAGCCGGCGATAATCCAAGGGCTCGCGTTGGGAATCGTGACATAGAAAAACAGCCGCCAGCGCGACGCACCGAGCACACGCGCGACGCTGCGCAACTCGAGGTCGGCGGTGCGCACGCCTTCATAAGTATTAAAGAATACCAGCATGAAGGTCATCATCGCCGCCATCATTACTTTAGAAGCCAGGGCGATACCGAACCACAGAATAAACATCGGCGCCAGCGCGATCCGCGGGATGCCGTAAATCGCCAAAATAAAGGGCTTGAGTACCAGCGCGACCGTCTCGCTTTGCGCAAGCGCGAGGCCAAAAGCGAGGCCCAAGATTGCGCCGAAGACATAGCCGATTGCGGTTGCCTGGAAGGTGATGGAGAGATCGCTGATAAGCTGCCCGGAAAGGATGGACTTCCACAGGAACAGTGCGACGTCCGACGGCCGCGACAACCAGAACGGATCGAAGATCGGCCCGGACAGCCCTTCCCACAGGCCGAGCAGGGCCAAGGCGATCAGCAGGCGCCAGCCATTGATGGCAAACCGATTCATTCGCTCTTGTGCTTCATTTCTTCCGCGAGGTACGCCCAGACCTTATCGTAAATCGCGCGGAACGCCGGGTCGGTGTGGATGGTATAAATATCGCGTGGACGCGGCAGCGAAACCGGCACGATCTCGCGGATGCGGCCCGGACGCGCGGTCATCACGATAACGCGGTCGGCCAGCGCGATGGCTTCGATCAGATCGTGAGTGATAAACACAATAGTTATTCCCGCCCGCTCTTGCCACAACTTAAGCAGCGTGTCCTGGAGCTGCAGCCGCGTCTGCGCGTCGAGCGGTCCGAAGGGCTCGTCGAGCAGAATAACCTTGGGATCGTAAACCAGCGTGCGCGCGATGTTGACGCGCTGGCGCATGCCACCCGATAGTTCATGACGATAGTGATGGTGAAAGCCGTTCAGGCCAACATGGTCGAGGAGAGCGCGCGCTTTTTCGCGTCGCTCCGCAGATGTCCCGATCGCGCGCATCTCCAGGCCGAACATCACGTTGCCGAGCACGGTGCGCCACGGAAACAAATTATCCTGTTGCGTAACATAACCGATTTCCTTATTAATTCCGCGCAGGATTTCGCCGCGAAACCGCTTTTCCCCGGACGAGACCTCGAGCAGCCCGACGATGATATTCAAAAGAGTGGACTTACCGCAACCAGATGGCCCGACCACCGTGACGAACTCACCCTCATGGATATCCAGACTGAGATTAGAGAGCGCCACCACATCTCCGCGTTCAGCACGGAATGTGCGCGACACCCCTCGAATCGAAATCAGGGGCCGGCTGGACGCCATTTACTGGTATTGGGCGATAAAGGTGGCGAACAATTGCTGCGCGGTCACATCGCTCGCCCCTTCCATGCGCATGGTATTCTCCGCCATCTTAAGCGTCACGTCGCCCTTACGATTCAACGCCGGTTTCAATGCCTCGATGCTGAGTATCATCGTCTCCGAATCAATATTGCTGTAAATCGGTTGCACCATCTTTCGTATCTCTTCCGCCGGCTTAGTGGCGATGTCATTCACCGCCTTTTTTAACGCGCGGATCATGCCGCGGACTACTTGGGGATTGGCCTTGGCGTACTCCCCGGTCGTCAATAAACTTTGGAAAATAAACGGATCGACCGAAGGATCATCGCCATTGGCGTTATTCACCCACATGATGGCGGTGCCGCGCTTGATCGCCACGCGTCCGCCCGGGATGGAAATGGTGAATCCGTCGATTTGCCCGCGCTCCAGCGCGCTTATCATGCTGGGCGAATCCCCGATCGCGACAATATTCATTTGATTTTCATCGAAACCGCCGATGCGCGCGAGATGGCGTAGCTGCTTATCAGTGGGTGCGCCCGGGCGCGTCATCGCCATGGTCAAACCTTTGAGCGCCGCGGCTCGCTCCTTGAGCGGCGCATTCGGCGATACGCCTACTTTTTTAGCGGCCGCCGGGCTGATCACGACGTCGAACAAGTTGCGATTGAAGTAGTTGTAGACATTGATGATATCGCGTCCGGCGCGGATAGCGCCGACTTGCGTCGTGCTCGGACTGGCATTGAACTGCACGTCCCCGGAAGCAAGCGCGGCCAGATCCGGCCCCGCGCCGCGGGTGGCCACTTGCTGCACGTCGTAACCCTCATCCTTGAAATATCCGGCCGCCTTGGCGTAGTCCAGCGGCAGAAACGAGAAGCTGGCTACCGGTTGAGTGATGGTGATTTTTTTCAAGCTTTGGGCTTGCGCTGTTGCACTGCACCAAACCGCCAGAGTGACAAGCATGAGACGAAACAGCATAGTTTTCCCCTCGCTAAATCGCTTTTTCATTTTTCCTCCAGTCGATAATTAGATTGGCCGATTCCTTAGCTTGCGGCCGAGGCGCCTATAAGTAACGTAGGATAAAGTAAATCGGCAAAGTTTTTGCTGCCGGCACGAAAAATAAAGACCAGCGCTTCGAGGCCGATGGCGATGACGATAATCACCACAAACTTCGTCGGCGTCTGGCGTGCCTCGCGTGCCGAACGAAGTTCTCGGTTTTGCCGAACCTCCTCTTCCATTAAATATTTAGATACGTCAAATCCGGCCATCACACACGATCAGGCCAATATAATACGCTCACCCGCTTGAACCGCAGCGTAGACTTCCCATAACGCATAGACAAGCATTGCCAGGCTGATACTCAGCGACGATAAGCCGGTGATGGTATAAACCAGAATACCGACGAGATTGAATAGGTTCAATGGTTTTTTCATACCAGAGGGCGCTGCGGTCTTTTGTTATAATCCGTCGCATTATATTCCAAGGCTCGAGGGGGAAGGTAGCGCATAATTTGATTGCGCCGTATATGATTAGAAAGTTAAAAATACTTGCGATAGTATAAGCAGGTTATCTTACTTGAGAATCTTCAACATTCACTTCCGTGAGGATGTCAAGATGGAGGAGGATTTACTCGACCTGATGCCAAAAACTGAATTTACCCGGCGGGAATTTGTCATGACTATGCTCGCTACCGGTTTTGCCTTGGCGGCGCGGCCGGTGTCGGCGCAAACAATGATCATCACCGACACAACCGGGTTGACCGCCGGCGAGGTGAAAATTCCGGTGCGGGACGGGCAGATACCCGCTTATCGCGCGATGCCGGCTGACGGTACGCGATTCCCGGTCGTGGTAGTCGTGCAGGAAATCTTCGGCGTGCATGAACATATCAAGGATGTTTGCCGCCGCTTGGCGAAGCTGGGCTACCTGGCCATCGCGCCGGAGTTGTATGCGCGCCAGGGAGACGTCTCTAACATTTCTGATATGCAACAGATTTTTGCGATAGTATCAAAAGTGCCGGATGCGCAGGTGATGTCCGACATCGATGCGGCGGTCGCCTGGGCGAAGGAATCCGGCAAAGGCGACGCCCCCAAATTGGGTATTACCGGATTCTGCTGGGGTGGACGCATTGTCTGGTTGTATGCTGCGCACAATCCGCAATTGAAAGCCGGTGTGGCCTGGTACGGGCGTCTCGTTGGTGAGCCTAATGAATTGCAACCTAAATATCCCCTCGATGTCGCCGCTGCCATAAAAGCCCCGATGCTGGGTCTTTACGGCGGCGCCGACCAAGGCATTCCGGTTGAAACTGTTGAACAAATGCGCCAGGCGTTGAAGGCCGCGGGCAACAACAAGTCCGAGATTATTGTTTATCCCGATACGCCGCATGCGTTTCATGCCGACTACCGGCCGAGCTATCGCAAACAGTCGGCGGAGGATGGCTGGAAACGGCTGCACGCGTGGTTTAAAAAGTATGGAGTAGCGTAAGCAGAAGCGCCATCGACCAATTTTCGGTTAAGTTGACAATACCATATAATAACTATCAGCGGAGGTGAAAAATGTTTGAGCTATCGGGAATGTCCGATGCGGTAGTCGCACTCGTACAGATCATGGTGATCAATGTCGTTCTAAGCGGTGACAATGCGGTGGTCATTGCTTTAGCGTGTCGCCCCCTGTCGCCCTCGCATCAGAGGCAGGCGTTTATCTATGGCAGCGTCGGAATAGTCGTACTGATGGTGATCTTAACAATGTTTGTCGTATTCCTGCTGAGCCTACCCTACCTGGAAATGGCGGGCGGCGCTTTGTTGCTTTGGATCGGTGTAAAGCTCCTGATTGCAGAGGACGAAGGCGATAACAAAGTTGAGGAAAAATCTGGTTTGATAGCCGCCATAAAGACCATCATCATTGCTGATATTGTGATGAGTCTCGATAACGTCCTCGCGATGGCGGCGGTAGCCAAAGGTCATGTGTGGATGTTGATTTTCGGGCTGATCATTACCATTCCAGTTGTTCTGTTTTGCAGCGCGTTATTAATAAAAATAATGGGGCGATATCCTATTACTATAATTATTGGCGCGGGGCTCATTGGTTACGTAGCGGGAGACATGGTTGTTACCGATCTGGCCATCAAAGCTTGGGTTGATGCCAATTTCTCCTCATTGCACATCATTGCCCCGGTTGCTGGTGCGATTTTCGTGATTGCCACGGGAAAGATACTCGAACATGTGGCGGCAAAGAATACCGCTTCGCCGTAATATTAATGTTCGAGATACGCATCCTAACCCATTGATTGTACATACGTGCGCTGGGAAGCACGGGCTCGTCGCCCGGCGAGAGAATCTCGCTTCCGTCAGAAGAAATAGGTTATCAACGCCTGCCAGATCTGTCGTTGCGGTAATGCGCCGTACTGGCTGCCGGCGTCGCCGCTGTTAAGCTGCCATTGCCATGCCAGATCGACATGATTCCAGTGGTAGCGCGCTTCCAGCCATGATAGATGGCTGTGATCCACCACATCGAAACGCTCAAAGGCACTCAAGTCGAAATGGATGACAAAAGCGTCCTGCCATTTGACATAGAGAAACGCGTTCTGCTTGGTTGGCAGGTCCTGCAGGGTTTGAACGAACGTCCGGTATTGCAAGTAAGCGGGCGGTGACCCCTGTCTTAGCGCATTCCAGCCGTCTCTATCCAAGCCAGCGCCGTTAAATTCGTACTCCAGGGTGAGCGAAAGTTTGCTGGCGGTAGTGTAGGTAAGCCCGCTAGCCAGCCGATTACGAAAGGCGGTGTCGTCTGCTCGATTTAATGCCTGTGAGACCAGTGACGGACTGCGTCCTCCGGACCATTCGAAGTACGCCACCGTAGCATCGTTCAGTAAGGTAGTGAGATTCAGACCGAGTTGCGGCGCACGACCCTGTTCGCCGGAAAACAGCCACTGCGGATTGAAGCTGTCCGACAGCCGTTGGCTGGCAGCGATCAACCAGCGGTTTTTATGGTTCGTGGCGCCCACATCCGGATCGAATGCGCCGTCGTTCGGTCGGTCTGCGAGCTTCGGCGAATAGAGACCGGTAAGCGAGCCATCGCTCCATAACGTCTGGCCACGCAGCATCACACTGCCGAGCCGATTTTCCCTTAAGCTCGCGGGGTCGATCGAAACGATGGAACGAATGGCGCCGGCGCGGAAATAGTCGGTGGGGTTGTAGCCGGACGCTACGCCGTAGCGCGTGTTGATGCGGCCAAGATCCGCGATGCGATCCGGCTGTGGCTGCCAGCTTAGATAAGCGTCTTTGAGAGTGTTAACCGTATTTTCATTGGATAGCCGGCGTTGCCAGCTCAAGTCGAGCCGGTCGGCAAACACCGCCCGCCAGTTGCGCGCAAACGTCCGGTCGTAATGCATATCGAGCGCCAGGAACTCGGCGTCATCCGCGGCGTTGCCACTGCGCTGTCCGGATTCGCGCGCCGCCGCTTGCATGGACACGCGCCAATCGCGGGCGTGCTCGGCGACGGTAGGAGCCTTATCGGCCAGCGCCAGGGCCGCCGCATCTTCGTCATCGGCCAGCGCAGGCCCGGCGGCCGCCAGCAATGTTAAGGCAAGCGCGCGCACCATCACTCGGGTTTGAAGCGTGGCAGGTAATCGCGCTGCAACCAGGTGTCCGGCACGTCGCGCCAAGCGTAGTTGCTGTAACGCATCACCGTCACCCAGTTGGGATTGAGTCCGTCGATGATGACCGTTTCGGTGGGCCGCTCCACGCCAAGCTCGGTTTGGTAATGGCGGTAATACGCGGTTTTCAAATGGTGGCCGCTTTCACTGTAGAACCGGGCTTTGACTGGACGGCTGTTGCCGGTGTCGATCCACATTTCGATATGATGATAGGTCACATCCACCGAGGTGGCGACAAGCGCCAGTTTGTAGCAATGCCGCAGCTGGCGCTCGCCGTCTTGCGTGTCCTCCTCGGCCAACAGGTCGGCCTTGTAGTCCTTGGCGAGATTGACGGTTACGACATCGCCGTTTGCCGCCTGCCCCAACAGCCGCTGCTGCGGGGAAATGCGGATACTGGCCTTGCTGGACGGGTCGTAAAACCACAGGTCGTTGCCGTTCTTGAGCATCAGCTTGTTGGCATCGCGCGCCGGCGCGACGAAGCGGATCAGGCTGCGGAATTGTCCGCTGTTGGTATCGGCCTTGGAGTAAACCGTCAGCGCGTCGCTGTCGCTTTGTTTGCCATTGCGATATTCCAAAAGCGTCACCGTCAGACCGAACGGCTTGCCCGGGTTGCGGATGGCATCGCTCGCCGCCAGGATGTCCTGGGCGCTGGGGGCGGTATGGGCAATGCCCGCGAGCGCGAGCATTAACAGGCCAAGGATGAATCGTTTGATGGGCCTGAGTTGCCTTTCTCCCCGAGTGCAATGCGCTTGGGTTAAAGACCTGTTTCTAAACATGACGCAGCGCATCCACAATATTCATCCGCGCGGCGCGGCGGGCGGGCCACCAGGCGGAGAGTATGGCCACGAGTATCAAGCCGACCGCACTAGCTATGACCAGCCGCGTTTCACCCCAGACATAGATGGTGAGCGGCACGGCGTCTCGCCCCGGCGGTGTCCAGGTCAGTCCGCTGTGATTGATAATGCCGGCGAGCAGCAGCGCGATCAATACTCCGAGCACCGCGCCGATCACGCCCAACAGCAACCCCTCGCACACAAACAGGCGGCGGATACCGCCGCGTCGCAGGCCCATCGCGCGCAAGGTGCCGATTTCAACGGTGCGCTCCATCACTGCCATACTCATGGTATTGCCGAGGGTAAACAGCACAATGGTGCCGATCAGCACCGCGATAAAGCCGAAGATGGCGGCAAACATCGTAATGGTCTGCCCGTAAAACGGATTGAGCGTGCCGAATTCCAGGACCTCCAGCGGCTCGCCTTTCAAGGTACTCGCCAGCAGTTGTTCCAGACGCGCCTTGGCCGCGGGAATTTGACTGGTGTGCTGCAGTTGCAGCACGACCGCGGTCGCCCCCGGTTTTTCACCGCCATAGACCAGCCGTTGTGCTTGCGCCAGATGCAGCACCACGTAAACGTCGTCCAGCTCCTTCACACCCTGATTTTCCGCTTTGACGACATTCAGCTCCGCCACATTGGGCGCGCCATGCACGGTAGCGGCGAGCAGTTCAATGCGGGTATCGCTCGCGGCTGACCTGCGAGAATTTTCCTGGGCCGCAAGCGCGGCAACGTCGCTCGGTAGACGCTGACCGCCTTTAGTCGCTCCCGGCGGCCGCCCCTGCGCATCCTGCGCTTGCGGTTGCTGGCAGTTTTGTACTTTGAGCGGGCCGCATAGCTGCAACACCCGCGCCACGCCGGTGCCGATCACCGCCGCGTCTTGGCCGGTACCGGTCAGCGCCAGCGGGCCGCGACGGCCCGGAAAGCCATAGTCGTTCCATTCACGCATGCGATTCCGGTCTTCCACCACGATGCCGTTAGCGAACACCGTGCGTGACACGCCGGCGGCAAAATTGCCGGCAATGCCGCCCAATTGCAGGGTCGGTGTGACTACGGTCAGCATGGGTGCCAGCACCGGGTCGTGCTTCACCACATCGATGACGCGCGGGTAGTCGGCAATACCATAAGCCCCCGGATTGCCGCTGCCGTACAAAAAATAATCTTTATGTTGAATCTGCAGGTGGCCGCTGCCCTGCACGTAGCCGGTTTGCAGGCCGTAGGTGATGTTGCGGCTGTAGCCGCCGAATAGCAGGATCGTCAACACGCCAACGATCATGGCCAGCAGCGTCGTCAGCGAGCGGCGGCGGTTACGTAAGAGGTTACGCAGGGCGAGTGAGAAGGTCTTCATAGAACGCTGTCCTTCAAGTGCTTGACCTCAATGATGCGGCCGTCGTGAATCTTCACCGCATCGTCGGCTTCGGCTATCATTTGGGGATCGTGCGACGAGATGACGAACGACACGTGATGTTCGCGCCGCATCTGGCGCATGAGTGCGATCATGGCGGCGCCGGTATGACTATCGAGATTGGCGGTAGGCTCGTCGGCCAAGACCAGTTGCGGTGCCGGCGCCAGCGCGCGGGCAATGGCGACCCGCTGGCGCTGGCCACCGGAGAGCTGGCCGGGGCGGTGGCGCGCCTTGTCGGAAAGGCCGACTGCCTCTAGCAGGGTGTTGACGCGCTGTTTGCGTTGTGCGGCCGGAACGTGGGCGAGCAGTAGCGGATACTCCACGTTTTCATAAGCGGTCAACACCGGCAGCAGATTGAAGTTCTGGAAGATAAAGCCGATAAAGCGGGCGCGAAAATCGGACAAGGCGTCATCCGACAGCGTCTGCACGGCCTCGCCGGCGACGGTGATCTCGCCGCGATCGGGTCGGTCGATACAGCCGATCAGATTCAGCAGCGTCGTCTTGCCGCTACCCGACAGGCCGGAGATCACAGTAAATCGGTTTGCGCGGATTTCCAGGTCGATATCGCTTAACGCCGTTACGCCAACAGTATCTAGGCGGTAGGTCTTGTTGACCTGCTTCAGGATGACAGTATGCATGGTACCCTATAATCATACCAATCAGCGCGCCTTGAGTAAATTCACGATGGTCCAGCCAATAAGCGCGGAACGTGAAGCGGTATAGGGGCGGTTTGACGAAAGGAAAATTAAAGTACGCTAAGCCTGCGGAAGCAGTCGTAGCGGCCTAAACTGAAGCCGCTCAGTTACGTTCGAGATTATCCCGTCAGCGACGGAAGCGCATCGTGAGTTGCGGGGGCTGAATCGACCCGTCATCAGTTTCTTTTGGAAGTTGAATAAGGCATCTCGATGCCGTTTAAACGAAGGAAAAAATCTTGAGTATGGCAAAAACCCAATTGGAATTCTGGTTTGAATTCGGAAGCAACTATAGCTATCTGAGCGTAATGCGCATTGAGGAACTTGCAAGAAAGGCGGATGTTCAGATTGCGTGGAGACCATTTCTGCTTGGCCCCATCTTTCGCGATTTCGGCTGGAACACCTCTCCTTTCGTTCTACAAGCTGAGAAGGGGCGGTACATGTGGAAAGACATGGAGCGCCAGGCACTCAAGTACGGGCTGGAGTTTCGCAAGCCGTCGGTCTTCCCGCGAACCGCCGTACTTCCTATGCGTGTTGCCATGCTTGCTTCAAATCAGCCTTGGATTGGGGGCTTCTGCAAGGCAGTCATGCGGCAGAACTTCGTCGAAGATGCCGATATCAACGATCCCGCCAACGTCAGACTCGCTCTGGCGGGCCTGGTGCCCGAGCCGGACGAGGTATTGGCAGCAGCGCAGGCCGATGAGAACAAGTTGCGCTTGCGTGATCAGACCACTGAGGCGAAAAATCGAGGCGTGTTCGGCGCTCCAACCTTTTTCGCCGGAGATGAAATGTTTTGGGGTAACGATCGTCTCGAGGATGCTGTGGCATTCGCTGCATCTAAAATCTGCATCAGTAATTCATCGCTCTAACGAGAAGACAACATGCGCTATCCCGGCGTGATGCGCGGTGCCGACGAAGCACCATTCCAGCCCTTGCTGCGCCTGGTGGCGACCCAGCTCAAAGTGTCGATGGAAAGCTGGAGCGAGTACGGCCAGCGCGGCCAGACGCGGCGAGAACATCTGGTCGAGCTGCAAACGGTCTTCGGTTTCCATCCGTTCACGATGCAGCACTACCGCCTTTAGCGTTTTATACCTGCTTTACACTTGCGTAATTACGTTTCGTATCAGGCCGATACCGCTAATTTCCGTCTCCATAACGTCGCCGGGCTTGAGAAACTCCGGTGGCTTACGCGCAAAGCCGACGCCCGGCGGCGTGCCGGTGGCGATGATGTCTCCCGGCTCAAGCGTCAGACCGGCGGAAAGCTCGGCGATGATACGCGGGACCTTGAAATACATTTGGCCGGTACTCGCATCCTGCTTGACGACACCATTAACACGCGTGACTAGGTGCAAACTGTTGTAATCGAGCTCGCCGGCGGTCACGATCCATGGCCCGATCGGGCCATGGCCGTCCAGGCTTTTGCCCTTGAACCACTGACCACCGTGTTTTTTCTGTTGCACGTCCCGCGCGGTGGTGTCGTTAATCACGCTGAAGCCAAAAACGTGCTCTATCGCCTTGTCTTCGGGGATATTTAACCCGCGCTTGCCGATGATGACGGCAAGCTCTCCTTCCCAGTCGATCATGGTCGAAACCGCTGAATTAAACGGAATCGGATCGTAAGGGCCGTTCACGACGTGGGTCCCTTTGGTGAAAAAGACCGGGTGATCGGGCAGCTCCTGTTTCGGGTCGCGTAACGCCTTGCCCTCTTCGAAGTGCTCGAGATAGTTCCAGCCCACGGCATAGACATTACGCGCCGGGACCGGAATGGGCGGAAAAAGCCGCACGTCCTTCACCAGCGGACCATCGTCTTTGGCCTTTGCCAGCAGCTTCCGGACATCCGCCAACCCCTGACTACCCGCGGTAATCAGCGAGACCATATGTGCCGGATCGAATGAAAGCGGGATGCTTTGACGCGCCGCCTCCGCCACCAGGTCTACGACGCGGCCGCTGGCCTGCACCGCGCCGACTCGGATCGACGCGCCGGCGCCGGGTGCAAAACTGACAAGACGCAGGTCACGTGTCGGGGTAAGCTTTGCGGGTATCGGGTTTTCCGCCATCGATTGCGGGGCGGCAGGTGTTGCCGGAGGTAAAAGCGTGCCGGACGCAGCCGCTGCCGCTGCCAGGCTCAACTTCATGAACTGCCTTCTTGAATCGTCCATCTGTCAGTCCCTCCAAAGGGGTTGGATATCAAAGGGTTGAGATCGTGAGGCGCTTATGGCGCCAGAGGCTGCTTCCATAATGCCTCAATTTGAAGTGCTCAGCAATTACTTGCGCCCACCCGGCGGACATGCCAACTTAAGACGCTCGATGTGCGCACCTGGGTCGATGGCAACCTTAAACAATCGTCCAATACGCGCCATCAGATTTTCAATGTCGCGACTACCACCAGCATTCTCTCGCGCGGCATGAGGCTGGAGCCGGGCGATCTCATTGCCACCTGCCACGCTGAGCGGCGTCGGTTTTGCGCGTAAACCACCCGAGTTCATGAAGCCGGGAGACGTGGTTGAATGCGAAGTGGAAAAAATTGGGCGACTGAGAAATAAGATAGTAGAATCTGATTAAGTCGTATTTGTCAACTTGATCAGAGCTTCCATTAATGTAGTATTCGTAGGGTGGGTTAGCCCGTCAGGGCGTAACCCACCGGACGCGGCCGACAGTGGGTTACGCGCCCCACAGGGACGTGGAAGTGTCGCGGAAGGGCTGCTCCAGCGCATCCATGCGCACGGCCGTGCCCTCCGTCCCGCCTCCCGCGGCATTACTACTTCCCTGTAGGGCACAGCATTCGTCCTTCCCTGGACAGCACAGGATGTCGGGAGCGACCGGCTGCGCCGCTAA
>Ga0209701_10000949_pt1 | contig 17992 bp, 16 predicted proteins | sample CZO8metaG_4_FD_188356 | JGI IMG/M metagenome (GOLD analysis project Ga0209701, IMG submission 188356) | Vadose zone soil microbial communities from the Eel River Critical Zone Observatory, Northern California, USA - CZOApr15con2H3.8 metaG... | ecosystem: Environmental > Terrestrial > Soil >... | reverse complement strand
GCATGACCTCTTTGCTCCCCAATCGAAAATCTAAAATCGAAAATCCAAAATTTTTCTCTATCTTCCCTGAATCCCCATCTCCCTTTGCGCCTCTCTGAGGATCGAGAGATCCGAAACTTCGCTGAGGGAGATGTCGCGGTCCACCTTGCCAACTCGTTTAGCTTCCTCAATCCCAAGGCGAAGGCCGTTTTCGGGCACGCTTCCATCGTCATTATAGGCCTTCCAGACCGATTCATAGGTCGCGGTCGCGATCTCCTTATCGATCTTCAGAAACTCCGCCATCACCTGGATGGTACCTTCGCGATTCTGATGAATATAACGGTTGGCCTTGATCCCCGCTTTGATAACCCGCTTGATCTCATCCCGCCTTTCCTTGATCTTCTTCACGGTTGCGACGAGACCGCTCGCAGGGTAACTGAAAAGCTCGTGGGCTCTCGCGAGGACGACAAAGCCCAGCTTCTTTCCCAAGAAATCTATCGGCGGAGAGCCCAAGGTGGCGGCGGTTAACCCTTGCTTCACGGCGGCGAAGCGGGAGTCGACGGTGCCTGTGGCGAGAAACTTCACGTCCTTGTCCGGATCGAGACCGAAGTGCTTGAATATCAGCCTCGCTATGGACTCGAGGGCGCCGCCGTAAGTGTTGAGTCCGATTGTCTTGCCGCGCAGCTCTTGAACCGATTTGAACTCAGGCCGCGCGATGAGCGCAATGGGAGCACCGGGCAGGTAAGCGGCCACGACCCTGACCGGCAATCCTCGGATCGCCGCGCCGATCCCGTTGCCGATCACCGTGTCATAATCGATTTCTCCGCTGACTAACGCCGCCGGAGAAATAGCGGGCCTGATCCGAATGAACTCCGCTTGAAGTCCTTCCTCTTGAAAGAAGCCCCTCGCCTGTCCTAAAGGGAGAGGCACAAATTGGGCTGCGAGGTCCGGAAATCCGATCCTGATCCTATCCGCCGCATGGACGGAGGCATGGAAAATAAAAACAGTGAGCAAAGCCCAAATAATCTTTTTCATAGGATACCTCTATCGCCCTTTGGTTTGGAGCGTCAAATGGAAAAAGGCGTAAGGCGAGAGCCGTGAGGCGTGAGTGAGGAAAAATTGCCAAAGGCATGAGCCGTGCTCGTGGATCGTGTTCGTGCAAGGACTCAAACCATAATCACGCGACAGCCCCGCAACCGAGCTAATTAAGCGCTATTCTACTCGCGGAAATTGGGGCGTCAAATGGAAAAAGGGCGTGGTGCGCCGATGTTAGTTTGACATGATAGATAGCATTCGGATAGGCTCTGCCCAAATTCCGGCGATCTTACCAAGAGAGGAGGTCGAGCGATGAATAGACCAAGCTGGAGGTTTTTGGTTTGCGCACTCCTTGTATTTCTCCCCATTTCGGCGGCGAACTCCGCCGAGGCTCCGAAGGCGGGCGGCGTCCTGAACGCGACACTCCTCGAAGCCCCGCCTAGCTTCTCTATCCACGACGAGACCACGATTTCCGCGGTCTGGCCGACGATGCCGTGTTACAACAACCTGGTGCTCTTCGATCCGCTGAAAAAGCAGGAGAGCCCGGACACGATCATTCCCGAGCTGGCCGAGAAGTGGACATTGCAAGACGGGGGAAAGAGCCTGGTCTTCTTCTTGAGGAAAGACGTGAAGTGGCACGACGGCCAACCCTTTAGCTCCAAAGACGTCAAACATACCTTCGATACCGTCCGCGAGACGCCGGACATCACGAGCAAGCTGCGCGTCAACCCGCGCAAGCTCTGGTACGAAAACGTGGAATCGATCGACGCCGTCGACCCGCAGACCGTAGCCTTCCGGCTCAAGCGGCCCCAGCCGTCGCTCCTCATCATGCTGGCCTCGGGCTACTCGCCGATCTATCCGGCCCACGTTCCGGTTCCCGAGCTGCGCACGAAGTGCGTCGGGACCGGTCCGTTCAAGCTCAAGGAGTATCGGCAGGGCGAGCTGGTCGAGTTCGTGAAAAATCCCGACTACTTCGTGAAGGGCCGGCCCTATCTCGACGGCATCCGCTACACCGTCATCAAGGACCGCAACACCCGCTACGCTGCCCTGCAGACGGGACGGCAGGATATCGCGTTTATCTGGGAAGTCGCCAAGACAACCGCCGAGGCGACCAAGCGCGCCTTGCCGCAGCTCGTGCTCGTCGAAACGAGCACGAACGTCAACGATCACATCATCGTCAACTTCAGGCGGCCGCTGTTCAAGGATCCGAGGATCTGGAAAGCGATCAATCTCGCCGTCGATCGGAAGGGCTACATCCAGGCCGGACGGCAGGGCGCGGCGATTCTCGGCGGCGTTTTGCTGCCGCGGCCCTACGGCGTGTGGGGGCTGCCGGAAGCTGAACAGAGAAAGCTTCCCGGCTTCGGGGATCCGGCCAAGCAGAAAGCCGAGGCGAAAAAGCTCCTGGCCGAGGCCGGCTACGGGCCGTCCAAACCGCTCAAGTTCGCCGTCTCGACCCGCGCCATCCCGACCTACGTGGATATCGCGAGCTACATCATCGACCAGCTCAAGCAGGTGGGAATCGAGGCCACGCTCGAGCAAGTCGAGACCGGAGTGTGGCACCCGAAGATGTCGCGGGGAGAGTTTGAAGTGGCCCTCAATTTGACCGGCATCGGCCCCGACGATCCGGATGCGAACTTCTACGAGAACTTCAGATGCGGCTCGGTGCGGAATTATCCTGAATACTGCAATCAAGAGGTCGATAGCTTGATCGAAAAGCAGTCGCAGACTCTCGACCAAAAGAAGCGCCTTGAGCTTGTCCGTGAGCTCGACAAGCGGCTGCAGCGCGACGGCGCGCGGCTGATGCTGGGATGGAACAAAGAATACGTCCTCATGTGGCCATACGTGAAGAACCTGGTTCCCCACCAGAGCATCTACAACTACGGTCGCATGCAAGAGGTCTGGTTGGACAAGTAAGGAGCCCGCAAGTCTATCTTCTCTCCCAAACTTAAAGACGCGGCCGGGGAGAGCCAGTCCAGGCAATGATGCAGGATGATGTGATCGGATCGGGTTACCCAGGCGTGGTTCGTAGGCACGGAGCGTGAATCGTGCTCGTGATCGAACCGAGCTAATTAGCCGCTTATTGTACTCACGCAAATGCAGGCGTCAAACGAAAAAACGTGAGGCGTGATCATGCTCGTGAATTGTTTAATAACAGTTCAAAATGTTCAAGTCGTTAAGTAAGTCCTAAGGTTCAAGACGTTTAATTCGTTCAAGAGGTTTAACTACTTCAACGGCTTGAACGGATTTGCTTGAACGGTTTGAACCGTATCTACGGTAGATTCCCAATGTCATACCGCTGGCTCACCCCGTTCCACCGGCAGATTATAATTATTCCAGTCCAGCATTCCTCCCTTGAGATTCGAGACGTGCTCGAAGCCGAGACCGGTAAGGATGGCGGCGGCCGTGGTGCTGCGTACTCCGGCCCGGCAGATAGCAATAATGTGCCTGTCCTTGTAGCTTTCCAGCTCGCCCGCTCGTGAGGAAATGTCGCTAAGGGGGATCAGGATACTTCCAGGGATGTGTCCAAGCTCGCCGGTGTATTCCTCCGGTTCGCGGACGTCGAGAAGGACGGGAGCTGGAAAAGTCCCAAGAAGCGCTTGTACTTGATCGGGAGTGAGCTGGCGGACTTGGTTCAATTCGGCCAAGGAAGGGAAACGAAGCCGATCGTCATCCAAAGCGGATTGATTCGGCTGGAGGACCTCCTGAATTTTATCCGGAAGCGGTAAACCCAGGTTGTTCATGAGATCAACGTATTCTCCTCGCGTCCGGCCTGTAATGCGCGGATTGAGACGCCTCTCTTCCCCAATGGTGGAGTGTGAGTTGCCCCTGTAATCATGGGCAGGAAAGACTAAGGTCTCGTCGGGCAGTACAAAGAGCTTCCGCGTGATCGAGTCGAACTGTTCCCCCGGGTCTCCACCGGCAAAGTCACAGCGCCCAGTCCCACGGATGAGAAGATTGTCACCGGTGCATACGCGCCCTCCGGTATAAAGGCTTATGCTATCGGGGGTGTGACCGGGCGTGTAAATCACTTGAAGCTGCGCAAGTCCGATGGGGATGCTCTCGCCATCTTCGACGTGCAGGTCGACGTGCGGAGCGGGTGCTTTGCGGTGCATGATGACTTTGGCGCCTGTCAGCTCTTTAAGTTCAAAGCCGGCGGTGCGGTGGTCGGCATGAGTGTGTGTGTCAATGACCGCTTCGAGTTTCAGCGTGTGGTAGGAGAGAAATGCAAGGTAGCGGTCTACCTTCTCTCTAATAGGGTCGACCAAAACGGCTCGGTGGCTCTCCTCGCAGGCGATGAGGTAGGTTTTGCACTTGCCGCGGTTGAGTTCACGGAAAAGCATTGGATGATCCTCTAACCCTCGCCGGAGCTTTTAGGACAACAGATAGTATTCCAGCTTAGGATCGAATTCAACGACGTCAGGTAAGTGTCAATTCGAAAAACTCGAACGGAGTACGTGATTTGTGTTGGGCACTCGTGATCGTCGTTCGTGGTCGTGGAGGAATCAAACAAAAAAAGGCGTGAGGCTTAACGCGGAAGGCTCCGCCACAACACACGGCGGGTCCGCCCCCGGAGGATCTGGCTGAAACAGGCACGAGAGATAAAGTAAAAAGGGATGCGAGAGACGGGAGGAAACAGGGGAAAGGATGAGGGATGAAAACGGAAAGCAACTATACATCAGTCTGGCACTTCTTCCAGCCTCGTAAAGCCTTTCTTTTCTCCCTCTTTGTGGGCGCGGTCAAACATGCGCTAAAAATCTTTATTCTGCGCGAGCAGAAGGCTCTCCAAATCCGTATCGTTAGTTACCGGGAAAAGCACAGCGCATGGCCGTCCGTTCTTAGTGATCACGACGGACCTGTCCGAAGGCAAATCCCTCACGATCTTGCTGAGCTTGGATTTCACCTCGCGAAGACTCTCAATCCTCATAATTTGAACTCCTTTCCCTCGATCACTACCACGTTGCCCCTTTTCCTCCCAATCAGCTCGACGATAACCCGAGTCTCCTGCACTCTGTAGAACACCCTCCAGGCTTCGACTCTGAGTTCGAAATCCGCTCCGGCTCTAGCGGAGCGCTCGGATCAGTCCGGAGAAAAGGTCGAGGTGACTTTCTGATGGCCGCCGTTCTCGCTCAGCGACTCCTCATAGTAGAGGCCCAGCGCCTGGAGCACCGGCGTGTCCTGGATCGAGAAGAGCACGGCATCTTCGCTCGTAGACGTGTTGGCGTGTTCGTGCAATGCCCAGGGAGGCAACGCGATGATGTCTCCTTTGCGCCAGACGAAGCGCTGGCCGTCGATGACCGTCTCCCCTTCTCCCTGGACGACGTGGTAGACGGCGCTGCCGGTATGACGGTGCGCCTTGGTACGCTCGTTCGGCCGGAGCAGTTGCGCCCAGCAGGCCATCGTCGGCATCACGGGGCCGCCGGTCTGCGGATGTTGATATTCGAGGGCGATGCCGTCGAACGGGCTTCCCTCATGTTGGCGCAGCGCATTGAGCGCTTCACGGGTGCGATCCCAGGAGTAAAGCAGCAGTGGCGAGGCCTGAGGCCGTTCTTTCACCCAGGTCGGGCTCAAGTGCGTGTGGCCGTGCAGCTGCTTGGAGGCGTTAGCCGGCCGGGTCGCGGGCACTTGCTGGGCGGTGTAGAACTGGAAGAACATCGCCTCCAGCGATTGGATCAAGGGGATGTCCAGCCCGTCCATCCAGACGATCCGCTCGTTCGTTTCGTTGCCGTGGTCGTGCCAGGCCCAACTCGGCGTCAATATCAGATCTCCGGGCGCCATATAGACGCGCTCGCCATCGACGGCGGTGTAGGCGCCGGCCCCTTCAATGATGAAGCGGATCGCAGTCGGCGTATGGCGGTGAGCGCGTGCGACCTCCCCCGGCAACAGCACCTGCACGGCGGCGATGAGGTTGTTCGTCGTCGCCCAGCGGCCGCCGAGTCCGGGGTTGAAAAGCTGCAGCGCGCGCCGCTCCTCGCCCACGGGCACCGCCGCGCCTGACTCATCGACAATCGACTTGAGCCGGGACCACTGCCACATGTGGGCGATCATTTTAGGCTGCGGATAAGGCGTCATCTGACTCGCCAGCTCCCAGAGGCCATACATGTGGTTCGCGTGCATTCGCTCGTGGAACGCCGCTCGCATCTGATCGTCTGCAGTGAGAGGAACTTTCTCTTGCGGTTTAGCCATAGAATACTCCTCAAGTGGCGCAGTCGTGATCGTCCTTCGACGGGCTCAGGACGCTGAGCAGAGCCGAAGCGTGGCTCGTGGGCCGAGAGCGTGATTTGTGTTCGTGGTTCGTGATCGGTGAAGACTCAACCACAAATAACGCTCGGGCCTTAGAACCGACTAATTAACAGCCTATTCTACTCGCGGAAATCGGGGCGTCAAACGAAAAAACATAGGCGTGAGGCGAGAGCCGTGAGGCAATAGGGAGGAACGTGGTTAACGGGGCCGGGTCTTGCGGTACGACAATGTGTGATTGCAAGACCCCGATGCTGCCAATGCTGACTGTCCAATGCTGACTGGTGACCCCAATGCTGACTGTGACCCCAATGCCTGCTGCAATCTTGGCAACGGGAAAAGGCTTTTAGCGCGCGGCGAGAGAACACCCTCGCGCCGGCAACTCCACGCCGACAAGATCGAGTTACGTCGGCCAGCCGTGCTGCGAGAGGTCGATCAGGTTGCCGTCGGGATCGGCGACGCGATACTCCGCCTCTCGGTTCGGCGGCCGCTTCTGGATCTCGGAGGCGGCTCCGAGCTCTTTACAAACCGGCTTCAAGGCCTCGACGTCCTCGATCTCCATGCCGAAATGATAAAGCCCTTCCTTGTAATGAGGTCTCTTCTGGATGATGGCCAGATTGATGTAACCGTCGGAAAGGTAGATCGCCGGCCCCACTCCTTCGATCACTTTCATGCCGAAAGCAGTGGTGTAGAACTTCACCAGCCTTTCTCGATTCTCCGTTACGATAGCCAAATGGCGAATGCGTGCCATATGTTAAACTCTCCTTTCGTGCGCTATTTATACAATCGGTCGATATAGCCTTCTTCTTTCAATCGTAGAAGCGGAGCGAAATAAAAATGCTTCTTGATATCTATGCCGGCAAGCTTTGGAGCAATGCGATAAGTGATATCGAGCGTATTTTGGATGGCCTGATCGTTGGGGACCGGGACTTTATCCAGACCCTTGACGTAAACGTCGTATGAACTCTGTAGCCCTTTCAAATCTGTGGTCCTCATGTATCTGCGCAGTACATCTAACGTCTTCTGTCTATCTTTCACAATAGTGGCGATGCCGGCGATATAAGCTCTGACGACTCGGTTGATCACATCTGGATTGTCGTCCGCATATTTTCGCATCGTCCACAGAGCATCAATGATTAAAGGGATAGGTTCCACTTCCAAAACCTTAAGACCTTTGTCCTCCGCCATCGGCACAATACCTCTGGAAATAGGAGCCGCTTGAACCCTGCCGCCCGCGAGCGCGGCCAGACGCGACATCGTGCCGCCCACAGCAAGATAGTTAACGTCTCTGTCAGGATCCAAACCGGAATTCTTGATCACCATGCGAGCGATCTCGCCGGCGCGCCCACCGATTTGAGATACTCCAACGATCTTGCCTTTGAGATCCTGAAACCGTCTGATTTCTTTGGCGACGGCAAAAACGTACGGCAAGATGTTCTTTGCTGAAGCGAGCAGAACGACATCGACTCCACTCGCAACGGCAGTCAATGCCGATACGGCATCGCCGGCCATAAACTGCGTAGAGCCGGAGACCAGACTTTGAATGGACAGCCTGCCTCCTTCCATGTAAACGAGCTTGGCCTCGATTCCATTTTGCTTAAAAAAACCTCCTTCCTTCGCCATCCACAGACTGCAAGATTCTCCCGTCAAACCGGGATACGAGATCGCAATCTCCTGAGCCCAAACGTTCGAGAGTACAATCTGGAGGAGGACGATGACCGTGAACCAGCGAGCCAATCTTTCTTTCATAAATCACATAAAGCGAAATTGAAAGTGCTCAGAATGCACTCGATCCTCGGTCGACCTACGCCCTATCATTCCTCTTCCAACACGCTTGCGGGATGCCGCTCCATGATCTCTTTGATGTATTTTTCCAATTCTCCCTTGGCTTCGGAAGCATCCGCTTTGAACGCCTCGTGATGCGCTCCCAGAAGAAAGTTGACCCGGCCGTCGTTCTCGACTATCTCCAGGAAAAAGTCTGTGCCGAACAATACATTGACTCTCTTATATCCCCGCTCGCGATCCCCTTCGACAACGACCGCTCTTATTTTTGCCATTGGCCGACCTCCCTAAACGTTCTTATAGCATTCGCAGCAGCTTTCCATATCCGTTGATCTTTTCGCGCATGCCAATCGCTTTAAACGCCACGTACAACTGCGAAGTAATGTTCGAAATCACCGGCAACCCCAGATCGGTCTCGATATCCTCGATGACGTCAACGACAGGAAAGTTCGCGCACGGAATGAAGATCGCCGTCGCATTGGTCGCTTGCTTCACCGCCTTCTTGGCTGCCCGGTAGATGTCCGCAATGGAAGCCGCGCTCGACTCGGTGAAGGTCGTCCCAAGGCTTACAACCGACGCAGCCTCAAAGCCCCAATCCTTAAGGTACTGCACCATCTTGTCGTTAAGATCGGGAGGATAAGGATCGACTACGGCCAAGCGCGAAGCGGAAAGATCTCTGAAAGCATCCATGGCCGCGACGATGCTTGTGGTACAGGGCACACCCGTCAACTTTTGCAGAGTCTCCAACAGGTTGGCTTCAAAGCCTTTGCCCTGAGCCAATACCAGCGGCGCTCCGCCGTGGATGATGAAATCACACGAGCGCCTACCCAGTTCCTTCGCGCACCTTTCAACCTGCGACAGTGCTTCCTTGTACGCTTCCTCCTTCCATCCTCCGACCATGCACGCCACCGCGATAAGGCCGACTCCGTCGGGAACGATGCGGTAAAAATCATAGGCGTTCAGCTCAATCACTGACGGCGAGATGTAACCTATTCTGGCTCGATAACCGAACATGGCGCCTCCTTTCTTTTACGGCCTTGTTCCACGCATGAAAGACCGATCGCGTTGCCGTCGGGCTCTAACGCCGCTCATCTCATCGCTTCAGTAAAAATTCCTCCCTCAGCTGTTGGTACGGCTTTTCCAATTGCACGGCGTCGTCGGGGGTCAGCAGCAAGAGTCGCACTCCCTTGGCTTCCACGTCGAGCTCCGGATAGATCGGACGCACTCCTCGACGACCGGAGAGCCTCCCGAACTCCGAGAGAATCTTTTGCGCCGGCTCCGAGAGCAGATAGTCGAGCAACAACGCGGCGGCATAGGGTCGCGGCGCCTTCCTGGCGATCACCACAGGGCTCGGCGTCGAAGGCGTGGGATCGGGATAGGAAATTTCTACCGGACAGCCTTTGGCGTGCTTTAAGTCGGCGAGTCTGTAGGCATAGAGATCGATAGCGGCCTTGAATTCACCAGCGCAGAGCAGCTGGGCGATAAGCGTGTGACCTTTGCGCACAACCACCTCGTTCTTGCTGATCGCTTGCAGGTATTTTCGAGTCTTCTCCTGGCCCCAGGTTTTCAACCAACCCATGATCGACTTGTCCGGATCCTGATCGAGCGCAAAATTGCCTCTCCACTTGGGATCCAAAAAGTCGTCGTATTTCTTCGGCACGTCACTCGGCGGCACCAACCGGGTATTGTATGCGATCACGGCCACGTTGTGGTCCCACGTAGTCCAGTAACCTTGGCGATCTTTGTAGGCGTCGGGATAGAAGGCTCGCTCAGGCGAGTCGTACCGGCCCACCAAACCGGCTTTGATCAGGGCGGCCACGTGTTCATTGCTCGGCCCGATGACGTCCGGAATAAATTTTCCTCCCCTGGCCTCCGTCAATACTCGGTTGGCGATTCTTTCACCCGATGCCCGGTAGGAATCGAGCTTTACCGGATAGCGCTTTTCAAAATCGGGCCTGAGCTTTTGCACATTGTCTTCACTGATGTTGCTGTAGAGAACAACCGTACCCTCTGCTTTAGCACCCGCCACGAGTCGTTTTTGTCTCTCTCCAGCCGGCAGCTTGCCTAGCTCTTGCCAGATCTCCTCAGGCTCTTTTGCTGAGAGATCCGTCAAGGCAAATTGAAAAACTCCCAGAAAGAGCAGAACGCAAGCGCTAAATCGCATTCTGCTAATTGTCTTCATCGCTCCAACCTCCATCATTAAGCGCATGGAGTTTGTCCCTACAGCGTTGTCCAACCCTATCATTTTTCACGAATCCGATCTCCCCTTGCGATCCTCAGCGCGCCGGTACCGCCGAACCCTCCTGAAGCTTTTTTAGCAGACTTAAGTCTTCGAGGTCATCGGGCGTGAAGGTCTTGGAAATTTTCAAAGTCTCGCGATAGATCTCGATTTCCCTCTCGATCGCCTTGCGCGGCTTGGTGCCGTCCTTGCTGAACGAGGACAGGATGGAGGCGAAGGCCTTGTCGGCGATCGGCGCATCGATTTTGTGAAATGCGGCGATGTACTGAACCACTTCCTTGCGGTTCGTCGGGTCGTGCAGATAGGCCAGGGTCTTGAGCAGCCCGGCGATCAGCGCCTGTGCCTTGATCGTATTCCTCGTCAGTGTGTTCGTCGAAGCCACCAGACCGATAAAGCTGATCGGCGCGTAAGTCTTGGCGTCGGCCAGGTGAGTGTACCCTTTCGCTTCAAGCTCTTCCGTGTAGGGCGGGATCATCATAGCCGCCGCGACGTTCCTGGTCGTCAACGCCTTGTAGGTGTTATCCGGGACCCCTGTGGCCAGCAGCGTAACGCGCGCGGGATCGATCCCGTTGCCTCTGAGAATCAACCTCGCCGCCATACCCGTGGCGTCTGTGATCGCATTCACGGCGACGACTTTGCCGATCAGCTCCTGAACGCTCTTAATCTCCGGCTGTCCGACGAGAACGTGAGCCGGGTCGGTCTGGACGTAGAAGATGCGCTTCAGCGGATGGCCCTGCATGATGGCGGAAGTCGCGGCCCCCAGAGTCGTGGAGAAATCCAGCTCGCCGGCCACCAGCGCGGCGATCGCCGTCGGCGGCCCCATCTGGACGAGCTGCATGTCGATCACTTCCCTGGGAAAGAAACCTTTGTCTTTGCCGAAATAGAAAGGCATGAGCGAGAGGCTCTTGGACGGAATATGAATCGTGACCTTGGCCGGCTGCGACGCCGCCCGAGCGAACGGCGCGGAGAAAGCGAGGACGGCGGCTGCGAGTCCGAACAGCGCGATCCATCCGCGCAGAGATCTCTTCGCGGAACTTTCAGTGGCCATTGGATCGACCTCCCTGGTCAAGCCGACTTCCGACAGCGGATGGAGATTTTTACAGTCCGAGATGGCTTTTGCCGTCGCGTTCTTCGCGGTAGAGGCCGAAGGCGTCAAGCACCGGCTTGTCGTGCATCGAGAAGAGCAGCGCCTCTTCTGTTTGAGACCTGTTGCAGTGCTCGTGCCAGCTCCAGAGCGGGACGACGAAGCTGTCGCCCTTTTCCCAATGAAACGGCTGCCCGTTGATCACGGTGGTGCCGCTGCCGCGGAACGCATGGTAGATCGACGTGCTCGTATGGCGATGGACCTTGGTGCGCTCGCCCGGGCGGAGCATCTGCATCCAGCATGAAAGGGTCGGCAGCGTCGGCCCGCCGGTGACCGGGTTGACGTACTCGAGCGCGACGCCTTCGTAAGGATTCGCTTCTGTCTGCGCCAAATGTTTGAGCGATTGGTAAGTCTCCTCCCAGCGGTAATGAAGCGGGGCCTTGGCGCTCTGTCCGCCGGAACCGACCGGACGCGTCAAACCCGAGTGCGCGCCTGGATTGTAGTTTGTTTTTTTCAGCCCTGACTTATCCGGATAGGGCTGGAAAGAGATGACGTTGAGAGCCCGGATCAGCGGCACGTCCAATCCGTCGATCCAGATCATCGGTTCCGTGCCGTCGTGGGCGTGCTCGTGCCAGGTCCACTGCGGGGTGAGGATCAGATCGCCCTGCCCCATCATGACCTTGTCCCCCTCGACAGCGGTATAAGCGCCCTTCCCCTGCAGGATGAAGCGGATCGCCGCCATCGTGTGGCGGTGCGCGGGCGCGACCTCGCCCGGCTGGATGAGCTGGAACGCGAAGAGCATCGTGTGGCTGGTCATCTCGGTCTCTTTGAGACCGGGATTCACCAGCCGGATCGTCCTCCGCTCGTTGACCGCCGCACGGATGCCGATCCGATCTCTGGCCTTGAGCAAGCTGTCGTAGACGTCCGCCCATTTCCACAGGTGGGGTTTGACGTCGGTCTTGGGATCGAGCGGACGTTCTCCCGCGGGTATTCTCCAAAGCCCGGACAAAAGTCTCTGCTCGAGCAAACGGTCCAACTCTTGAATCGCTTCAGCTTCAGCACTCATAGGGCGCTCCTTCCGCTTTCCGCGTTTCCGATTTCAGAATTTGTTTTACCGGCCCTGAATTCCCAGCTCCTTCTGCGCTTCGCGCAAGAGGGTGACATCCGCGACTTCGCTCAAGGGGACATCGCGCGTGATCTTCATATCTTTCTTGGCTTGATCTACGACCAGGCGAAGGCCGTCCTCCGGGATGCTCCCATCCACGTTGAAAACTTTGTACGTGCCGTCATAGCCGGCCGCCGCCGCTTCTTTCGCGGACTTGGACCATTCGGCCAACGTCTGGATGGTTCCTTCCCGGTTCTCGCGGACGTAGCGGTTGGCGCGGATCAAAGCCTTCAACATTTTTTTCACTTCATCCGGCTTTTCTTTGAGCTTCTTCACGTTGACGCCCAGGCCGACGAAAGGAAAATTGAAAAGCTCGTAAGAGCGGGCCAGGACATTCATGCCGATCTTTTTTCCCTCGGCGTCCGCCGGCGGCGAGATCACGGCCACCTCCACGATCCCTTCTTTCAGCGCGGCGAAGCGCGCCCGGTCGGAGCCCAGAGCGACGATCTTCATCTCCTTCTCTGGATCGACGCCGAAGTGGCGGATCATCATTCGCGCGGCCACGTCGGAGGTCGCCCCAATCGTGCTGACACCCAGAGTTTTTCCGCGCAGATCTTTGACGGATTTGAACTCGGGGCGCGCGATCAGAGTATGGGTCGAGCCGTCCAAGAAGCTCGCCACCACCTTGATCGGCATCCCGCGCATCGCGCCCCGGATCACCGAGGCGAAGATCATCGTGTAATCGGTGTCGCCGTTGGCGAGAGCGGTAATGGAGATAGGAGCCGCCATGCGGATGACTTCCACGTCCATTCCCTGCTCCTTGAAAAAGCCGCGCTTGTCGGCGACCGCGGCCGTCAGGAAAGAGACATCGACGCTCGAAATCGAGACACGGATCTTCTCCGCTCTCAACTCCGAAGGGAAGATCAGAAATGCCAAAAGGACCAGCAGCGATCTTTTCACGGCATGCTTCCCTTCCATCAACGGAAATCCTTCGCCACTTCTTTGAGAACTCTATAATCCACAAGGGACGGCAGCGGAATGTCTTTCTTGACTCCGGTTTCGGCTTTGGTCTGCTCCAAGAGATCGAGCAAGACCGACTCCGGCACCGTCCCGTCCTCGGTCAAGTTCTGCAACATGGCTCCGTACACCTCTTCGGCCACGTCCGGCTCGAGGCTGTATCTCCGCCCTATGAAGTTGATGACGTCTTTCTTTTCCCGCTTCACCGCGTTGAGCGAGGCCAAAAATCCACGAAGCATTTTTCGCACTTGATCGGGATTCTTTTCTAATTTCTCCCGGCTCGCTGCCACTCCGGTGAGAGGCTGAGACATGACTTTGCCGGCATAAATCAGTTCCTTGAAACCTTTACCCCTCATGCGGATGTTCCAGGGAACCGGCATGATCGCCGCCTGGACCGATCCCGCCTCCATAGCGGCCATGCGCACCGACGCGGAACCGATGACGATAACGGTCACGTCCCGGTCCGGGTTCAGTCCGATGGCCTTGAGAGTCGCTCTCGTAGCCGCCGTTCCCGTGCCGCCCAGAGAAGCCACGGCCACCTTTCCTCCCTTCAACTCTTTGCCGCCGCTCACATTCGGCTGCGCCATGAGATAAAAGAACACGCTCTTGAAGTCGTGCGAAAGGACGATAACCGGGAATCCCTTGACCGCCGCCGTGAACGCAGTGCCGGCGCCGCAAATGTAATCGACTTCTCTACTGCCGACCATGGCGCCTATGGCCAGATCGCCGCGCAGAATGCGGAATTGAATATCGAGCCCTTCCTTTCGATACAGTCCCTTTTCGATCCCGTACTGCATGGGAGCGATGCTGATGCTTTCGCTGGAATGAGTGACCAGGACCTTTTCGAGACCTTGCGGTGTCGCGCCGTAGGCGGGAACGGCGAGCAACAGCAGCGCCGACAAAAAGAATTGGCGGAATTTTTTGGCGAGCGAACGGAGCACGAGCTTCTTGGTCATCCCTCTCGTCGACTTTTCCTTATGGATAGGGCTTATCCATGGCGGCGCGCTTCATCTGCGCGTGGAGATCGACCATGGTCAAGGCGCAGTATTCCATGGAATATCCCGCCCTGAATTCAACCTTGCCGTCCTCCAACGCGCGCTGCAGAACCGCCCGGTTGAAAGCGCCGTGCCCCATCGCCTCTTCGCCGCCCTGGCCCAGAGCGTGCGGTTCGAGATCCGCCTCCTCGTGGGTGGAAAAATAGACCGCGTCCTGCTTGCTGAAGCCGTAGTGCGTCGTCAGAGCCTTGAACCATTCTCCCGACCAGTAAGCGAGCGATTCTTCGAAGACATGGAGCCCCCAGAGCTCGACGATAGAGCCGTCGATGAAGATCTTATGACAGAAATCGTGGATCGCCCGCGCCTCCGCAAGGTAGGGATCCTCCAGCACCTCTTTCGGGCTGAGCTTCATTTTCTCGGCGGTCTTGAGCAAAACCAGCACGTGGCCCGGCGGCTTGGGAGAGATCAGCTCGTCGGCGATCTTGGCGCAAAAGGGGCCCAGCAGATCGAAGTGGTGCACGAAGAAAGGCATATGCGTGTAGTAGGAGACCGCGTTCAACGCGTTGACCTCCAAAGAGAAGCGGCCCCAGTTTTTGAAGAACTGGCGCATCACGGGCATCGGGAGCTTGCCCTCGCGCAGTTGGGTCATGAACGGACCGGCCTGAATCTTCATCTTCCAGTGTTCGTACATCCGCGAGTAAAGATAGTCGACGTATCGCTTCGCCTCGTCACGCGCCATCTTTTCCCCGGGGCGCGGCTCTTTTACTTTGTCCACTGTAACTCCTTTGCGAGATCCGAACTGATGTGAGTGGTTTACCAACACCGCCCGACGATTTCAAGGCGGCCATGCCCTTCGGGATTTCAAATGACAAATTTCAACTGGCAGATCTGAGATCTGAAATCTGAGATTTGCAATTCCGCGCTCAGCGCGGATGCAGTGCGGACTGGTTGACGCGATTTCCCGTCTGTGCAAATATCCATTTCGTTTCGATGTCAACCGAATTCATCGGTCAGTGCTAAATCAAAGGAGAACGAAGAAATATTCATGAAGAACGCAATCCCGTTATACGAGAAAACGGCTTATGTTCGTTGGATCAAGAACGAAGGCATCCCGATTCACGAAGGCTTCGGCATGCAGGACGTGCGCGATCTCGCGCTCGCGCCGTGGAAGCGCAAGGGAGGCAACGGCGCCTTCATTCAACTCTACGGCATGCAGGGCGTTACCGGAATGTACGTCGGGGAAATTTCTCCGGGCGACGCGCTGAAGCCGGAGCGCCATCTTTATGAAAAGGTCGTCTGCATCCTGCACGGCCAGGGCGCAACCGAGGTCTCGGACGACCACGGCCACAAGCAGATGTTCGAATGGGGGCCGTGGAGCCTCTTCTCGCCTCCATTGAACACGTCGCACCGGCTGGTGAACGGCGGGCGCGAGCCGGTCAAGTTCCTCGCCGTGACCAACGGCCCGATGGTTTTCGACATGTACAGAAACGCGGACTTCATCTTCAACTGCCCGTATAGCTTCTCCGACCGCTACTTCGGCGAGCAGGACTATTTCAACGTCGGCAACAAGCGCTATCCCGCGGGCTTGATCAACATCTGGGAGACCAACTTCATCCCCGACATCCGATCCGCCTCTCTGGATGCGCTGGAGGTCAAGGGAGCCGGGCTGCGGCTAAACCAGTACGAAATGGCGGGAAATTCTTTGGTCGGCCACATCGGCGAATGGCCGGTCGGGAGCTATCACAAGGCCCACTATCACGGCCCCGGCGCGATCATCGTGGGGCTCCAGTCCGTGGGCTATGTTGTCCTGTGGCCGAAGGAGCTGGGCACCCGGCCCTATGAGGCAGGACACGGCGACAAAGTCGTCGAGATCCAGTGGACAGAGGGAAGCGTCTACTGTCCTCCCGCGGACTGGTTTCACCAGCACTTCAATTCCGGCAAGGAGCCGGCGCGCCATCTCGCCGTGCGCTACGGCAGCCGCCTTCACCCGCTCGGGTTCAAGGTCGCGCTTCAGCGTAAGGACGACGACGTCTTCATCGACGTCAAGGAAGGCGGCAGGTTGATTGAATACAAGCACGAAGATCCCGAGATTCGGGCGCGCTACGAACAGGCGGTGAAGAAAAACGGCGTCACCTCCCAAATGCCGACGGTGGCGTAGCCGATGGCCTATTACAAAGACGTCCGGGAATATCTGCGAGCGCTCGAAGGGGCGGGCAAGCTTCTGCGCGTCAAGCAGCCGATCAACAAGGACACGGAGTTGCATCCGCTCGTCCGGCTGCAATACCGCGGCCTGCCCGAGGAGGAGCGAAAGGCGTTCCTGTTTGAGAATGTCCACGACCTCAAGGGCCGGAAGTTCGACATGCCGGTCGCCGTCGCCTGCTACGCCGGCAGCCGCGACATCTACGCGCTCGGGATGCAGTGCAAAAAAGAGGAGATCTTCGACAAGTGGACTCACGCCCAGTCCCATCCGATCGAGCCGGTCGAAGTCGGATCCGGACCTTGCCAGGAGCGCGAAATCATCGGCGAAGAGCTCAAACAAAAGGGGCTCGATCTGCTGCCGGTTCCGATCTCGACGCCGGGCTTTGACAACGGCCCCTACACGACCTCTTCCCATTTTGTCACGCGCGATCCGGAAACCGGACAATTCAACATCGGGAACTACCGCGGCCAGATCAAGGCGCCGGACCGCATCGGCTGCTACGCCGGCAATTTTGCCGGCCTCAGGATGCACTGGAACAAGTGCCGCAAGCTCAAAAAGCCGCTCGAAGTCGCCGTCGTGATCGGCGTTCCGCCGAATCTCTCCTACACCGCGGTGGCGCGCATCCCGCCCGAGACGAGCGAGTACGCCGTCGCAGGCGGCATTTCCGGCGAGCCGGTCGAGCTGGTTCGCTGCAAAACCGTCGACCTTCTAGTTCCCGCCCGCGCCGAGATCGTGATCGAGGGGATCATGCCGACGGACGAAGGCGAGTGGGAAGGGCCGTTCGGAGAATTTCCCGGCTACATGGCGCACGAAGGGCTGAGCTTTTTCGTCAACGTTTCCTGCATCACCACGCGGAAAAATCCCGTCTACGTCGCTTTTTTAAGCCAGTTTCCGCCGAGCGAGAGCAGCAAGATCCGCGGCGTCGCCATGGAAGGCATCTCGCTCAAGCGCCTTCTGGCCGCCGGGCTCGACAACGTGCTCGACGTGGCGACTCACGAAAGCGGCGGGAGCTGGGGATACCTCGTGGTGAAGATCAAGAAGCGCTCCGATGAAGACTTCGACAATATCATCAAAGCGCTTCGCCTGGGCGCAGACGTCGGTAAGGTTCTCGTCGTGGTCGACGAAGACATCGACGCGCGCGATGCCGACTCCGTCAACTGGGCGCTCTCGTTCCGCATCCAGCCGCACCGCGACGTGAAGATCGCCGACAGCAGCAACATGGGATTGGACCCCTCTGTCATGCCGCCCGAGGAATGGACGGAGTCCCGCAGCGCCGTGGCCAAGGTCGCCCGCTCGAGCGTCCTGTGCATCGACGCCA
>Ga0209701_10000948_pt1 | contig 18004 bp, 13 predicted proteins | sample CZO8metaG_4_FD_188356 | JGI IMG/M metagenome (GOLD analysis project Ga0209701, IMG submission 188356) | Vadose zone soil microbial communities from the Eel River Critical Zone Observatory, Northern California, USA - CZOApr15con2H3.8 metaG... | ecosystem: Environmental > Terrestrial > Soil >... | reverse complement strand
AAGGACGCGCAGGGCAAGCCGGTGGACGGCGCGCGCGTGGGACTCGTCTACGACATGCCGGCGATGGGCGCCATGCCGGAGATGAAGGGCAACGGAGACCCCAAGCCGCTCGGTGGCGGCAGGTACGACGTGAGCTACAGCCTCGCGATGCTGGGCGACTGGTCCATCACGCTCGGGATCGAGGCGCCGGGGCACCCGCCGGCCGAGCTACGCTTCAAGGTCTCTCCACCGCGTAAGGGGTACACGGTCGAGTCGCGGGGGGCCGGCGGAGGAGCCCGCGAAGGCGGCCCTCAGATGCTGGAGGTGAGCCCGGAACGCCAGCAGCTCATCGGCGTCGTGTTTGCCAAGGTGGAGCGCCGGCCGCTGTCGCTCTCGCTGCGCGCCCACGGGCGGGTGGAGGTGGACGAGACCCAGATCGCCGACGTGGTGCTCAAGTACGACGCCTACGTCGAGAAGCTGTTCGTCAACCAAACCGGTCAGCCGGTCAAGGCGGGCCAGCCGCTGCTCGTGCTCTACAGCCCCGACCTGCTGGCCAGCGAGCAGGACTACCTCGTCGCGATCCACAGCGAGGGCGTTCCGGGGAGAGAGCAGCTCGTCCGCGCCGCCGAGGAGCGTCTGCGGCTATGGGGGCTCTCGAGCGAGCAGATGGCCGACTTGCGCAAGCGCGGGAAGGCCGAGCCGCGCATCACTATCCACAGCCCGGCCAGCGGCGTCGTGCTGGAGAAGAACGTCGTGGCCGGGACGCGGGCCATGGCCGGTAGCGTCCTCTACCGCGTCGGCAACCTGGGCCGCATCTGGGTCCTCGCGGAGCTCTTCGAGTCCGATGCCCCCTACGTGCAGGCCGGGCAACCCGCGACGATGAGCTTGCCCTGGGCGAGCGGCGTGACGTGGAAAGGCGTGGTGCAATTCGTCTATCCGACGGTTGACGAGAAAACGCGAGCCGTGCGGGCGCGGCTCGCGTTTCCCAACGCGCAGCTGTCGTTCAAGCCAGGGATGTTCGTCGACGTGAACGTCCAGGTGCCGCTCGGGAACCGCCTGGCGGTACCCGACAACGCACTGCTCGCCTCGGGGGAGCACAGATACGCATTCGTCAAGCGAGGGGAGGGGCAGCTGCAGGCAACGGAGGTGCAGGTCGGCGCGATGACGGGAGACTACGACGAGGTGCTGGCGGGCCTTAGCGAGGGCGAGGAGGTCGCCACGCAGGCGACGTTCTTGCTCTCCAGCGAAGCACAGCTGCGAAGCGCGCTTCCCCGGTGGGGACAGCCATGATCGCCCGGATCATCGCGTGGTGCGCCAAGAACCGGCTCGCCACGCTCCTGCTCGTCGGCCTCTTGACCGCATGGGGCGTCCTGTCGCTGCGCAACACTGCCCTCGATGCCGTCCCCGACCTCTCGGACGTGCAGGTCATCGTCTTCTCGGAGTGGATGGGACGCGCGCCCGACCTGGTCGAGGACAACATCACCTACCCGGTGGTCAGCTCGATGCTGGGGTCGCCGCGCGTCACGGCCGTCCGCGGCCAGTCTATGTTCGGCATGTCGTTCGTGAACGTGATCTTCGAGGACGGCACCGACATGTACTGGGCACGCAGCCGCGTGCTGGAGAAGCTGTCCACCATCTCGAACAAGCTGCCGCAGGGCGTGACGCCCATCCTCGGTCCGGATGCGACCGGCGTCGGCTGGGTCTTCGAATACGCGCTGATCGACAAGAGCGGCCACACGACCCTGCAGCAGCTTCAGTCCCTGCAGGACTGGAACATCCGTTACGCGCTGCAGGCGGTGCCCGGAGTCGCCGAGGTGGCGAGCGTCGGCGGATTCGTAAAGGAGTACCAGGTCGACCTCGATCCGGATCGCCTCGCGGCCCTGGGGATCCCGCTCGCCAGGGTGGTGGAAGCGGTGAAGATGTCGAACGCCGACGTCGGCGGGCGCATCCTCGAGGTGAGCGGCACCGAGCACTACGTGCGGGGACGCGGGTACGTGAAGGACCCGCACGATCTGGAGAAGGTCGTCCTCGGCGCCCACATGGGGACGCCGGTCGTGCTGCGGGACGTGGGCGCGGTACGAATCGGCCCCGCGCAGCGCAGAGGACTGGCCGATCTCGACGGCGAAGGAGAGGTCGTCGGCGGCGTCGTCGTCGCGCGCTCGGGCACGAACGCATTGCAAGTGATCGACGCGGTCAAGGCGCGGATCGAGGAGCTGAAGCGCACGCTGCCGCAGGGGGTCCAGATCGTCCCGACCTACGATCGCTCGACGCTCATCCGCGCCAGCATCGACACGCTCAAGCACACGCTCATCGAGGAGTTGATCGTCGTCACGCTCGTCATCCTGCTCTTCCTGCTGCACTTCCGCTCCACGCTGGTCCCTGCCCTGCTCCTGCCCATCGCGGTCCTGCTCGCGTTCATCCCGATGAAGCAGATGGGACTCACGGCGAACATCATGTCGCTGGGCGGGATCGCCATCGCCATGGGCGCGATGGTCGACGCCGCGATCATCGTGGTCGAGAACGTGCACAAGAAGCTCGAGGCCTGGGAAGCCTCTGGAAAGAAGGAGCCTCGGGCGCAGATCGTCGTTTCCGCCTTGCAGGAGGTGGGCCGGCCGATCTTCTTCTCGCTGCTCGTCATCACCGTGGGCTTCCTGCCGGTGTTCACGCTGGAAGGGACCGAGGGACGTCTGTTCTCGCCGCTCGCCTGGACGAAGACCTTCTCGATGGCGTTCGCGGCCATCCTGTCCGTGACGCTCGTGCCCGCCATCGCGACGACCTTCATCCGAGGGCACATCCGCCCCGAGGAGCGCAACCCGATCTCGCGGGTCCTCTCGCGGATCTATGACCCGGTGTGCAGGTTCGCCCTGCGGTTCCGGTGGCCGGTCATCATCGGCGCATTCGCGCTCATCGTGGTCACGCTGCCGATCGTCCGCTCCCTGGGGAGCGAGTTCATGCCGCCGCTGAATGAGGGAACGCTGCTCTACATGCCGACCAGCGTCCCCGGCATGAGCGACGCGACCGCGAGCGACGTGCTCCAACGGCAGGACCAGGTGCTGCGGCAATTCCCGGAGGTAGAGCGCGTCTTCGGCAAGGCCGGCCGATTCGACTCGCCCACCGACCCGGCGCCGCTGTCCATGTTCGAGACCGTGGTGACGCTGAAAGACCCGAAGCTGTGGCCCAAAGGAGAGGACTGGGATGCCCTGGTCAGCAAGCTCGACGGCGCGATGCAGTTCGCGGGCATGCCCAACGTCTGGTGGATGCCGATCCAGACCCGCACGGAGATGCTCGCCACGGGCGTGCGCAGCCCACTCGGAGTGCTCGTGCTCGGGCCGGACACGAAGGAAATCGATCGCATCGGGGCGGAGATCGAGACGGCGCTGCGCGAGGTGCCGGGGACGCGAAGCGCGTTCTCCGAGCGCATCGGCGGCGGCTACTTCCTAGACTTCGACGTCGACCGCGATCGGGCCGCGCGATTCGGACTGAATGTGGGTGACGTGGAGGACGTCGTCGAGACCGCCGTCGGCGGCTTGACCGTCTCCACCACGGTCGAGGGCCGCGAAAGGTACCCCGTCACCGTCCGGTACGCGCGAGATTTCCGATCCGATCTGAATGCGCTGCGGCGCGTTCGCGTCGCGACGATGGACGGAGCGCAGATTTCACTCGGTCAGGTCGCGAACCTCCGGCTTCGCTCCGGCCCTTCGATGCTGCGCGACGAGAACGGGCAGCTTGCCGGCTACGTGTTCGCCGACACCGCGCGCCCGATCGACGACTACGTGCGCGACGCGAAGAAGGCGGTGGCGGACAAGGTCCAGCTTCCACCCGGCTATCGCCTCGACTGGGCGGGCCAGTACCGGTACCTCGAGCGCGCCAAGGCCCGGCTCGCGATCGTGGTCCCGGTCACGCTGGCGATCATCTTCATGCTCCTCTTCTTCAACTCCGGCAGCGCGGTCGAAGCGCTTCTGGTGATGCTCGCCGTTCCGTTCTCGCTGGTGGGCGCCTTCTGGCTGTTGTGGCTGCTCGGCTACAACATGTCCGTCGCCGTCTGGGTAGGCCTCATCGCGCTCGCCGGCCTCGATGCCGAAACGGGCATCGTGATGCTGCTCTATCTGGACCTCGCCTGGAAGGAAAAACGGCCGGGCACGCGCGAAGAAGCGCGCGAAGCGGTGGTCGCCGGCGCGGTCAAGCGCATCCGCCCCAAGATCATGACCGTGGCGACTATCTTGGTGGGCCTTCTGCCCGTGCTGTGGTCGACCGGCACGGGAGCCGACGTCATGAAGCGAATCGCCGCGCCCATGGTGGGCGGCGTCGTTACCTCGGCCCTGCTCGAGCTCGTCGTCTATCCGGCGCTGTACCTGGTCTGGAAGGGGCGGAGGCTCCCCGCCGGAGCGAGCCCCACCCCCATCACCGAAGGAGTCACCACATGACCGCTCTCATCGTTTCCGCGCTCCTGGCCCTCGGGCCGAGCGCCGCGAAGGCAGACAAGCCCCGCACCGTCGAGCTCAGCGTAACGGACAAGGGCTTCGAGCCGAACAACATCACCGTGAAGAAAGGCGAGCCCCTCCACCTCGTCGTGACCCGCAAGACGGATCACACCTGCGCTACGTCGATCGACATCAAGGACGCCGGCATCCGAAAGGACCTGCCGCTCAACCAAGCGGTGGCGATCGATTTCACTCCCGACAAAGCCGGGGAGATCCGCTATGCCTGCGGGATGGGAATGATGGGAGGCGTGCTGCTCGTGCAATGACGCGCGCTCTTCGCGCGGACTCGGCCGCTCGTGCCAGGGCCGAGCACGCCTGCGGGCGCGAGCTCAGGTCTGCGCGCTTGCGCGAGTCCCGAGCCAGTAGCCGGCGGCGCTGGCAGCCAAAGAACCTGCCACGGCGCCCAGAAGCCACGCGAACAGAGCGCCGGCGGTGAAGTAGGCGCACTGCAGGAAGATGGCGGGCGCGACAAGCATGAAGAAGAACCCGCCCGCGATGAGGACGCGTCGCGGCCGGACGTGCCAGCGCCGGCTCGCGCTGGTGGCGAAGAGCAGCAGCGGGATGGCCGCGTAGACCGTCCCCATGGCGAAGAAGAGAGGTCCCAGGCCCGTTCCGAGGCGCGTGGAGCACCACTGCACGACCGCCGGCAACGGCAACAGGTGGTTGCCCACCAGGAACAATCCAGCGGCAGCCAGCGCGCCGAGCACGAGATGGCCGAGCTGTGGGTCCGCGCCCCGGCGGCGCAGCAGGGTCCAGAAGGCGAAGATGAAGACACCGGCCCACACGAGCGCTCCGGCCGCGAGGCGCAAGGGACCCACGCCTGCGAGCAGACCGCGCGAATGCAGCAGCAGCAACGAAGCAAAGGCGGACGCGCTGCCGAAAACTATGGAGAGCAGCCCGTCAAATGGCAGTTCGTGGATGAGCCTCGCCCGGGGGGCGAGGTCTGCCACGATCCGCTGGCGGACCTTCTCGGCAACGAGAGGCGGCGCCCGACGGATGGCTGCGCGGTCGAGAGCGGCGAAGCCGGACTGCAAATCCGCCAAGTCCGCGGCGCACGCCCGGCAAGACTGGACGTGAGCCGCCAGCGCCGGACTCGACGCGTGCCCGAGCTCGTCCATCATCTGCCGCTTGGCTTCTTCGCACGTCATGGCTGCATCTCCGTCAACATCGCTCGCAACGCCTTGTAGCCCCGGAACGCTCGCGACTTCACCGCCTCGACGCCTTCGCCAAGCGCTTCGGCAATCTCGGGAAAGGACAGGTGCTCGAACCGGTGCAGCTCGATCACCTCCCGCTGCGTCTCGGGAAGCGCCGCGAGCGCGCTCCTGACCGCCCGGTCGCGCTCAGCGGCGAGCGCCGAGTCCTCCGCCGAGCCAGTGCTGCCCGCAGGCGCGGCGTCCGGTCGAGGCTCTTCCGGCCGCCGGCTGCGCCGCCGCCACTCTTCCCGCCGCAGGTTGGCCGCGATCGCGAACAGCCAGGGCGCAACGGCCCGCGCGCGATCGTAGCCGCCGCGGGCGCCGTGGATCCGCATCCACAACGTCTGGAACAGCTCTTCGGCCGTGGCGGGATCGAACACCCTCGCCAGGTAGCCGAACAGGCGGTCGTGCCATCGCTCGTAAAGCATGTCGAAGGCGGCTGCATCGCCGCGCGCGTACGCCTCCATGAGGGCCTCGTCGGAGGCCGCCCCTTCCCGGGGGGCCAAGGTATCGCCTCGTCCCTTCGGCCTCACGTTCGATTTGAGATATGCCAAAGCGCCGCACCCGTTGCACCATCCTACGCGCAACCGCTTTCGCCCGCCGGCATATCCCTCTGCGGAGGTGTGACTGCATGGCCGGCAGGCCCACGTTCAAGCTGGTGGCGCCCATCGCGGCCTTCGTTTTCTCCCTCGGAGCAGCGGCTCCGGGGGCGATGAGCCGTCCCTGCCGGATGGATGCCCGGGAGCCGGCGACCTCACAGCTCGGCGGCCCAACGGGTTTCTCTGGTGGCGGTGCAACCTGCTGCTGCGACCGTGCGGAGACGCCCCTCCCAGCTCCAGCCATTGCGCCGCAAGGTCGAACCACTCTCACTGGAGCAGGAGCGGCGGCTGCGCACGCAATGCAGTCGGCATTTTGGCTGGTGTCATCCGCGGGGCTCCTCCACCAGCACGTCATGGGCCTCAATCCAGGCTCGTCGATACCGATTCTCCTGATCACGAGATCCCTCCTCATCTGAGATGACCGCTGTCGTTCTGCGCGGGCGCCGCTCTTCGGCTCCCGGGCTTCGCGAAGCTCATTCGATCTGGTCACTCACTTTTGGAGGAAATGTCATGAACGCTGTCAGAAGGAAGACTCGCTCCATCTCGAAGTTCGGTACGATTGCACTCGCCGCATTCGCTATTTCACTCTGGACGACCGGGAAGGCCTGGGCGGACCCAAGCGCTCCGCCGGCCGGGAAGCTCGATGACTCCCAGATCGTCCAGCAGGTCCTGAACCTCAACCGGTCCGAGGAGCGGACCGCCGACGCCGTCAAGGGGAAGCTCTCTTCGGCTCCCGTGTGGCAACTCGCGCAGCGCATGAATGTGGACCACGTCGCCCTCGACCGGAAGTTCACGTCCCTCGCCGCCGCGACGCAGCAATCGGCCGGAGGTCGCGCGACAGAGGGAAAGAACGACGGTGCCGAGCTCTCGAAGCTGTCGGGTGATGCTCTCGAGAAGGCATACGTCGGTCGCGAAGTGAAGTCGCATGAGATGATGCTCGCCGCGCTCGACCGGCAGCTGATCCCCAACGCGAGGAACGAGGAGCTGCAACGCCAGCTCATCGATCTCCGCGCCGAGGTCGCGGCGCACATGGACCACGCGCAGAGCGTGCAGCACGTGCAGTCGGTCCGTGAAATGGCCGCGCAGCAGCGGGACCTCATCTCGAGAGAGATCGGGAACAGCGGACCGTAGCAGCACCTGCATCGTCCGCGTAGCCGTGCAAGGACGGTCGGCGGCGCCCACGGCGGCGCCGCCGACCGCTGTGCGACCGCCACTGCATACGAGAGGCACACACGTGATTCCCTACTTCCAGTTTCCCGCGATCCACCTCGGTCCGATCACCATCCAGTCGTTCGGCGTCTTCGCCGCGCTCGGCGTGTACGTCGCCGCCCGCCTCCTCGTCCGGGCTGCTCTCCACCGGGGCCTGGATGAGCGTCCGGTGGCAGACTTCGCAATTTGGGGGTTGATCGTCGGTCTCGTCTCAGCGCACCTGGTCCATCTCTTCCTGTACCATCCGGAGGAGCTGCGGTCCGGCGGACTCCTGCAAGTCCTGAAGGTCTGGGACGGTCTGTCGTCGATGGGTGGCCTGGTCGGCGGAGTGCTCGCAGCAGTCGTGTTCTTCCGAGCTCGTGGTCTGCGGTTCGCCGAGTATGCCGATTCGTTCGCGCTTGGGATTCCCCCCGCTTGGGCGATTGCGCGCCTCGGGTGCTTCTCCGTGCACGACCACCCCGGCGTCCTGACCAACTTCTTCCTCGCCGTGCAATTCCCCGGCGGCGCGCGCCACGATTTGGGCTTGTACGACGCGCTGGTGCTGTTCGGGTTGACACTGCTCGTCTACGGCCTGGCTCGGCGGGAGCTGTTCACGGGGCAGCTGCTCGGAGTCCTCGCGCTCGGATACGGCATCGCCCGATTCGCGCTGGACTTCCTTCGGGCAACCGACGTCCCGTACGCCGATGCCCGCTATTTTGGCCTGACGCCCGCACAGTACGCCAGCATGCTTCTCGTGCTCTACGGAGCCATCCAGTTGCGTCGGTGGGCGCGCGTCTCTCGGCAACCCGGCGCGAATTCTGTGGTGAGGAACGACCGGGTCCCCGCCGCCGCGGCTTGAGCACCACGGCGCACCGTCTTCTTCGGCCGGTCAGCGGTGCTCGCCGCTCATGCAGCTTTTCATCATCTGGGCCATGTGCTGAACGTGCTGGACCTGGTCCTTGCTCTTGGCCCGCATCCGGATCGTCGCTCCATCCTTCGTGTTCTGCACGCTGACGTCGGCGCCGCCCATCATCTGCGAGCAGGACATCCCGCCCATCATCCCGCCGTCGGCCATCATGCCGCCATCCGCCATCATCCCCCCGTCGGCCATCATCCCGCCTATCGTGCCGCCGTCGCCCATCGGCATGCCCTGCATCGAGCCCTGGCGCTCGCCGGCGTCTTGCGACCAGGCGGCCAGCCCCGCGAGTGAAAGGGCGAAGGCGAATCCGATGCTTGCGAACCACTTGCTCATGTCGTCCTCCGTGCGCGGCTTGCCCACGTTCTGGCGCAATCGTGGCCACCGTGCAGGCGCGACGCATCCGCGCCAGCAACGCGGCCGTCCGGCTCAGCTGATGAGAGTGCGATGCAGCAAAGTGGTGCGCCCGGGCGGCGCCGGCCGGCGCAACGCGGTTCCCGTGAGAGGGCGGCGCTACCGCACGCGTCGCAGGTATCGCACGACGGGCGAGCAAGTCACCGAGTGTCCGGACTACAGCCGGCGATGCGGAGCCGCCATAGGCGGCAGGCGGCCCTGCGAACCGCGGAAAGCTGACGCCCGAGCGTCCGACATGCCGCGTGCCACCGGGCAACGCTACCGATCAGGCCTCGCGAACTCCGCGGCGGCGTATACGATGCGGCCGCCAACGATGGTCAGCACGGACGTGAGCCCCCGGATATCGTCCGTCGGGACAGCGAAGTAATCGTCGCTGAGGACGATGAGGTCGGCATGCTTGCCGACTTCGAGCGATCCCACCCGACCCTCCTGCACCAGGTTCCAGGCGCAGCCGACGGTCTTGGCGCGGAGCGCCTCCTGTCGAGTCAGCCGCTGTTCGGGCGGAACGCCGGGCACGGCCGGATTGAACGACTTCCCGCTGACCACGTACCAGAGATCCACGAACGGCGGGTACGGCGCGACGTTCATTGCGTCCGTCGACAAGCAGAGATGGATGCCGCTGTCGAACATGCTCTTGAAGCGCGGAGTGCGCCCGCTGCCGAGCGCCCCGCTGGTGCTCGGGGTCATCCCCACGCCGAGCGCCTTCACGCGCCCAAGCGTTGCATCGGTCGGGCTGACGCCGTCATTGCCTGGATGGGCGATCGACCAGTGGAGATCCGCAATCGGATGGACCTTGTTGGCTTGCTCCCAGAAGCTGAGCACCGCCGCTTGGGTCGCGTCGGCGCTCGCGTGGTTCTCGAAGCTCATGCGGTTGGCAGCCAGGAAGTTCGCGATCGCCTGGTACTCCGCAGGCGTGGGGGCCGGTCGATCTCCGGGACAAAGCACCTCCTCGCCGACGCCGAGGTAGCGGAGCATGTCGTCGCCCATGAAGCCGAGTGGATGACGGTGGTCCAGAAGGAGCTGTGACAGCCCGGAGAAGTTGTTCATCAGGTGGAAGACGATCCGCGCGTTCAGCCGGCCGTCCCTGCGGAGCTGAATCACGGCCTGGTGATCGTGCTGCGCGACGCCGAACTCCAGGCAGCTCCCTGCTGGGTTGAATGGCTGCTGGTTGCCCTCGGGGTCGTTCCAGGCAGTGAGGCCCAGTGCGTTGGCGGCGTGGATGAAGTCCGCCAGACAATTGGCTTGCTCGTCGATCGAATGCGCGTCGAACTGCGCGATGACCGCTGCGCCCGCTGCCGCCTGGGCCGCGTCCGTGAGTCGTCCATTCGGATTCGACGCGAGCAGCCCGAGCAACTGCAGGGCCCGGGTATTCACCTGCGCGCCAGTGAAACCGGAGGCCACGATGAAGACAGGGTTCGCGGGAAGGGCCGCGTCAAGCTCGGCCAGTGTGAACATGCCCGGCTGGTCGAGTTGCGCCACCGTCCATCCGGCGGTCGTGAAGATCCAGGTATTCGCGGCGAGCTGCCGCCCCTTCGCCGCGTAGAGCCCGAGTGCCTGAGCGCGCGAAAATACGTTGTCGAGCCGCACGGTCTGCGTGAAGCAGTGGTAGCCGTTGCGGAGACCGTGCAGGTGGCCGTCGATCAGCCCGGGCAGCACGCGCCGCCGGTTGAGATCGATGAGCTGCGTGTTGCGCCGGGCCAGTTCCCGGACACGCCTGTTCCTGCCCGTGGCGACGATCTCGCCGTTCTTGATGGCGATTGCCTCGACCGTGGAGTTCTTCGCGTCGACGGTCGAGATCCTGCCGTTGTGAAGCACGAGGTCCGGCCCCGCGTTCCTTTCCTCTTCCCCGTCGTCATCCCTTTCATGAGGCGCCGCGCCGGGGGCGACGCTGAGGGCAGCCACGACGACGAAGGCCTGGAACCAGCGCTGCTTCATGAACGCAAGAGCTTTCATCGGTCTCCCCCCTCTTCAACGGCTCAGGAGCGCCCTCTGACTCTGAGCTTTGCGTGACGAAGAATTTCCGCTGCTAAGCCGTAGTTCGCTTGGGCGTATAGGCACCGCCCCGGAAGTGGGTCAAGAGCGTGAACCGCGAGGGAGGACGCTCCTGCCCGACGCCACCGATCCCGTTCAGCAGCACCGCCGACCCAATGCGTCTTGACTTGCGCTCCCGAAAGCGCGCGTACGCAACGACGCGTACGGTGACAACGACCGCGGAAGTCTTCGCCGGACCGTTCTGTCCACGAGTGACACGGGAAGGGGGGATGCTTCAGGAACGCATCGCAGAGGTGCTCGCTTCGCGACCAGAAACGAAGCGCCTGCCTGTCTCGAGACAAGACATGGAAGCGAGGAGAACCATGACAAGGGGAAAGAAGTGGCGCATGACGTTGATTCCTGCTGCCCTCCTGCTCAGCGTCTTCGCCTGGAACGCACAGGCTGACGATGACGAGGACGACGAAGGCACTCGGGCTTTCGCCCCTGCTGTGGATACGCCCATCAAGCACGCGCCGAGGCCGATCATCGGCGCGTTGCGAGAGCCTCTCGACAAGCTCCCGCAAATCGAAAACTTCGAAATCATCGGACACAACGTGCTGCCGAATCCGGGCGATACGATCGCCCGTGGTCGCAACGGCCCGATCGGCATCGCGGACAACTGCCTCTACGTTGGCAACCGGATCGGGCGGCGAACTGGAACAGGTCCCGCGTTCAACACGCCTGCGCACGACCCCGAAGTCCTCATCGTGGACATCTCGAATCCCCGAAAGCCTGAGGTGGTCGGCGCGTTCACCACCCCGCCAGGTGCGACTTCGAGGGAGCTCCGGACCATCCCGGACCTCCACACACTCATCATCGAGAACTTCCGCGACACGGCCCCAGCCTCCAGCGCCGTGGACAACTTCCAGATCTACGACATCACGGACTGCCGCAATCCAGTCCTGACAGGAACGATTGGCCTCGGAGCGGACACCCCGCACGAGTTCTTCCTCTGGCGGGACCCCGCGAATCCGAAACGCTTCCTCATCTTCGCATCGGTGAACAACAGAGAGCCGTCCCTCCGCGTGTTCGAGGTGGTGAATCCGCCGCGCGGTTCGCTCTCCTCGACGCCTGTGGCCACGTTCTCGCTGGCTCCGGCGGTCCCCGCGACCGAACCTGTCGATCCTGCGGACTTCGCCGACGACAACTTCGTGTTCACGCCCAAGCCGACGACGCAGGGGAATAGGCTTCACTCGATGTCCGTGTCGCGCGACGGAAAGCGCGTCTACATGGCGAATTCCGATGCCGGCTACTTCCTTCTCGACAGCTCGCGTCTGACAGCTGGTTTGCCCTGCACGCCCAACACGGTGACCGTCGACGCGAACTCCAACAAGGATCCGAACCTCTGCTTGAGAAAGATCAATCCGGACCCGCAGGCGAGGATCGATCACAGCCCACCCTTCGGAGGTATCCACCACTCGATCTACCCGGTCGAGGGGCGGCCTGCTCCCAACACGCATCTCCCCGAGTTTGCAATCGCTTCGGGCGAGCGAAACGGGACGACGACATGTCCATGGACCCCGGGGCAGATCCTCGAGCTCAGCAACGAGAAGAGTCCGCAGATCATCGCCCAGTACATGGTCCCCGAGAACCTCGCGGAGAACTGCTTCGTCGGGGGACCCGGCGATCCAGTCCTCCTGCGGGAGTTCTCGACCCATCAACCGCTGATCTTCCCGAACCTCTTCTTCCAGTCGTGGTACTCGGCCGGCCTGCGCGCGTGGGACATCTCCAACCCATGGCTTCCGCTGGAGGTGGGCGTCTTCGTGCTCAGGCCGGAGAAGCAGGTCGTCGAGCGGTTCAGGAACAGCCCTGACGTGTGGACGTGGCCGTTCCCCATCCTTCACAACAGGCTCGTGTACATGTGCGACGAGAACAGCGGGCTCTACATCCTGAAGTACAAGGGGGCGCGAGCCGATGAGTTGCCGCGGCAGGGAACTTTCCTGAGCAACATGAACTTCTAAGGCTCCGCCTCCGAAGCGACGGTGACGTCGCTCGCCTGAAAGAGGGAGCAACCGCCCTCTTTCAGGCAGTTCTCACTCCGCCCGGGGCCTGGGTCCGATGTTGCGATTGCGTAGACGTCTCGGCTCCGCGTTCTGCTTGCGCGGCAGGAGGTGAGCGCGCAAGATTCCCGGCCGATGCGACGACTGCTCGCAGCGCTGTCTGCCACCTGGATGCTCGTCGGAGCGTTCGCTCCGGCCGTGTTGGCAGCGTCCTGCGACCGACCTGCTCCCAATGCGTGTTGCGAGTCGGGTCGTTCCGGCGCGCCGGGTGCGCAGATCGCGGGCTGTGCCCCGTGCTGCGCATGCGACGAACTACGTAGCGCGCCCTCCGCTCCGGCTACCGTGCCCGAGCGCTTGTTTGCGCCAGGACCGGTTGCGGTCCTCACCAGTGACGTCCCTGCCTTGCCCGTCTCGAATCGCGGCCTCGGAGTCGACCTTCAGCCGCGACCGCCCGACCTGCCCAGTGCGCTCGGCCCGCCGTTGCGCCTGCGGATCTAGACAGAAAGCGTGGCTGATCGAGGCCCGCGCGCTTCGCGCGCGCCGGCGCATCTCTGCTGACGGCAGCGGTCGCCGGAGCTGTTCTGTCCCGTCGTAAGCGCAAGGACCAGCCACATGAAGCGTATGAAGCCCGCCACGTTGGCGCTGGCGCTCTCGAGCGTGATCGCGCTCAGCTGCGTCGCGCTTCCTCCTCGGCTGCCTCCGGGCAGCGACCCCGCCAATCCGCACGCACCGGAAGCGCCGGCAGCCGCGCCGTCCCCCGTGCTCAGGTCCGACCCGCCTCCGGCGGCGACGCTCCAGGCTCCTGCCGCGGGAGGCGGGATGCAGATGGGTCATGAGTCGATGCAGCACGAGGGCCACGGAGGCATGCGGCAGGAACAAGACGGCGGCATGCGAAACGAAAACGATGCCGGCATGCAGCACGATCACATGCATCACGGTGCGAGCGGCCCACGCGATGCCGGCCCGACCATGCCGGACGAGCTTCACCAGCATCCGGGAGCGCAGCCGGCAGCTCCCGTCGAAGCGCGCGATGGAGGTTCGCCATGAAGATGACCCACCTCACGGTCGCGGCCTTCACCGTCGCTGGTTGCGCGTCCACTTCGCCCCGCCCGAGCTTCGAGCAGGTGTCGAAGCTCGTCGAGGAGCGTGGAGGCAAGCCGCTCCACTGGGACGAGGGCACGCCGGCCGACGCCCAGGTGCAAGCTCATGTCCGCGACCTGCTGCGCGGCACGCTGACGCCGGAGGGCGCCGTAGAGGTTGCCTTGCTGCGCAACCAGGGACTCGTCGCCACCTACGAGGAGCTCGGGGTCGCTCAGGCGGACCTAGTCGAAGCAGGACTGCTGCGCAACCCGACCGTCGGCGCGCGAGTGCGCTTCCCTACTGGGGCGGGATTGACGGCCACGGAGTTCTCCGTCGCGCAGGACTTCCTCAGTCTCCTCACCTTGCCCATGCGCAAGCGCGTCGCCGCCGCGCAGCTCGATGCCTCGAAGGCCCGCGTTGGCAGTGCGGTGCTGGACCTCACGGCTGAAGTGCGCGGGGCATTCGTCGGCCTCCAGGCCGCGCAGGCGACCGCGAAGGTCCGCCAACTCGTGCTCGATGCGCAGCAAGCCGCTGCCGAGTTGCGGCGCCGCCAGCATGCGGCGGGAAACGTCGGTGACCTGGAGCTGGTGCAAGAGGAGGCGTTCTATCAGCAGGCGAAGCTCGAGCTCGCCCGTGCACAGACACAGGTGGTGGAGCAGCGGGAGCGGGTGAACCGCTTGCTGGGGCTCTGGGGCGATGAGACCGCCTCGTGGAAGGTCTCGGGCGAGTTGCCCGCATTGCCCGCTGCAGAACCGGCGCTGGAGCACGTCGAGTCCCTCGCCGTGGCGCGCCGCCTCGACCTGGCCGCAGCGCACAGCGAGGCGCAGGCGCTGGAGCAGGCTGCGTCCGCAGCGGGCGTCACCCGTTTCATCCCCGCGCTGGAGGTCGGCGTCTCCACCGAGCGCGACGCCGAGGGAACCCACGTCACCGGCCCTTCGGTGACGTTGGAGCTGCCTCTCTTCGACCAGGGTCAGGGGCGCGTGGCGCGACTCGCGGCCCAGGTCCGACAGGCGCGGGCGAGGGAGGCCGAGTTGGCGGTGAACGTACGCGCAGAAGTGCGCGCACTCCGGACCCGGCTCCTCGCCACGCGCGGCGTGGTCGAGCACTACCGCACCGTGCTGCTTCCGCTCCGCGAGCGCGTCGTGCAGCACGCGCAGCTCCGCTACAACTCGATGCTGCTCGGCGTGTTCCAGCTCCTCCTCGCGCGCCGGGAGCAGATCGACGCCTACCGCGATTACCTCGATTCCGTCCGCGACTACTGGATTGCCCGCGCTGACCTGGAGCGCGCCGCAGGCGGGTCGCTGACGGCAACTCTTGCTCAGGAGAACAAGCCATGACTCGCACCCTCGTCCGCAGCGCCATCGCAGCGGTCCTGCTCATGCCAGCGGTTGCCCGTGCGCAGAGCAAGCTTCCGTATGTTCCGGTGGTCACGCCGAACGGGAAGTCGCTACCGTTCGTGATGGACCGTGGCGTGAAGGTCTTCCACCTCGTCGCCGAGCAGGTGAAGCGCGAGCTTGCGCCCGGCATGGTCATCAACGCCTGGGGCTACAACGGCCAGACGCCCGGTCCCACGATCGAGGCGGTCGAGGGCGATCGCGTCCGGATCCTCGTGACGAACCACCTGCCTGAGGACACCTCGGTCCACTGGCACGGGGTGCTGCTGCCCAATGGCATGGACGGCGTGCAGGGGCTGAACCAACCGCACATCAACCCCGGCGAGACGTTCGCCTACGAGTTCACGCTGCGCCAGAGCGGCACGCAGATGTACCACCCCCACGCGGACGAGACGCTACAAATGGCGCTCGGCATGGAGGGCTTTTTCATCATCCACCCGAAGAAGGAGCGGCAGCGCATCGACCGCGACTTCGCGATCTTCCTGCACGAGTGGGACGTGCCCGTCGGCAGCGCCACGCCCAACCCGGCTACGATGACCGACTTCAACCTGTTCAGCTTCAACGGCCGCGTCTTTCCGGGCACCGCACCCCTGATCGTGAGGAGGGGACAGCGCGTGCGCGTGCGCCTGGCCAACCTGAGCATGGACAGCCACCCGATCCACATCCACGGGGTCCACTTCGTGGAGTCGGGCACGGACGGCGGGCCCACGCCTGTCTCGGCGCAGGTCCGGGAGACGACGGTGAATGTCCCGCCCGGAACCACGCGCGACATCGAGTTCGTGGCCGACCTGCCAGGCGACTGGGCCATGCACTGCCACAAGAACCATCACACGATGAACCAGATGGCCCATGACCTCCCTAACCTCATCAACGTCGATCAGTCCGGCATTGAGGAGAAGGTACGCGCCCTGCTGCCCGGCTACATGGCAATGGGCCAGACCGGCATGGGCGAGATGGCCGAGATGCAGATGGGAGGCCCGCGCAACACGCTGCCGATGATGACGGGACAGGGGCAGTTCGGCGCCATCGAAATGGGCGGCATGTTCACGGTGATGAAGGTGCGCGAAGGCATCACCAGCTACCAGGACCCCGGCCCCTACAAGTACCCGCCCGGCACCGTGGCCCACAAGGTTGGCGACGAAGCCGGCCAACCGAAGCGCCAGATGGACCACCATCAGTGAACAAGCTCTGCATAGCGCTTGCGGTGCTCGTCGTCCTGGTGCTCGGCGCGACCGTGGGTGGCCTCGCCCTGCTGCTGCGCGGTGGTATCAGCGCAAAGGTCGAGCCGACGCGCATCGAGGTGGCCGTCGCAGGCAAGTTGCGGCGGGTCGGCATCCCCGGCTCTTTCCGGCAGCTTCGCAACCCGGTGGCTTCCTCGAACGAGGCGCGGGCTGCTGGCCGTGCCCACTTCGCGGACCATTGCGCCATCTGCCACGCGAACGACGGGAGCGGGCAGACGGAGATGGGCCGCAACCTCTATCCACGGACGCCGGATCTGCGGCTGCCCAAGACGCAGCAACTCGCGGATGGTGAGCTGTTCTACATCATCGAGAATGGCGTTCGGCTCACCGGGATGCCCGCCTGGGGAGACGGCAGCGAAGAGAGCAAGCGCACGAGCTGGCACCTGGTCACGTTCATCCGCCACCTCCCGCAGCTCACGCCCGAGGAGAAGCTGGAGATGGAACGCCTCAACCCGAAGAGCCCGGAGGAATGGCGCGAGATGCAGGAGGACGAGAAGTTCCTCAAGGGCAGCGAGCCTTCCGGCCAGGGCCGCAAAGAGCCACGCCACCATTAGACGAGGGACACCAACATGAAGGTCGCGTCGATGTTGCTCGCGTTCGCACTCTGCTCCGCTCCTGTTGCCGCCCACGAGGGCGGGCATGACGCGCGCGGAGTCGTCACGTCCGTCGGTCCGCACGAGCTGACCATCAAGACGAATCATGGCGAGGAAAAGTTCGTCCTGACGCCTGATACGCAGTTCGTGAAAGACGGGTCGCCCGCGACCGCGCAGGATCTCAAGGCATCAGACCGCGTCGTGGTCCATGCGAAGAAGAAGGCCGGGCGCCTCGAGGCGATGAAGGTGCAGTTCAAGTCGGCGGAGAGGCCGAAGAAGCGATGACAGAGCGGCCCCCTGTGTAAGAACTTCGTTCGCCGTCCGTCAGCAGGGCAGGAGGCACAATGGAAGCGCACCAGCACGAGACGGCGTCGAGTCCTCGCACCGGCATCGATCCGGTCTGCGGCATGACCGTGGATCTGGATCACCCGCCCGGCGGAAAGGTGACCTGCCAAGGCCGCGAGATTGGCTTCTGCAGCCCGTCCTGCAGGGCGAAATTCGAAGCGGACCCAAAGAGGTATCTCGGCAACGAGAAGGCCCCACCGGTGGCAACGCCGCGCGGCATGAAGTGGACCTGCCCGATGCACCCGCAGATCGTCCGCAGCGAGCCGGGCTTCTGCCCCATCTGCGGCATGGCTCTCGAGCCGCGCACCGTCTCGATTGAAGAGCAGAACCCCGAGCTGGAGGACATGAGCCGCCGGTTCTGGGTGAGCCTCGTGTTCACCGTGCCGGTGTTCCTGCTCGGCATGTCCGAATTCCTCCCGGGGATGCCGGTGCAGCGCGCGCTCGGCCAATCGATGCCCTGGATCGAGCTGGTGCTTGCGACGCCGGTGGTGCTCTGGGCGGGATGGCCGCTGTTCGAGCGCGGCTGGGCATCGGTGGTGAACCGCAGCCT
>Ga0209701_10000944_pt1 | contig 18055 bp, 14 predicted proteins | sample CZO8metaG_4_FD_188356 | JGI IMG/M metagenome (GOLD analysis project Ga0209701, IMG submission 188356) | Vadose zone soil microbial communities from the Eel River Critical Zone Observatory, Northern California, USA - CZOApr15con2H3.8 metaG... | ecosystem: Environmental > Terrestrial > Soil >... | reverse complement strand
TACGAAGTGGTGAGGACTCGCCGTGGGGAGGTCAATGTTTGGATTCGTAGGCACGGACGGATCATCGATTTTGAACAAGTCCTCCGCTCGGAAGCGGATCCCGATCATTTCCTTCCGGGATTAGGTGAAGACGGAATTCATCCCAGTGTGCAGGGACATGAAGTCATGGGGGAGCAGGCCGCGCGCGTCTTTCAGGCGCTTCACTGACCACCTCGCCGCAATGCGTTTCAAATCAAAAGCGGGAGCTTACGCAGGCGTGTGCCGTCTAGAGCGAAGACCGCGTCAGCCGCACGATGTGGCGGCCGGAGGTGTCCATGACAAAGATGTTGGCCGGCCCATCCGCCGCGCTGATGAAGACGATCCGCGCGCCGTCTGGCGAAAACGACGCCTCGTCCTGAGACACTCGCGTGATTTGTCGAGGCATTGGTGCGGTCGCGACCAGCAGACTGACGGCGAACCAAACCACCATCATGGATTGCATACGATCACCTAGCGGAGCGGAATCTTCACGATCTGCGGTTTGGGTTCCTTGGCGAGTGGCGCGCCCGCCGTATCGACCGCTGGTGTGCCAGCGACGACATAAAGCTGATCACCCGCGACCACAGCCGTTGTCTGGTTGTATTCCACTGGCGAGCGAGAGCTGAGCGTGCTCACTCGCCTCACAGATCGCCCATCGATGCCGAGTGAAATTCGCACCACCCGCCCCAGATACGGCGAGCTCTGCACGCCGATGAGGTCACCGCGGTGATAGGCCAACCCATCGATGCTGTGCACGCTCGCGTTCGCCGGAACGGCCAGGCGCCGCACCTTCCGGGTCGGCACATCGACCAAGCTGATGCCTTCCACGCTGGCGACGTAGAGGCGCTTCTGGTCCGGAGCGAGGACAGTGCCGTTGGCGAAGGTTAGGTGCTCATCGCGGACAAACAGCTCGAGCTTGCCGGCGTGCACTCGGTACACGGCCGCTTGCGCGCTGTCGGTCACATAGACATCGCCGTTGCGCGCCAGTGCCAAGTCATTGAATCCGTGGAGCAATGGCCGTTCGTCGAGCCAATACTTGCCGGCAACCTTGCCGTCCGCCAGACGAAAAGCGTGGATGCCGCCGACGCCAACCTCGGGCTTAGGCGCTTCGCTGCTCAGGAGCTCCGGAAAGATGCCGTTCACTGCCCAGAGCAGCTTGCGATCGGGGTCGACTTTCAGGCCGAGTACCTGAAGCAGCCCCGAGTCGCGAGGAACGAAGACGCTGACCTGACCGCGTTCATCGACCTGAAGGATTTCGCCGTGAATCGTGCCGACAAAAACGCGGCGCGACACCGGATCGTATGTGATTCCCTCCGGCGCCGCCGAATCGGAGATGAGCGCGAAAATCTGGGCTCGCGGAACCGAGCCCAGATTTCTTCGGGCATCGTCAATGAGCGCTTCGAGCTCTGGCGAAGGCGGAAGACGCTGGAGCTCCGGGATGCGAGCGACGTCGATGCCCGCTCCGCGATCGACAGCTTGGCGCACAAGAGCTATCGACTCCTTCGCCTGTCCGAGTGCGGCCCTTGCGCGCGCCACGCTGATCAGTAGATCCGGATGGTCCGGCGCCAGCGCGAGGGCGTGCAGCCCTGCCTCCAGCCACGCTCGGTGATCCCCCTTCAACCGCGCTGCGCGCGTATCGCGCACCCATTCGAGTAACGTCCGAGGTGGCTCGGCTGGATCTACCGAGAGAACAACCGACGCAAACAGCGTGAAAGCAGCAGTCGAGTATCGCACCGGGTCCCCTTCCGACTCGCGAACCACCCACGTGCGCTTCGCATTCCCATCCATGCGCTGACGGCCAGTTTCGAAGGGATGCGCAAGAACCACTGTCACATTCTCCGCTCGGCTGACGTTTAACGTCCATGCTGAACCGTCCCGGCGACGTTCTACTGACCACCGAAGGTGTAGAAGCTCTGCCGTACACCATGGCATTCAACTCGATAGGACCTGGGCTGGGCTTCGAGCGGGTTTTCCTGACGTACTACCCCCGAATCGTGACCGTCTTGTACCGCGTGGTGGGCGATCGCACTCGCGCCGAGGAGCTCACCAACGAAGTATTCTGGAGAGCCCATCGTCAATGGTCCTCGCGCGCGGTCAACGGCAACCCCGGTGGTTGGCTCTACCGCACTGCGACCAACCTGGGCATTGATGATCTTCGCTTGACCGCGCGTCGCAAGCGGTACGAGCGGATCCCCGGGCCTGACATCCGCGACGAGGGTGCTTCGCTCACGCCGCTAGATCGGCTTTTGAAGAAGGAAAAACGGATTCAGGTACAGGCTGTGCTTTATTCAATGAAGAAGTGGCAGGCCCAAATCCTGATTCTGCGCTCGAGCGGGCTATCCTACGAGGAGCTGGCTTCTGCCCTCGGCATGAAGAGAAGCTCCGTGGGAACCATGCTCGCGCGGGCGGAAAGGGAGTTCCATAAACGATATTTTCGAACGCATGGACCAGAGGAGTGACCATGGCTTGCATCACGGACGGAACGTTGCGCGCTCAGTTTGACGGTGAATTGAGCGAAGCGGAGCAGTTGGAAGTGAAAAGGCACTATGAGTCGTGTGCCGAGTGCCGAAGGCGGGCCGAGGCAATCGCGCGTTCCGCCGAGCGCGTCCGGGGCGTTCTTTCGAGCCTCTCTCCTGTGGAGCAGGAAACGCCTTCGGATGCTCGAGCCGGATTCCTGCGGTTCCAAGCGAGTCGGGCAGCTTTCGAGCGCGAAGGCCCGTCGCTGATGGCTTCGCTGTTTGCAAAGCGACTGGCGCCGGCCTGGGTGTCGCTCGCGGTAGTGTGCCTGATTGCGGGCGCGCTCGCCTTCGCTCCCGCACGCAGTTGGGCCCAGCGAATTCTGGGGCTGCTGCGAGTGCAGAAGATCACCGTGGTACCTATAGACTTCGGGGCGCTCGACGACTCGAGCAATCGCGCTCGGCTGGGAAAAACGATTTCACAGTTGATCTCGGACGATGTCGTATTCACCATCAAACCCAGTGAGCCCGAGTTGGTCGGGAGCCCCGAGGAAGCGGAACGGAAGGTTGGATTCAAGGTTCGGCTGCTCACCCAGGCGGGCCGCGCGCCGGAATTAAAGGTTCTGGGCGAGCAGGCGTTCCATCTGACAATCGACCGGGACCGATTGCAGACGATTCTCGACGAGGCGGGACGATCCGATCTGCAGCTTCCCTTCGCTCTGGACGGAGCGACCATCACCGCGCGCATTCCCAAATTGGCATTCGTTCAGTATGGCGATTGCTCGCGCCGCAACCCAGAAGCAGTCGCGCAAATAGACTGTATCCGTTTCGTACAGGCTCCCAGTCCGACGGTGAGTGTTCCTCCCGAGCTGAACATGGCGGAGCTTGCGGAGGTGGTGCTGCAGCTCGGCGGGATGAAGCCGGAGGCCGCGCAACAATTCAGTCGATCCGTCGATTGGACCACCACGCTCGTGCTGGGCATCCCTCAGGGTACGTCGGCTCGAACGGTCGAGGTGGACGGCGTGCAAGGTACGCTGATCGAGGATTCCCGGTGGGGAGATCGACGCCCGTCCGTTCACAAGCTGTTCTGGGTCAAAAACGCGACCATTTATGCGCTCTTCGTTTGGGGAGACTCAGCCGACGTCTTGACCCTGGCGGAATCGCTGAACTAGACGAAACCGTTTGACGCCCATCGAGGACCTCGCGATCCATACGCGAGGGCTTAGGAAAACCTTCGGCAACAAAGTGGCCGTCGAGGGCCTGACGCTTGAGGTGCATCGAGGCGAGGTCTTTGGTTTTCTTGGCCCCAATGGAGCCGGAAAGAGCACGTCGATCAAGATGCTACTCAGCCTGGTCGCTCCAAGCGGCGGCAAGGCTCAGGTCCTCGGCCGCCCCGTGGGAGATGTCGAAACACGCCGGAAGATCGGGTTTCTACCCGAGCACTTTCGATTTCATGAGTGGCTGACCGCCTCCGAGCTTCTTGATCTGCATGGGCGACTGTACCGCATTCCTACCGCTCGCTTGCGCGAGCGAGCCCCTGCGCTTCTTGAGCTGGTGGGGCTCGCGGCGCACCACGACAAGCCTTTGCGCGACTTCTCCAAGGGTATGCTGCAACGCATCGGGCTTGCACAAGCCTTGCTCAATGATCCGGAATTAATCTTCCTCGACGAGCCGACTTCCGGCCTCGATCCAATCGGCCGGCGCCTGGTGCGCGACATCATCAAGACACAACGCGCGCGCGGTGCGACAGTGTTCCTCAACTCGCATCTGTTGAGTGAGGTGGAGATCACCTGCGATCGAGTCGCTTTTATCAAACGGGGGGAGGTCTTGGAGACGCGATCCATTCAAGCGTGGGTCGAGCGCGAGACCACTCTCTTGTTGCGAGCGCAGAACCTTGGGCCGGAAACGATTTCTGGTCTCGCTCGTTGGGCTTCCTGCACTCGCGCGGAAGGCGAGTGCTTCACGCTCAACGTCGCGAGCATGGACGTGGTTCCCGAGCTACTGAGGTACCTGCTCGGGCGTGGCGTCGATGTCTACGAAGTGACTCCGCAGCGGCTCTCTCTCGAGGAGCGGTTTCTACAGGTCGTGGGCGACGACGGAGGGCTCTGATGGGGATCTGGGTGGTGGCCCGGCTGACCTTCAAAGAAGCGGCAAGGAAGAAAATCCTCTGGACAGCGCTGGTGGTCGGCCTGGGTTTTCTCGTCTTGTTTGCTCTCGCAGAGCACTACCAGAGCTTCGGCCCACGTGTGACCCCCTTGGTGCGGCGGCAGATCATCAATGCTCAATTCGTGGTTGGATTGTACTCGCTCAATTTTCTACTCCTGGCGATGACGGTTTTGACCTCGGTAGATACGCTTTCGGGCGAGATTGCCTCCGGGACCATCCACGCTTTAGCCACCAAGCCCATACGCCGTTACGAGTTGCTGCTCGGGAAGTGGCTGGGATTTGTGGGCATGATGACGCTCTTTCTCACGTTGATTGTCAGCGGGTTGGCGGGAGCGCACCATTGGATAACTCATGCCCAAACCCATCATCTCTTCCGTGGAATGGCTCTGATGTGGCTTGAGAGCGTCCTGCTGCTCAACCTCACCTTCCTCTTTGGAACGTCATTGTCCACGCTCACCAATGGTGTGCTGGCTCTGGGGCTGCACGGAGTCGCTTTTCTCGGGGGCTGGATTGAACAATTCGGCATGCTCACCAATAGCCAGCCCGTCGCAAACATCGGCGTGCTCGCGAGTATCGTCATGCCGAGCGAGGCTCTTTGGCGGAGGGCCGCGTCTGAGATCCAGTCGCCAGTGCTTAGTGCGACTGGCTTCTCGCCGTTTGGTAGTGGGGCCACTCCCAGCGCGGCGATGGTCGGTTACGCCGTCTGTTACACGGCCGTGAGCCTCGTCCTCGCGCTTCGCCTATTCAGTAGGCGAGACCTCTAAAGCGCCGCCAGGCATCGAATCCCCTACGAACCGCCTTTTGCTAATTGCAAGGTTCAGGATGAGCCCAATGCACGATGCAATGGGTCCTGTTGCCTGCTTGCAAATCTCTTTTATCGATCGCTGCGCCCACTTACTTTCTGGCACAACCGTTGCACACCGACTGCGTGGGCGATCGGGAATTGCCCGATCAAAAGAGAAAAATATGAAATCCAAAACACAACTGGGCCCACGAATGGGCCCAGCGAGAACTGGTTTTTGCGCATGAAAACAAGCACAGCACTAAGCCTCCTAGCCCGACCGCGTGGCACAGACGAGGCTGCTCTGGACGAAGTCGTTCGGCGATATCACGGCCCCATGCTCCGCCAGGCCGTCATTCTGCTGCGTAGCCGAGATTTGGCGGAAGAGGTGGTTCAGGAGACCTGGGCGGCGGTGGTCCAGGGTCTGGCCAATTTTGAGGGCCGATCGACTCTCAAGACATGGATCTTTCGAATCCTGGCCAACCGCGCCAAGACGCGCTTGCTCCGCGGCAAGCGGTTGGTCTCCATTTCCCCGCTGACGAACTCCGAGACTGACGAGCGCGCGCTCGATCCGCCGCAGAACGCATCCACCCCCGAAAGGCTGCTCCTGCAGAAGGAGACGATGGGCTACCTGCAGCGAGCGCTAGAGCGATTGTCGCCCAAGCAGCGTGCGGTGGTGAATTTGCGGTTGATCGAAGGCCTTGGACAGGAGGAGGTCTCTAGGCGTCTTCGAATCACCGGGACCAACCAGCGAGTGCTACTGCACCGGGCGCGATCCGGGCTCCAGCGAGCGTTGCGAAATCACCTCTGGTCTTCCCCGCCGAGGTATCCCGCTAGACAGTTGGCGGTCGACACACACCGTTGACACACCTTCGCTGTGTCGACACACCCGCGGGCCAACCGTTTGCACACTCGCTTAGTTCTTGATCTGGGATAACGCCACCGTACCCGAGCTAGGAGCAGCGTCCACCAACTCAACTCCGCGCATCTCGAGTCCCGCTTCCGAGAGCACCCGCGTCAGGCTTTCGCGTGGAGGGCCAGCGTCGGGAGTAGGCAGCGGCCACATTTCCCATGCGCTGTCACCCAGGGAGATTCGGTGGCGAAGACTTGGCAGGACGATCTCTTGTGTCGAGAAGACCGCGGACTTCGTTACCGTCAAATTCGCGAACCGCTCGCCAGTCTCGCTGTCCAACAACGACGCGCCCAGAGAGACGTAAAGAACCACCAGCGCCGAATCATCGCTCGACCAGTTCACTTCTTGAAAAACCGAGGAGAAATTAGGTGTCTGCCAGAGTGGCCGCGATCGACCAATGGCCCAGACACTGATCGTCGAGAAGCTCACAACGGCGACGCGCATGCCGTCATGACTGAAGCTGGCGGACTCGACCGCGTTGTCCTGCCGGAGCTCGGCATCGCTGCTCTCGCCAACCCGATGAACAAAGACAGATGAGCCTCGCGTCCACAGCACCCGCTGGCCATCACCAGAGACGTCAAGGTCGTCCGTGCCCGTGCCCACGCGCGACGACTCGCTCCAAATAGACCTTTTCTGCGCGACGTCCCACAGCTCGAGACGCTTCTCCTTCCAAGTGAGAAGACGCCCCCCGTCCGCAGAGAGTCTGAGGATGAAACACTTCTCGCAATCGAGGTGCCAAAGGTTCTCACCGGTGCTCACGTCGAGGACGCCCACACCGCTTGAGTCGGTTACGGCGATCCGCCGGCCATCGGCCGAGATAGCGACGCTCGCGCGGGCGCCCAGATCTCCGGAACGCAGCCGCGAGCCGTTCTCATCCCAGACCTCGTACCGGGATGAATAGAAACCAGAGTGCAAGACATTGAAGCGGCCGCCATCGCGGGCTACTTGGAAGGCCATCACAGGACTTCCCGCAGCGGAATGCGCCGGTGTGAGAGGGTGAATATCCCAGGCCGCTAGAGTCGAGCCGTTGAGCAGCCCGGAGACGATGAGCCGGTCGCTGGAGGGGGAGAAAGTAAAGTTCGGCACTCCCGGAGAGTAGCTGAACGACGAGACGACGGTCCGCGTCCGCAAGTCTACGAGGTCCGCGTGATTCGACGTAAGCCTTGCCGTGACCAGCAGGTGGCCATCGGGCGAGACGTTGTTTCCCCTCCCCCGGAGGTGGATTAGGCCATTGTCGCCTCGTCCAGGAATTGCGACGGCGAAGTCACCCTCCGATCCACCGAAGACCTGGATCGCCCGCGCGCGGATGGCAGCCAGCCCGTGCGCAGTAAAAATCAACTCACCGGCGTCTGGAATCGGGCGGCTCGCGAGCTCTTCCCTTCGGGTGAGGTCCCAGAAATGTACGACGCCGTTGCCGTCTTGAAAGGCGACCCGATGGCCGTCGTCGGAAACGGAGCAAAGAGCTCTCGAGTCGAGCTTCGGGGAAAGCACGAGAGGCTCGGTGTGTCCCCCGCTAGTGACTAGACCCTCGGCCGTCAATACAACGGGTGGCGGCACGGGTCCTGACCAGCATGGAAGGGCTTCGCCCTGTAAGAACGAGCCGACCAAACGTCCAGTCGCAGCGTCGAGGTAAACTCTTTGGTCACGGCTGGCGAGGCGAATTTGACCGGTCGGGAGAAAGTCCGGCATTTCTGCTGCCGCGCTCGGCTGGAAGCGCCACAGCTCGCGCCCGGTTTCCAGTTCTCGTCCGATCACAAAGGGAGTTTCGATTGCCAGCGCCAACGCTCGCCCGTCCTTTAGAAAGCCCACGTCAACCGCGGACTGATCGGGGCCACGACGGGCGAACAGCCGGCGAGGGATCCGCTCCCGTGCCAAGGCGTAACCCCAGCGGGACTCCCGCGAGTCGTGCTCAATTCGCGAAGCGGCGTAGTATCCGGCAGCCCGACCCCAATCGGAGCTCTGTTCCGCTGCTCGCGCCCGTTCCAGAAACGAGGCCGCAAGATTCAACCGCGCGACGTAAAGCTGGTATGCGATCGCGATCGAAGACGCAGCAAGGACGAACAGAGCGGCCGCGGTGGCCGCCGCGAGCGCGCGGTGACCGGTGACGAATCTCTGCACCAATTCCCACGCCCCATATTGGTAGGCAGCAACTCGTCCGCCAGCTCGATACTCGGAGAGCTCCTTCGAGAGCAGTTCTGCGCTCCGGTATCTGTCCTGCGGAACGTTAGACAGAGCGCGCTCGCATACGGCGGCTAGCTCGGCCGGAGCGTCTGGACAAACGGCTCGGACCCGCGGGAACCGTCCGGAAAGGACGTTTTCGATCATCTGCTGGGATGAGGCTCCTTCGAACGGAACGCGAGCGGTAAGCAGTTCGTACAGGATCACCCCCAGGCTGAAGACGTCGCTGCGCTCGTCGATTTCGCTGAGCGCTCCACGCGCCTGTTCCGGGCTCATGTAGGCCGGCGTCCCTAGGGCGGCCCCGTACACCGAAAGATCCGAATCGGAGCCCGGCACCGAGGCATCCACCTCGTCGGGCTCGCCACGTTTCTTGGCCAGTCCCCAATCCACCACGACCGTCTCGCCAAAGGAGCCAATCATGATGTTGGAAGGCTTGAGGTCGCGATGAATGACACCGCGCGAGTGCGCGTACGCGACTGCATCGCACGCGTCAATCAGGTGGGGCAGGAGCTCGAGGCGCTGCCGAAGTGACTCGCACCGCGCGAATCGCGCCTTTAGCGTCTCGCCTCGGATTAGCTTCTGGGCGCAGAAAAGAGTCCCATCGGCGCGACGGGCGAGCTCGTGCACCGCGACGATACCCGGATGGTCGAGCTGGGCAGTCAGCCGCGCCTCGCGCAGGAAGCGTCTCCAGGCGGTGCTCTGGCTGGGACTCGAATAGAGCGATTGAGGAGACACGACGAGCTCCTTCAGCGCCACCTCGCGGCCCACGAACTCGTCCACCGCTCGTCGGACGACTGACTGTCCGCCGCGGCCTAGCTCGTCGAGGCGAGTGTACTGTCCCTCTCTCTCGGCCGGGACCGTCCTGTCCTCGTCTTCCGCTGCGGCGCCTACCCGAGTCGGTGGGCCAACCGCAGTCCCGAACGTTCGAGAAACGGCCGCGGCTCCGCCAAGCGACGCTAGAACATCTTCTGCATTGCCCTGCCGGGCCGCCAGGGCCTCATTCGCCAGCGCCTCCAGCAGTTCACGACGCGCTGGTGTCAGCGCACCGGCCTCCTCGAGGTGTGTCAAGAGCGATCGCGGGTCACTCCCGATCAGCCGGGACGCAGCGGCTTCCATCACCTGCTTCGGAGTCACGAAGCCCGCCTGCGTCGCCAGCACACCCACGATCAGGTCGCGATCCTGCATCCGTCGCTCACTTTGCCACCTTCCGTTCGTCGCTTCCAAAGCATGTTACGTGCCCGTGCCTCCCTTCCTTGCCGATGCTGACCCGTTTTCTCGAGCGACTCGCGAAGGGCGCGCGCCCGCCATCAGGTGCGAGCCCGCACTCTGACCGCGACATGTCAAGAATCCGACGGGATCTGCCAGATTTTACGCACCGAAAGAATCCCATTCCAGCAATGGTCTCGGGAGTCAGCTTCGGTAGGCCGCGGCGTCCACTCCGTAGCGGCGGATCCAGCGGACGACTTGCGTTCTGCCCTTCCCGATCACCCGCGCTATCGCGCTCAGGTTTCCACGATGTTCCCGCAGCAGCACGATCAGCTCGTCACGATGGCGTATTTCGTCATTTGTCAGCTCGGGTTGAGGGATCTCGGCTGGTGTGTTGCGGAGGGCGGGCGGGAGGTGTTCGCGTTTGATCGTTCCCAGACCTGAGAGCGCCAACGCACCTGCAAGAGCCTGCTCAAGTTCACGAACGTTCAAAGGCCAGTCGTACTCGAGAAGCGAACGGGCCGCCTCCGGAGAGAGCTTGACGTCGGGACGCTCCGGGGAGAGTTTGCGCAGGAGCGTCGCGATCAGCAGTGGAACGTCTTCCGGGCGGTCGCGCAGCGGGGGCAACTCCAGAACTACCCCGTCGAGCCGGGAGAGCAGGTCCTGGCGGAAGGTTCCATCCCGAATCCTCTGGTGGAGGTCACGGTGCGTCGCGGCCACCACTCGGAGATCGAGCGGCTCGGGTCGCGTTCCGCCCACCGGTAGCACCTCCCTCTCCTGGAGCGCACGGAGAAGCGCGGCTTGCGCGGTGAGGGGAAGGTCCCCGATCTCGTCCAAAAAGAGGGTGCCGCCGTCGGAGGTGCGAAGGAGACCCGGCCGGTCCCGTTCCGCACCGGAAAAGGCGCCCTTCCGATGACCGAATAGCTCCGACTCGACAAGGTTTTGCGGAATGGCACCGCAGTTCACCGCGACGAACTCGCCACCTCTGCCGGACCAGGTGTGGATCGCCCGCGCGAGCACTTCCTTGCCACTGCCGCTCTCCCCATGGAGGAGGACTGGCACCCGGGTCGTTGCAGCAGCTCTGCCGCGAAAAAGCACGTCAGCGAACTGATACGAGAGAGTTGCCAGCCCACTTGGGCCCCGAGGGAGGTCCTCCCCTTCCAGGTGAGCGGGGCCCCAAACCGGCAGCTTGCTGCGAAAACTGAAGAAGGTCCGTCCGAGCTGGAACTGGGTTTGGTCGGGCAGATCTGCTGTTTGGATGCGCTCGCCGTCGACCAGCGTGCCGTTCTTGGACCCAAGGTCCCGAACCGTCCAGCGGCCGTTCTGGCGGCGCAACTCGGCGTGGGCCTCGGATATCCAGCCGTCCGGAAGCAGGAGCTCGAGGACTCCACTGCCCTGCACGCGCGCCATTCGGTGCGGTCCCCGGCCCAGCCGCACGGATTCGAGCTCGGCAAGCAGGAAGCGAGCAGGCCCCAATAGCGGGCGCTCGCATTCGATCTCGAGAAAGAGATACGGCGCATAGTCGGACCTCTTCGCTCCACGCGCTTCGCTTTGCGAGAGAGTTGCTCCTTTACCGGCCACGTCCCGACTATAACGCCAAGTCCATAGCGGCACCTCAAAGCTGTGTCCGTACTCGGGGTGGCGCCTTGACTTCAAGAGAACCCGGTTCTTACTAATCTAGTCGCTGCGACGTTGATCGACAGGCGCCCACGGTGGGGGCGGAAAATCATGAAAGCGTTTTTCAGAGGTGTACGGCCCGCGGGTTGCTGACCGGAGATAGAACGATGGAGCCGGGCTATGTCGAACGAAAGGGCCCCGAGCGAAAAGCTTCTAACGAAGGGCGAAGTTGCGCTGCTGTGTCGCGTGGAGATTCGCACCGTTGACCGATGGGTGGCTGCGGGCAAGATCCGGTATTACCGGACGCCGAGTGGCCGCTTGCTGTTTCGAAAGAGCGATGTGCTGATACCAGACGATTCATGGCAGAAGCGCGTTGTTCAGAGTGGCCGATCATCCAGCGCGCGATCGGGAAACGTTTCTTCGTCTGACCCCACCGGTCCCGCGCTCCGCCGATGAGCGCGCACGACGTTCCCGGACATCTCCGGACATTTCGCGCCAAACGCTACCGTCCCCATTGCCAAAGCCGTCAGCGCGGCGACCCTGATTGGACTGTTCTTGACCTGGGGAGCAGCTCAAGGAGGGTTCCGTGAATCGTCGAATATTGGTGCCATTGCTGCGAACTTCGCTTGTCGTTGTGTTGGCTTTGATGGTCGCTAACCAAGAGGTATTGGCCGCTGCGGGGGGCGCGCAGCCGAGAGATTCGGGGGTCGACCCATTGGGTGTAGGGATCGACTATGATCCGTACCCGCCGGGCATCCTGCCGAACGATCTGGTACCGGAGATCCAAAGGGTCCGGCGCGAAATCAACTTCATCTTCCAGCAAGCTCTCGGAGAGTGGCGCGCATTGCCGCCTATCGTTCACACCGGACAACCGCCCACCATCCAAGGCGTCGGCTATCGGGCGATACAAACACTCGGCAAGCTGATGAATTTCGACGAGAACATGTCTCCTTTCAGGAATCGGGCCTGCTCATTCTGCCACATGCCGTACGCTGGCTTTGGCCCACCGATCCCTTCGGTCAATCTGACGATGATCGCGTATCCCGGATCGATGGCGTTTCGGGCCGGCAAGAGGAACCCGCAGCGGTACACGTATGCCCCCTGGTTTCCAGTTCTCGAGCGCAACCCAACACAAAACCTGTTCTTTGGCGGAAACTTCTGGGATTCACGGGCGACCGGATTCTTGGTAGCGAATCCTGACGCCGAGCAGTCACAGCATCCTCCCGTCGATACTCAAGAACATGCTCTACCCGACACGGCGTGCATCGCGTTTCGCCTTTCCCAGGCCCAGTACCGACCTCTCTACGAGGCCGTGTTTGGCCCGAACACGCTCAATCTCAACTTCCCGGCCGACACTGAGCAGATCTGCGATACCCCAGGAGGGGCGGCGGTGTTCGGCAATGACACCGAGCCAGTCAGGCTATCGCCAGCGGACCGCACCCGCGCAACCACGGTCTTCACTCGCTGGGCGGAGTCGCTGGACGCCTACGAAAGATCAAGTCAGGTCAGTCCATTCACATCGAAATTCGACGCCTTCCTGAAGAGCACGTACACCCTGACGAAAGAGGAGATGGCCGGTTACCTCCTGTTCAATGGCAAAGGCAATTGCAACTCATGCCACGTCGACGGAAGAGGGACGACTTTGCACCCAGGTCAGTTCGACAACAGCACTACCGCGTCGGTGAAGCCTCTGTTCACTTGCTTCGGCTCGGCCAATGAAGGGCTGCCCCTGAATCCCAGGAATGCTTTTTACTATCAAACCACACCGGATTTCTTCGGCTTCACCCCCAACTCGATCGGCTTCGGCTACCGGGACCTGGGAATGGGGACCTTCCTGAGAAGCGGTTACGGTTCCGCTCCTAGCCCGAATGCGGATTGGACACAGTTCGCCCCGACGACCGACGGCCAATTCCAGGTGTCGACGGCGCGCAACGTGGCGATGGTGCCGCCACAGTGTGGTTCCACCGAGGCGCCAGGGCCCTACTTCCAGAAGGAGTTCTTCCACAATGGGTACATCAAGAGCCTGAAGCAGCTCGTCCACTTCTACAATACGCGCGACCTGTTCTTCTTTCCGGTGCTGTCAGGGCATTGCCCGCCAGGAACCACCGAAAAAGTGAACTGCTGGCCGATGCCCGAGGTGAGGAACAATATCGACTGCACGACTGGTAACCTCGGCTTGACGGATCGGGAGGAGGACCTGATTGTCATCTTCCTCGAAACCCTCACAGACGGTTTCATAACGCCCTTTCCCAACATCAATACCTATACGGGTACGTGCATGACCGGTGGTTCGGCGTCGACCCAAGGAAATGAGTTTCTTATCCCGACGCCGACACTGCCCCCTTGCGCACCGGTTGTCTGCAACGTGCCGCCTCTCCCCGATCCGCCGATCGTGGAGTGCTTCGACTGTGGTCCGGCCTGTCCCATCCCGCCACCCAATCCGCGCACTGAGTGATGGGAAGACCATGATTAGATTGTTTCGGACGCTGGCGATCGCGACCGCGGTCGCCAGCTTCTTCACGTCGAACCACGCCGCCGCTCAGCTACTTCCTCCTCTCAAGAAGGCTGCGCGCGTCAAGATCATCAAAGCGCCAGAGCTCGAGATTGCGGTAGACCATTTGACCATTATCAGATGGACAACCACCAACCCTGGGGGTTCGGACGTGCATTACGGCATCGTGCACTACGGGACGGATCCCAAGGACCTGAGTCAGACCGCGAAATCACCCCTGAGGCTAAACCACGGCCATCGATACACCGTCTTCCGGGTGCGCATCGACGATCTGAAGCCACAGACGACCTACTACTACCGGGTCGGCTCGGAGGAGAGCAACGGCGAGAGCGATCGGGTGACGAGCACCGTCTACAAATTCACCACACCCGCGCCGGGCGAGCGATTCGTGGCTAGACCCTAGACGCGATCGAGGTCGGTCGCGCGTCGTGTTCAATCACTTCGGCCGTCTTAGATAGGCCTTTGCAGAGTCCGCGAGCGTAACGATGGCACCGCCAAACATGATCGCGTCTTTGATGATCAGCCTGCCGACGCCGGAGAGATAGGGAAAGCCGTGCGTAGCATCTCCGAGGGCAGGTACCCATGCCTCTGGCGTGGTCAAGAGGAAGGACAGGGTCGTGAGGGCCATTAAAGCGAGAAGAAAACTACCCACGGCGGCCGCTTGCGGCAGGAACGGATGGAGCGCGATCAATAAGCCAATCAGAACAATCACGACCCCAAGGCCGTGGGAGAAGGCATAGGTTCCATTCGTCACCTGCCATTGTCTGTGTGATGGAATCAATTCTCCTTCCCTGTTCATGTATCGGCGGTACTCCGGTGCCGGGTGATGATAGAAGAAATTCATTACCGGACTGTTTGCCACGAGAGGCACGATGCTGTCGGCCTCGTAGTTGGCAAACTTCAGTCCGCCAATCCAGACCACGACGACGACGAGTCCCAATCTCAATAGACCCATACCTACGCGGTCCAGGCTGGCGGCTACCCAATACAGTCGCTCGATGATTCCGCGTCTGGTGAACCGTTGCACGCCTGCAACTGCATACGAACCGCTGAGTTTCATCGCATCTTGACTCCGATTGTTGTGCTGCGTTTCACCAAAGGAGAGGTGGGTGCCAGGTAGGCGCCTATCTAAAACGAGAGCGAGGTGCGCTGTCGCTTGCTAAAACTGGGCGTGGCTTCGGCTTCCACTATTCTGATCGCATTCGCCGTCTTCTTTGGCATGTCGTACGCGAGTGCCGCCCAGGGCGCTGTTAGCAAGCCGGACGGTAGTGACTGGTTGTACGTCGATCACGATCTGGCAGGAACGCGCTACTCGCCTCTCAAGCAGATCACTGCCAAAAATGTTTCGCGCCTTGCCAAGGTCTGTGCGTACTCATTCCCCGACAAAGAGCCATCGCAAACGGCTCCGATCGTGTCTGCCGGCATCATCTATTTAACGACTGCCCATTATACCGTCGCAATCGACGGTTCTGATTGCCACGCGATCTGGACGAGTAAGTGGTTGCCGCGCGATTACGAGACGTCTAACGCGAACCGCGGCGCGGCGATCGGCGGCGGAAAGATCATTCGCGGCACCGCTGATGGCTTCCTAGTGGCGCTCGACGCAAAAGACGGGAGCCTGCTTTGGGCGAAACAAATCGCCAATCCAAAGGAAGGCTACTTCATCAGCATGCCGCCCCTGGTTCACGGCGATCTGGTTTACATCGGGCCGGCAGGCTCCGAGTGGGCCGCGCAAGGTTGGGTCGGTGCGTTTCGAATCAGCGATGGCGAGCAGGCGTGGCGATTCAACATCGTTCCCCGCGATGGCGAGCCTGGCGCAAATACGTGGGGGGCCGATCCAGCAGCGCGCAAACACGGCGGAGGATGTCTCTGGACTCCTCTGGCCTTTGATGAGCAGAAGAACCTGCTCTACGTACCCGGTACAAACCCCGCACCCGATGTCTACGACCAAGGCCGGCCCGGCTCCAATCTGTACACAAATTCGCTGATCGCTTTGGATGCTACGACGGGCCGTCTGGCGTGGTACCGACAGTTCATCTCGCACGATGTGCACGACTACGACGTCACTCACGTCAGCCCGATCTTCAAGACCACGATCAGCGGGTCGACTCGGAACGCGGTCGCTAGCACGGGCAAGGACGGAATGCTGCGGGTCCTGGATCGTGATTCGACCGAGATCGTTTACAGCGTTCCGTTCACCACCCGGCTCAACGCTGAAGCCCCTGTCAGCACGACCCCATTGCGCGTTTGCCCAGGAACTCTCGGGGGGCATGAGTGGAGCGGCTCTGCCTACCACGTGAAACTGAATTTGATCGTGGTACCTGCGACCGATTGGTGTGCAGCGTTCTCGACGGATCCGGTGGCACCGGACCCAAATAAGGAACACACGCACGGCTTTTTCTTCGGCGGCAAAACCGACTTCGATCCCTGGTCAGCCGCACGCGGACGGCTCACTGCGTTCGACGCTTCCACTGGCAAGGAGAAGTGGCGCTACGACGCCCCCAAACCGATGATCGCCGGCGTCACCACAACCGAAGGCGATCTGATTTTCACCGGTGAAATGAGTGGCAACCTGTTGGCGTTTGACGCCAGGACCGGCAAGGTACTGCTGCGAAGCCCCCTGGGGGGTCCGCCCGCCGGCGGTGTGGTCACCTACAATGCCCGCGGCGTGCAGAACGTGGCGATCGTCTCGGGCTTCGTCGGGATATACAACATGGCAGCTCCCGAAATCGGCGGCGGTAATACCACCGTCACCATCTTCCGCCTCCGTGGCAAATAACGTTGGAACTGCCGAGGTAGGCCAGCCCGTGCTACGCACCGACTGGCCTTATGGTCTACTGGATCATCGCAGCTCTTTGTCTTTGGACTGCTTCGGCGATTGGCGCCGAGGCGCCATGGCCGACGACGTCGTGGAGCGAGGCAACTCCGGAGGCTGAGGGAGTCGACTCGCAAGCTTTGGCTGAGGCCCTCGATTTCATCGTCCAAAAGCGGCTGCCGATACACAGCCTGCTCATCGTCCGCCACGGCACAATTGTCTTGGACGCCTACTTCTATCCTTACGACGGGCGCGTCGTTCACGACGTGGCGTCTGCCACGAAGAGCGTTACTTCCATCCTCACCGGCATTGCGATCGATAAAGGCTATCTCAAGAATGAAAACGAGACGATGGCGTCGCTACTTGGGGGCCAGCCAGACGGACTGAAAGAACGGATCACGCTTCGGGACTTGCTGACGATGACATCCGGGTTGCGGTGCGGCAGCGTCGGCGAGGCACACACGGCAGAGGACGAATTGGCCGAAATGAGACGCCATCCTAATTGGATCGCGTTTGCGCTAACGATTCCAATGCGTTTCGAACCTGGTCGGAACTTCGCGTACTGCAGCGTGAACAATCACTTCCTTTCCGCGATGATCACGGCCAGGACGGGCAAGTCACTTGAATCTTTTGCGAGAGAGAATCTGTTTGAACCACTTGGGATCAGAACCGTTCTATGGCCGAAGGACCCTCAGGGCTTGAACCACGGATGGGGCGATCTCCACCTATATCCGCGTGACATGGCAAAGCTGGGATACCTTTGTCTGCGCGGCGGCAAATGGGACGGAAGACAGGTGGTTTCATCCGAGTGGATCGAGAAGTCCACGAAGCCTTACGTGACGCCATTCCCCGGCGTGGGCTACGGCTACAGTTGGTGGATCAACCTGCAAAGGCAGCCGAATATCTTTGAGGCTGAGGGCCGCGCTGGACAGCGCATCAGCGTTATTCCTGACAAGGATGCCGTCGTCGTGTTCACGGCTGGTGGCCGGAACAGCGACCTGGGCCTGCTTGCTCCGTTTATCATGCAAGCCTTGAAGAGCGAGTCTCCCCTACCGCTCAACACTCGCGCATCGGCCCGCCTTCGCAGGGGCATTTTGGCGGCGCGGCGGGCGCCCTCACCGATTCACCCGGCGCCGGTTCCGGATATCTTCAAGAACATTTCGGGGAAACTATTCAAGGTAGAGCCGAATCCGATCGATTTCAGGTCGTTCTCGCTGACGTTCGGTCAGCGTCGGACAGCGGAAATATCGCTGGTCGTTGGTGACCAAGAATGGACAGGCCGCGCCGGGCTTGATGGCGTTTACCGCTTCTCTCCCCGTGGTCATCTGGGATTGCCAATGGCCGTAAGCGGGAAGTGGCAATCGCCGACCGAGCTCCTGGTCGACGTGAACCT
>Ga0209701_10000943_pt1 | contig 18065 bp, 15 predicted proteins | sample CZO8metaG_4_FD_188356 | JGI IMG/M metagenome (GOLD analysis project Ga0209701, IMG submission 188356) | Vadose zone soil microbial communities from the Eel River Critical Zone Observatory, Northern California, USA - CZOApr15con2H3.8 metaG... | ecosystem: Environmental > Terrestrial > Soil >... | reverse complement strand
CCAGGGCATTTCCGTTTTGGACGTTGGTATTTTTACGCGAGTGAACTGGACTGTTGGATGCGAATGGAATTACACTCGGCACGCCACCCTTGAGGCTCAAACATAAAGGAGAATGCCAATGTTTGAGCGCAAGAGGTACCAGTTCGGGTATGTGCGCCAGAAATCTCGTAAGACTGGCCCGCATGTCTGGGTCTGGGAGTATCGAGATCGTAGTGGTTCGCATTCAGTGATACTCGGAACAGTGGAGGAAATGTCGGAGGTCGAAGCTTGGAAGGCTACCGAGAGTCGAAGGCTCATCATCAACGACCCTCAACCGGCTAACCAGACTTCGTTCGGTGCGGTCATTGATCGGTATGTTCGTGAGGCGCTACCAGAACGTCAGGTAACGCGCTCCCGGTACGTAAGCTGGATCAATACCCATATAAAGCCCAAGTGGCGAGACGTTCCAATCGCCCAGGTGAAGCCACTTCCCGTCGAGCTTTGGGTCAACGATTTGAAGCTCGCCGGAAAAAGTAAGGGCCACATCCGGGAAATGATGCACTTGCTCTTCAATTGGGCGATGCGTTGGGAATTGACTCCAGTTGAACGAAATCCGATGAGTCTCGTCCGAGTGAAAGGGTCTTCGAAGCGGACGAAAGTTCCGAGGATTTTGACGATCAAGGAATTCAACCTTCTACTTGCAAGGTTGACGGAGCCGTTTCGAACAATGGCCCTAGTCGCTCTTTTCTTGGGTCCGCGAGTGAGTGAAATTGCGGGGCTGAAATGGAGCGATATCGATTGGGAGAATTCGACTATCTCAATCGCACGTTCATGGGTAGCCGGCAATGTGGAAGACACCAAGACGGAAGGTTCCGCAAGACCGCTCCCTATGGATCGTGACTTGGCCATGATTCTTCGGCAGCACCGAGGAAGAATGAAGAACGTTGATTCAGAATGGATTTTCGCGAATCCGCAGACAGGCAATCCGTACTGGCCTGACAAGATTCGTGAAGATCATCTGATTCCGGCAGGGATCGCAGCCGGAATTGGGCGTGTTGGGTGGCATACGTTTCGGCACACCTACTCATGCTTGTTGCGAGAGCACGAAGTAGATTTGAAAGTTCAGCAGGTTTTGATGAGGCACGCTGATATCCGAACGACGATGAACATCTACACGCAAGCAATACCAAAAGCAGTACGCGAAGCAAATCGTAGAGTTGTTCGCAGCATCATGGGAAAAAAGGCGGCATTGCGGCGGCAATAAGGGTTCCAAGGACTACCAAGTCTTTCTTTTTCAGTCCGGGCCCTACTTCGTAAGTCGTTGAAATGCCAAGCGTGGGTTGTTTCGATCCCCACCGCCCCTACCAATCCTTCTTCTGATTGGTAGACACTTAGCAAAGGCGCGAGGGGGCAAAAAGGGGCCGAGGTGATTCCAAGTTCCGGCAATGTTTTCACAGATCTCGGTGTCGATAACGCAGAGGAAAAACAGACGAAGAATTCTTTCGCTAGATTTGCTCCGACAAAGCTGCTCGCTTTCCTTGGCGCAGCGGAAAATGACCTTCCGACACGATGGGCGGAAGATGACTTTACGAGCGTAGAGCTCGGAAAAACAAGCGGATATCCTCCACCAACAGTTCCGGCTCTTCGAGCGCAGGGAAATGGCCCCCACGCGACATTTCCGTCCAGTGCTGGATATTGTATCCGCGCTCGACCCAGCGCTTGGGAGGTAACGGGCCTTCGCGCTTCGGGAAACGCGCAATCCCGCATGGGACTGTGACGTAATCGCCTTTCTGGAAGTGGAGAGGGGAGCGGTTATCCTCGTAATAGAGCCGGCATGAGGAATGGATGGTCTCTGTCATCCAGTAGAGCGTTATGTTGCTTAACAACTCATCCTTGGTGAATCTGCGTTCTATGTCGCCGTCACAGTCCCCCCAGTCACGAAACTTTTCGAGTATCCAAGCTGCCAGTCCAGCCGGAGAATCCGTTAGGCCGTAAGCAACGGTTTGTGGAGCGGTTTTCTGAATATGGTCGTACGCCCCGCTCTTTTCATACCAGCGACTCGCTTCCTTTAGGAACGCTTGTTCGACCTCAGACAGGACTGTGCCGGCCTCCAGATACGGCTTATACGGTGGGATGGAGTTGAGATGAATCCCGATGACCCGCTCAGGATGGCGCAACCCCAGAAGGGTGGTCACATCCGCACCCCAGTCTCCTCCTTGTGCTGCCAGCCGCTCGTAGCCCAGCTCCTTCATGAGCTCCATCCATATGTCGGCGATGCGAAATGTGTTTACTCCTGATTCAGTGGGGCGGTCTGAGAAACCGTATCCGGGAAGAGAGGGAACAATCACATCAAATGCGTCGGCTGAGTTTGCGCCGTAGCTTGCGGGGTCAGCCAACATGGGAATTACTTTCAGCATTTCCAGAAAGGAACCCGGCCAGCCATGCGTGAGAATCAGTGGAATTGGCGCCGGCCCTTTGCCGCGCTCGTGGATGAAATGGATACCTACACCTCGCGACGTATAGCGATAGTGGTGAAAGGCCGACATTTTCTCAATCTGCCGCTTCCAATCGAACTCATTCTTCCAGTATTTGCAAATCTCTTTCATGTAGTCGAGACTCACCCCGTAATCCCAGTGTGAACCTTGAATCTGGTCCGGCCACCGCGTCTGCACCAGCCTCTGGCGAAGATCTTCGACCGCCGCTTCCGAGTACGGGACATCAAATCTTTGAACTGTCATTTCCTTCACCGTCTCATCAGCTGACTTAACTGCTCGAGCGATTTCCCGTGAATCTATCCTACGTGTCCCCAACGGTCAAAAGGCTCAAACGTCGGAGTCTCGCCAAATTGGAGCACCATCCTCGCCCGCGGCATCCAATGCGTGCGTTCGCCGTGAATCAGATTGCCCACGACATCGAACGCGCTTAGCGTAAACGCGATCCTCTTGGGCTAGATTCGAGTATGCTGAGTTGGAATCTATCTCTTTTACTCACGAGGAGTCCGAGATTGCCTATAGAGCCCTTCAAGGTGGCGGTCGCTGAGCAGGTCCTCTCAGATCTTAAGGCACGCATTCGGAACACGCGTTGGCCTGATGGCGCACCTGGCGCTCCATGGTCGCAGGGGACGGATCTCGAATGGCTGCGCAATTTGATGGACTATTGGGCCGAGGAATTCGACTGGCGCGCTCAGGAGCAAAGACTCGGGGAACTCGCGCAGTTCCGCATCGAGATAGATGGCGTTCGGATCCACTTCGTCCATGCACGAGCGCGAGGCGGTCGTGGGATTCCGCTGATACTAACTCACGGTTGGCCCAGCGCGTTCTTCGAGTACCTTCCGCTCGTGCCACTACTGACGGATCCGGCCCGACATGGCATCGACGGCCCCGCATTCGACCTGGTCATCCCATCGCTACCGGGCTACGGTTTCTCAGAGCGCCCGAGGCGTGCCGGTGTGAATTATCGATATGTGTCCGCACTTTGGCACCTGCTCATGACCGAACTCGGATACGAGCGCTATGGGTCTGGCGGCGGCGACTTTGGCGCCGGTGTTGCCACGCTGATGGCACTCGACAGGCCAGATTCAATCATCGGAATCCACCTGACCAACCTGGAGCTTGCCCCTTACATTGGTCCCGGATCACGGGCGTTATCGCCCGGGGAAAAAGCGTATATCGGGACTTCCGACCTGTGGTGGCAATCGGAAGGCGGCTACAAAGCGATCCAGTCAACAAGACCGCAGACACTCGGGTATTCACTCAACGACTCTCCAGCCGGACTGGCCGCATGGATTGCTGAGAAATGGAGATCTTGGAGTGACTGTCATGGCCACCTCGAAGGGCGCATTCCACGTGATTTTTTGCTGACGCTCGTGACGCTGTACTGGGTCACTGGAACAATCACGAGTTCCATGCGCGACTACTTCGATAACCGCTGGCACGGGATTACGCTTGGACCGCAAGACTTCGTTCGCTCGCCCACGGCCATCGCCAACTTCACATCTCAATACGCCTTCGAAGGAGATGCACCGCGCGAGTGGGCTGAGCGCCTATATAACATCCAGCGGTGGACCCCCATGGAGCGCGGCGGGCATTTCGCACCCACGGAAGAACCGGTCGCTGTGGCCCGCGACATTGCAGCGTTTTTCGCAAGTTTGATTTAGGAGACAAAGGCGAGGTTAAAGAGCAAGAACAGTGCCCGGTTGCGGCGGAACCGATGAGTTTTGACCTTGGTGTGTGGTATCCACAAAAGCGAATCGGCAACAAAGAGGCGAGTGAATTGTACGCCCGTCTCTGTGACGGCGATACTAGCGGCGTCGTGCCACATCCCGCAATCGATGTGTTTTATGCGGAGCTAACCGCCAGACTTCCGGTGCGCGCGAGACGACAGCATCGTCGAGATGGCATGCCGCGCCCAGACGACTCCGGAGAATGGCGCAGCTCGCTGCACGACGGCCTCTACGGCTTTGCTGGGAACCTGATTCGTCCGGGCAATCTGAGCTCCGCGCGATTCTTAGGCGTCCAGCCCGGTCTGGTTCTGGACCACATCTACTCTTCGCACTTTTCCAGCACAGTGGGCTATTTCCGTTTCTTCACCGGAGACTTCCTGGTCCAGACGCCTCCGGGAAAAAACGTGGGGTATCTTTACGCGGTGCTGACCAGCCTATTCTGAACCTCCTGGAACCTTCAAGCCTTCCCCTACCCTGGGGGCGAGCTACGAAACCCCTGCCCCTTGCATCAAATCTTCGAGTACAGTAGAGATTGCATTGGCACAAGGAGCCCACAAAGAATGAACGGAGTCCTTTTCGATTTAGCCGGGAAACAACGCAGGAAGATCGGCGTGAGCGCGCTTTGGATGCTGGCCTTTGCCGCGCTCGCTATGCCTGTGGCCACGCAGCAACAAGGCCCCCTGGCACCACCGCCTCGAGGCACGGTTGTTCCTTCCAGCGCGCCGGCCGAGCCATCGCGGACAGACTCTTCCCCGCAAATGGCGTCCTCTCATATCAGCAACGAGCCGCCGGCCATCCCCGTCGAGCAAATCATCCAAAAATTCACGCAACACGAAGAGGAGTTCCGCAAGGAACGCGAGAACTACACCTATACCCAAATCTTTCTGTTCCAAACCATCGATGACGACGGCCAGGTGGACGGCGAATACCGCCTTACCAGCGACATTCTATTTACTCCCGCGGGGAAGCGCTACGAACATGTTACCGAAGCCCCCGGGTCCACCATCCAGCGCATCACCATGGAGCAGCAGGATTTTGACGACATCGAAAAGGTGTGGCCGCTGGTGCTGACGCCAGACGAATTGCCGAAGTACGACATCAAATATGCCGGCCGCGAGCAGGTCGACGAGCTGGGTACCTATGTCTTTGACATTACCCCCATAAAACTGGAAAAAAACCAGCGCTATTTCCAGGGGCGCATTTGGGTCGAAGACCGGGACATGCAGATTGTCAAGACCCACGGAAAGGGCACCGGTTTGTTGAAGAAAAAACAAGACAGTGCCTATCCGATATTTGAAACCTTTCGGGAGAATATCACCGGCCATTTCTGGTTCCCGACCTACACTCGTTCCGATGACACGCTGCACTTCAAGACAGGGCCAGATGTGCGTATTCATGTGGCGGTTCGCTATACGAACTATAAGCGCTTCGGTTCAACCATCAAGATCGGCACCGCTAGGCAGGCGGACCCCGACAAACCGTAGGGGAGGGATCTTCCCAAGCAGAAAATTCAACATTGAGATTCTATTTTCGCTGCGTAATCCGCTGCGCCCGCATTTGCAACTCGGCGACAAACTATTTCGCCCCTTCGCCGTTTGGCGAAGTTTGCCGTAAGACAATTTTGCCGCCCTCCACAAGCTCGTAGCGGCTATCCCGCCACACGGCGCGCTTCCCCACATAGCTTGCGCACCATACGGCAAAGCCCAGCAGATCGCGCAACGGATAGAGCCACGGAGCGCTGCGCGCACGCGGGTCGCGCACCACACCCCAGCCGATGGCCAGTGTCTCGACCACGCGATTCACAATCGCCGCGCCGAGAAGCGCCGCGCCAAGCCAGATGTTACCGATCGCCGTGGCGGCCAGAAATCCCAGAATCCCGTAAGGCATCGCAAAAACGAATCCCGTGCCGAAGTGCCCCTTAGGCCGCGACCAGCGAGTTCCTTTGGCCCAGCGCACCTGCCGTTCCCACATGCGCCGGAACGTCATCGGCGGCACGACGTGGTCGATGACATGGCGGGAAAGAATCACGCGATAGCCCGCCTTCTCGATGAGATTCCCAATGACGAAGTCATTGGAGAAATATTCTCCCAGTACGCGGTATCCGCCGATCTTTTCCACGGAATCCTTGCGCGCTACGATCGTCGGCCCAAGCCCGAACTTCATCCCTTCGAGCAAGTTTGCGGTCACTACTCCCGCGGGCATTTCCACGGACATGCCGATGGCGTCGAGCCCCGACCAGAATCCGCCCGCGTTTTTCCCGCGATAGAGGCACGTGAGCATCCCCACGCGCGGATCCAACATTGGCGGCACGATTTCGCACAGGTAGTTTGGCGCAACCTCGACGTCACTGTCGCTGGTGACGAGTATGTCGTGCGCCGCAACTTCGGTCATCCGTGCAAAGGAGTAGGCCGGCGGGTTCGGCCATGGCGGGCGTCCATTTATGATGATTCGGCTGCGAATCTGTTGGTTGCGCGCGCAGACTTCACGCACCACTCCGAGAGCCGCGTCATCTTCGGAGTCCGCGGCGAATAGAATTTCGAAGTCCGGATAGTCCTGCTGGAAAAAACTTTCAATATTTTCCTTGAGCCGCGCTTCCAGGCCGTGGACTGGTTTAAGAACAGAAACTGGCGGCAGCGATGTTAGTTTATCCGCGACAAATTGCTGGTTTCGTCCTTCGCGATGAAACTTCGCGGCTCCCAAAAGAGCCAATAGGAGGAAAATCGTGGAGGATATCGTGCCGATCATGGCAATGCCCAGCGCGATGTAGGCAATCCACACTCTTCTTCAGTCTCTCTGCCGGACGGCGATCCCGGCTCTTCGGGAAGCTTTGGTCTGCGGATCCCGTTCGAGCAGGCGCCGGAGGTATTGCAGGGCATCCGGGGGGAATTCAGCAATGACTTCGTCCGCGCCTGCCTGGAGCAAAGTGGACAGCCGCTCGGGAGGCGCATAGCCTAGGCATCTCATGCCTGCCGCGCGCGCGGCCTGCACTCCCGCGACGGAGTCTTCTACGACCACCACTTTTTCACACATCACGCGCAGCTTTGAAGCAGCAAGAAGGAAAATATCAGGCGCGGGCTTCGCGGCACGAACGTCATTGCCGCTTACAACGGCGGAAAAACGGTGGGAGATAGCAAACTTCGCAAGGGTCTCTTCCGTGCGAATACGGCCCGCCGAGGTGGCCACCGCAAGCGCGATTCCCGCGGCTTGGAGTTCGCAAAGAACGCGCGGAATCCCCGGTTTCGGCGCCAGCTTTTCCGCGGCACGAAAGTAAAGTTCATCCTTGCGCCGCCCAAGGCGTTCGATAAGCGGATCGCTCAAAGCGCCCAGATAGTGGATCAAGATTTCGCGGCGTGGATGGCCTGCGTAAAGAAAATCGACGTCGATGGCTGCCGGGTCGATCCCCTGCTCGGTCAGCAGGGCTTTCCAAGCGGCTTCGTGAATCGGATGGCTGTCCGCGATGACGCCGTCCAGATCGAAGATAACGGCTTTCAGCATGGCGAGGAGAGAGAATCCAGCACGGCGGGAGAGAATGCCAATCCGCTACTCTCCGTTCGCCTGCATCATACGTTGCCGGATGGCGTTGAAAATGGCGTGCGCCGAAAACAGGTGAGCGTCTTCAATGTGTTGCATATTGTCTGACGGAACGAGGAGGCAAATGTCGGCCAGGGCTTTCACGCGGCCGCCGGAAGATCCCGTCAGCGCAATGGTTTTCGCGCCCGCTTCCCGCGCTACTTGCAGCCCGCGCACAACGTTTTCCGAATTTCCGCTACCTGAAATCGCCAGAACAAGGTCGCCTTTCTGTACCAGGTCGAGTAGCTGCTCGGCGAAAATCTCCCCGTAGGTCGCATCATTTGCCCACGCCGTCATTAGGGGAACGTTGTCGGTCAGGGAGATCGCCCGCAGCCGTTTGCGACCGGGCGCGAGCGTGCCTTTCCCGATGTCGCAGACAAAATGAGAGGCTAAAGCCGCGCTCCCGCCGTTGCCGAACACAAACAGCGTCCGCCCCTGCTCGTAGCCTTCCCAAATCGCCTCGGTGATGCGGTCCACCACGGCGGTGTCGAGACGATCGAGCACGGCGCGCAGGTCCGCGAGGTATTCCCGAGAAGCCAAAAACGGTTGCTCCTCAACCGGAGCGTTTTTTGCGGCTTTCAAAATTTTGCCTCAATGTAGTATCAAATGTATTTCAAGAATATCGCAGCGCCGAGCATTGAGCAATGCTCAATTGCCCTTTGCGGAAAGGGCCTCGGAACGCGCCAGAATGGGGCGGTTCTGGCCATCGTTATGGAGGATTTGCGAGCCCTCCTGTGTCATGGCGAACGACATTTCCCGCAAATGAGCGAGCGCTGCGCGGACTTGGCTTTGCTTTCCGGGCCCGCAGCATAGAAGCAAGAAGCCGCCGCCGCCCGCGCCCAGCAACTTTCCGCCGTCGGCCCCGGCCTCTCGCGCCAGTCGGTAATTCGATTCCACAACCTCGTTGGTAATTCCTTCGGCCACGCCGGACTTGAGCATCCATCCCTGATGAAGGATTTCACCGAAGGATGAAATCACGTTGCGTTCCAGCTCGGCGCACAGCTCCTCGGCGAGCGCGGCCATGCGCGCGACACGGCGGAATTTTTCTGAGTCAGCCATGCTTCTCGATTGCTCGGAGAGGATGGAGCTGGCCGCTCGTTCTTGCCCAATATAAAAAAGCATGAGGCGCCGGGCAATCGCCTCCCGCGTTTCCGCCGAGCAAGCCACCGGGTGCACCCCCACGCTCTCGTCCGGATGGAATCGGATGCAGTTGAGCCCGCCAAAGGCCACCGCGTATTGGTCTTGTTTACCGATGGGTTCGGCAACGCGCTCGAGCTCGACCTGGCATGCCGCGGCGGCAAGCTCTTGCGGCGTTGGTTTTCCGCCGGCAAGCTCTTGCAGCGCCTGCAGCAGCCCGACTGTAAACGCGCTGCTCGAACCCATCCCCGTTCCCGCCGGAACGTCGGCGAAGCTGGCAATCTCCATCCCGCGCTCGATTCCCACCATGCGCAGGCACTCGCGCACGAGCGGGTGTTCAATCTCCGAGACGCTGGAAACGTCTTCTGTGCGCGAATACTTGATGCGGATCTTGTCGTGGAAATACGGATGGATGGCCAGGTACATCGATTTGTCGATCGTCGTGCTTACCACCGCTCCGGCGCGCCGCCGGTAAAACGCCGGCAGATCGCTGCCGCCGCCCGCGAAGCTGATGCGGAATGGCGTCTTGGCAAGAATCATCCGAGCCTCGCTTCGAGCGCTTTTAATCCCTCTGGGCTGCCCATGTCGTAGAACGGCTCGGAAGTGATCCACGCTTGCATGCGGCCTTCTTCAATAAGCCGTGGAAAAATCTCTTGTTCGAGCGAACAAGGCCGCGCGGGCGGAATCTCCTCCAGTACTTTTTTTCGAAGAAATAGAACACCGGCATCGACGTGCGTCAGGCTCTGCGGATCGTGCTTGCGGTATGCGGTTACGCGGCCGTCTGGCGCGACGGCGAGATTGTTCGGTACCCGGTTCACAAGCGCGTTCCCGATGGCGCTGCCGGATTTCTCATAAGCCACGACAAACGCATCGGCGTTCGTTTCGCGAAACGCCCGCCGCGCCACGTCATAGTCGATCATCAGAAGAGTGTCGCCGTTCAGAACTGCGAACTCGTTCTCCAGCTTCGTTTCCGCGTTCTTCAAAGCGCCGCCTGTGCCCAGCGGCGACGGCTCATACGAGTAGGACAGCTCCCATCCGCGCGCGCCGCCATCGCCAAAATATTGCTCGATTTTCTCTCCCAGATACGCAACCAGGAGAAGCGCGCGCCGAAATCCGAACGAAGCGAGAAGCTCAAGCTGCTGTTCAAGAAATGGCCTGCCGAGCACCGGGATCATGGGCTTTGGAATGGTCTCCGTGATCGGGCGCATGCGGGTCCCCAGCCCTCCGGCCAGAATGACGGCCTGACAATCGGGCGTGGCGGGCTCTTTACGTGAAAGGGTATCCCTCGTTGACGATTGAACCTGACGGGCCATTTCCGCGGCGTGGTGTGAAGATTGTTTCATTAAAAGAATGATAGTCGATGCCTCAAGGCAGGTCGAGTCCCGCGTCGCCCCGTGCTCTCTTCCCGGCACGCTCGTCACTCAATCCAGCAGACCGCTAAACGATCTTTGAAATAAGGGCACTGCAATCCAGGCACTTCCTTCTCGACCAGCGCCCAGTCGGTTCCGAATTCGCTCTTAAGCCGCAAAAAGTCTTCTCGCGTGAAATTCGCATAGCCGTTCATGGATTCGACTTGCCGCTTCCAAACCAGTGCAAGATCCGGGGCGACAGCGGCAACCGCTGCATCTTGCGAGTAGTCAGCCAGCTTGCTGCGTTCAGCGAGTCCGCGGAAACCGATGTTCTCCTCATCTGACTTGTCCATATAGCGGGGGTCCACTGCGAAATAAGCCTCGCGGGGCGTGTTCCGGCTTATCCATAGAAAGCAGCGTGCCCAGCGGTTCGACGGCGGCGAGCCTGGTATTTCGATGTGCGAGCTTGTCGAAAAGAGTTCTCTCTGCGCGTAGAACATGCCGCCGCACAGCGGGATGAACAAGACCAGCCATCGCCACACATGCTCGCGCAGAACGTAATGTGCCAGCAATCCTCCACCGACCAGCAACATCAGGAGGTAGACCAACTGCAGGTGGCGCATCGGCTGTATGGGAGCAAGCCAGTCCAGTCGCTCGGGAATTCCAACCGCCAAGCCGGCCGCGGACATGATCGCACTGAACAAGACGAGTTTCGCGCAAAGCCTTGTTAATGCGGGCGAGCCTATCTTTTCCCCGAGTTTGCCGAACCACCACAACAAGAGCATGGGAGCAAAGATCCCAAGCCACTCGTACCAAGTCCACTGCCGTAGGAAAAAATAGGTTCGGGTAAGCGCCGCCTCTTTCCATGCTGGGTTTGGCCTGGTGATGATCGGCAACTGCAAAGCGGCTGACATGGCAGCTTCTAGCCGGAAAAATCGCTCCAACGGACACGCCAGAAAAATTAGATAGGCGATGCCGAAGGCCGCCATAAGCGGATGAATCAGGAGCGCTGCAAAAGCAAAGACGATTGCAGATTTATACCGGCGATCCAGGACGCTGCCTATCGCAAACAGCATTGCGGCGGACTCCATCGTCCGCGGATGCAAGTGCTGGTCGGCGACATAAAGCGCGGTACCCGCCACTGGCATCGTCAGCAGGCTGCCAACGAGCGCTACTGCCGCCAAGCGCTCGATCAGCCGAGGGAAGCACAGACTGGCGACGTACCAGCAACCTGCCAACAGTAAGAAAATGGAAGTGATCTGCCATGCCAGGAGGACCCATTCGAGCGGAACGTACGTTAGCCGCGCGGACGCGGCCACGGCTCGGAGTATCACAAACACGTTCGTCTGGGTGGCGAAAAACTGCGTGTCCCAGGGAAATAGCGCTGGGTTCAGGAGCTTTTTTATACCTGGAAGATAAATCGCATCATCTTCGATTCCAATATGAAAACCAGCGATCAGAATCGCAAAACACGTTAAGACTCCCAGCAACAAGATCGTCATTCCGCGGCCGGAAAGCTCCACTTGCTGCTGGTCTGCGTCCATCAGTCTCCTTCCGTCCTGCGAATCTCTTGGCGAATCGCGGAGGCGGCCGTCACGTGCTTGTCGACCGACTTCTTCGCTTCGTGGTATTCCATCTCCGTGTTCACTTCCCAGATGTTGGACTTGTCTGTCCGGCCCTCGATAATGTTGTCCACCGCAACCATGGCGGTGAGCATCGAATGGTCCTGGTTGTTGTACTTGTGCATGCCGTTTCGGCCTACCAGAAACAGGTTTTCAAACCGATCCAGATACTCGCGCACCTCGCCAAAACGCTCGTAGGCCCCAAAATAAGCCGGATAAGTCTTTGGCATGCGCGCCACGGTGAAGTCCAGCACGTCGCCCTTATCAATGATCCTGATTTTGTCGAGTTCGGCGATCGCCAGTTCGCCCATCTCTTGGTCGGAGCGCCGCCATAAATCGTCGCCTTCGTGGCAGAAGTACTCCACTCCCACCCACACTTGGTTGGCGTCCGCAACCAGGTATGGGCTCCAGTTGTTGAAGATCTGCAGGCGCCCAGCGCGTATATCCGGGTCTTGGAGGTAAATCCAGTTGTCGGCGATCAGTTTGCCGCCGTCTTTGCCGGCGTTTTGGATCTTCAAGCGCTTGAGCAGCAATCCGACGGTGATGAAATCGCGGTACTGCAAGGCTTCGGAAATCTCGCGCACGTGGTCCGGAACATTTGCCTTGATGCCGCGTACCAATTCCTTGACGGAGGTGGTGGAGAAAAAATAGTCCCCCTCGCAAATACATTCCTTGCCCTGAGCATCCTTGCCAGTCACTGCGGTCACGCGGTCGCCCTTCGTTTCGATTCCTGTCACCTCGAACTCGGTGACAATTTGCCCGCCCTTTTCGATGACTCGCCGCGCGACTTCCTCCCACATTTGTCCCGGGCCGAATTTCGGGTACAGAAACTGCTCGATCAGCGAAACCTCCGTGTCCTTCTGCGCGATGTCGCTTTGCGTTTTCCCGCGCCTCGCCAATTGCCGCAAGAAATGAAGGATGGCCTTTCGAATCGACAACCCCTTGATCCGCTGCGCGCCCCATTCGGCGCTGATTTCCGTGCAGGCTATTCCCCAAACCTTCTCCGTGTAAGACTTGAAAAACGTTTCGTAAAGTTCGCGGCCGAAGCGGCTGATGAAGAATTGCTCCAGGTTCTCCACCTTTCGCGGCGGAAAAAGCACGGTGCGCAAATAACTAAAGCCGATGCGCATGGTGCGCCAAAAACCCAGGTTCATCAAGGTGTTCAGCGAGAGTTGGATGGGATACTCGAAGAATTTATTGAGGAAATAAATGCGTGAAACCCGGGAGCGCACCAGCATCTGCAGGTCCCCGCCCGCGCTCGCGGCATCGGACGCGGCCGGCAGCCGCTCCAACCACCAATTCATGACCCGGTCGCTCTTGGAGAAAAACCGGTGGCCGCCCATGTCCATGCGATTTCCCTTGTAGTTGACGGTGCGGGAAATGCCGCCCATGTAGGTGCTGCGTTCCAGCACGATAGGCCGCACGTTCGTCCGCGTGGCTAATTCGAAAGCCGCCGTCAGCCCGGCGGGGCCGGCCCCGATGATAATCGCAGTTTTATTTTCAGGCAAAAAAATTACCAGTTGACCCGCAGTCTTTGAGTTTCGTTTCTGATTGGAAATCTTTTTCCAGTTTACACCTGTTTTGCTTTCCGTGGCTCCACCCTCGGGAGTCCACGCGGTCTTTCCATCGGCCCCGGCCTAAAACGAAACAGAGTGATTCGAATACAGCGCTTTTCCGCCGCTTTCCGCCAAAAGGTACGTCCCCATCAGAGGCAAACGCTTTCGTGCTTCGTCACGTTGATCGGCCGGCACAAACAGGAACACGCGTTGGCTCCCGCGCCACAATTTGGGAAACTCCGCGTCCGTCAGGAAAATCCGCGGCGCGTCCGGATAATAGGAGCCCGGCTCGAGATTGTTTTTCCGCCCGTTCCAGATCAGCAAGCGGCGATGTGTGTAGAAGGCCACGCTCGAGGACGCGTCGTATTCTCCATAGATTGCGATGCTGTCCTCAGGCCGGAGTTGCGGAACCACTTTTTGCGCCAGCGTTTGCGTAGAGAGGTACGGACCAAACACACCTAACGCTATATTCGCCGCAAAAAAGAAAACGGCCATCGAAACCGCAATAGTTATCGTCGCAGCCACGGCGCGTTGTTTGCGCCGCAGCCACCACGCCGCCCCAAATCCGAATAAGAACGTTACCGCTGCCAGCGCGGACGGCAGCCGCAGAGCCGCAAACGCTTGCGGCGTCAGGTCCAAAATGTGCGCCATGGAAACGCGATAATCGTCGTTCTGCTGCCCCTGCAACAGCGAGGAAATATCTCCTTTCACGTGAACCTTCGCGGAAATCCACAACATGACTCCCAAAACGCCAGCGATGGCCGCGCCCAGGATCGCCAGCACCGTTTGCATGCGCACGACCCATCGCTTCGCCGCCTCTTCCGCTTGCGCCAAGGCGGAGCCCAGCAATATCGCAACCGCCGGCCAGGCACCGAAACTGTAATACTCCATGCGCGAGCCAAAGGTCATCGAGAAAAAGAATAGGATGAAGGCCATCCAAATAACGAGAAGCAGGCGCGCCTGGCCCGGCGGCGAAAGATTTTTCCAGGTTCGCGGATGCGGAAAGCCGCTCAGAAGCCCTGGAAGGAACACGCTCCATGGAAAGAACCAGATCAGGTGAGCCCCCAGCCATAGCCACAGCGGCACGGCCTCGTAGTCCGGCGGATAGCGCGCCCCCACGGCGCGCCGGAAATGTTCGTTGATAAAGTAGGACCAGAAAAACGTGCTGGCGCGAAGGCTCGCCAGAAAATGCCACGGCGCGGCAATCGCCAGGAAAATCAGTGGGCTCGAAAACAAGCGCAACTCGCGCCAGCGGTTCCAGCCCTGCGTCAGCACGATGAACAAACCGATGATCGCTACAGGAAAGACAACGCCAATGAGTCCTCGCGTGAGCATGGCCAGCGCGGTGAGCGCCGCCGCGCTCCAGTATGCGAGGCGAGGGTCAAGCGTGCCGGTCCAGCCACGCAGGAAAAGATAGAAAATGGCCGCAAATTCCAGCGCATAAATCGCTTCCGGAATCATGATGCGCGTAAAAAGAAAAAATCCCGCGCCCGTGCAAACCACAAGGCCGCTGTACAAACCAGCCCGCTCTCCGAAATACCCCCGGGCAAAAGCATAGGCAAGGAGCGCCAGTCCGGCCATGGAAAGCGCCACGGGTAGCCGCGTGGAAAACGCGTTCGCGCCGAACACTGCATAGCTCAGAGCCACCGCCCAGTAATGCAGCGGTGCTTTCATCAGGTAGCGAATGCCGTTCATGTACAAAATGACACCATCGCCGCGCTGCAACATTTCGCGCGAGACGGTGGCGTGTGATGCGTCCGCATCGTCCAACAAGCCGGGGTACCCGGCGTTGCCGATGTAAATTCCCGTGGCGATACAGACCAATAAGAGAACCGCGAAAGCGGGCCTGATGCGGAACGTCTCTGTTCCAACCACCTCTATCCGATGTTCAACCTGTGTTGCCATATTTCTCCGCTAAGTCGCCCCGTGCTCCTCCGCGTCAGATTCCGAAACAAAAACTACGCCGCTCATGCCGCGCACGTAAATGACCAAGCCCAACAGCCCCACCATGGCTTTCCACACTCGCCAGCACAGGAAAATTTCCGCTCCACCGTGCAGCCCGGCCAGCTTGAAAAGGACATTCAAAGATGTTTCTCCCACGCCCAACCCCCCCGGTGTCAAGGGAAGTCCGTTCACCGCCTGCGCGATGGGAACTACCACAAACATTTTGGACGAGAGGCCCGCGGGATCCAAGGCCAGAACCGCCAGCACGGTAATGGCGATGACCGAAAGGTTAGCAAATATGGAGAGGAGCAGCGCGCCGAGGAGCGTTCCCGGACTCCGTCTATATGCGCCGATCGTCTCCAAAACTCTGGACGCCAGCTTTCTCCATTTTGGCAAGGCCGGGGATTCTCGCGCGAGAAAGCGAATCGGGCCCTGGTGGAACGTTCCGAACAGAAAAACCGCTACCATCCCGATGGATATTCCGGCGATAACGAAGAGGATGCTGCGAAGCAGCGGCGCCGTCTGAATGAGCGGTAGAAACAGTGGCGCGAAAAAAAAAGGCAGAATCAACATCGCGAAGAATCCAATCGCCCGGTCAAATAGCAAGACCGTGGCGACCTCGGTGCGGCGGCCGGTATTTGCTTTTGTGGCGTAGTAGAGTTTGACGATATCTCCGCCCCCGGCTCCCGGAAGAAACGTGGAAAAAAAGGCGCTCACCAGTGTCAGTTGCAGGGACTTTCCAATCGTGAGCTTCATTCCGAGCGGCCGGAAGAGCCATGTCGTTCTTAACGCCATCAAAAAAATATCCACCAGAAAGATGGCCATAGCCGCCGCGGTTATGGGCCACTCGACAATGAGCTTCGATAATGCGCCAAAAGAAATGACGCCGGATTTTGCCAAATACACCAGGATGGCTATGCCCGCAGCCAGCCTTGCAGCGCTAAACGCAAAATGGCGCAGTGGTTTTTGCGGACGGGCGAGGTTTTCCCCGGCCGGCAGACTAGTTGGCGGCACGATGACTCGCGGCTCCCGTTGCATAGTTACTCCCGCAACTGGCCCATTGAAGTTGGCATGGCGAGCGGCGCAAGTTCTTCATGCCGCGGGAGAGGCCAAGGAGCATTGGAAAATCGCACCCGGCGGGAAACGGATAACGCGAAAAAGTATTTTGGCGGCGTTCAACGATAAACTTTCCTTCAACATATTGTAGCACCGCCCCGGCAGGCGATAGGAATTTGAAGCAGTTTCTTGAGTGCCATCAGGCACGGAAGGGCCGCACTAGCCGGCCAGACCTGGCAAAGTGCGAAGCAAGGCTTTGACGCCGTTCCAAAGAATCTGCACGCCGATGCAAACGAGCAGGAACGAGGAGAGCCGCAGGATGATGCTCATCCCGGTTTCGCCGATGATGGCGGCGAGGCGATGCGCGAAGCCGTAGCAAACATAAATGCTCACGGCCACCAGCACCGAGGCGATCACCGCCGCGAGAATGGCAAGAAGATTCGGCCCGAGGTGGTGCGGCTCGTTGGCGCCGAGCGTAATCGCCATGGAAATCGAGCCGGGGCCGACCGTCAGCGGCAGGGTCAGCGGATAAAAAGCGCTGCGCGAAATGTCATTCATGTTCACTTTTTTCTGAACGGCCGGGCCGCGATCCACTTCCTCCTTGCTTTTCAGCATGGCCCAGCCGTTGGAAATGACGATGAGGCCGCCGCCGACTTGCACCACGGGAATAGAAATCCCAAAAAAATCCAGAATATGCGAACCGATCAAGAAGGAAGCAATCAGGAGCACGAAACTGTTCATTGCTACGTGGCGCGCAAGGATTCTGCGCGCGGAGTTGGGATACTCGCGCGTCAGGGCGAAAAACACCGGGCTGCCGCCGAGCGGATTCACGATGGGAAACAGCGCGGTGAGGATCAGCAGGCTGCTTTTGGCGACTTCCAGCAAGTGAACTCCTCCGGAGGGGAGAGTATAGCCGAGGCGAATGTCTGCCGGACAAAAGGTTTCTGGATGCTGCTTGGTAGTTGGCGTGACCGCAAAAAGGAAACGCGGCGGCCGAAGCCGCCGCGCTTAGTCGATTCTCCAACTAATCTGCTAGAACAAGAACCGTAACCCGAGCTGGATCTGCCGCTCCCGATAGAGGCTGCTTCCGGCCGAGTTCGGCACACCGAAATTGTTGAACGGGTTGAATTTGAGGTTCGCCGTATAGGTATTTGGCGCGCTAAGCACGGTCCCCGAGATCGAATAGGCAGTTTGGTTGATTCCGTTAACCTGCTGGTGGTTGAATAAGTTAAACGCTTCGGCCAACACTTCCACTTTATAGCGTTCCGTGAAGCCGAACTGGCGGGACACCCGCAAGTCAATATTCCTGAGACCGGGCATCTGGTCCGAGTTCCGGGGCACGAGCAGAAAACGATTCAGGATGAAAGCGGCGCCCGACCCGGTGATGCCGCTGGAGATTGGCGGTAGACCTGGGGTGCCAGGAGCGACACGAGGCGTGCCGCTGACACTCTCCACAAACGCGTAGCCGGAGCTAATCGTGATGATCGGGGAAAACGAAAAACCATTCACAATCCCTCTGATCACCGGATTTGAATCCTTGGAGACTTCGGGCGTCCAAACAGCGCTGAGTACGAATCGCTGGGGAAAATTAAGGAAGGAAGTGCCCTTGTCCAATTGCAAATTGAACGGG
>Ga0209701_10000942_pt1 | contig 18066 bp, 19 predicted proteins | sample CZO8metaG_4_FD_188356 | JGI IMG/M metagenome (GOLD analysis project Ga0209701, IMG submission 188356) | Vadose zone soil microbial communities from the Eel River Critical Zone Observatory, Northern California, USA - CZOApr15con2H3.8 metaG... | ecosystem: Environmental > Terrestrial > Soil >... | reverse complement strand
GGCGGCCTCAGGCGTTGGTATCCATGATGGCGCGCCACGAGCGATGACGAGCGGCCGGTGCGCTCCAACCTGATCACCTCGGCACCGGTAGGGTCCGGCAACGCGAACAGTCGCCCCTCAGGAATGGCCGACTGCTCCTCCCCATCGATCTCGACCGTGTTGTGAGAAGCAGTGCTGCGAAACCGATTGCGCACGGCCGCGTCGCGCGTGTAGGTGCCGGTTCCGATATCGACGATCACCGGCTGGCCGGCAACGTGAAGCTCGAAAGAGAGCTTATCGTTGTGATTGTGGCCGCCCACGCCGCCCTGTCCTTGGGGCCCGGCACTGACGGCGAGCAGCGCTTCTGCACTCCGCAAGAGGCAGAGCCCACCTGGCCGCGAGCAAAACCACGGCAGCCCTGCCTGAGGTCGCATTGATTCGAACCGCTTGACCCCCGCTTCGCCAAGGAGCCACGCCGCTTCGTCTGGAAAGCCACCATCCCGCTTCAGCGTCGGATCCTCGAAGATCGCCGAACCCAGAGCCGACAAATAGCCATGATCCAGGCTTGGGCGATCGCAAAGGGCCACCGCTCGACCGGAGTCGTTGTCACCAATCTGCGGCGCTTGCCCAAGGTCGGAGCAGTACGCCTGGGCCACGGCGAACATCCGGTGCAGCCGTCCCTCGAAGGTTGCGCCCAGATCCACTCCATTCTCGAACGCAACCAGGTAGGCCAGGGTGAACAGCTCGGTCGCGAGGCGGTGGTACCCGACCGATCCCTCGAACGAGTAGCCGTCTTCGTGCACCTGAGCGCGAATCTGCTTCTGAATGCCAACCGCTGCCGCCGCCGCCCGACGCGAAGATTCAGACAGTTGGGGAAAAAGCAGAGAGACCACCAGCAGACCCACGTAGTTGGCGACGAGGTGATTGTTCGCAACCGTCCCAGCGTCCTCGAGATTGGCCTCCACAAACGCCGCGTGTTCCTCCAGGGAGCGAAGGAAGGTCAGCAGAAACCCGGCTTCGCGCACGGGGTCAGCATCTCGGAACATCACGAGGGACTGCGCCAGATTTGCGGCGCGCAGCGCCACTTCCATTGGTGAAACCCATTGGACGCCCTGGCCGACGGGATTGGCGTGGATAAAGTCCAGGGATTGGGCAACAAACTCGACGGCCAATTGACGGTGTTCTTCCGGATCGGCAGCAGCCCAGTACCCCTGACCCAGAGCAATCAGCTGATCGAGACGACCCAAAACCCACGGATACTTTGGGTCCGCCCCTTCTCGTGCAATCGAGTACCGGTGAGCCGGAACCATGGGGTAGCGGTAGCCGCTGCCACAGTCGAGCGACCAGTCAATCGAACCTCGAGGCCCGAACGAAACAACCGTGCCGAAAACGTCAAACTCTCGCCTCGCAGCCCGGCGGGCTCGAGCGAGAGCGCGTTCCTTTGCGCCGCGGACCGTAGACAGCGCGCGAAGGGTTTCGTCTCGTCTGCCCGCGTCACACCAGACCGCGCGCGGACGCAGCGCCAGGGTGGGCAACGCATCCGGCGTAAAGACGCCGAAGCGATCAAGGATGTCTTCGTCGCCGCTCGACGGAGCCGTCGCCCAGACCTTTCGGGCGATTCGAGATACACGCCGAGCTGCCAAGCTGGCGAGCTGCACCGCCGAGAGTTGTCGAGCGACAGCCGTATAATAGGGCAAGGCACGCACTGATTTTCCGCCCGAATTAAGCAAGTGACGCGCCAAGAAGACCTCCTGAGAATCATTCAGAGGCGCGCGCGCCATGCCTCGCAGAGGCCGAAATTCTTACCGCTTCCCCAGTCGGTCCCCTTCGAGATCCACCCGGCGGTCGGCCGTGTTTCTCGGCACTTCGCCCTGGCTTTGCGAGGCACGCTTCCTGCTCCTAAATGCGCAAAAATGACTCGATCATTGGAAACCCAACAGCTCGACGCATGGCTGAGGCAAGTGCGGCACGACTTGAAGGCACCCCTGCTGGCGATCCGGGGCTACGTGGATTTGATGCAGCGCGGAGCAGCTGGGCGGCTGACGCCCAGGATGGAGCGTTATCTTGCGCGGGTGATGGAAGCCACCTTGCGCGAATGTGCCTTGATTGATTCTCAGGTGACGCTTTCGCCCTCTAGTTCGGGCTGCCCCAGTCCACCACTTCCCAGCCGCGCCGCGTTGCCTCTCTCCGCAGGCGGCGATCGGGATTCACCGCCACCGGCCGGCCCACTGCCTTGAGAACCGGAAGATCGGCGTAGGAGTCGGTGTAGAAAGCGCATTCGCCAAGCCGCACGTTGGCTTCGCGGGCAAAAGATTCGGCCTGCACTCGCTTGCCTTCCCCAAAGCAGAGGGTTCCCGATACCCGCCCTGTATAGATGCCCTCCGGATTGACTTCGAAGCGGGTGCAGAGCACCGCATCCAGCCTCAACTCCGCTGCCACCAACTCGGAGAGATACACCGAGGATGACGTCAGTAGCACCAGACTGTCCTGGCGACTCCGATGCTCCTCCAGGGCTCTCCGCGCTCCCGGCCGATACAGCGAGGACAGCTGAGAACGGTAAAAGGCCTCGGTCCGCTCGCGAAAGTCTCGCTCCCGGGTGCCCGCGAGGCTGGCGATGGCGCGCTCCACCGCTTCGTCCAAGCCGGCGAACCCAATGCTGTAAGCCCCCAACCAGGTGGCGGCGCGCAAGGCCTGCCATCGGCTGAGGTGGCCAAGCTTCACCTCCGTTCGGATCCACAGCGGGCCCGAGTTGGCAGCGATCAGGGTGCGGTCAAAATCAAAGAAGGCAATCGCCACGCAGGCAGTGTAACTCGAATCGTATCAGCGGCTCGCGAGGTTTCCGTCGAGCCTTTAGCTTCTACGTCGAACGGTCTGCCGTCGGAGAAGAAAAATACAAAGGACCGCCAACGGCCGGGCCATCGAGCCGGGTACTGCGGCGCAACCGGACTTCGGTACGACGGATAAACAGTCCTGAGACGGACCTCCCTTGGGGTATGCGTCGCAAATGAAACTCGCCGACCAAGGGTCGATGGTGCGCTTTGAGATCTCTCCCGGGCTGGAGTTGGGGTTCATCACCGAGCAGATCCCGCCATTGCAATACGTGGTGTGATCCAGCCCCTGGGAGTGGCCGAACTCATGAGTCGCGGTGTTCTGCACGTCGGTCGCAACGCAGTTGGAATAATTCCCTCCACTGCAAGTCGGACTGTCGGCGGTGGTGAAGTGGAAGACGGCGGCGTTGAACTCGATGTCCGCATCGAGAATCTCGCCGCTGCTGACTCGATAGGTAGTGGTGGTGAGTCCAATCGTGGTGTCCGGGTTCCCCCAGCAGTCATATACGTTGTTGCAGGTGTAATTGCTGAAGCAAGGATCGCTGGCGGGCGCAACGTTTCTACAAAGCCTCTGGCGAAACATCACCACGTTGTGGTTGTCGCTCGCGCCCTGGGTATAGCCAACCGTGCGGCCCGCAGGTGCAGACAGGCGGGGACCTTCATAGAGCGTGAGGTTTCCACAGCCATTCTGGATCGTCTGCCAGCTCTGCCACGAGCGGGTGACCGCCGTGAATTCCGTGCCCCCATTGACGGGATTGCCGCCATCGCTCTGGTTGTAGACCACCGAACCCGCCGCCCACCAAAGGCAGTGGCTGTTCGGATCGCTCGCAGTGACGTGACTTCGCGCGTACGGAAGGTTGCTAACGCCTGAAGTGATGGCCGCGATCGCGACGAGGATTGGGGTTGTGGCGATCATTTCGTCACCGCGGCCTGTATCCGCTTCCGAAGCTCAGTTAACTCGAGCGGTTTCGCGCTGCTGGTGGCGGGTTGTCCGTCCGCGCCAACCAGCGCCGCATCGACTGCCGATGGAACCGCAAAGGCTTTTTTTCCATCGCTAGTTCGCTCGACAGTGTACTTGCCTTGGGCCATACCGGAAACCCAGAAGGTGGCCACCGATGGAGCGTGTCTCTTGAGGAAGACGACCACTTCCTCACCCCGCTGGAATTCGGGCATACCGTGGACAATCTGGCCGATGTCGCTTTCCGGGATAATCCCGCCCGGCTGCACGACTTCGGCGACGGATCCGGGGTCGCCCTTGAGATTCTCCGAGACCCGGATTTTCACCCGCGTGACGATGCTCTTCTGGGTACCTTGGCCGACCCAGCTACTCTCGACCGATTGCACGGTGCCGCGGACCACAGCGTCCGAGTCCCGGGTAAGCGTTTCGACGTCCCGAACCTGAGTTACAGTTGCGTGGGCTGCCAAAGCCCAAAGGGCGCAGCCACTAAGGAGCATCGCTTTCAAGCCGGTCGTTGCATTCGCCAGGGGACACCTCATTCAAACATCACGGCCCGCACTAATGTAGCGTACTGAGAACGTTTCGACAGATTGACCCAAGAAATCCGCTTTGTTATCCCGCCCCATCCCCAATGACCAGCCCAGAACGCCTCCGTTTCGCACCTTCTCCCACGGGCTATCTCCACATCGGTGGGGCGCGGACGGCGCTGTTCAACTGGCTGTATGCCCGGCGACATCACGCCGTTTTCATCCTTCGGATCGAAGACACCGATCGAGACCGCTCCACCGCGGAGTCGGTGCAGGCAATCATGGACGGGCTTCGCTGGTTGGGCATCGACTGGGATGAGGGCCCTTATTTTCAGACCGAGCGCCTTCCCATATACAAGGACTGGTCCGAGAAGCTGATTTCCCAGGGGCTGGCTTACCGCTGCTATTGCACGAGGGAATTGCTCGAGGAGCGGCGAGCCGCTTTCGAACGGGAGAAGCGCACCTATCGGTACGAGGGCACTTGCCGAAATCTCAAGGACTACCCGGTGGACAAACCTCACGTGGTCCGCTTCAAGATGCCGCAGCGCGAAGGCTCGTTGACCTTCACCGATAAGGTGATTGGGAAAATTTCCAAGGAATTTTCCGACCTGGACGACTTTGTGATCCTCCGGCGCGATGGACTCCCGCTGTACAACTTTGGCGCGGTGATCGACGACCATACGATGGGCATTACCCTCGTCGGACGCGGTCAGGAGCACATCAATTCCACCTTTCCGCAGCTCGCGATCTACCTGGCACTGGGCTGGGAAGTGCCGGAATTCGCCCACTTCCCGCTGATTTTGGGACCCGATCGCGAGAAGCTTTCCAAACGGCGGCACCCCGAGGCGGATGTGATGCTCCACGCCCGCAATGGAATTCTCCCCGAAGCCCTCTTGAACTTCATCGTCCGGCTTGGGTGGTCCCACGGCGATGACGAGATCTTCTCGCGCGAGCAGATGATCGCCTGGTTCGACTTCGAGCACGTCGGCAGCACGTCCGGGGTGTGGAACCCTGACAAGCTGCTCTGGTTGAACCAGCACTACTTAAAGACGCTGCCGCCCGCGCTCGTTGCCCAACGCCTGATGCCCTTCCTCGAGGCCAAAGGTCTCCCGGTCGCAGGCTTCCCTCGCCTCGAGGGAGTGGTGGTTGCGCTCAGAGCGCGCGCGAAAACTCTCCTGGAGATGGCAGACATGGCAGCCTACTTCTTGACCAAGGGGGTTGCGATCGATCCAAACGCAGCGGCCAAGCATTTGACTCCCGACTCGCTGAAGCTGCTCCAGGAGGTCCAAGCGCGGCTGGCGTCTCTGCCAGAGTGGAAGGCCGAGGACATTGAGGCAGGGCTCAAAGCCGTCGCTGAGCAAGCGAAAGTCGGCCTGGGCAAGGTTGCGCAGCCGATCCGCGTGGCGGTGACGGGCGGAACCGTCAGTCCCGGCATCGGAGAGACGCTGGAGCTGGTAGGGCGAGACGAGACGATGTCCAGACTAGACGCGGCATTACGCTACGCGCCCCAGGCTCGCACTTGAAATGGAGCGGACTCCTTTCATAGAACGAGTGATGATGACTTGGATTCGTGGATGGCTTGGGCTTTTCGCCTGCACATCGATTGGCTTTGCGGGAATCAGCCGGGCAGAGACAGTGCATGGCGCACACCTGCCGGACGGCGCCCAGAAGGTAGCGGAGAACCGTTACCGAGTGGAACAGGACTTCGACACCACGGTGAAGCACTACAAGACCGTCTACCCGCCGGCGAACTACCCACGGACGATGATCGTGAACCAGCCGGGCATCAAAGCGGTCCACATTGCCAATCCGTCGGGGAAAGGTTTCGAGGGACTGAATATCTACCAGACGAATGAGGAGGTCCGCATCTACATCGTTCCGGTCGCTGAAACGAAGTCGAAGAAAAAGAAATGATCCCTTGGGGGATCGTCCAACGGCAGGACGCCAGACTCTGGATCTGGCTATCTAGGTTCGAATCCTAGTCCCCCAGCTACCGGCCGCTCGCTCATTATGAGCAAGCGGCCTGCTGCTCTCCCATCACTTCGTCGGTGCGCTCGCTGAGCCGTCCGTGCGCGGGTCATCCACCAGCGGCATGGAGGTCTGCGTACCATTAAACACCCGGGCTCTGTTCTCGAAGGCGGATATCGCATTCGGCTCCGCAACGGGAACCCCGTTCGCGTCGACCGTGGACGGCCCGTTCACCCACGCCCCGTAGGCGGGAGCTGTGTTCGATTGCGAGCCGTCGTTTTGCTGTGCTGAGGTCGCGGCCGCTGCACTATCTGCAGCAGTCTCCTGCGCCCGCACCTGCGTCGCACCCAACAATCCAACCGCCACCATCGTTCCAAGCATCAAATTCCATTTCATTGGTCTTTCTCCTTCTGCGATCAAGAATACGGAGCGCGACGCGCCGGGCACCGCGATCCGACGGGCAGCCCCTGCGCGACAACGAAGTGCTACCCTGTGCGAACGGGCCGCGAGGGATTCGGTTACTTCAGCAAATCCCGCAGGAAGTCGGCACGTCGTTCGGACTCATTGAACGTCCTTATAAGTTCACAAAGTCCTGCGAAAACAGACAGCAGGCCGCGCTCATTGTGAGCGAGCGGCCTGCTGCTCTCGCATTACTTGCTCGGTGCGCTCGCTGAGTCGTCCGTTCGCGGGTCATCCACCATCGGCTGGGAGGTGTCCGTACCATCGAACGCCTGGGATCTCTTCTCGAAGTCCGAGATCGCATTGGGGTCCGCAACAGGGACTCCGTCCGCGTCAACCGTGGACGGCCCGTTCACCCACGTCCCGTAGGCGGGAGCCGCCCCATCGTTTTGTTGTGCTGGGGCCGCGGCCGCTGCACTTTCTGCAGCAGTATCCTGCGCCCGCACCTCAGTCGCACCCAACAATCCAACTGCCACCATCGCTCCAAGCATCAAATTCCATTTCATTGTCGTTCTCCTTTCCTTTCTACGCTACAGACTAAGGAGCGCGACGTGCCTGGCACTCGATCCGACGGGCACCCACTGGGCGACAACGGAGCGTTACCGAATGCGAACGAGCCGGGAGGATCGGTTACTTCAGCAAATCCCGCAGGAAGTCGGCACGTCGCTCGAGCTCATTGAACGTCCTTGTCTGCCCACCGGGATCGACGATCGTTTCGCCGGTCAGGTATTCGGACAACACGGTCGGGTCGCCGCGCCGACGCCGGTCGATGTGGACGAACTCGGTGCCGGTTTCACCGCCGTGGCAACCGTTGCACGTCGCGAGGGCGAAGTGATGGCGCACCTCGAGGGGATCCTGGAATCCCCTTCCCGTCCAATCGAGATTCCGGGTATCGCCACCCAGCAACTCGGCCGGGACTACGTGCCGATCGGCGAGGATGTCGTCTTGGTTCTCGTTGACCCAAGAGATCAGCTCCGGTCTGCCCTCATCGCGGACGTCCGGGCTCTGAAACAGGGCAACATTCACCAGCGATTCGCCCACCACGGTGAAGCTTCGGTAATTCCACTCCACCACGCTCGCTTCCTCTTCGACGGTGTTCACGTGCTTGAGGCTCGCCGAGGTGAGCTGGTCGGTGATCGATTGGAGCGCAGCGTTGTATTCCTCGCCGAACGGCAAGGCTCCCAGCGCGTGCCATGCCTCGGCGATTGCCCGCAAGTCCTTGATTGACTCCGTGGGCAACTCGAATTCGAAGATCACCCAGAAGTGGATCGGTTCACAGAATACATCGGTCGCGACGTACTCCATTCGGAACTCGCCCAGATCGAGCCGGTTCACGATGGACAACAATCGAAATGGCGCGCGCCCAAGGTCGAGGCGCTTTCCGCCGCTCGCGGCAAGCCAAGGCAGCGTCACAAATTGGTCGATCCCGACGGGCTGGAGCACGTGACCATTGACCACTTGCTCGTGAGTCCAGGTATCGAGCCAATCCCGCACGAATGCAGAAGCGTCGGATGCGCCTGCTTGTTCCGACACGGTTTGCATGATTTTGCCGAAGCTCCAGGCAGGAAGTGGCTCTTCACCCACGACGCACGGGTCGAGCGAGCGCGTTGGATCATCGATCACGCTCACGTCTCGCACCGTGAGCTCTTTGTCCGGATCGATGAGCTCCGAGAGAGTCGCCTTCGAGCGGTCAAGCGAGGACCCTCCACCGGCGCACCCCATGACGAAAGCCACGAGTAGCGAGAGGCCTCGTGAGGATTTCCCGCCCCTGTCTGTCTCGGTTGCCATTGGGAAGCGATGTTTGATATCAGCCCTCGCCAGCCAAGGGGAACATGGCTCGGCGAGTGGGTGTGGAATCGGGGGCTATCAGGGGATGACAACCAAGCATTTCGCGCAACTCACGGCTCTGATCTTTTCCCTAGGTGGCCTAGCCAATACCGCGCATGCGCAGTGTGACCCATTCGGTCCCGTCTGGGCGACGATGACCCAAGAGCAGGGCGGAGATCGGCCGGGGTGTCGCGGCTGTCACATCGGGCCCAACCCGTCGTCTGGCCGCTGGTTCGGCGACACCGAGGAAGACGTCCTCGCCTATTTTACGTCCGGTGCCGGGATGATCCTGGTTTCCGGGGGTCGCCAGAGCAGATTGGCCGAGGCATTAGGGTTGGTTGACGGCATTCCGCCCTTTATGCCCAGGTTTGCTCCATTCGATGGACGGTACTGGGCTGACGATCCTGAACAGGGATTGACCGAGCTCACCGATTTAGGGAACTGGCTGGACACGATCGACTTCTAGCAATTTTCACAACGGGAGGGTGCAATGACGAAGTTGATGAGTGCTTCAGCGGTGATCCTACTCATGGGGACGGCTCGCGCGGAACAGTGGCTTCAACGTTATCACGACGCGCAACACACCAGTTTCATCAACGGAACTGTCGATCCGCTCAATCGCGTGACGTTCCGGTACACTTTCGATACCAATACCAGCGCGCTCATTCATTTCACGGATCCGAAGATCGAGAGCAACGGCGACCTCTTCGTTCCTCATCGCGAGCGGAATGGCTCCGTCATCACTTATGGTGTCCGGAGGCTCAGCAACGGCGATGAGGTTTGGAGTTTCACCAGCGACTACGTGCGGCAGCCCTCGGGCGCGTGGGAGCCGGTGTTCGATTTCGCCTTGAACAACGGCATCGTCTACGTGATGGCCAGGTACGGCTGCCTGTGGCGACTCAATGAATCCGATGGATCGATGATTGATCGCAAGTGCGCAACGGACCCGATCGATCCGACGGGGGAACCGATCTGGGACGTATCGCCTTTCGCCATCGACGGAAACGGCAACGTGTTCTGGACGATTCGGTCCAATTCCGATCTGATCGGCTCATCCCTGGTCAAGCTGGATCCGAGCGGGACCGTTACCGCCTCGGATTTGGAGAGCCTGGTTGGCAGCGGTCAGGTCGCTGCGAACAACTCCGCCCCGGCAATTTCGGCCGACAATAGCGTGATCTATGTGGCCACGACGGCGGGGGATGGGGTGTTGACGGCACTTGATGCAACGGATCCCGCTCTGCGAACAACGCTGTGGACAGCGAGTCTTTCGCCCGGTGGGGATTGTGGAGCTGCAATCCTCATCGACAGTGGAACCTCTTCTCCCGTCGCGCTTCCCGACGGGGCAGCGATCGGTGGCTGGGGCCCAGACCCCTCATCCGAGGGCTGGTACTACAGCTTCGATTCGAGTGGGAACCTTCGGGGTTGCTATCCCTTTGGGTGGGACGACACGATGGGGCAGATTAACCTGAACGGCAACACCTATCTGGTTGGAAAGCACAACCATTACACGCAGGGATCCTCGCAGTGCAATAATGGGATCGATCCGCCGGTCAATCCCCCCTGCTACGAAGTCGTGGTGCTTGATGCAGCGACGATGGCAAAGCAGTGGAGTTATCTGGAGCCGGGGGCGCCGCCGAATGAATGGTGTATCGATGCGCCGACACTATTCAAAGACGGTGAGGCCGGTTACTTCGTGGTACCGAGCGAGAGTGGAAAGCTGTACCGGGTTAGAATATTCAGCAATCCGCCTGAGGAAACGGATATCGCCGTCGGACCGTTCCAGTCCGCTGCATACGTGCCAACGGTCAGCATCGGGGGATCTGCGTATACGATCAACCACGGGCAGATCGTCGGCGCCGGCTACTAACGGGGGCACTGCATCTTTAGCGCGATGCGTTGGGCTCAGGCGCCCGCGGCTAACGAGTACGCCACCGCGAACAGGCTGGTTAGCGCGTGAGCCAGGAAGGCATCCGCTGTCCGTCCCCGCCAATACTGGGCGAGAGCAAAGAGCATGCCGCTGATGGTGCCGATGATCCAGTTACCCTGGAGCACTCCGAACGCCACCGAGGAGATGAGAAACGAAGGAAGGCTGAACCTGCCCGGAGAGACCTCGGTGAAATCCGCCGAGATAAGTCTGCGCAATAGAAACCCCCGGAAGGCGAGCTCCTGTGCCAGGGGCACGACGACAATTGTTAGTAACCCCGCCGCAATCGAAGGCAGGCCGACGCCACGGTCAAAAATCGAGGCCCTTGAATGGGCTGACAGAGATCCAAACCCGAGATCGATTGCAAAGGCCGCCGCTCCGATGCACGCGACGACCCACGACCAGGACGCTCGCCAATCTCCGTAGCACCTGCGGTACGCCCAGAGTGGGACCAGGATGGCCAACAACTGAATCGGATAGAGAGAGTCGGCCTCAATCGACAACATACCCGCCACGAGCTGAACCGCGACGCCCGACAAGAACGGCGCCAAGTAGGCGGCGGTCGGGTGCCAAGTCTCGGCGAGCTCCTCCACGCGAGGCGAGCTCCGACTGAAAAAACGGCTGCGTCGCGAAAGGATCATCAATCCGAGCGCCGCCCCGCAAAACAGCACCCAACCCGCTTTGGAATGGAAGCCACCGAGCGCCAGCGAAGGGGACCAACGGCTTCCGATAGCAATCAGCCCCACGATCCGGAACACGTTGGCCACCCAGGCCACCGCCACGCCCAACGGAATCAGCACCAGCGCGTTGGGAAAGCGCAGCTCGCGGCGAAGGGCGATTAGCCAAGCCGACTGAAGCACGAGCATCAGGCCAATGCCTTCGAATCCGGAGCAGATGGGGGCGACCCTGACTTGAAAGTGACTCGTCCCCACCAAAAAGCGGCTCGGAATGCTGACGGGATCGGGGAAAAGCCAGCTCACAACCTGGGCGACCGAATGAACGGTCAAGCCGCCGAGGGGCTTCCAAAGGTACTCAGCGGCCCGGCCTGCGTTCCATGCTGCAATCCCGACCAAGACACCGGCTAGCAAGCCAATCCAGGTCCGGCGCACCAAAGTCACGAGCTGCCGCGGCGAAATGACCCCGAGGGCAAGCGCGCCGACCACTGCGAGGGCCAGGAGCACCCAGGCGCCGAACCAGGCTCGCGGATCGCCGCGAAGGACGCGCCCGCCGCCGAAGAGCGCGCGGGTAAGCAGTAAAAAAGCAAAAAATAACAGCGCGTGCGCCGCGATGAACGGTAACGCCCGCCGCACGCTTCGGGGCTCGAGCACGACCGATCCCGAAACGTTCACGCTCCGCGTGCTGGTGAAAACGACGACCGCAGTGCCGATCGCGATCATCAGAGGAGCCAAGTAACCCAGACCGGAAGTCCAAGCGATCTGGCGTTGCAAGCTCGTCGCGTCGAACATCCAGCTTAGCAGCAGATATTCGCCCAGCAACACCAAGACTGCCGCGACCGCCGTCCTGCGAAGCCAACGAATGGGCTCACTTCGAGGGAGCTCGACCACCCTGTGAGCACCTAGCAAGTCTGTTTTGTTTCTCGACTACGCAGCCATGCGGCTCTTGCGGCGCGCGGTGAGCATCAAAGCGCCACCGGCAAGCAGGGAAAAGGCAGCCGCAGCCGTAGTCATGTCAAATTCCGGAGCGTCGTTGCCGCCCTCGCCACCGCCCTCGTCATCTGCCCACGCGACGGCAGGAACGGCTAATGCCAACATGAACACAAACGGCAACGCACGAAGCGACCGAGCGAAAGATGAAAACATTGCCCCTCCGGCTGCGGGTGACCCAGGGCGCGGGATGATGCTCCGGTGCTCGCCGATGTCAAGCGCCATCTTATCTGGGAATCCTGGTTTGCCGGTTTTTGGGCCCTTTACTGCCTTCCGGAGCCGCCGACCCCACTGATCTGTTGGTACGTTTGCTGAGCAGCTTCCCACGCCGCGCGGCTTTGAGCAGATGCAGTCTGCTGATGGGCGACTTCCTGCTTGGCGGAGTCGATCTTCTTCTTGTCATCGTCGATTCGCGAAAGGATGCCGTTGGCATTCACCTTCTTCCATTCAGGATCGCCAGACTGCTTGAGGGCGAGGTATTGCTCGTACTCAAGCTGATCCTTGGCCAGGTCTCGCTCTGCTTCTGCCTGGGCCAACCTTGCGTTCGCCAAATCCACCGCGGTCTTGGCGGACGCGACGCGGGCCTTGGCGGCATCAAGTTTGGCGTTGGCCATGCGCAACTGCTGCTGTGTTCGCCGAATCGTCGCCCGATCTCGATCCGTCTGGGCTTTCTTCAGCGTCGAGTTGAGCTTGTCGATCTCGGCCTGCGCCACGCTCACTTCATCATTAGCGACGTTCACCTCCTCCTTCGCGCTGTTCACGCCGAGCTGTTGGCGGGCAACTTCGTCCTCTGCCTTCGCGAGGTTGACGCGCGCTTGGTTGACCGATGCCATATTCTGCGGCGGTACACGGGCCATCTGCTCTTTGCTCACTTCTTCGTTGCTCTTGAAGTGTGAACAACCCGCGAACAACAAGGCACTCGCCAATACCGAAATGATTTGTTTCATCCAAAGCCTCCTTCTTCGACAATCTAAGAATGGGCAGATAAACGGGTAGCCAGCGGAGGACTGGTGGTTAGGCGCCAGACGTCGGACGGGGCGCCTCGGCGTTTGAAAGCCAGCTAGGGTTGCTTGGCGGGGGCTGGCGAGGCGGAAGCTGGAACCGACTTGTCCGGCGTCGTGGGAGGCTCTTCCTCGCCCTTGCGACCGATGCTGATTTCGATCGGTGCCGCCCCACCCGGCAGGCAGTGCGAGGATGTGGGGGTCAGCTCGCAGTGCTCATCGGAGCTGCAAAGGCCCCGGCAAGGCAGCTCCTCGCACAGCCCACTGTTCCGATTGCAGATTGTCCCGGCGGGACAGGCTGCCCAGCACCCCCCGCTCGCGCGGCTGATGCCGGAGGCGGTGGCTGCGAAAATCGAGCTCCCAATCGCCTCGGCGGCGACCGATTGCCCAGGTACATAGGCGGACCGATCGGCGGCGCAGCTTAGGCAAACCAAACCTGTGAGCAAAGAGAGTCGGATCACGGGAAGCTGAGTCAGCGTAACAGCGAACCGAAGCCTGCGCGATGCAAATCCCCTCAGGTGGCCCGGAGCAACCCGCGCCGGCGAGCGACGGCGCTAAACGCGTTGACCGCGCGTTCGATGTGTTCCTCGGTGTGCGCGGCGGAGAGCTGGACGCGAATGCGCGCCTGTCCTTTGGGTACTACCGGATAGCTGAATCCGATTACGTAGATTCCGTCCTCCAGCAGGTCCCGAGCGATTTCGGTCGCCATCCGGGCATCGCCGATCATGATCGGAACGATCGGATGACTGCCAGCCTTGATTTGGAATCCGGCGGAGGTGACCCGATCGCGAAAATTTTTCGCGTTGTTCATCAACTTGTCGCGAAGCTGGGTGGTTTTGGAAAGAAGCTCCATCACCTTCAGGCTCGCGCCGACGATCGAGGGCGCCAGGCTGTTCGAGAAGAGGTAGGGTCTGGCGCGCTGGCGAAGAAGCTCCACCACTTCGCGGTTGGCCGCCGCAAAACCACCGGACGCGCCACCGAGTGCCTTGCCAAGAGTCGAGGTCAGGATGTCCACTCGCCCGATCACGCCGCATTCCTCGGGCGTCCCGCGGCCTGTCTTTCCGACGAAGCCCGAGGCGTGGGAATCGTCCACCACCACGATCGCCTCGTACTGCTCGGCCAGCGAGCAGATTCGGTCCAGCTTCGCGACGTACCCATCCATCGAGAAGACGCCGTCGGTAACCACCGCCCGCAGCCGAGCAGCTTGGGTACCTTTGAGAATTTTTTCGAGCTCCGACATGTCGCCGTTCGGAAAGCGCTGGCGCTCGGCCTTGCAAAGGCGAATGCCGTCGATCAGTGACGCGTGGTTGAGCGCGTCGGAGATGATCACGTCTTGCTCGGTAAATAGCGCCTCGAAAATCCCGCCGTTCGCGTCGAAGCAGGAACCGAACAAAATGACGTCCTCGAATCCAAAAAACTCCGCCAGCTTCTTCTCGAGCTTTCGGTGTTGGTCCTGAGTGCCGCAAATGAACCGCACGCTGGACATGCCGTAGCCATATTCGTCCAGCGCGCGTTTGGCCGCGGCCAGCACCTCCGGGTGGCTGGATAGCCCAAGATAGTTGTTGGCGCAGAAGTTGAGCACCTTGCGCCCGCTCACCAGGATCTCCACGCCTTGCGGCGAGGCGATCAGCCTCTCTTCCTTCCAGGTGCCGGCTTCCCTGATTTCCCGGGTTACTCCTCGAACGACTTCCTTGGCGCGCTCTGAAAACATGAATTCTCCCTTACCACGGAGGCTCGGAATTCGGGATTGCAACGATCGCCGCTCGCCGGTGTCCTTCGCGTTCCGTTGTGAACGAGCCCAATCCGGCAAAAGAGCTTGACTTTGGGCGCCTTGAAATAATTTCCTCGGTTTCTAAAGAGGGGGACTTCATGAAATTTCATCGTAGGCTTGCAGCACTGGGTATCGCCTTGGCCGCACCCATTATCAGTGAGTGCTCCAACGGAGTCGGGAAGGAAAGCTCGGCCCCGAGCATCAGCAGCGTGGACAGTGCCGGGATGGCAATGACCGCGAGCAGTGTCCCGCCCGACGACGAGGTGAGCTTCGCCAACGACGTCCAGCCGATTTTCGATATCCGGTGCACGGGCTGTCACAACCCGACCTTGCTGCGAGGCGGGCTGGACCTCACCGAAGGAAATTCCTACGCCATGCTGGTGAATGTCCCGACGTCCGCCCCTTGCAGGCAGGAGGTGCCAGACTCGGTGAGGGTCGCGACCTGCGATACGCCGCCATGCGATCCGTCGCAGAGCATGCTCTGGGCCAAGGCGAAGCCCGACGCCCCTCCGCCCAATGGTCGCCGATGCAGGATGCCGATGCCTCTGGGCACCCCGGGGTTGGGAGAAATCTGTGGGTGGGACTTCCACTTCATTGAGCGGTGGATTATCGCGGGAGCACCGAACAACTAAGCTCGGGCGCCCCTGCACGCACTAGCTCGCGAACCGGAGCAGCACCTTGGGCTGGGTGTTGATCTTCTTCTCGAATTGGTCCCGGTCGAATTCTGAGAACTTGACGATCGTGCCATCGCCTCGGTTGAGCATCACGGTCCAGATCAGGTCGTGAATGTTCGGGTCGCGCGACTCGAGCAGATTTCGAGTGATGTGCCAGGTCTCGAAAATCCGCCGGCCGACCACCGCGTGAAGGCTGATCCCATCGACGATCACTCGGTCGAAGTCCTCGATCACCGCGTCCCCGCTCTTCAACCCGAAAAGAATCACATGCCCACCCCGGCGCACCGCTGAGATGGCGGTGTTCAAGGCTGCATTGGAGCCGGACATCTCGAGCGCCACGTCGACCCCTACTCTCTCATCGGTCAGATCGTGGATCTCGCGCGTGATCGTCTCGTCGTGAACATAGGAGACCTGGTCGGCCTTGCCGGGCACAACCAGCGCGTCCGCTCCCATCGCCTTGGCCATCCTCCGATTGTTCTCCAACGGCTCGACCCCAATCACTTTTCGGGCGCCGAGCGCCTTGGCGATCGCGATCGCGAACAGGCCGATCGTGCCGCAGCCGATGATCGCCACGCTCTTGCCGCGCAGGTTGACCTTGGTGCAAGCATAAACCGCGTTACCGAACGGCTCCTGGAGCGCACCCACTTCTGGTCGAATTTTCTTGGTGTCGGTGGGCCAGAGTGAATGCCCCGGCAGTTTGAGATACTCGGCGAAACACCCGTCGGTGCTGATCCCGATGATTCGGTCGGTGATGCACACGTTCGTGTCCCCCATCCGGCACTGGTAGCAGACACCGCAGGCGATGTGGCTCTCGGTGGAGACGATGTCTCCCGGCTTGTAACCGAATTCGCGCGCGGCCTCTGGCCCCACCTCGACGATTTCGCCGAGCAGCTCGTGGCCGATGATCCGTACGTCACGCTTCTCGTTGTCGAGGGAATTGAAAATCATGTCGTGGAACGCGCGGCGGTACCAGATGCCCCGGTCCGAGCCGCAGAAGCCGGCGAGCTTGGGCTTGACCAGCACCATTGAGGCGTCCTTGTAGTCCTTGGCGATGTCGATGCGTGCACGCTCGACTTGCTCCGGCCGCAGCCCTTTGGTCTGTTCCCAAGGATCCGCCTTCCGGTCGTACACCAGCGCCCACATCGAATCGGCCATGAGTTCCTCCGTCGGGGGGCGCAACCTATCCAGGGACAACCGCTCGGTCAAACGCTCTGGATAAACCCGGCCATCCAGCCAGATCTGGAACTTGGCCACGCGAAGCGTTAGTCACAACGCATGCGCATCAGGGTCGGCCCGGCGGGATGGAGCTACAAGGATTGGGCCGGCATCGTCTATCCCACGAAAAAATCGCCGCGTTTCGATCCGCTTCGATACCTTTCAAAGTACTTCGATGCGATCGAGGTCGACTCCACGTTCTACCGTCCGATGCCTCGTTCGTATGCCGAATCATGGGCGGAGCGGGTAGAGGACAATCCCGATTTCCGCTTCACGGCCAAGCTCTGGAAGCGGTTCACCCACGAGCGCGACACTGCCTGGAGCACCGAGGATGTGAAGTTGGCGCGGGAAGTGTTGGAGGGCCTGCGGGCCGGCCGCCGACTCGGGGCAGTGCTGATGCAGTTCCCGTGGTCGTTCCGTAACAACGAGAAGAATCAAGAATGGCTGAGGGATGTGATCAAGGAGTTCGAGGACTTCCCGCTGGTGCTCGAGGTCCGTCACCTTTCCTGGGACACGCCCGAATTCTTCGGTCAGCTGAAGGAGCGCGGCGTCGGCTTCGTCAACATCGATCAGCCGATGTTTCATGACTCGATCGCGCCCAGCGCTCGCGCCACCGCGCACGTCGGGTACGTCCGCGTGCACGGACGAAATTACAAAGACTGGTTCCGGGAGAACGCAGGGCCGGAGGCCCGCTACAACTTCCTCTATTCCGCCGAGCAGCTGAAGCCGTGGGCGAAGCGCGCCGAAGAAATCGCCCAGAGCCCAGACACCGATGAGGTGTACGTGGTGACCAACAATCACTACCTGGGGCAAGCCCCAGCCAACGCGCTGATGCTCAAGTCGATGCTTGAGAAAGAGCGGGTTCCCGCGCCTCCGGAGCTCTTCCAAAAATACGAAAAGGCATTGAAGGACTTCGCGGTTCCGGTGGCAAAGGAGGAACCGACGGAGAAAAAAGCTGCTGCGAGTCGACGGCAAGGCTCGCTGGACCTCTAGGGGCGCTTAGAGCGGAAGTTGACCCCCGGGGCCCCTTCATTTAAGGAAGCACCGCTTTAGAAAAGTGGCGAATGGCCCTGTCGTCTAGTGGTCAGGACGGAGCCCTCTCACGGCTCAAACTCGGGTTCGAATCCCGGCAGGGTCATGCATTTCTCCCGAATGAAAAAACGCCTCCAGGAGGTTCTTCTCAGTTGGTGGTGGGTTTCAATGGAAAGCTGTTTAGGCACACGCGTTTAGGAGTCGAAGACGGTAATTGGCGAAGCTTCTATATCCGTAAG
>Ga0209701_10000939_pt1 | contig 18090 bp, 16 predicted proteins | sample CZO8metaG_4_FD_188356 | JGI IMG/M metagenome (GOLD analysis project Ga0209701, IMG submission 188356) | Vadose zone soil microbial communities from the Eel River Critical Zone Observatory, Northern California, USA - CZOApr15con2H3.8 metaG... | ecosystem: Environmental > Terrestrial > Soil >... | reverse complement strand
ACCTGTTTGCTCCACGCAGTCCCCACTGGAGCGCGTTGCCACCAGGACAAGCACCAGGCCCCCACCCTGCCCCACATCCGCCCCTTGTCCCTACAGGACGGGGACACGCGCATTCCCATTCGATTGTCAACCATCATCAGGACGGGTAACGCACATTACCCCATTCGGTCGTCAAAATTCATCAGGTCGCCAGACCCCGCAGTCCCCGGTTTGTTGTTGCCCGCCCCTTGAGGCCCGACCTTCTGGCGAACCTCCGCCAAATATTGTTTCGCATCGCGACTGGTGTGAATGTTCAAGTAGTTCGCAGTCAGTTGCGCTCTCTCCGTTGGAGCAGATGCGTTCACATCTCGTAAGAAGGCGACTTGCAGGAATCCCTGTACCGATAGGTCCGGGGGCGCGTCTGCTTTGGCAGGGTTTTCAACCAGTTGTCTCGCTGCAATACTTTCTTCCGCCTCGTCTGCGCACACTATCCCTGAATGGGCAGGTTCAGGCAAGGTGAGGGGGGTATCTGTCCTTGGTGTGGCGAGTGAGTAGAGGTGATTCAACGTGTGCGCTTGTTTATCGCGCTCGGTCAGGGGCGGCACACCAAAAATATGCTCAACAGTAGCAAGGACCGAGGTGTGATCATACACGGTATGGTCGATGATGCCCCTGGGAATAAGAGGCGAAACGATGACGGCAGGTACTCGTACACCCAGTTGCGTAAAATTAAAAGCAAAGTGGCTGTTATCTGGATTGGTCGGCTTATCGCCAGGAGCAACGGTTTGCGGCGGAGGCACATGGTCATAAAATCCCCCATGCTCATCGTAGGTGATGATGAGCATGCTGCTTTCCCAGTGAGGTGAGTGACGAATCGTCTCGTAAATGCTCTTTATCAGCGCCTCACCGCGTGTAATGTCATCTCTTGGATGTTGCGAATTGCCGCACACAAAGTCCGACAGGACGTGATAGTCCGGCTCGATAAAGGCATAGGAGGTGGCATAGCCGGGATTATTCACATCACTGCTGAAGTCCTCAAAGTCTCTGAAGCGTCCTTCGGCAAGGCGAACAATCATGCCGCTTATGCTCAGCGCCTGGGGGAATGGATCACCCTCGTAGATGGTCCAGCTCACTCCCGCGTGGTCGAGCCGGTCATAGATGGTCCCATTGTCAAATTTATAGCCATCGAAAAGGGAACCGATCATATTCGCTGTGGGTGGACTGTGATCCAGGCCCCCTGACGATGCGGCGTGTATAAAGTAGCGGTTTGGCCATGTCGGGCCAGGCATGGAGGAAAACCAGTGATCGCACACGGCAAATTCCCGCGCGAGAGTGGTGAGCACGGGGAGCTGACCAGGGGAATAGCATTTCATGATCTCGCCCGGGTTGGTCCGATCGACAGTGGCATAGTTCGCGACGAAGCCACTATTGTTGATGTGGGGATACTTGCCATTGACTCCACAGAGTTGTTCCTCGACATTGGGAAACTCGTGGCCTGGATCGTGGGGCATCGCCCAGTCGGCAGGAGAGGAAACAACCACCTTCTTTCCATCCGGACCGAGATTCCAGTCATGAGCCGGGTTCAATCCCTCAATGGTGGTAGGCTGCCCGGTGACAGCATCGATGCCTTGTAGATTGGAAAAACCTAACAAGTGGTCGAAGGACCTGTTTTCTAACATGATTACAAATATGTGTTTGATACGGTCAGGCTGTAATTTACTAGACCCATAGAGTGACATACGTTCACCTCTTTTTTCTTCTTATTGCCCTGGGCTGCTTACCTGACTTGTAGGTTTCTGAACAGTACGGCGTAATCATAACACCAAAAGCAGGAGAGTACACGTTTTATCTCCATTTTTCCTGGGATGGGATTTACCACAAACCAGGGCTACCCGGCCGGGCGTCACTCAATACTTGACATTCCGATCAGCAGGGCTTACCATAATATGCGTAAGCCCTCGTATTGAGTGTGGCTGGTTCTTTACGCTCTTGTGCGTGATCCGCTATCAAGAGCGGATTTTATTTTTCCGCCTACCTCAGCTTATTTATGGAGGCCAAGAGAGGAGCGACACATGCCCGACAACGTTCACACCAAATTCCTTCTGAGCGAAGATGAGATTCCACGTTCCTGGTACAATATCATAGCGGACTTGCCAGGACCCCCGCCGCCGGTCTTGCATCCCGGCACCAGGCAGCCCGTTACACCGGACGACCTGGCTCCGCTGTTTCCCATGGCGCTGATTATGCAGGAAGTGAGTACCGAACGCTACATTGAAATTCCAGAGCCGATTCGCCAGGTGTATATGCAGTGGCGACCCACCCCACTCTTCCGGGCGCGCCGTCTGGAGAAGGCGCTGGACACCCCCGCCCGCATTTACTACAAGTACGAAGGTGTCAGCCCGGTCGGTAGCCACAAGCCGAATACCGCCGTGGCCCAGGCCTTCTACAACAAGCAGGAAGGGGTCAAGAAACTCTCGACCGAGACGGGGGCCGGGCAATGGGGGTCGGCGCTGGCGATGGCGGGCGCGTTCTTCGACATGGAAGTCGAAGTTTTCATGGTGAAGATCAGTTACCAGCAGAAGCCCTATCGCCGTAACCTGATGGAAACCTATGGTGCGACAGTGCATGCCAGCCCCAGCAATCTAACGGACGCCGGGCGCAGCATCCTGGCGCAGGACCCTGAGAATATGGGCAGCCTGGGCATTGCGATCAGCGAGGCGGTAGAAGTAGCTGCCAAGAGCGGCGGCACGACCAAGTACTCACTGGGCAGCGTGCTCAATCACGTCTTGATGCACCAGACGATTATCGGTCAAGAGGCTATGCTCCAGATGGAGCGTGCGAACGACTATCCTGATGTGGTCATTGGGTGCGTAGGTGGCGGCAGCAACTACGCAGGCATCGCCTTCCCATTCATTGGCGAAGCACTTAGAAAAGGGCTGAAGACGCGCTTCCTTGCCGCGGAGCCGATGGCCTGCCCCAGCCTGACTAAGGGCGTCTATGCGTACGACTTCGGTGATACAATCGGCATGACGCCGCTTGTAAAGATGCATACCCTCGGTCACGATTTCATACCGCCGGGCATTCATGCAGGCGGGTTACGCTATCACGGCATGGCCCCGTTGATGTCATTACTGCATGCGGAAGGCATCGTCGAAGCCCAGGCCTACTACCAGAATGCCGTCTTCGAGGCCGCGGTGCAATTTGCCCGTGCCGAGGGCATCGTTCCCGCACCGGAGGCAGGACACGCGGTACGTGCGGTGATCAACGAAGCACTGAAGGCCAAGGAAGCCGGGGAAGAGCGAGTAATTCTCACCAACCTGAGCGGGCACGGCCACTTCGACATGGCCGCCTATGACGCCTACTTTGCCGGCAAACTGCAAGATTACGAGTACCCGGCGGAGGCCGTAGCTGAGGCGCAGAAGCGGATGCCGGTGGTGGTATAGCATATTCGTCGATCTTAGGGAACAAAACCAGGGGGCGATTCACCTGAATCGCCCCGTTTTTGCTTTTCATGGGGAAACGGTAAGCAGTCGACCAGGTGCGGTATAATTTTTAAGAGTTGATTCGACCATTTGCACACAGATATGCTCAATCAGGGCAAAGCACAGAAGGAGCGTACTTAATGAGCCCATTTACCGGATTGATCAAAGATGGCAGGATTGGAAAGTGGTGCAAACGCGGTGCGGCGCTGATTGCTATAGCCGGTACGATACAGATTTTGCTGACACTCTATGCGCTTTGGGGAGAATATCGCCAGATACAATCGAATGGTCAGACACCTTTTGATCTGAATTACCTCATCCTTTCCGGCGCTACCCAATTATTTACGAGCATCATGACCACTGTTTTCTTCGCCTTAATCCTCTATGCCGTCGGTGTAATCATCCTGGCCAATTCCGCACCGGCGCACAGCGATGTTACCATTGAGAAGCTTGATGGGGCTGAAGCCACTCCCATCGAGGAAGAAGAAGTACGTATACTAAATTAGGCTATCAGGCAGAAGTCTTTCCCGCTCTCATCACCAAAGCAATGCCCACCCTTGGTGAGGATCACCACTTCTTTGATCCTGGGGAACTGTTTAAGCGTCGCAGTAATTTCCGCTGCCACACGCGCATCTGCACCGATCCCCGGGGAGGTGAGTTGACGGCAGAATTTCAATGTCGCGGTCCCTGTTTGCGCAACCATGCCTCTCTTGTCCAGCGTCAGTGTGAAGTCTGGGCCTCCCACGGGCCGGGGCGCCGAGCAGTTCGATGGGCCACTGAGCATGGTATTGAGTTCCGTGAAGTAGCCGGCTTGTTGTTCGGATAGGGTCGGTCCAGCGATTAAGAGTTGGATGGCGAAGGTTCCCACTGCACTCGTTGGCGACATGCGATCAACCGGGTAGACAGTGGAGAAATTCGTGGCGACTGACTCGGGAAACTTGGAGAAGTAGACCTTCACGGGATAGCCTGCTGCGGTCGAGGTCGTGGATACCTGGGCAATCGAGTCAGTACCGGCGCTGGAAGGCAGATTTCCACTACAAGCACTCAATACAAATGCGAACAGCATACATGCGCTTAACACGACAAGCAGCAGGGATCGAGGACGATGAGAAGAGACTGCCGAACATGGACTGTTGTGTTGGAGATCTTTCATAATAATTTTCCTCTTGAGAGATGATTTTAGATCGACTGCATACAAGTGTTGTTGCATTGACAGTGACGAAGATGGGAGAATGGCTCACTGTGCCAATACCAGCATACCAGTTTTCATGCCGCGCAACTTATGAACTATTTCACAAATGAGATGTGATGTACCTCACACATAATCGGCAGTTGCTGTCCAGGCCTTGTTTCCTTAGCGCAGGAGAACTCATATTAGTTACCGCCAGAACTTGTGAATTTTTGCCAGGGCGGTCGTCCTGGTGGATACTTCTTAACCGTCGCAATCATTCACAGACCCGGATATCAGCGCGATTACAAGTTGTTAATGCCTCGCGATCTTGTGTATACTAAAGGGAAGAGCGCATGCAGCAGATGCTACAAGTGATGATCGTGCGATTCTAGATTTTGGTATATCGGGATGAGTGTAAACGCTCCTCGTCAAGCAGGATTAAGTGAGAGATGCTTCGCGGATTTGATCAGCAGCATTTGGAACATGACCTGGCACGCCTGGAACAGGTGCAGGAACGGTTATGGCAGCGCTACCTGCAGCTACTATCGCAACTTGACCAGGTGACACAGGAGCTACAAGCGTTAAAGCGGCAACGGGCTTTAAAACAACGACATGCTGAACTCAAACGCCTGCGCAAGCAACTCTTGAACGAACTTCTTGCTGTGATGGATGCACAAGTAGAGATCACAAAACGCCTCACAGAAACCGCGCGCTTTCTTGAGCAGGTGAAGCAGCAACTCATACCCCCTGACGAGCATCCCTAATTACTCCTTGTATCCTGAGCGCGCGATGACTTCTCTTGAGAAGCCCTGTGGGAGTTGTCGAAATTCGTTTCATCTCGTGCGCGTTCTCGCAGACCGTCTGGTGACTCGATGACAGTCGGACGAAGTTTGGACAACAAGTGTTCGGCGATGATGCTACTCCCGATGCAGAGAGGAAACCCGCTGAGCATCAGATGGAGGTTGACACCTATGAATCGAACTGATCGGTTGTTAGCTCTTGTTCTTGAGCTCCAGAGAAAAGGGCAGCAGCGTGGGGAAGACCTCGCCGTGACCTTTGAAGTCAGCACGAGGACCATCTACCGTGATATGCAGGCTCTCTCAGAAGCAGGCGTTCCCATCATCGCTGTCCAGAAAAAAGGATATTCGCTTTCCGAGGGGTATTTCCTGCCGCAGAAGTTTCTTGAATGGACTCAGGCTCCGTACAAGCTGATTTCTTTCTGCCGAGCATAGCGCTGGATTTCATGTACGTCTGTCATGCCCTTGACTATGGCTTCCTGAATCCATTCATACATTTCATATTTATTTTGATAGAGTCGGTTACTGCAAAAGATGTTGCGGCGAGCAAACGCTGGTGGTGTGATTTTACGGAGGTATTCTTGTGCGTCTGGATCATTTGGTCGCAGCATATTCCACCAAGGGACTGCCAGGATGTAGTAGGGATCATGCGCCCATTCCGGGCAGGGTTGATGAAAGAGGTCACACAGATACTCGACAGAAGCAGTGCAGAAAGCCCCCCAATGGCGGGTCTGTTCGGTTTCCTGCTCCGGCCTAGTCAGAGGATCTTTGATCAGGTCGGGACGGATGTGCTTGGCGTAGCCATACCAGGCGTTAGAAAAATCCCCAAGGGCGGTCCAGGGGTCTTCTCCCTGGCAGATACGTTGGTAGGCGTAGACCATGGTATCGATGGTTGCAGGAAGCGAGGGTGGTTCTTTGTGCCGGTCAGCATAATCTTGTGCCATCATTCGAAGTATCTCAAACGACATGATTACCCTCGTTTTCCTTCAAAGAGCCAGCGAAGAGCATGCTCAATGCTCTCGGCGTTCTTTTGTAGTCCGCCCGGTAAAAGGTATCTCTCTACTACTTGTTGTGCTTGCTCGCGCGTCCGAATTCGTGTTTTCGAGAGCAGTATAGCACAATCAGCAAGGTCTTTGTCTCGTCCTGCGGCGATTTTGAGTGCAAGAATGTATTCCCGAGGCGGTGCATAGACATGAAGCGGGCCAAAGCGCTTCCAGAGCTTGCCATCAGGCACGATCACTTCATCGTACATAAGCATCTGAGCAAGATAGTTCAACCAGTCAGCATCGAGATCGTGTTTTTGTTTAATAACTTGGACGCTCTGAGTTTTTAGCAATTTTTATCAGCTTTTAATAACATTGTGAACACATTGCGAGTATACTTACCCTGGCATACTCGTTCTGGAACCCCTTTTAGAGGCACGAAGTGTACGTCGAGAGGTCAAAAGAGTCTATGGATACACAAACCATGCTCATCATCATAACGATTTCCGCTCTCGTACTCATCGCAGGCCTCGTCATAGCCTTCAAGAGTCAAGTACGAAGAGGCCTCGACAGGAGAGTCGAGGCCACGATCACACAGATTCAGGTAGAAGCTGGCGCGGTGAGCAGTTGGTGGATTGTGACAGCACAGTGGTCAGACCCGGAGACCGGCCGAATGCTCACTTTCCGCAGCCGCCGTATCAACTTCCCTCCACATCATCATATCGGGGAGCATATCGTCGTCAACTTTGATGCCAACGAGCCGAAGCGCTATCGTATGGAACTTTGACAAGCCTCGACATTCACTGCTTGCCAGGTTTAAACCGGCATAAAAAGCCAGTTCAACGGCAGCATTGTAGACCAGTTGTCGCAGCACCCGAACAGGTGTATAATCTGTTTCGACAAGATGAAGGCCTTATCCTCTTCCATATCTTGCTTGATAGATACGACAAAAGGATTGACAATACACCATGCTACTCACGCTGCCGTTGATACTTTTCATAGTAATGACCGAGCTTTCGATAGGAGCATTTACCGTACTCTACCTGCTTGACTGGCGCAACCAGGTCAAACGCAGCTTCCTGGTCACCTATGCAATCATCTTTCTGATCCTGACAGGTCTGACCGTCTTAGTTCAGCAGAATTTTTCAACCCCTGAACTGCTCAATACCTTCGCTCTACTCGATAAAGCCTGGACAGGCTACCTGCCTCTGCCCCTGCTGCTCTTCTTGCTGCTGATGCTTCCCTATACCATCCTCCTCTGGCTCGACAAAAAAGCCGGGGTCGAGGGCAAGAAAAAAGCAGAAGAGGAAGAAGGAGAAGGGACTCGCAGATCATCCTTACGGCTGCTGCGCCTAGTCAGCGGCGGCCTGGCCGTACTTGCAGGGCTTGTGACGCTTTTCGTGTTGGGCATGATCTTCCGTCCCCTGGCTACCTCCGGCCTGGCGGGAGCGATTACAGTAGGCAGTTTCTTCGCCTCGGCGCTGGCGCTCGGCGGAGTACTGACGGCAATGTGGCTTGGGCACTGGTATCTCGTCACGCCCGCGCTTTCCGAGAAGCCGCTGCAATTCGCAACGACGCTCGTGCTGCTAGGTGTGCTGGCGCAGCTTGCCTTTACCTTTACTGGCGGCTCCGCCATAGCAGCATCCCAGTCGAGTAATACCGCAAAGCCGGCTGTCACAGCTACCGCTACTTCAGCCGTGTCAGCGGCTACACCAGCGCCCCGGGCACAGGTCAAACCCACTGATGTACCCGTTGTGACACCTCTCAGTACAAATGCCATTAGCTGGCTGCGTATCCTGGTAGCTTTTGTTTTGCCCCTGGTGCTGCTTGGCTTCATCTTGAAGCTGATCCACGATCGCTCGTTCCAGTCTGCTACCGGTATGCTCTACCTGGTGGTCGTGCTTACGCTTGCAGGCGAGGCGATGGCCCGTGGCCTGTTCTTGATGGGTTTGCAGTAGGGGCGCAATTCATTGCGCCCGCCTGCTTGCCCCTGCCCTTACAGGAATATTTCAGACATTACTCCATTTGTGATTCACGCAGTGCCTTTTCGCGTTCCTTCAGCTCGCGGCGCAGGATTTTGCCGGATGCGACTTTGGGAATCGCGTCGATGAACTCGATCATGTGGATCTTTTTATAGCCCGCCAGCTTGCCGTTGGCGAACGCGAGAATTTCATCTGGGGTGACCGTATGACCCTGGCGAATGACCACATAACCCTTGGGCAGTTCGCCCGCCTCATCATCAGGGACGCCGATGACGGCTGAGTCCAATACGGCAGGATGCTCCATCAGCAGCGATTCTAGCTCTGCCGGGGCAATACCGAAGCCCTTGTACTTAATCATTTCTTTCTTGCGGTCGACGATGTAGGTATAGCCATCAGCGTCTGCATGACCGATGTCACCCGTGTAGAGCCAGCCATCGCGCAGGGCGCGCGCCGTTTCTTCAGGCGCTTTCCAGTAGCCCTGCATGATCTGCGGGCCGCGAATGATGATTTCGCCGTCTTCTCCGGGAGGCAACTCGTGTTCGCCAGTCTCAATATCGACGATCTTCTGCTCGGTGTTATGGACGGGCATGCCGACGCTATCGATACGCATCAGCGTGGGGTCACCGGGTTGGGCGTGCGTGAGCGGGGACGCCTCGGTCAAACCGTATCCCTGGACAACGCGGATGCCTGTCTTATCTTGCAGTTTGCGTGCAGGATCAAGCGGCAAGGGGGCCGCGCCTGAGAAGACATACTTGACGGTCTTCATCTTACTTAGATCGATGGGGGCGTTTGCCAGGGCCAGCACGATCGGCGGCACGGCAAAGTAGTAAGTTACACTATGCTTTTCGCACAACTCAAGGGACTGGAGCAGGTCAAAACGCTCCATGATGACCTGGGTAGCGCCAGCAGCGAGAAAGCTGCCCGTCAGCATCACCCCGTAAATATGGTAAAACGGCAGGAAGATCAAGGCTACATCGGTCAGATCGATGCGCAGTGCGGTCGTGAGTTGGAGATTATTGGAGGCCAGGTTACGGTGGGTGAGCATGGTTCCCTTGGGGAAGCCCGTGGTACCCGATGAGTACGGCAGCGCTACCAGGTCATCGCCGCTGAGTTCAGCATGTACTACGTGTTTGGGCGAGGATTCGCGCAGTAGTTTGGCAAACGGTATAGCATCGGGCATTCTTTCGGGAACCGAGTGACCTGTCACAATGATATGCTTGAGGTGTGGCAGCGATTTTTGCGTCAGCACGATCTGGAGCAAAGGCAGGAGTTCTCTCTGGATGAGGATGGCTTTGGCCTCCGAGTTCTCAAGCTGGTAGCCTATTTCGCGCTCTTTATATTGCGGGTTCATCGGGCTGACCACCAGGCCAATGGAGGCCGCGCCAATGAAGGTGGTGGTGTACTCGGGCCGATTCATCGTGAGCAGGCACATGTGATCGCCCTTTTTTAGTCCCAGGCTGTGCAGGCCGGTGGCGATACTGTTGACCATCGAGACGACCTCGCGGAAAGTCAGTATGAGGTCATGGTAGATAATCGCCGGGCGGTCGGGGTTACGGGCTGCGGCCATGCGCAAAAGATGATCGTAGGGAACATCGGGGAAATCAACGGTCGGACGAAATAATTCGGGTACAACCATTTTGTTAGACATGCCTGGAATCCTTTCTGCCTCAACATCGAGTACGGAGCCTTTGACACACGTGGATCAATCCTCGCAGACCACGCTTTTCGTGTGATCTAGCATACCGCAGATGAGATACAAGGTCAAGTATATTGATGTTATAATAGCTCATAGATAAACGCAATCGAAGACAGCAAAAAAAGTAAGAGGAGACATCGCAATACAACCGTTACAAGTGCTACGAATGTTACAAACCTGGTTTGGAAACACCCTGGAAAGGCGTAGTAAGATGCACAACAATACAGAAATGTCTAACACCTCCTGGTCTAGCGATGGGCTGCTGCCAGCATTCCAGGCGCCAGAGCATCTTGATGTGTACGATATACGCAATACATCGTATGATATCCAGCTTAGCGTGACGACCATGACAGGCCTCATCAACCGTCAACAGCCGGAAGTCTATCTTCTTAATAGTAGTGACGCTGCTTTCTGGCTCAATCAGGTATTTGCGCATATACCTCATGTCATTTCCGCCGCAAAGGATGAAGCCATCCTCGAGACATTGCTCAACGGCTATCGCAACCGCGTCGCGGGCTTGATTATCTACGATCCTGGCTTTATCGACAGTGTCAATGTAGCCACCTCGCTGGCAGGTCAAAAGGATTGTATAGTTGTCTCACCGGCTCTGGCAGAGACCCTGCAAGGATCACCACATCAACTGCCTGTAGTAGCGGACTTGCGTATCTATCAATGGAAAAGCCGTGTACAGGCCTACCTTTGGGCGGAAAGCAACCTGCTTAAAAACGCCACTCCAAATCTCGTTGCTGGGCTTGACCCTAAGATTCCAGGCGCATTACGCTCACTTCTCGTCGCGACGCGCACCTTCGTCTACTGGCTTGATGCGCTTGACATTCTTCCTGATATTAAAAATGGATGGATCGCAGAACGTTCCCTGATGGAGCGCATTCTCAAAGCTTTTGCACCCGGGACCATTCATCTCGGCTGGTATGTAAATGAGACCCTGGGCGTCCGATTAACCTCCGAAGCCGCATTGCCCATGCTGGCCTCCGATTACTTTTGCAACCTGGAAGTCTGGACCAGCATCCAAAACGTAGGGGCGGGGCTTGCCCCCGCCCTGCTCGAAGCCCCCTCCCGGCCCACTATGCCCGAATCGACCACGATATCTGATACCCCCACCATGCCCGAAGCTACTGCCAGGCCCGCTGTTCCCGCCCAGCCCGAAGTCTCCGCCCAGCCCACCGCTATTGCTATGCCCACTGCTCCCGTCCAACCCACTCCTCCCGCCCAGCCCCCAAAGAAATATATCTCTTTCACGATGAGCGATGGCGATAACCTGCAATATAACCAGCATCGCATGGCTCAATTGTGGCAGGACCCCGTTCGAGGGACGATTCCCATTGGCTGGACAATCTCGCCTACACTCGTCCGGGTTGCACCCGCGCTGGCAGCCTATTATACACGCATGGCCACTCCAAATGATGAACTGGTGGTAGGGCCGAGTGGCGCGGGATATATACTGCCTTCATGCTGGCCAGCAGCATACTTGCCTGCGTTCTTGCAACTCACAGGTCAGTTGATGCAAGCCATGAATCTGAATGTGATCGAAGTATTGGACACGGGTTTATTGTTTAGCCAGGCATTCATCGATCAAGGCTTGCAGCAAGAGTTTGTAAAAGCATTAGCGCCTTTCGGGATTCGCGGCATGCTAAGCGGTTCAGGACAAATAATCTCAAGCTGGAAAAACATATCGGGCGTACCCATTATACAGAATCTTGGCCTTGCCGATAGCGTGGCTAAGGCGGTCAACATGGTCCGAATCGCAGCGTTGAAGGCGGGAAATTCACAGTTTTTGAATGTGTACATCGTTGCCTGGACCGTGACACCCTCTGACCTGAAGCAAATAATACAGCAGCTCGGAAATGAATACGAAGTCGTAACACCAGGGAAACTATTAGAGCTGAGTGCCATTTCGCCAAGCATCGGGAACTAGTGGTGATCCTCTGTCGCGTAGAGGCCGGGATGCTTCTCCTTTCGTCTCACCTGACCCGGAGGGTAGTTGCCTTTCGTTCTGCCTGACTCTGCATCAGCCTTTTCATCCGCCGGAAAATAAATTACAATAGAAATGAAAACTGTACTGTTTCCACGGCTATGCAAAAAGGGGGTTCGACATGAATATTGCACAAGGGCTGGTACACGCAAAAAAGATCTCTGGAACCCGTCAGGCGGTTGTTTGTGGAGAAACACGTTACACCTGGGAAGATTTTGACCAGCGCACCGACGCTCTTGCTCGCGGACTGGCAAATCTCGGTATGCAGCGCGGGGACCGCCTGGCTGTCCTCATGCTCAACTGCCATCGCTACCTCGAGCTGTACTATGCCTGCGCGCGCATGGGAGCGGTAATAGTTCCTCTCAATATTCGCCTGGCACGCCCCGAGATTGTATACATCCTCAATGATAGCGAATCAAAAGCGCTCGTGGTAGACAAAACATTTGCCTCCTATGCCGTGGGACGCGACACCTTCCCCACCGTCGAGAGCGTTGTTTTCAGCGGAGATGAGACGCCCGCAGGTATGATTAATTATGAGGACGTGATAAGTAAAGGCTCGCACATGCAGGAGAGCGTCGATCAGGATATGGAAGATGACGACCTCGCCGGGCTGTTCTATACAGGAGGCACCACCGGGCGCTCTAAAGGCGTGATGCTCTCGCACAAGAATGTTGTATCTAATGCCATCAATGTGATCGTGGCAACCGGTTACACCGGTCGTGATACTTACCTGCACGCTGCCCCCATGTTCCATCTCGCCGACATTGCCTCGACGTTTGCCCTTACTATGCTCGGTGCTCACCATGTCTTCATTCCTTTGTTTAACCCCCTTCATGTGCTTCAGACCATTCAAGATGAAAAGATTACCCGGACGCTTCTCGTCCCTACAATGGTTAATGCTGTGCTGAACCACCCCGATGTTGACAACTATGACGTCTCTAGTTTGGACAGCCTTATCTATGGTGCTTCACCTATGCCGGTAGAACTTCTCAAGTTGGGCCTGCAAAAGTGGGGCAAGGTTTTCCGTCAAGGTTATGGCATGACCGAGACAGCGCCGCTACTCACCATATTAGATCCGTTGGATCATATTACCGATGGTACCCCGGAGCAAGTGCGCCGGCTCTTATCTTGCGGCAAAGAAGCACTCGGCGTGGAAGTGCGCGTGGTCAATGTCGAAGGCGAAGACGTGCATTCAGGGGAGATCGGTGAGATCATTGCAAGAGGTCCCAATGTCATGCTGGGCTATTGGCGTTTGCCGGAGGCGACCGCTGCCGCCATTGTTGATGGCTGGATGCACACCGGCGACCTGGCAACCGTGGATGAAGAAAATTACATCTACATCGTCGATAGAGCCAAAGATATGATCATCTCCGGCGGCGAAAATATCTACTCCGTCGAGGTAGAGAATGCCCTTTACACACATCCCGCTGTGCTCGAGGTTGCGGTGATCGGCATTCCTCATGACCTGTGGGGCGAGGCGGTGCATGCTGTCGTCGTATGTAAGCCTGGTATGAACGTGACCGACAACGATCTGATTGCGCACGCGCGCACGCAGATCGCCGGTTACAAAGTCCCTCGCAGTATCGAATTTGCTCAAGAGGCTCTGCCCAAGAGTGGCGCGGGCAAGATTCTCAAGCGAGACCTGCGCGACAAGTACTGGGAGGGCAGAAGTAGAAATGTGAATTGATGGATCAAGCGCTTAACCCTTTTCCCTGGTTTCGTATGATGCGCGAGTCAGCGCCTGTGTACTTTAACAGTCGAAATAAAATGTGGAGCGTGTTTCGCTACGGTGACGTACAGCGCGTCCTTTCAGATCATACATCGTTTTCGTCACAAATCATGGATTCAAACCAACCATTGGATGCGAGCATTGTCAATACGGACCCGCCGCGACACCGTCAACTACGCTCGCTCGCGTCGCAGGCATTCACTCCCCGCGCGATTGCGCAATTGACGCCGCGCATTAGCGAGATTGTGCATGAACTGCTGGACCACGTCGTGTCTCGTGGAAGGATGGATGTCATTGACGATCTTTCCTATCCACTGCCTGTGATGGTGATCGCGGAAATGCTGGGAGTACCTCTTGCAGACCGCGAGCGCTTCAAGCGCTGGTCCGACCAGGTGGTTGGCGCAGCGTCTTCAAGCGCCCAAGATCCTCAACAGGAAATGAGCGAATACTTTCTCTGGATGATCGAACAGCGCCGTCGCGAGCCACACGACGATCTCATCAGCGCATTGTTAGCCGCACAAGATGAGGGTCAGCGCCTCAGCGTCCAGGAATTGTTAGGATTCTGCATCATCCTGCTCGTTGCCGGTAATGAAACCACCACTCACCTGATCGGCAACGCCGTCCTGTGCTTCGATGAATATCCTGAGGTGGTAGAGCAACTGCTGGCTGAGCCTGCATTATTGCCCGATGCTATTGAGGAGGTGCTGCGTTACCGCTCTCCCTTGAAGGTGATGTTCCGCGCCGCCAATATAGATACAAAAATCGGTGACCAGGTGATTCCTGCCGGCCAGGGAGTGATGGCCTGGATTGGTTCAGCTAATCGTGACGAGGCACAGTTTCCTGGCGCGGAAACATTCGACATCAGAAGGTCTCCCAACCGGCACCTCGCCTTCGGTTATGGCATCCACTTCTGCCTGGGAGCGCCCCTGGCACGCCTGGAAGTTAAGATCGCCCTTGGAATCATGCTTGAGCGACTACAAGAGATACAGCGAGATCGGGACGTGCCCCTGGAAGCATCGGAAGCCTTTATTCTCCACGGGGTGAAGCACCTGCCCATCGTTTTCAACGGCAACTGATTAGGAGAGAGCTTAGATGTCCGAAGCAACACTGGAGTTCAAGCAACAACTACGTGCAGCCTTTGATGCAATCTATGTCGGGCAGACCTTCACCTTTCGACGCACTTTTACCGACGGGGATGTTGCCCTCTTCTGCGGGGTAACCGGTGACTACAACCCGTACCACATCGACGAGATATTCATGCAGAGCAGTTGGTTCGGGCGCCGCATTATCCCTGGCCTGCTTACCAGTAGCATGATCACCCATATTGGAGGCATGATCGGTTTTCTCGCGACGGAGATGCACTTTCACTATCTCGCCTCCGTCTACATCGGTGACACCATCACCTGCACGGTCACTTTCACGGAGAAGGACGAGCAGAAGCGCCTGGTGCATGCCACGGCCAGCCTTGTGAACCAGGATGGAGTAGAGGTGCTTAAATCGAGCTTTAGCGGGTTTCCCGCTGCTATCAGGCTGGCACGCTAGAAAGATCGTACGACGTAGGTTGTTCAGCTTTATTACCTGCCACCATTTTTCGGGTTTTTCCTGCGGAAGTTGTATCCTCATGCCGTGCATGCATACAACAACTTCCAAGCCTTTCTCTGCCTTCCGAGACATTGTGCTTCAACACGCAGGTACATTGTGCGAAGTGTGTCTCTGAGAGCGTCTAAAATAACTTTTCGTTCAGAAGTGAAGCGACCAAAGTCGAGGCCGGCTTTTTTACAATTATACTGCCATCAGAGTGGAAACCTAAAGACCTTGATCGTCATGGTCGCGCGTCGCAGAGAAATCTCTCCAGAGATGGGAAATCTCCACCAATCCTTAACCTGACCACAACCATCTTGCTCTTGTCTCTGCCACAGCATTCTTCTATGATTATGCAGTTCATGTGCAGCTTTGCCCCCCAAGAGGGGAAAAGCATGCATTCCTAAGATGTCAAAGGCATGTTTTCGACCATGAACAGTAGTATTGAAAGCGAGGTTCTTGTATGCTTCTCTCTTCACGCTCTAAGGTTGGCCTCCTCCTCTCATTGATTAGTCTTATCGCCATCGTAGGCACATTTATGGTGAGTGCTATATTTCTACAGCATGCCACCCGTGCCGCTAGTGGTGATACACTCGTCACCGTTGGAAGTCCTTCCACGCCGTTCCCACAGAACAAGCAAAACGAACCGGCGCTCGCCGTTGACGCCAATCACCCGAACATCTTAGCAGCTGGCTCGAACGACGAGATCGATCTGGCACCTTGTGCTGGCAGTAGCTGTCCGTTCACACAGGGCGTGGGCGTTTCAGGCATCTATTTCTCGTTCAATAATGGCACAAGCTGGACGCAGCCGACCTACACAGGCTGGTCGGCTCGTAGTGGCACGCCGGGCGTAGGTCCTATTGGCACATTGCCCAATTACTATGAGAATGGGCTGGTCTCTGGCGGCGACCCTGCGCTCGCTTTCGGTCCTCGCCCTGGGCCAAATGGCACGTTCTCCTGGGCAAATGGCTCGCGTCTCTACTATGCCAATCTGAGCAGCAACTTTAGCACGATCCGCTCCGATGCGTCCTTCAAGGGCTTCGAGGCAGTTACCGTCTCGCGTACCGATGACGTTGCAGCTGCGGCAGCAGGCAACAACAATGCCTGGATGGCTCCGGTTATCGTGAGCAAGCAGAACTCGACGCTCTTCTCAGACAAGGAGCAGGCCTGGGCCGACAACGCGGCGTCCAGCCCCTTCTTCGGGCACGCCTACATCTGCAACGTGGCCTTCCGCAGCCAGGAGAAAGGCAGAGCACTTCCCTCTCCACTTGAGGTGGCCACCTCTACCGATGGCGGCGACACCTGGACACAGAAGCAGGTCACTCCCGCTGTCGATAATGTTAATAGCTTTGGCATTTCGGGATGCTCGATCCGAACCGACAGCCACGGGGTGGTCTATTTGTTTGGCTACCAGTTCGCCTTTGGCTTCCCTGGGCACGGATCTCACATCTTGATCCAGTCCTTTGATGGCGGGAAAACCTGGACTCGCCCGATCACGCTCTTCACGGCAGTTGATCTCTGCAACGCGTTCGACCCGGTTCAGGGGCGCTGCGTTGAGGACGGAGTCGCCGGGGCGCGTGACGACCTCGCGCCTGAACCCAACGTGGATATCGCCAATGGGGCTCCTACCGGCACAGATGCCACGAACGAGATCGTGGACACCTGGGTCGATGGCCGGGATGGCCTCAACCACGAGCATGTCTTCCTCTCGTACTCGACCGATGGCGGGGCTACCTGGATTGGTCCGACGAGTATTGAGCAGCCCGGTGATCGCGGCTACTACACGGCGCCAGGAATCTCACCCAATGGGACCGATCTCTATGTGGTCTATAATGCATTCCTCACCCCGTATCCCACCGATACCACGTCCCCTCGTAGCCTGGATGCTGTCGTGCTGCACGCGGACATCGGAACGGGAGGAACGCCAACGGGATGGGCTGTACTGAATCGGAGTACTCCTGGCGATCCGCGAGGCTCTAGCGCGAACAGTTTGATCTCCGAATTCCTGGGAGACTACGTCTATGCCATTGCCACCCGGACGTATGGGGCGGCTGTCTGGAACGACGTGCGCAACGCAGCGGACTGTCCCGCCGTCGATGCCTGGCGCGCGTCCCTGCAAACTGGCGGGTCAGTGCCAAAACCTGCGCCTAACACCGTTTGTCCGCATACGTTCGGCAACTCGGACATCTTTGGAGGATCCTACACCGATCCCACGCCGTAAGCAGATCAGGTAAGTGCACATAACCATTTTGCCAGGGGATGCCTTTCGGACACCCCTGGTGTGCGAATCTCATTGTAGAATAGGAGGCATCTCCTGTTCTACTTATTTTTTACCCTGGCAAGGTTCAAAAGAGCACCTATCCCATACTCTGCAATAGTGTAGTTCTATGGATTACCTCTATTTTTCAGATAGCCTCATGCTGTGGGGTATTGCCGTGTCGTGTTTTGTTCCAGCCGTTTGAAAAATTGCTGAGTGGATGAGCTTATCCCTTTCTGTGCCTTCCTCTCATGCTTAGATTTTCGTGAACCAACCCCATTTAGCAAGGCTTTTTGAGTTTTTCAACAGGCTGGAATCAAAGACGACGCGCCAAACTTCCCGCTGAAGCTGCAATTCCCGAAAGAGCACTACTACAGGGCTGGGATTTGGCGCATTATGGGATAGTTCGGGAATTTTGGATTAGAAGGGGTATTTTTCGCCTG
>Ga0209701_10000935_pt1 | contig 18125 bp, 15 predicted proteins | sample CZO8metaG_4_FD_188356 | JGI IMG/M metagenome (GOLD analysis project Ga0209701, IMG submission 188356) | Vadose zone soil microbial communities from the Eel River Critical Zone Observatory, Northern California, USA - CZOApr15con2H3.8 metaG... | ecosystem: Environmental > Terrestrial > Soil >... | reverse complement strand
TGTGCTGCTTGCCACGGTCACAGATATCCCTGCCTGGCCCAAAGCCCGGACGACAGCCAAAGTGGCCCGTTGATCTCCATCGGTAACAAAGACAGCCATGGTCGTCTTCTTAGTGCCAGCCGGCCAGCGTCAAGTTAAGCGTGGCGGGCGAGAACTCCCCGTCGGGGCCAGTCACGTTGCCTTCATGCAGCAGAATTCGCCGAATGGTGTACCGGTCCTGTCCGAAGTGATGCCATCCTGGTCGAGTCGTAAAAGCAGATTCGTAGCCTACCTGCTCCACCCGCCGACGAACACGCTCATCCCAATCCCCATTCGGATAGGCAAAAGCGCGCACCTTCTTACCTAACCTTTCCTCCAAAGTCTGCTTGCTTATGCGCAATTCGCGCTCCACCGTCGTGTCGCTTTCATTGCTGAGCAGCGGGTGACTCACCGTGTGCGCGCCAATCTCCACACCGTTGCGGCTCATTTCGATCACTTGATTCCAGGTCAACATGGAATCCACTTCATCCGAGTAATCGCTGTTTTCTTCGGACGGAAGCAACTGTCCGAGAAGAGAGTGCCGTTTCTCTGCCGGCATGTGTTTGAGCCATTCAACGATGTCTTCCAGATCGGTGACCTGGCATTTGTTCTGCCCCGCAAGTTGGCTCAAAACTGATTTTGTCTGCGCACGTAGCGAAGGGATCCTCCACGACCTTTTTAGCTGCTCCACCCAAAAGCCTCCTCGGCCTTCGATCGAACCTGTGGCCAAGAACACCGTGGCTGGCATCGCAAACCTTTTGAGCCATGGGTATGCCGTGGTGTAGGTGTCCCTCCAGCCGTCGTCGAAGGTCAGTAGGCACCAAGGCTTTGATCTGTCAGCGTCTTCTTTCTGGCCTCTGAAAAAGGTCTCCAGGGAGACAACGTGAAATCGCCGCTCGAGATATTCCAGAAGTCTGACAAACGTCACATCACTCAACACCATGCCCTCGAGCGAGTTCGAGCGGGATTGTTCGGCTTTGGTCAGCACTCGGTGCAACCCGAGGACACAGACCTCTTTCTTGTGTAAGAGCCTTTGGCGAAAGAATCTCCGCAAGACGAATGCGCCGGAAAAGTACAGAAGGCTGGCCGCAGCGAAACGCAGAAATCGACGTAGCCTAGCGGTTCTCACGTACGGCCTCGTGGAAGACCCGTGCTAGATTTCGCGCTCGGCAGTCCCTTGTTGCCTTGCTTTACATAGGAAAGCCGATCACCAAAAGAATGCACCACGGATTCCGTGTTGTCAGTGGAGCCGTCATCGAGGACCACCAGCTCAAAATCCGAGTAGGTTTGACTTAACACACTCCGGATCGCTCCCCGCAGTAAGGCGGCGGAGTTGTAAGTCGGTATAATGACCGAAACCGTAGACATGCCTAATAACTCCATTGCTTCTCCGTCGGCCGGAATAAAGGCCGCGGCTCCTCGGGCGGAAAACTGCTTCCCCCCGACCAGCCTCCCTTGCGGTTGGCGCGCTCGGGTTTTGCAACAGAAGTCATCTTGGAAATCCGCCGACTACAAGTTAGTCAGAATGTCTACCATGCGCTTCAGATCCTGTGGGCGCACAAAAGGATTGACCGGTAAAGTGAATAATCTCTGCGACAAGAGTTCTGCTTGCTCGCAGTGGAAGTCACGGGCCGACATATGTGGTTCAATGCCCGCGATGTCGCAGATCGCGCTCGGGTAGAACGCACTTGCGCCGATACCCGCGCTACGGAGACGACCCACGGCACGTTCACGGGTTAGTTCGTAGCGCGCAACAACGGGCAAACGCACAAACGTGGGAGAGGTATTCGCCGCTGGCCGCGGAAGGCCGAAGTTTGCATTCCCCTTGAGTGCTTCAGCAATTGCCGTTGCATTGGCTCGGCGGATCTGGTTGATGTCCTGCAGCTCATCTAGGAGCTGCGGCAAGAGTGCTCGGTAGAGACAGTGAAGTTCCTCTGTCGGGAACGCCGGATTGAATTCCGTCACGCCTAATTTTAGGAACGGCAGGGAATTCGGGATCCAATAGAGACGGGGCCTCAAAAGGACCGAGTAGACCAGCATTTCTAACAGTAGCCAAGCCCCGTGAGTTAAGGACGGCGCATTGAGGTTCTTCGCTTCCTCTTGCACGACGCGGGCAATCTCCTCGGAATTGGTGACAATCAGCCCGCCCTGCATTGCCGCCACCGCCTTGCCCCGGCCGAGGCTGTAAAGTCCGACATCGCCGAGCGTGCCCGCGAATTGCCCGTTGCGCATGGCGCCGAGAGCTTGAGCCGCATCGTCCAACACAAAGGCGCCCTTAGCTTGCGCGGCTTGGCGGACGCGCGGAAGATCATTCACGAAACCAAACAGATTAGAGGTAATGATGCAGAGCAGCTTCTTGTCTGGCAGCGCGTCGAGTTGCGAGAGATCAAAGTCGAGCGTATGCGGGTCGATCTCGACGGGATGGATCTTGAGGCCAGCTCGAACGACGGAAGCCGGGACCGAGAAGCACGTGTATGCCGGAACAGCCACGACGTCGCGTTCCGGCCGGAGGCACTGAAGACTCTTAAGGATTAGCCACAGCGCGGCGCGTCCGGACGAGGCTCCGAAGGCATGCTGGACATGCAGCGGTGCGGTGCAGAACGTGTGGCATTCCCCCATGCGGCCATTGGAGGAAAGGGCCGTCTTCAAGGCGCGGAGAATTTTAGTGATCTTCAACGGCGCTCCCGCGGGTGGCACAAACCGAAGCATCCTTCGCTTCTCCTAGGAGGCCGCCAGCGCGAAATCTCTCTCCTGGCTCTGTTTCTCGGCAGCTTGCTCTTGGGGCAGCTTATTGGCGGAGGCCGTGTTCGCGGCTACGCTTAGACCCAGCAGGATCCAAAGGTGGGGATAGTACAAGACAGAGAGAAAGGCTCCACTGGCCAGATAACCGACTAGCACCAAATCCAATCCGAGTGCCAGGCAATACTCGAAACTTCGCCGCCCAGCCGGACTTGAGGCAAGCGCATGCTTGCGGGTTCGCGCATTCAGGCGCAGAAAGAGGACCACAAGCGCCACGAGTAACGCGGTGCCCACCAAGCCTGTCTCGGCCAGGGCCTGAATGTAAACGCTGTGGGCAGCAAAAACGACTGCGTTCGGTGAGTCTAAGTACTGGGTCCTATAAACTTGAGGGAAGTTGTCTGGTCCGACGCCAAAAACGGGATAGTCCCAGAACATCCTCAGTCCGGCCTTCCAAAACATGACTCGACTGGCCGCGTTCGCATCATTCTCCCAATCCCAAGCGGAGCGGAAACGCTGCTTGCTGGCGTCCGGCAACACCAACGAGATACAAACCAGGAATAACAGAGCAAGCGCAACAGCCCCGATTTTTCTAGGCGTCCTGGCTAGGGCCGCTAGCACAATCGCTCCCGCTCCCACGACCGCCCCTCGAGATCCGCAGAGCACGATTACCAACAAAAACAGGGCGAAGCAGATGATCAGAAAAACTCGGGGAAGCTTCTTCTTTTCCGTTTTCCCGACAAGCAGAGCCCAAGCAATTGCCCATACGACGCACATTGCCAAGCCAAGATCGGCGGCATTTGCAAAGAAGCCAGTAGAACCGCCTATCAAACCGCCACCCGTGATGATTCGCATGTCAGATAAACCCATCGCACGCCCGGTAATGTACTGCCGGATTGCGTGTTGGGCCAACTTGAGATTTAGCAGTAACACCAAGAACAGAAAAACGCGAACCCGCCATGGGTTGATCAAAATGCGCGTAATCAGAAAATAGATTACGCCCCACCCGAGCACATTGAGAAAACCCTCCCACACCTGTCCTTGCTGAGGGGCAAGGAGAGCGGATACGAAACAGCCGAGGGCGAAAACAAGTATCGCGAGGTCAAAGCCGCGCGTAGCGGGGCGGGCACTCGCACGAAGGCGAGGGCTGACCAGATATCCCAGCGCGGCCAATACGATCGCGATTTTTCCGAGACGGAATACGGCGAGAAAAGGATACATCGCCGGCAATCGTGTGTACTCGACGACCACATAAAAGAGCAGGCCAGCGAACGCCAAACTCCAGCGCGCCTCGGCGGCCGGGCGGGCAACGGAGGAACTCCAGCTGCTTGCAAGCGCTGCGTCGGTTGTGGCGTAATCTTCCACTAGCGGCTTCCTCTTGTTAGTAGAACTGTCTTGACGGTCTCGAACATAACCATGACGTCCAGCATCAGGGACATGTTCTTGATGTAGTAGAGGTCGTATTTCAGCTTCTCTTTGGATTCTTCCGCCGAGGCCCCGTATTGGTAATTGACTTGGGCCCATCCCGTGATCCCAGGTCGCACGATGTGTCTGAGGTGATAGTAGGGAATTTCCCGACTGAGCCACTCGACAAATTCAGGACGCTCCGGCCGAGGGCCCACGAACCCCATATCGCCCCGCATCACGTTCCACAACTGCGGGATCTCGTCCAGGCGTGTGAGGCGCAGGAAACGGCCTACGAGGGTGATGCGCGGGTCCTCGTCTCCCGCCCAGGTGGGACCCGTATCGGCTTCGGCGTCGGGGCGCATGGTGCGGAACTTGTAGCAGATAAACACGACGCCGTTGCGCCCCACACGTTTCTGTCGGTAAAGCAGCTGCCCGGGCGAGGTAGCCTTGATGGCCAGGATGATCAGAGGAATCAGCGGCAGGCACACCAGGAGGCAAGCCAGCGACACGGCGATGGAGACCAAACGCCGTCCCAACATGAGGCTGGGATTCAGCCGAAATCCTTCGGAAAAGATCAGCCAGCTTGGGGAAAGCTCATCGACTTCAATCTTGCCGGAGATCTGCTCCAGCAGTGCGGTCGCGTCTTCTACCTTGATGTTACTCATGCGAAGTTGGAGCAGTTCGGGCACGGGCATCGCGCCTCGGCGGTCAGTCATCGCGAGAACCACACGATCTACTGCCCGTCTCTCTTTTAGAGCCAGCAGAGTGGTGCCGAGCGCTTCGCGAGTCATTGAGCCGTTCTGGATCGCACCGGCCCAGCCTACGACCTCCATGCCGAGATCTTTGCGCGCGCGGAGGGCCTCGACGAGGCGGTCGGCCCGCTCGCCCGCCCCGAGCACGTAGACACGCTCGCGCAGGTACGGTTGACGAATGAACCAACTGTAAGCCATGCGCCAGCCCGATAGCGCTGTGATCAGAATGAAAAGGCCCGTGAGAAACACCCCGCTGCCGATCATCGAATTCGGAAACAGGTAAGAGACCGCGGCCAGCAGCAACGACAGTGTCCCGAGGACAACCAGCAGCCGGAAATAGGTCTCGCTGCTGGAAGGCAAGCGCTTCAGGTCGTACAGGTCGAAGTAGTGCAGGCACAAAAGCGCCAGACCGGTGACGGCCAGAATCTTGTAAAAACCGCTTTCGTGGTTCAGGACCAGGTACGAGTTAGGTCCGAAGTGAATCAACGTGGCCAGCAGGAAAGAGGCACAGACAATCACAGCCTCTCCGGCCAGCAGGACAAGGCCTCGCATGGGATAATAGACATTAAATAGGCGAAACACAGTTTCTTAGCTCTTGCCCTTTCCGTCCTTTGCCTTCGACAAGTAGTGATCGTAGTAGTACGAACTGTAAGACGCTCCGGGCTCCACGCCGTTGAGCACCACGCCGAGCAGACGCTTGCTGCGAAACTCATGGCTGGCCTTCTGTGCCAAGTCAAACGGTGTTACCCCCGCTCGCACGATCATCAGCACGCCGTCGCAGATATCGGCAAAAAGGCCGGCGTCGGAGACCGGGACGATAGGGGGCGAATCCAGAATCACCCAGTCAAAGAGCGGCGCCAGGCGGTTGAGAAGATTCTTCAGGCGACCGTTGGCGATCAGCTCCGCCGGTTGAGAAGCGGGTTTGCCTCCCGGGACGAAGAGCAGGTTCCCGTGGGGGCTTCGCTGCATTATGGCGAATTCGTCGGCATCGCCCCGCAAGTAATCGGAAAGCCCAGGCGCAAAGGGAGCTCCCAGCGCCATGTGTAACTGCGGCGCGCGCAGGTCGCCATCGATCAACAACACACGTTTTTCTTTCTGCCGGCCGATGGCCTGAGCCAGGTTGGCGGCGACGAACGTCTTGCCTTCTCTGGGCAACGAGCTAGTGATGAGCACTGTCCGAAGCGGCTGCTGCGCGCGAAGCCGTTCCAGCCGAGAGCGCAGGGTGCGGAACTCCTCCGTGCCGCGCGCAGAATTCTGCGCGTTGAAGAGTAGCATCGTCCTTGCGTCGGGTTTCCAGCGGGGCTGCGGACAACGCTCTGTCAGGGCCTGGAATGTCAGCTCAGCAGGAGACTGCTCACGGTGGCCCACGGGCGGGAGCGCCGCTTTCTCCGCCTCCGACACGGGGTCAGTCAAGCGGGGAACTATTGGTTCGGGCTCGGCGTGTTCCGCCGCCCCTTTCGGGCGAGGGCTGACGGCCTGCTCCCGCTCGGCTTTTTTCAGTGCTTCATGGATTCGGCTCATAGTATCCTTTTCTGGGAACGAAGGGATCTAATCTGGCCGGCGCAACCGCTCGACCAAATCCGCCAGATTCCGCGGTGCCTTCGTGGGATTCAGACTCTCCACGTTTCCTTCTGGTGGGGACGGAGCGATGGGCCTGATTTGATCCAGTTCAAGTTCGCGAGCGACCTCTTCGACCTTGCTTGCCGACACCGTCCTCTGGTTATCGACGAAGGCGCTGATCAGCGTGTGCTCGCACAGCAGGTTGATTACGCGAGGAATGCCGAGGGAATAGGCGTACGTCCTTTCGACGGCCTCCGGAGTAAAAATCGGTTGACCATTGGCCCCAGCAATGCGCAGCCTTTGGGCGATGTAGCTGCCCGTTTCTTCCAGGTCCAGCGGGTATAACTTGCAGTGCAGCGTGATGCGCTGACGGAGCTGGCGCAGCTGCGGCTGTTTGAGCTTTTCCTCCAACTCTGGCTGACCAGAAAGCACGATCTGCAGCAGCTTCGTGGTCGGGGTCTCCAAGTTGGTGAGCAGGCGTATCTCCTCAAGTACCGTAAGAGAAAGATTCTGTGCCTCGTCCACAATGAGAACAGTGTTTTCGCCAGCTCGGTAACGCTCGACCAGCCACCGGTGGAGCCGCAGCAATACCTGGCTCTTCAGGCCCGACTCGCAGGCGATACCAAAGTCGGCCATCATGAGATCGAACAGCTGGGTCACATTCAGCCGCGAGTTGAACACGAAAGCGCTGGCAACGCGTTTGCCACTCAGCAAGTCGAGAACCTGATTCAGCAGCGTTGTTTTCCCGGTGCCAACCTCGCCGGTTAGCAAAATGAAACCTTTCCGGTTCAGGATGCCGTAGGCAAGGCTTGTGAGGGCCTCCCGAGTGTGGCGCGTTAGGGACAGATAGCGCGGGTCGGGATTGACGTTGAACGGGTTTGCCCGTAAGCCAAAAAAATGCTTGTACATGGAACGTCTCTTTCTCTAGATGTGCAACTCAAACGGATCTGAATCCTTCTTCGCGCGTTTCCAAAAGAAACTCTTCTTTTCCCCGTCGCCCTTGCCTACCGTGGGCACCATGGCCAGCGCAGGTAGTTTGAGAAAAAACTCGACGTCGCGATCGGTGCGCAACGATTTGTCGCGCATCTCGAGCAGCAGCGCAATCCCCAGCCCCAGAACTAGCCCCCCGCCCATCCCGCCCGCGGCATAAAGCTGGCGGTTCGGGTATGAGGGTCTCTCAGGAAGATCGGGTGCATCCAATACGCGAAACTGTTCGCTCTGCTGGCGGATCTCCAGGTTGCTGGACATCTCTGACTGCTTCTTCTTGCCCAGCAAATCCTTATAGAAGTCCAGCGCCGTTTGGTAGTCACGGGTGAGGTCCTTATACTGCTGCTCGATTAAGGGGCTGAGCTGCACGCGCGCTTGGTACAGCCTGATCTGCTCCTGGAGCGTCCCCTGCTCGTGCGTCTTTTCTTTGATGGTTCGCTCCAGGAAGTAAATCTGATTCCGCACCTGCGCAATCTGCGGCGGTTCGTCGGGTGCAGGCTGCCCTGTGTTCTTGTCCGTGGGCTTGTTTCTTTCTGCGGCGGTCACGGCCGCGATTTTGTTCTTCAGTTGCGCGATGTCATTCTTCATCTTGATGACATCGGGGTGATTGCTGGTATAGCGTGCCTCGAGTGTCACGAGCTGGGATTGTAGGTTGGCGAGCTGCTGCTCCAGCGGCAGCGGGTTACTGCCTGCTTTGGACCGCTCCCAAGAAGCCATCTGCTGGGCAAGAAGCGATTCGGAATATGCCTTGTCCTGGTAGGCGCGATTGAGCGCTTGCGTGGCGGCATCAAACTGCGAGCGCAGCCCCGACAGGATGTTCAGATTTGTCTGCTCCTGCTCGGGAAGCTGGCCAAGATGCCCGCGTTTGAAATCTGCCAGTCTCGCATCTTGTTGATCGACCTTGCGCTTGGCTTCCTCCAGTTCCTTTCCCAAGAAATCTGATGTACCGACGGCGTGCTCCTCGCGGAGGCGCATGTGCTCCCCGATAAACATCGAGATGGTCTCGGCGCAGACCCGCTGCGCTAAGCCCGGGTCGGTAGCGGTGAAGCTGATGCGAAAACCGGGGATTGGGCTACCTTCGGTGGCGGTTCGCACAGTCCCTACATTGGTAGCGTCCAGCATCCACTCGATCTGGCGTTCGGTGGGTGGCTGGCCACTCTCGCTACCAAACAGACCAAGTCGCTGAATGATCATCGCCAAGCGGGTGCGGCTATAAATTTCCTCCCTCATGTTGCCCAGGCGTTCGTTCAACTTCTGTTCGCTGATCACTGGCCTGACGTAATTCTCTGCCACCACCGGCAGTTCGACCATGACCAAGCTGTTCGAGGTGTAGCGGTTGGGGATCGTGCGAGAGAATAAATAAGTCCCTAGAGCCGCAAGAATTGCGGGGATAACGATCACCAACAGCCTGCGGCGCAGAATCACCAAGTAATCTTCGAACGTCAGCTCTCGATGTCCAAGCATGGAACCCTCTCGTTTATCTTGCGTCTGCCCGACGCGAGCTAGAGCTAATCAAGCCGGTACGGCCGGGAATGGAAGTTGACTCCCACACCAAAATGGTGACGCAGCAGGGATGTGCTGCAGACACCTCCCGTGATGCAGGAAGAAGGGTCAGTTCCGGTCTGCCGCTGCAGGTAGTAGTTGAAATAAAGGTTCGTGTAGCGCCCCAGCGGCCGACCCAGATTGAAACCTCCATACCAAGTGTTGAATGCCGCGTTGGTCCGGGTCGTGGTTCCCTGCAGAGCGGTATTGCGCGCGAAGCCCGCGTCCAGATAACCGGACCACATCCGTGATAACTGCCGTCCCACTATCATCTGAACTGAGTCGGCTTGTGCCCCGTTCAGCACGCCGGATCCGCTGGCCAAGTATTTTGCATAAGAAATCGCCAAGGTCGACCTCCGGAGGCGGTACTGCAGGCCGCCTTGTGCGGTCCAGGTGAGCCGCCTGCCGGACCCGCTCACGGGATTACTCACCCTCTGTATCTCCGGACCGGCGGATAGCTGGAGCGCCAGCCGGCCGGTGAGGCGCCGCCCGTAAGCCAGCTGGACGGAGTGATCATCGATGTTTTGGCGGCTGCCCACGAACCGGAATCGGCTGAATCCGTAAATCAGGGCCATGGAATCCCTCGCCGTGAAGTCATGGTTGTAACCCGTTCGGAAAACTGCGTTGTTGCTGTTGAGGAAACTTGCCCCTGAGAAGTGGAGGATCTCGTACGCTCCTGTGGCAGTGAACGATGACCGGGGGCTAATCTTGTAGTCCACTTCTCCCAGGACTGTATTGCTGAGCCGTTGCGCGTGAGTCGTGAAAATCGTTTGGTTAGGTATGAACAGAGGGTTCGCGTTTGGCAGGCTGCCAAGGGTGTTCGCATTCACCAGGTTCACTCCAATGCCGCCCAAGCCCGAATTGAAGCCGAGGAATCCAAAGGAAGATTCCGGCAGGTAGCCGAGATAGTCGTTGAGCTTCAGCGACCAGCGGGGCCAGGAGATTTTTTGCGTGAGGCCAAATTGATGAAAGGTTGAGTTCAGCCCCGAACTGTCTTTATAGATTGAGCCGCCGCCGAGGTAGTCGGTCATCAGCTCATAGCGGCTCCACAAACGGTGCAACTCGATGTGGCCCGCGAAAGAGCTTACGGCGTTCCAGTTCGTACCGCTGCCATTGACACCGCTGTTCGTATCTGCTGTCTCAAAGAAATCCCCGCTGACCAAAACGTAGTTCCTCGACCTGCCCATTTGGCCGAGCGTGAATAGCTCGGCCCCCGACAGTGGCCGCGAATCTGGGGTCGCCGTGCTTGTCCCCGTCGCAGGAGTGCCGGGGCCCTCCTGGGATGCCTTGCTGGTGCTCTCCGGCTGCTGCGGTGCCGCTGGCGGGTTGACACGCGGATCTTTCTGTTGTGCCCAAGCCGCGCCGACCGACAATGCAAGGGCTAGAATTGTGGTCCAGAAGCGCTCACAAGTTTTCGTCATAACTTTCCCCTACGGGACAACAATCGTATCGCCCGGCTTTAGTAGTATGTTCTGCTCCGGCCTATTCCCTTTGATGACCTCTTTGTAGTTGAAGGGAAACTTGATCTGTTTCCCGTTCTCCTCGCGCAAGACGTAGATCCCCTTCAGGTTTGCGAACTGCGAGAATCCACCGGCGCCGGACAGAGCCTGCAGCACGGTCATGTTCGGGAGGAGCTGGTAGGTGCCAGAGCGGTTCACTTCGCCAAGAATGTAGATGCGTCGGCTGTTGATCGCCGTGACGATTACAGTCACCTGTGGATCCGTAAAATATTTGTTCAGTTTTTCCATGATCAGCGCGGTAAGCTGAGCAGGAGTTAGCCCTGCTGCCTGGATATCATTGATCAACGGCAACGAGATTTTGCCGTCCGGGCGGACCGGGACCGTCCGGGTGACTTCGGGTTCTTTCCAGACACTGATATTGAGCACGTCCTCCGCGCCGATCACGTACCCCGGATCAGTGGTGGCGGCCACAGGCTTGGATGCGTCCGCATTGGCGGGAATGACCGGCTTGTTTGGTTGCGCCTTCTTGCTCGTGGTCTGCTGCCCCGCCAACGGAATCGCGAGCAAGGTCAAAAGCAACATCGTCCCCGCTTTCCCCCATTCTGTCATCGCACTTCTCCTTGCGGTCCTAAGGAGGCCGCGGAATCTTCCAGGCTGATCTGCTTCAGCTTGTACAGAAGCGCCTTATAGCTAATTTGCAATGCCTGGGCTGCGCGTTTCCGGTTCCAGCGCGTGCGTGCCAGCGCTTTTAGGATCAGCTCCCGTTCGGCCTTGCGGGAAGCCAGACGCGCCGCCTGCTTCAGAGGAAGTCCTTCAGCCTGCTCGCTTGTGGACGGTTGCTCCACCACAGAGGGCCCCCAATCCGCCACCACCAGAGGTTCCTCACCCAAGGCAACTATCTTCTTCACGGCGTTTTCAAGTTGCCGGATGTTCCCCGGCCAGGAATGGTGCAGAAGGATTTGCAGGGTTTGAGGGCGCAGCGAAGGCCGCGGATGTCCGAAAAGCGCCGCGTATTTCGTTAGGAAATAATCCACCAAAGCGGGTATATCTTCCTTGCGCTGCCGCAGCGGCGGCAGATGCAGGCAGATGCCATTTACCCGGTAGTAGAATTCTTCCCGGAAGTGGTGAGCGCGCATTTCCTCTTCCAGGTTTCGGCTCGTGGCAGAAACCACTCGCGCTCCTCGGCAGCGCGGCTGAGGTACCATATCGCCATCATTAAGTGCGAGAAGGAGTACGGATTGGCACGTTGGATCCAATTCGCTTATCTCGTCCAGAAATACGGTACCCGGGCGCGGCGCAGAATTGGCCCCGTCGCCCTGGCCAGTGCCGTAAAGCCATTCGTTCAGGGACAGAGGAGTCAGCGCGGCGCAGCTCAACTTGATGAACGGTTCACTCTGCCGCCGTGAACGCCCATGAATTTCTGCCGCCAGCACTTCCTTCCCGGTGCCGCTTTCACCGACGAGCAGTACCGGGATGTCCGTGGGGGCAATGTCGGCAATGACTCGTTCAAGCTCGCGCATGGCGACGCTCACGGCCTGTACGGAAAGGCGATCCGCATCGCAACCTCGGGCAGGGGCATTTTGAAAGTGCATCTTTGGTACCAGTTTCCAGCCTTGTTGCGCGTCTCTCTGGGTACGTCACGAACTAGAACTACAAGGCTTTGTCTAACCTGTGCAAGGAGGGTGCCACGGTAAGCTGGTCGTGATTTGGCATCCGGAACTCTTAAGTCCTGTTTTTCTAGCCAAATACGCTCGTGGTCCAGAATAATCTCTAAGCCTTGGCTTGGTGGTGAATCTAGGCAGGTTTCGAAATGTGGCAAATGTTTTCCCTCAATGCCTAAGCCCGTGGGACAGTTCCCCCAATCTTAGGACGGGTGATCCGGGCTGGCGGCTTAGCCCTGAATGGGTTTGGGGGAGCACTTGAGTCCCTTGCCTCGCCTGCTCGGATGCGGGTTATGGGCCAGGGGAAGGGTAAGCTTATCTTCTTGCTGAACTTGTGATTGGCAGACGAATTGCTGTGAGATATCCCTTGACCGCTTGATAGGGGTAGTGGATGAACCCGGGAAAGATGCTTTTTCGGTCTGCTGGAGGCTTCCCGCGCAGAACCGGGTGGTTGCAAGCTGTCCTCCTGGTCCTTCTACTTGGTCTGGTCTATTCGGAGATCCTCGCAGGGTTGCTAAGGGACTGGTGGTTTGACGACAACTATTCCCATGGCTTTTTGGTCCCCGTGTTTGCTGTTTGGGTCCTCTGGCAGAGGCGCAAGAGGATTGCTGCGTTGCCGCCGAAGCCTTCTTGGTTTGGTCTGTTCGTCATTGCTGCGGCACTGGCGATGCTCATTGCCGGCGTGCTCGGAGCAGAGTTGTTTCTTTCCCGTTCTTCGTTCCTCTTTTTGCTGGCTGGCCTGGTGATTTATTTTCTTGGTTGGCAGCACCTTCGCGCCATGCTGTTTCCGTGGGGCTTTCTGTTCCTGATGATCCCGATCCCAGCCATCATTTATAACCAGTTCACATTCCCGCTGCAGACTCTTGCCTCCCGGGTCGCTGCTTGGCTGTTCGGCCTGGTGGGCGTGCCAGTATTGCGTGAAGGCAACGTGATCCGGCTGCCGGCCATGACTCTGGAAGTGGCCGAGGCATGCAGCGGAATCCGGTCCCTGATCTCACTTGGGACGCTGGCCATCATCTACGGGTATTTCTTCGAGCCCAGAATTCGTCGCCGGTTGCTCTTAGTGCTTGCTGCGGTTCCCGTTGCGGTGGTGGCCAACGGTCTGCGCATCATGGGGACGGGTCTGCTGGGGGAGTATTGGAGCCCGGACAAGGCACAGGGCTTCTTCCATAGCTTCTCCGGTTGGGTCATTTTTATTTTTTCGGCTGGGATGTTCTTTTCTTTTCATCGTGCCATGCGCTTGGCTGATCAGCTGCGTGGAGCGAGGGAGACATGACGCTCCAGATCAACTCCTGGGTCCGCTTCTTTTTAGTCGTGGTGTTACTGGCGGCCGCCGGTCAATTCCTAAGTGCGCGTAGTGGAGCGGAAGACTTGCCCCCACGTCAATCGCTAGCCTTTCTCCCCAACCGGCTGGGAGATTGGGTGGGACAAGACTCGGGGATCCCGCCGGAAATTCTCGCAGTCCTGGGCCGGGGAGAATTTCTCTCGCGAATCTATCGCCGCGCCCCAGACCAAGCACCCGTCGATTTGTTTTTAGCTTACTTCCCCAGCCAGCGCAGCGGCAATACCATCCATTCTCCGAAAAACTGCCTTCCAGGTGCGGGTTGGACCCCCGTCGAGTCCAGCCGGATCTGGCTGGAGCGGCCCGGCCGAACGGCCATCCCCGCGAACCGCTATGTTGTTGCCAGGGGTGCAGAGCGTTTGTTGGTTCTTTATTGGTACCAGGCGCATGATCGCGCCGTTGCCAACGAGTACTGGGCTAAGTTTTGTTTGGTGGTCGATGCTTTCCGCATGAATCGCACCGATGGCGCCCTGGTTCGTATCGTCACACCGCTTCTTGCCCCCGGCGAAGGGCCTGAGAACGGACAAAAAAGGGCCGTCGAATTCGGTCAGCGTCTCCTGCCAGTGCTGGATAGTTATATCCCTCAGTAGCTTTGTCAGGGACCTGCCATCGCAGCCGCCAGTAGCTCCATCTATCAGAATGAGGGAGATTTGGTCTAGGGCTGGGTTCTTGGTGATCTGCCAAGTCGGTGGAGAACTCTGTAAGCGACAGCACCCATCGTGCCGCAAGTGGTTGGACGCGTAAGCCTCATCTCCAACGACGTCGGCTGTGTCAAGAGTTTTTTCTTTCCGTTCTTGTCCACTTCAGGCGCACTGATGCATCCGCGCAGACGCACGTCTTTACCCGGCAACTCGTTCTCCGTCGCCGTCGATTAATTTTCATCCGTCATCGCTATGTAGAAGCGTACCACGGCCTGGCTGTCTGGGGGCGGGGGAGGGCAGTTTTGGATCTGTCGGAGCGTAGCCTCCGCAGCGCATTCTCATAGTGGTGGATGGCGTGGCGGCCACTATATGTGGGCAGGAGGGCAGCTTCAAAAACGTTCTGCCTCCTAATCCCGTCAATTTCTGCGCCGTGGCTGGCGCTGGAGACACTCGACCCCCGGCCAGAACCGCCTGTCCCGGCGGCGGGGAATCGGCTACGATGTGAGAACGTGGCGAAACTCCTGGAAATACCGCGCCCGGCCGACCCTTACGACCTGCTGAACCCGCAGCAGCGCGCCGCAGTGCGCCACGGCGAAGGTCCGCTGCTGGTGGTGGCGGGCGCGGGCACAGGCAAGACACGCGTCATCACCGAGCGCATCCGCCACCTGCTGGAGTCCGACCCTGCGCTCGCCGGCCAGAGCCTGCTGGGGCTAACCTTCACCGACAAGGCCGCGGCGGTGATGAAGCACCGCGTGGTGCACGCCGCGGGCGAACGCGGCAAAGATGTCTGGCTCGGCACTTTTCACTCCTTCTGCCGCGCCCTGCTGGCCGAAGCGAACCCCGCCATGCAGATCCTGGACGATGTGGACCACTGGATCCTGCTGCGGCGCAACCTGCCGCTGCTGGCGCTCAACCGCTACCGCCGGCTGGCCGAGCCCGGGCAGTTCCTCGCCGATTTCGTGAAGTTTTTCTCCCGCTGCCAGGACGAGCTGGTCAGCCCGGACGACTACCAGCGCTATGCCGACGACCTGGCAGCGCGCTACCAAGGTGAGAAAGCCGCGCTCGAGCCCGACGCGCAGCGCCTGCGCGAAGAAGAGCTCGCCCGGCAGCAGGAAATCACCCGCGTCTATCGCACCAGCGACCGCCTATTGCGCGAGCGCAGCCTGATGACCTTCGGCGGGCTGCTGCTGGGCGCAGTCCGGGAGCTGGAGAACAACTCGGCGCGGCGCCGCGAGCTGCAGGCGCGCTACCGCTACATTCTCGTGGACGAATTCCAGGACACCAACATCGCGCAGATCGAGTTGCTCTGGCTGCTCGCCGGCGGCCACCGCAACATCGTCGCCGTCGGCGACGACGATCAAGCCATCTACCGCTTCCGCGGCGCCTCGTTCGGCAGCTTCATGATTTTCCTCGAGAAATTCACCGGGACGAAGCTTGCCCCCGGCGACCGGACGAAACCCATCCAGCCGCTCACGCACAATTACCGCTCGACGGGCCGCATCCTGCGCGTCGCCGGCCAGGTGATTGCGCAGAACGAGCGCTCGCCGCTGCTCCCCGGCAAGCAACTCACCCCGCAAAAGCCCGACGGCGAGAAGATCCGCATCGTCGAGCTGGGCAGCGCTGCCGAAGAGGCGCAGTGGATCGCTGCGGAAATGGAGCGGCTGCACCGCGCCGGGCAGCGCTGGGATTCCTTCGCCGCGCTCTACCGCATGCACACTCACCGCGAATCGCTGGTGGAGGCGCTCGCGGCCCGCCGGATTCCCTTCGTGATCAAGAATCTCTCCATCCTGGACAACACGCTTGTGCGCGACATCGTAGCTTACCTGCGGCTGATAGCCGCCCCGTCGGACAACATCGCTTGCGCGCGTGTGCTCGCCGCGCCCGGATGGGGACTTGAGCCCGCCGACCTGGTGCGCCTGTGCGAGCGGGCGTCGGCGAGCAAGGGCTTAGCGCTGTGGGACGCGCTGCAACTCGCGCAGGGCGAGCTGCCATTTGTCAAAAGCGGCCATCGCACGGCGGAGCTCGTCGCGCTGATATCGAGCCTGCGCCGCCGCGCCCGGCACTGTACGGCAGTGGAACTCCTCGACGAGCTCGCCGCGGAGCTCGACCTGGGCGTTCTCGCCCTCCCGGGCGACCAGAAATATATGGACCGCTTCGCGCAGTTCGTACGCGAGTGGGAGCCCAAGAGCGCCACCCGGCAGCTCGCCGAGTTCGTCGAGTACCTGGACTATTTCCAGCAGGCCGGCGGGCAGATCAACCTCGACGCCGAGGCCGCTGAGGACGCTGTGCAATTGATGACCGTGCATGCGGCCAAGGGCCTGGAGTTCGACCACGTCTTCGTGATGCGCCTGGTGCGCGGAGGTTTCCCTGTAAACCCGCGCCCGCACGTGCTCGAGTTCCCCGCCGAGCTGATGAAGGAGGAAAAACCCCGCGGCGACTTCCACATCCAGGAGGAGCGCCGGCTGTTTTACGTGGCGCTGACGCGAGCCCGCGAGCGGCTCACGCTGACAACAGTGGTGCATCGCCGCTCGAAGCCTTCGGTTTTCCTCGACGATATCCTCATGGAGCCGAAGCTGCTGCGCAGCGACGTTCAGCAACTCTCCCCCAAGGCGTCGTCGCAGGGCGAAGCCGCGCCGGCCCCACGGCCGGAAGATGCCTCGTTGTTCGACCCCGAAGGCGACCGCGCCCGCGTCAATTCACGCATTGCGCGATGGGCGGAGAGCTACCGCCCGCCGGTGGACGAGCCGCTGCGGTTGAGCGCCTCGACGATTGATACCTACCAGTCGTGTCCGCAGAAGTATCTGTTCCAGCGCGTCTGGGGCATCCGCGAAGGCCCGCACGCCGCCCCCAGTTTTGGCAGCGTCATGCACACCACGATCCGGCAGCTCATGACCGAGCTGCGCAAGAAGCGCCGCATACCATTCGAGGATGTGCAGGCGATCTTCCGGCGCGAGTGGAGTTCGGCGGGGTTCGAGGACGCCTACCAGGAAGAAGAGTACAAAAAAGACGGCCTCGAGCAATTGCGCGCCTTCCACGCAAGCTGCCTCGCGTCGCCGCCCCAGATGATTGCCCAGGAAAAATTCTTCGAGCTGCCCATGGACGACAACGTCGTGATCACCGGCCGCATCGACCAGGTGAACCGGCTCGGGCCGAACCAGGATGAGATCGTGGATTACAAGACTGGCAAGCCGAAACTCGAGCCGCAGGCCCGCAAGAGCTTGCAGTTGAGCCTCTACGCTCTGGCGGCGCGCGAAGTGCTCGATCTGAATCCAGTACGCCTGACTTTCTACAACCTGCAGAGCAATGAGGCCGTGTTCACCAGCCGCGGCGAGAAGGAGCTGAATCAGGCCCGAGAGATCGTGCAGGAGGTTGCCGCGGAGATCCGCGCCGGCGAGTTTCCGGCCCACCCGGGTTTCTTCTGCAAGAGCTGCGCCTTCCAGCCGCTCTGCCCGGCGCACGAACAATTAGTAGCGATCCGCCCAGCCGCAAGATAAAAAGCCTGCTGCATCCCGCCTGGCATCCTCTGTGAGAAGTGTCCGCGCGCCTGAGCGCTCCCGCATCAGCAGATGATTTGTGCGGGCAAAAAACGAAAGCGGGGCGCCCGCCATAGCGGACGCCCCGCCGGGAATGATCCCGATTCGTAAAGGCTACTTGCCTTTTTTCTTCGTCGCCTTCTTGGGTGCCTTCTTCATCGCGCATCGTCCTCTTGTTGGATTCTCCCCACGGAGTCGGGCGCAGCCGCTGCGACTGGTTGGATGCCGCGCCCAGTAGATTCCTTTCTATACGGGCACGAAACTTCGATGTCAAGAAAAAACTGTGCCGGGAAAAAACTCACGGCTTCGGCGGCGTGTAGTAGCCGTCCCGCGCCAGCAGGGCCAGGCCGGGCCGGCGCACGAGCACTTCGATGGTGTGGTACTCGAGGTTGCGGTCGGTCTTCTCCGGCACGTAGGCCAGCGTGTACTGATTGCGGGCCTGCTCGCTGACCCTCGCATAGAGGCTTTCCAGGTCAGCGCGCTTGG
>Ga0209701_10000929_pt1 | contig 18162 bp, 14 predicted proteins | sample CZO8metaG_4_FD_188356 | JGI IMG/M metagenome (GOLD analysis project Ga0209701, IMG submission 188356) | Vadose zone soil microbial communities from the Eel River Critical Zone Observatory, Northern California, USA - CZOApr15con2H3.8 metaG... | ecosystem: Environmental > Terrestrial > Soil >... | reverse complement strand
GTGCCGCTGAAACGCGTCCTCGGCGAAGCCCTGATCGAATTCGAGAAGCAGCGCGGGAAGACGGGCGGATAAGTGGCGGAGAAGAAGCCCAAATACTACTTGACGACGCCGATCTACTACACGAACGGCCTGCCGCACATCGGCCACGCCTATTCGACGATCGTGTGCGACACCATCCGGCGTTACAAGCGCATGCTCGGCTATGACGTGGTGATGACCACGGGCACGGACGAGCACGGCGTCAACGTGGAGCGCTCCGCGCGCAAAGCCGGCGTTCCGGAATCGGAGTTTGTGGCCAAGATGGCCGCGGTGTGGCGCGAGACCTGGGACGAGCTGGGCATCCAGGGCGATGAGTTCATCCGCACGACGGACGTGAAGCACGCTCGCACGGTCCAGTGGCTTTTCCGGCTGTGCCGCGAGAATGGCTACGTCTACAAGGGAAACTACGTCGGACAATACTGCATTTACGACAACGCTTACGTTGCCGACGCGGGCCCCGGCGATAATTGTCCGGACTGCGGCCGGCCAACCGAAACCGTCACCGAGGAGAATTATTTCTTCAAGCTCTCCGCGTTTCAAAACCCGCTGCTCGATTTGTATGCCAAACATCCGGAATTCATTCAACCGGAGGCGCGGCGCAACGAAGTGCTCAGCTTTGTCGAAGGGGGGCTCCGTGATCTGAGCATCACGCGCACGTCTATCCGCTGGGGCATCCCGCTGCCCGGCGAGGAATCCCACGTGTTTTACGTGTGGTTTGACGCGCTGACCGCGTACCTCAGCGCGGTTGGCGGGGAGCACTACGAGCGCCGCGGGTTCTGGCCGGCCGATGTGCACGTGGTCGGCAAAGAGATCATCCGCTTCCACGCGGTGTATTGGCCGGCATTTCTGATGGCTGCGGGGCTGCCTCTGCCCAAGCAGATTTGGGCGCATGGCTGGCTGCTCATGGAAAGCAGCAAGATGAGCAAGTCGCGCGGGAATGTGGTGAAGCCGCGTCCGATCGCGCACGTTTTGGGAATGGATGCGCTGCGCTATTTCCTGCTGCGCGAGGTTGTCTTCGGGCAGGACGGCAACTTCAGCTACGACGCGCTGGTGCAGCGCTACAACAGCGACCTGGCGAACGGGCTGGGGAACCTGGCCAGCCGCGTTCTTACGATGATTGCTAATTATTGCGGTGGCGTAGTTCCGAACCCTCACGAACAGGGTAAATTGCCGGAACGAACTCACGCTTCGGATATAGCTACGACTTGGCGTCATACTCTCACGGACATCAATTCGCTGTACGCGAACTACAGGTTTTCTGGCGCCCTCGAGCGTACCTGGGAGTTAATCGCCGAGGTGGACAGATTCATCTCGCTCAAGAAGCCTTGGACATTGGCGCAGGATGCGACACAAAGGGAGTACCTGGAAACAATATTGTACGATTGGGCGGAATCAATTCGGTTGATTGTAGTGCTGGCGCACCCGGTGATGCCCGCTGCGACGGAAAAGATTTGGAGACAACTTGGACAGAATGGCCCGCTCGGCGCGCAGAGAATTGACGCGCTGCAATGGGGGCAATTGAAGCCGGGCACACGCATCGGGAAACCGGAGGCAGTGTTTCCGCGCGTTGAAAAATCCGAAACCATCGAAAGGATGGAAGCCATGGAAAAAGAAGCGAGCCAGCCCGCCAAGGCACCGGCAAGCGCGGCAGCGGGAGCGACTGCCGGAGCGACACCGGCGGCGCAGCCAACAAACAACAAAATCGCCATCGAGGATTTCATGAAAGTGGAGATGCGCGTGGGGCAAGTTCATACGGCGGAGCGCGTGCAGGGCGCGGACAAGCTGCTTAAAGTGAACGTGGATATCGGCGGAGAGGTGCGACAGATTGTCGCGGGCATCGCGCAGCATTACAAGCCCGAAGACCTGGTCGGCCGCAAAGTGATCGTGGTGGTGAACCTCCAGCCGCGCAAGCTGCGCGGCGTCGAATCGAATGGGATGATTGTGGCCGCCTCGGTGGGGCCGGAGGGCCGGCCGGTGCTGGCGGGGTTTCTCGAAGAGGTGGAAGTCGGCGCGCGGCTAAAATAGCACCGTGGAACTGATCGACTCGCACGCGCACATAGATTTTCCGCAATTTGATGGCGACCGCGCGGAAATGCTCGAGCGGGCGCGCGCAGCAGGAGTCACCACACTCCTCGCCATCGGCACAGGCCCCGGCCCGCAGAAACTCGACGCGGCGCTGCCTTTCGCCGAATCACACGACTGGATCTACACGACCGTCGGCATTCATCCGCACGAAGCGAAAGAGGTCACGCAGGCGCATTACGATGAACTCGTGCGCCTGGCGCAGCATCAGCGCGTGATTGCCTGGGGCGAGATTGGGCTCGATTACCACTACGATTTTTCGCCGCGTGACATCCAGCAGAGCGTCTTTCGAAACCAACTCGCGCTTGCCGCCCAGGCAAAGCTTCCCGTCATCATCCACTGCCGCGAAGCGTGGAGCGATTGCCTGGCGATTCTCGAGCAGGACTGGCGGGCGACGGGGCTGGGCGGGGTTTTTCATTGTTTTTCAGGGACGCTGGAGGAAGCGCGGAAGGGAATCGCGATGGGCTTCCTGGTTTCGTTCGCGGGGAATTCGACGTACCCGAAAGCGCAGAACCTGCGGGAGGTGGCCCGCGAGATTCCGCTGGACCGCCTGCTGATTGAAACTGACGCGCCCTATCTTGCTCCGCAGGCTTATCGCGGCAAACGGAACGAGCCCGCCTACGTGGCCGAGGTAGCGCGAACCCTGGCAGGTGTGAGAGACTTGGCTGCGGATGAGTTGGCCGCAGCGACAGCGCAGAACTTCCGGCGCTTCTTTCGCCTGGGCCGCGCGGGACGGCTCGAAAATAGCGCCGCCGGCCAGGTTTCAGGTCCGTGACGGAGGAGTGTCATCGCCCTTCTGACCGTTAAAGAGGTTTTCGATCTCGTACGCGACGACCTGGCGCTGGTGGAGCAGGAACTGTCCCAGCAGAGTTCTTCCGCCTTCGAGCCCGTCGCCGAGATCACCAACTACCTTCTCGGCGGGGGCGGAAAGCGGCTGCGTCCCGCACTCCTGCTGCTCTCCGCGGGCTATGCGAACTACCGCGGGCCCGGCGCCATCCGTCTTGCCGCGGTCGTCGAGCTGATTCACAGCGCCACGCTTATCCACGATGACGTGATTGACGGGGCCGACACGCGCCGCGGCCGACCGTCCGCGAATTCCCGCTGGGGCAATCATCGCAGCGTTCTTGCCGGCGACTGGCTCTACATGCAGTCGTTCCAGATGGCATTGCGCGAGCGCAACTTCCGCATTCTCGACATCCTTATCGAACTCACGCAGAACATGGTCGAAGGCGAGCTGATCCAGCTCACCAAACTCGGCCGCATGGATTTGACCGAGGAGGACGCCCTCGAGCTGGCCACGCACAAGACGGCGTGCCTGTTCAGCGGCTGCGCGAGGCTGGGCGCGGTGCTGGGCCGCTGCGACGACGCGGCCGAGCAGGCTTTGGCCGATTACGGGCGTTATGCCGGGCTGGCGTTTCAACTGGTGGACGATTTGCTCGATTTCACGGCCTCGCCGGAACAGCTTGGCAAACCGGTGCTGTGCGATTTGAAAGAGGGCAAAGTCACGCTGCCGCTGATTTACGCCTTAGAGGACGGGAATTCCCAGGGACGCGAACTGGTTGCGGCGGTGCTGGAAGAAAAGGAATTTCACAGCGTGCGGCCGGAACAGATCACCGCGCTGGTTCACAACTCCGGCGCGCTCGACCGGACCCGCAACCTGGCCCACGAATACGCCTATCGCGCCAAAGCTTGCTTGAACGGCAATGCGGCTTCGGAGTACGGCCGCGCTCTGCTTACCGTACCGGATTTCATCCTCGATCGCGAAAGCTGAATCGCGCGGATACGCGATGCTCCCCTTCAAGCTTGTCTATCATCCCCGCTATGACTTGAACCTGGGTGCGCACGTTTTCCCTTCGCAAAAATTCCGGATGATTCACGAGACGCTGCTCCGCGAAAAGATCGCCGCCCCGCAAGATTTTCTCGAACCCCCTCCCGCGAGCGATGACGACGTGTTGCGCGTGCACACAGCCGAGTACGTAGAAAAGCTGAAGGGTGGGACGCTCAGCCCGAGCGAGCTGATGAGGCTCGAGATTCCGTGGTCGCCGGAAATGGTGCAGGCCTGCTGGCTCGCGGCGGGCGGCTCCATTCTGGCGGGCCGGAGCGCCCTTCGAGACGGTTTTGCCGCAAACATCGGCGGCGGATTTCATCACGCGCATCCCGGACACGGCGAAGGCTTCTGCGCGATTCACGACGTGGCCATCGCGATTCGCCGCCTGCAAACCGATGGCGCTATCGCCATGGCTATGGTCGTGGACACCGACGTCCATCAGGGCAACGGCACAGCCGCCATTTTCCGCAACGATTCTTCGGTTTTCACGCTCTCCATCCACCAGGAAGACAACTACCCGATGCCCAAGCCTCCTTCCGACATCGACATTAACCTGCCCGATGGGATCGAGGACGATGAGTATCTCGCCATTCTCGAGGCGCACCTGCTGAAGGCGCTGGAGTTTATCACCCCCGACGTGATGTTCTATGTCGGCGGGGCCGATCCTTATTGCGAAGACCAACTCGGCGGGCTCAACCTGACCAAGGCGGGGCTTCGCCGGCGCGACACGATGGTGATGGATCACGCGCATCGCCGGGGAATCCCTGTGGCGATTACGCTGGCGGGCGGCTACGCACGGCGCGTCGAGGACACGGTGCAGATTCACGTCGGTACAATCGTTGCCGCACGCGATCTGGCGCAGCGCACTGCCGCGCGCTCGACGCAATGAGAAGAAGCGCTATTGAATCCGGATACTGCCTGAGCCAGTCTGTACTTCGATTCGCGCGGCTCCGCTGCCCACGCGCGCGCGCAGCTCTCTGCGGCTCTGCTCCTCAATGACGATGGGGATATCCGCCTGGATCTTGCCGCTGCGCGCCACGGCGCTCAAACGAAAACTCCCGTCGGCAGGAAGGCCGAGGTTAACGCTGCCGGATCCGGTGTGCAATTCCCAGAAACTGCTTGGCGAGGGATTGCCGTCAATCGTGAGGTTTCCGGAGCCCGCCATGGCTGTGAGGCTGTCAGTGGCGCCCTGGACGGTAATCGAGCCGCTGCCGGTCTTTGCGTTGACGCGCGCATCCGGCCGCGCGACAGAAATCGAGCCGGAACCTGTCGTCACGCGGAGGTCGCCGTGGATATCCCTCACAGAGACCCTTCCGGAGCCGGCAATTCCGCGAAATTCCCCGCCCACGCCGGAAGCGTCGATCGAGCCACTCCCGGCAACGATTTGCACATCCTCCTGGACCGAATCGGCGGTGACACTGCCGGAGCCGCTCACCAGCTTGACCGGCCCGCGCACGTTTCTGACCGTCTGCGACCCCGATCCCACGCGCGTCTCGACTTCGGTTTCCTTCGGGACTTCAATGACATAATCAATCCTCAGGTTTGTGCCCCCGATTCCCGCCGAGAACATCCTTCGCCCTTGTTCGCCGATGCGGATGACGTTGCCCTGCTGCTCGATGGGCGGATTATCGGCGACTTCTTTGGCGCTGTAGGTGCGCCCGAAGAAAAATGCGCGCCGCCGGATGTCGCCGTGGATGCGCACTTGCCCCGTCGTGCCGCCGGTAATTTGGACGCTGCCGGAGCCGTTGGACAGGTCCAGCCGCACCGGGCCGGTGACGGAAAGTGTGCGGTCAAAGCTTGCGCTGTCCTCGGGGACCGCAGTGCAGCCCGCAGAAACAAGAGCCCACGCAGTTGCGACCACCAGGATGAACTGGCCAAATCTCCGCATTGTTTCTCCCCAGGGCCTTCGCAGGCGCGCAGAAGCAGCCTCGCCTGTCTTCACCTTGAGATACGTTGAAAGAAGTAAAATTGTTCCCACAGACGTTCGGCCGAAGAGCCAGCGAGTTGAACGGGCTACTTTTTCAATGCCGCATTCAATGATCCCTGGCGATAACCCTCCAGGTCCAGCGTCACGTAAGCAAACCCGAGCTTCCTGAATTGAGATGCAAGGACTTGTGCCATTTCCGGTGAAAGCGCGTGCGGCATTTCCTCGGGAGCGATCTCAATGCGCGCGAGCTCCTGATGGAACCTTACGCGAAACTGGCGGAACCCAAGCTCGCGCAAAATGGCCTCGCCGCGCTCCACGAGGCCCAATGTCTCGACGGTCACCGGCGTCCCATACGGGACGCGCGAAGACAGGCATGCCGAGGCGGGGCGGTCCCACGTCGGAAGCCCCGCAAGCCTTGAAAGCTCGCGAATCTCTTGCTTGCGGAGTCCAGCGTCCAGGAGCGGGGCGAGCACGCGATGTTCCGCCGCAGCCCGGTGTCCCGGGCGGAAATCGTGAGTGTCGTCGGCATTGATTGCGTAGGCTACCGCCGCGAACCCGCGCGAAGCTGCCAGTTCGTCAAGGCGGGTGAACAGTTCCGTCTTGCAGTGGTAGCAGCGGTCGGCATTGTTGGCTACATAAAGCGGATTGTCGAACTCCTGTGTCTCGATGAATTCGTGGAACACGCCCGTCCGGCGGACGAACGCTTCGGCCTGCGCCCGGTCATGCGCAGAAAAGCTCGGGGATAAAGCCGTCACCGCGAGCGAATGCTTGCCGAGCACGCGATGCGCTGCCCAGGCGAGATAGGCCGAGTCGGCGCCCCCGGAAAACGCCACCAGCAGCCCGGCGCAGCCGGCCAGACTCTCAAACAAATGCCGCTGCTTTTCCTCGGCGCGGGCAGCCTCCTGCGGGTCCGGTGCAATCGTTTGCTTCATGATGAGCGCAGTATACCGCAGACTCGAGAAACGACTGCGTCTCCTTTGGTGTGGAAAAATGGATTATTTGAAATCCAGCAAGACGTCCACGACGGCAGTCGCAGAGTTTGTGCGGAGCCAGTGCCCCGCTTCCTCATAGTGAATCGGCAAATCCCCGAAAACTTCGGAGCGGCGCGCCTGCAACTTCACCAGCAGTTCGTCGAATTTCATGCGGTCGAAGATCACTCCTACCGGCACAGGCCAAGCATCGCGCAACTTTCTTTCGGCATTCAGAGAAAGGCCGGTGATGACAAGCTCTCCCATGTGATATTGCGCGCCTTCGCTCACCGCCACATCGTACCGCACGCGGCCCGCGGCGTCGTCATACACGGGCTTTTCGGCGAGCTGGACGTCGAGATAGCCAGACCGCGCGTATTCGTCCTCCACGTGTTCCCAGGTGGCTGCAATCTTCATCCCATCGGCGGGATCATCCGGCTTCATGGTAAGAAACTTTTCGAGCGATTCTGCGGTGAAGGCCCGGTTTCCGGTCCAGTGCGTGCCGCCCCAGCGATAAGCAGGTCCGTGGTCAATAGGCACGAAGACTTGAATCGCATCCGGAAGAGGGCGGGTGGGATCGCCCGTGAGACGAACCTGCGGCCTGTCGAATCGCATGCGGAGGTAGCCTTTCTGGAGGTAGATAGGCCGCACCTGTTCGTTCAAGAACAGGACGATGGCAATACGCGAGAATGGCTTTCCGACCAGGTCTGACAGGCGCTGCTGCACGAGGCGCGATTCAGCCGCCAAGGGATCGCCGAATTCCACGCGGGCGATTCTCTGGCTGGCGCCGGTCACTCGGAACACCTGCGCAAGCGCATCGCTGGCGGGATCGTTTGTCAATTCGTGCTCGACGGCCACGTGCAAGCCGCGCAGGTCCAGGAGCTTCTGCACCGCGGACGCCATTTGCTCGAGGAACGGGCCTTGCTGCGGCGCGGTACCGTCGAACCAGGGCAAGCCGTTGCGAATCGCGCCGATAAGTTCGCCGTCCGTGTACCACGGAATGTTGTCGAAAAGGACCGGAACGGTGGGCGCTTCTTCGACGCGAAATGTGACGCGAAGCTCCTCGCCGCTGCTTTGGAACCGATAGGAGACGTTCGTGAACAAACCGGCTTGTGCCAGCCGGTCTGCCGCAGCCTGCAAATCCTCGCGCCCCGCCACATCGCCGGGATGCAGGCCGCTCAGCTCGTCCATTTGCGCCTCGGAATACTTCCGGAGACCTTCGAATTTAATCTGCGCGATCTTTCCCTTGGCCGGCTGCTGCAGGGGCAGGGCCGGCATGGCAAGTATGCCGGCGAGGAGCACCGCCAGCGCCAGCTTTCCCGCGGAAACCCGGAGAGAGATCAGATTCGCGCGCATGAAAATCTATTTTACGAAGAATTACTCGACGGTGACCGACTTCGCCAGATTCCGCGGCTGATCCACGTCGCACCCGCGCCGTACAGCAATATGGTAGGCCAGGAGCTGCAGCGGGACGATTTCGAGAATGGGAGACATCAGCTCCGGCGCCGCAGGGACTTCAATCACATGGTCGGACGATTCTTTAGCGAGCTGGTCGCCGGGGGAAACCACGGAAATCACGATGCCGTCGCGCGCCTTGACTTCCTTGATGTTGGAGACGCTTTTCTCGTATCGCGTCATGGATTCGGGGTCGTTTTCATCGCGCGTGGCCAGCACTACGACGGGCAAATGTTCATCAATCAGAGCGTTTGGCCCGTGCTTCATTTCGCCCGCGGGGTAGCCCTCCGCGTGGATATAAGAGATTTCCTTGAGCTTGAGCGCGCCCTCCAGCGCGATGGGGTAATGAATTCCGCGCCCCAGATACAAAAAATCGGTATGGCGGAAGAAGATTTTCGCCAGCGCTTCGTAGTGGCCCTTTTCATCCGCCAGAAGGATGGTTTCCAGCTTGTGCGGGATTCGCGCGAACTCCTGCAACAACTTCTTTGCACAGTCCATGGAAACGGTTTCCCGCAATTCGCCCAGATAAATTGCCAGCAGCAGAAGCGCCGTCAATTGTCCGGTGAAGGCCTTCGTGGAGGCGACGCCGATTTCCGGCCCGGCGTGAGTGAGAATCGTCCCTGCGGCCTCGCGCGTGATCATCGAACCGACTACGTTGCAGATGGCCAGCGATGGGGAACCTTTCTGCTTGGCTTCGCGCTGCGCCGCCAGCGTGTCGGCGGTTTCGCCCGACTGGCTGACGCATATGGTGAGCGTGCCTTCCTGCATAATCGGATCCCGGTAACGGAACTCGCTGCCATAGTCCACCTCGACGGGAATGCGCGCGAGCTTCTCGATCATGAATTTTCCCGCCAGCGCTGAGTGCCAGCTCGTGCCGCAGGCGACAATCTTCACCTGGCGGAATTCGCGGAATTCCTTGGCGGTGATTTCCATCTTGTCGAGAAACACTTCGCCGCTCTCGAGCGACATCCGCCCGAGCAAGGTGTCGCGGACGGCGCGCGGTTGTTCGTAGATTTCCTTCAGCATGAAATGCTTGAAGCCGCCTTTTTCCGCCTGGATGGGGTCCCAGGTGATGTGCTGGATGGGCCGCTCGACCGGATGGCCGTCGTGGTCCATCACGCGCACTCCCTTCGGCGTCAGGATGGCCAGGTCGCCGTCGCCCATGAAAAACATCTTGCGCGTGTGGTGGAGCAGAGCCGGGATGTCGCTGGCGACCAGGTACTCTCCCTCGCCCAGCCCGATTACAGAAGGAGGGCCCATTCGCGCGGCGACAATTTTGTTGGGGTCTTTCGTTGAGAGAATCACCAGCGCATACACGCCTTTCAGTTGGCGCACCGTCTTTCGCACCGCTTCTTCGAGCGGCCCTCCGTCCATGTATTTCTCCACGAGGTGCGCGACGACTTCGGTGTCGGTCTCGGTGGCAAACTTGTGTCCTTCGGCCTGCAGCTGGTGTTTCAGCTCAACATAATTCTCAATGATTCCGTTGTGGACGACGACGACCTGTCCGGTGCAGTCGCGATGCGGGTGGGCGTTTTCTTCCGTGGGGCGGCCATGCGTGGCCCAGCGCGTGTGTCCGACGCCATACAGGCCGTCAAACGGCGCCTTGGCGATGGCCTCTTCGAGGTTGCGCAACTTTCCCGAGGCGCGCCGAACCTCCATTTTGCCGTTCTGCTGGACGACGGCAATGCCGGCCGAATCGTAGCCGCGATACTCGAGCCGCCGCAAACCGTCGAGAATCAGCGGCACGACTTTCTTGGGTCCGATATACCCGACGATCCCGCACATGTTCCGCTCACTCCCGCGAGCCATTTCAAGGAACTCGCAAAAGGGCAACCCTTCCGCGACGAATTTAGATTAACACAGTCTTGCGCGGTGAACATTATAGGGGCCGGGAGATTGCTTTGGAGCCGCCAACAGCGCGGCTAATCCACGATTTCGAAGCGGAATTCTTCAATCACCGGGTTGGTGAGGACTTCCTTGGAGATGCGTTCCACCTGCTTCTGCGCCTCTTCACGCGAAGTGCCGTTCAGATCGAGAACGAAGAATTTTCCCTGGCGGACGTCCTTCACCGCCGCAAAGCCCAGCGACGCCAGAGCCTGCTGGATGGTCTGTCCCTGGGGATCGAGAACCGTTTTCTTCGGCATCACCCAAACGTGAGCTTTCATGGCCGCATTATACCAGCCCCAGAGACACCTTTGCGGCGCGAAACTTGCCAAGCAACTCCGATTTTTCCTCGACCGGAAGGAACGCGTACGCAAAACTCATTTCCGCAAGATCGCAGAGCTCGCACGCGGAGAGCCCCATCTGGGTTGCGGCCGCCTGGTACTCTTCCCCAAGCGTGGTGTGGAACATGGCGGGGTCGTCGGTGGAAAGCACCACGGGAATTTTCCGACGGTACAATTCCGGCAGCGGGTGCTCCTGGATTCCGGCTTGCGCCCTGCCGAGCTGCTTCGCCAGCGCGCCCGTGCAAAGATTGCTGGTTGGGCAGACCTCCAGCGGGATTTTTCGCTCCGCGAGCAGCCGCTGCAATGCCGGGTCGTGCATCGCCGCGATACCGTGGCCGATGCGCTCGGCGCCAAGGACTTCGATCGCGTCGCGGATTTGCTCCGGGCCGCCGACCTCTCCGGCGTGGACCAGCCGGCGCAGGCCTTGTTCGGCGGCATAGTCGTACACTCCACGGAACTCCGCTGCCGGAAGGGACAGCTCATCGCCCCCCATTCCGAAGGCCACTACGCCTGCCGCTTTTACCTGCGCGGCAATCCGGGCGACCTCCATCGCCGGACCGGCGCCGAATTGGCGCGTGGCGTCGAAGATCCATTGAATGTGAAGCCCTCGCCGGCGCTCGCAGGCCGCGACGTCCTGTACTGCGGCAAAGTTTGCGAGCGGATCCTGCTTTCGCCAAAGCGACACACCCGTGGATTGCGTGATTTCGGCATACACGACGTTCTGCGCGCGCAATTCCTCACAGAGGCGTTCGGCGATCAGCCGATAATCCTCCGGGGCGTTGAGGAACGACGTCACCCACTTGAAAGCCTCCAGGAATCCTTGAAAATCGCTGTATTGATAGCGCGCCCGCACCTCCTCGCTGGTGACGCGCACACCGTGCCGCGCGGCCAACTCGCGCGCCGTTTCCGGCGCAATCGCTCCCTCGAGGTGCAAGTGCAGTTCGGCTTTGGGAAGGGCGCGGACCTGTTGCAGGACGTCCAAGAGGATCATCGAACCCGGCTAACGCTGCGGCAGCGGCGGGCTGCCGGCATTTTTCCAGGCCGTCAGCCAGAACGATCCGACGTCCGTCGCTGCGTCCGAGAGCTGGCGTATGAGGATCGCTGCCGCTTGGTTGTAGAAGCGGTCGTAATATTCGTCGGTATAGTCGCCCAAGCCTTTGCGGGCCCGGCGGTCGGCCAGCAGAATCGTCTCGAGCCAGCTATGCGCGCTCAGGCAGGCTTCAAACGCAACGTCGGTTGGATCATTGAGGTACACGGCGTCGTTCGGCCGCATCGGGAAGAACGAGGAGAACCGGTCAACGAGTTTTGCCTTGAAACGGTCATCCACGCCGGGCTGGCCGGAAAGCCTGCCGTCAAAGTTTTCGGTTGTGTTGAACGGGTCATGCGCCTCGGCCACAAAATGAGCGAGGACCGCGGCATCGAGCCGCGCCTCGTCCCACTTCCCCAACCTCATGGCATTGGTCAGCTTCTCGCTGTACACGCCAATTTGCCACGGCAGAACGCCGCTGGCTTCGAGTTTCGCCTTTGTAAACTTTGCCACTGCTGCTTTGTAACTGCGCGGCAGGCTTTCAAACGGAAAGCGGCCGTAGTGGTCGAGAAGCAGAATGTGATAGCGCCGCTCCGCCGCGGGGTTTTTTGCCAGCGCGTCGAGCGGGTCGGTCACGTGTTGCGCCAGATAGTCCCGGTTGGCTTCAAAAAACGGGCGCATCTCCGGAGGCAGCGTGTCGATTGCTTTTGAAACGACCTGGCGATGTCCGCCGCCGCCCCACGCAAGCGCCCCGAGAGGCAAGAACAACGCGGCGAGAAAGGCCACGGCAATGCCACGAACGGCTGCGAAACACGATGAATTGCGCCAGAGATGCCTCAATCCTGCGCTCCTCCCGTTTGCGTTTCCAGTCCCAGGACGCTGCGCTTGCGGCTGTAGATAAAATAAATCACAAGGCCGATCGCAAGCCACACAAAGAAGCGGATCCAATTCTCCACCGTCAGGCTGGCCATCAGCAGCACGCACGTCAGCACCGAGAGAATCGGAAGCACAGGCACCCACGGAACATGGAAACCGCGCGGGCGGTCCGGCTGCGTGCGCCTCAGAATCAGCACGGCCAGCGACACCAGTACAAAGGCAAAGAGCGTGCCGATGTTGGAAAGGTCGGCAAACGTCCCGATGTCGAAGATCCCCGAGGGAACAGCCACCGCAATTCCAGCCACCCACGTGGAGACGTGCGGGGTCCGGAATCTCGGGTGGACTTTCGAGAAGGATTTCGGCAGCAGGCCGTCGCGCGACATCGCAAACCAGACGCGCGCCTGGCCGAGCTGGTAGACGAGCAGCGATGAAACCATGCCCATCAGCGCTCCGATGGTCACCCAGCGTTGCAGCTTATCGAGTCCGATATTGTGCAACGCCGTCGCCACCGGCGCCGCATCCCCCCGGAAAATGTGGAACGGCTGAATCCCCGTCAGCACGACCGCAACACCCACGTACAGCACCGCACAGACGAATAGCGACGCCAGGATTCCCAGCGGCAGGTCCCGCCTCGGGTTCTTGCACTCTTCCGCCGCCGTGGATACGGAATCGAATCCAATGTAGCTGAAGAAAACGATCGCCCCTCCCGTCAAGACACCCTGCCAGCCATTGGGCATGAACGGCTTCCAGTTGGTTGGCTGGATGTATTTCGACGCGAACACGACAAAAAGAAAGATGGCGATTAGCTTGATTCCCACCATGATGCTGTTGGCGCCGGCAGTTTCGCGGATCCCCGCCACCAGCAGCATGGTCAGCAGCATGACGATGAGGAAGCCGAGAATATTGAAGTGGAGCGCCCAGCCATGCTCCGGCGTGTATGCCGGAGTGCTCAGCACGGCGGGCAGGTGAATGCCGAAGGTGGCCAGCAAGCTGTTGACATACGCGGAGAAGCCTACTGCTACAGCCATATTCGAGACGGCGTACTCGAGAATGAGGTCCCAGCCGATAATCCACGCGACCAACTCGCCGAGCGTTGCATACGTGTAAGTGTACGCGCTGCCCGCGATGGGAATCATCGAGGCCAACTCGGCGTAGCAGAGTCCCGCGAACCCACATACCACTGCGACCAGGAAGAACGAGAGCGCAATGGCCGGTCCTGCGCCGGGGCGTCCCGCAACTCCGGCGGCGTGGCTCCCGTGTAGGAGCACGTCCAAGAGCGGCGCTTTGAAGATCGAGGGGTAGCGGACTTCCTCGCCTGCCGCCGCCGTCCCGGTCAACACGAATATGCCCGTGCCGATAATGGCGCCGATGCCCAGCGCCGTAAGGCTCAGCCAGCCTAGTGTTTTCTTGAGGCGTTTCTCGGGGTTTTCCGCATCCGCCAGGAGCTTGTCTATGCTCTTAATGCGGAACAGTTGTGAACCCAAGCATCACCTTCCCCGCGCTGGTATCCATATTTCCGGCCCATCCCGTGCTGAGACGAAACGCCTCCCGCAAAGCAGCGTCACTTTACCGTGTGCAGCCCCTTCGCGCAACGGTTGTGCGAGAACCGGGATGCGCGTGGTGCCTGTCCTACTACGCCGGGGTGAGTTGCGCGTACCTCTCAATGAACTTCTTGGCGCCGTATCCGGCGAAACTTACGGTCAGCTTGCGGTCCAGGTCGTCGCCCTCCACGGCAATCACGGTTCCCACTCCATAATTTGGATGCCGGACACGCTGTCCGATCAGCGGGTCGGATTGTCCCGCGCGCGTTCTGGCGGTTCGCGGTCCTCCTACGGAGGCACGCCTTTGCGCCGGCCGGCTGCTTTCGTTCAAACCCTGCCGCCGAACGCGCCGGACGAACTCCTCCGGCGAATAGGAATACTCCGGGTCAGGCTCGTAACGCCGTGTTTCTCCCGCTTCACTCAGCGAGCCGGCGACCGTCTCCACGAGTTCGCCGGGTATCTCCCGCAAGAACCGCGACGGCGTTGACGCGCGAACACGGTCTTCGCCAAAGGTGCGGCGATACACGGCGCGGGTCAGCGACAGCGTGTTTTTGGCCCGCGTCATCCCGACGTAGCACAGCCGCCGTTCCTCTTCTAGGTCCTCTTCACTATTGCCCGCGCGCGAGTGTGGAAAGATGCCTTCCTCGAGCCCCGTCAGGAAAACATGGTCGAACTCGAGGCCCTTTGTGCCGTGCAACGTTGCCAACGTGATCGGGGCGCGCTCGTCGTAGGAGTCGGCATCGCTGACCAGTGCAGCGCGGTCGAGAAAATCATGGAATGTCTCGCCCGCCTCGGTGCCTTCCGCCACGGCGTTTACCAACTCGCGCAAGTTTTCCGAACGCGAAGTGTCTTCTGCCGTGTCTCGTTCCTGGAGCATTTCAAGGTATCCGGTCTGATCCAATACCAGCCGCAGAAACTCCGCTGGGGGAAGGGAAGCAACCTCTTCCTGGAAGTGCTCGATGAGCCGCCGAAATCCGGCGAGCGGACCAGTTGCGCGCGCGGATGAGGGTTGCCGCAGCAGGCGCGAAATGGCCGACCACAGCGAGCCGCCGTTCTCGCCTGCCGAAGCCCGCAGCGCATCAATGGTTGTCTTGCCGATACCCCGCGCCGGCGTGTTGATCACGCGCAGGAGGGCAATATCATCGTCCGGCTTCATCGCCAGCCGGACGTACGCCAGAGCATCCTTCACTTCGGCGCGCTGGTAGAAACTGAATCCGCCAATCAACCGGTACCGCAAACCCAGCCGCCGGAAAACTTCTTCGAAGGGGCGTGACTGCGCGTTGGTGCGGTAAAAAACCGCCGCATGTTGAGCCGAGTCTTCTTGCAAGAGGGCGCGGATGGCCTCCGCGACGTATTCAGCCTCGCCCGTGGCGTCCCGGGCCTCGAAAAACTTCAGCGCCGTTCCGGCGGCTTTGGTCGCCACAAGGTTCTTTCCGATGCGTTTTATATTGTGGGACACGACGCCGCCCGCGGCGTCGAGAATGGTCTGCGTGGAGCGGTAGTTCTGCTCGAGCTTGACCACCTTGGCGCCCTGAAAATCCTCCGCAAAGCGCAAGATCAGGCTCACGTCGGCGCCGCGCCAGCGGTAGATGGACTGGTCTTCATCGCCTACGACGCAGAGATTGCCGCGAGGCTCCGCCAGCAGGCGCAGCAGGTCATATTGCACGCGGTTGGTATCCTGGTATTCGTCCACGTGGATGTAGGCAAAGCGGCTGCGCCATTGTTCGCGAGCAACGGGATCGTGCAACACCTCCACCGCTCGCAGCAGCAAATCGTCAAAGTCCAGCGCGCCCGATTCACGCAACTTTTTCTGGTACGCCTCGAAGACCTGCGCCGTGACGCGCTCTTCCTCGTTGCGCGCCGCCGCGGCCATCGCGGCCGGACTCTCCCCGCGGTTCTTCGCCGAGCTTATCCGGCCGAGCAGCCAGCGAGGGGGAAAAGCACGGTCGTCCCGGCCAAGCTCCGCCAGCGCCAGTTTCATCGCTGCCAGTTGGTCTTCATCGTCATAGATCGCAAAGCTCCGCGAAAGCCCGATTCGCGGCGCCTCGCGCCGCAGCAACCTTGCGCAAAAGGAATGAAACGTTCCGACCCAGGGATCAGCCGAAGGCAACCCTTCGCGGACGAGCAGCGAAGTGACCCGCTCCTTCATCTGCTCGGCAGCCTTGTTGGTGAACGTCATGGCAAGGATGGACTCCCCGGGCACGCCGGAGGCGATCAGATGGGCGATGCGGTACGTGAGGGCCCGCGTTTTCCCCGTGCCCGCCCCCGCAAGGACCAGCAGAGGTCCCTCGGTGGTTTCCACGGCTTGACGCTGCTGCTCGTTCAGATCACTCAGGAAATTCATGGGGTGCGAGGGCCTCGGAGTGCCGCCAATCGGCAAGGAATCAATTCTAACTGACGCAGCGCCGTGCGGCAACGCGACCTTCTGAGCGCCTGTTGCAAACTGCAGGCTTTCGATTCAGCCTGGCGGAAGTTTTCACCCGAGCCTACTTGACGGGTGCGCCGAGGTCGATTTCGAAATAAAAAAGCGGCTGGCTTTTTTCGACGAAGGTCAGATCCGGGATGTACAGCTTGGTATAGCGGAGCATGTCGTATTGATGCTGCATATCGAAATACAACAGTCCGTGTTCCGTGGTGTGCGGCCCTACTACGTCTGTTTGGAGCGCCGCGGCCTCCAGCGATGCGGTCAATTCATCCCAATCTTTCCCGCGGCTCTTCTTCGGTCCGCGGCCGGGGAGAGGAAGCCTGGTTCGCGGGACGGAAGGATTCTTCGAACTGCCCGGATGCAGAATCAAATCGGCCACGTCTTGCGGCGCGAGCGGGAGCAGCTTTTGGCGGTCGCCATCGGGCGGAGCATACACCAGGCGAATCGAATCCAGGTCAATGCGGATGAGTTTGTCGGTGTCGTTGCGAAAATAAACGTCAATGGCGGCGACCCCGGCGTCCATTGGCGTTTTTTTCTTGAATTTCGCCTTGTAGGCCGCCGCGTCCACCCAGGGATCCGCGGCAACCAGCAAGCCGTCGTGGGAATCCCGCGCGGGAAGGGACGCGGGGTCTTTCTGCCCTACGGCTCGAGGGACGACAAGCACAAGCAAGGCAGCGAAGAGAAGCCCTCGCGAATCAATGCGCATGACGGGCCTATAATACCGAGTTTTGTCTCCTGCTGTCCGAATTGTTCGATACACTAGACGGTGATACCCGTCAGTTCGCGCAGGCCGCACCGGGTGATGCGCCGCGGTTAAGGGGAAGCAGCCGATTCATGTATTTCTTCTACAGTCTGGTGACCGCCATTGGCGCGATTCTGGCCGCCCCCTATTTCCTGATTCAGGGTCTGCGCCGCGGCAAGCACCTCCATAATTTGGCGGAGCGATTCGGGAAGCTGCCCGCGCCTGTTCATGCAGGGGCGAACTCGGTGCCCGGCGCAATCTGGATCCACGCCGTTTCCGTCGGCGAAACTCTCGCCGCGCTGCGGCTGGTCCGTCAGCTCAAAGAACGCTTCCCGGACCGGCGCCTGGTTTTCTCAACGACGACGGCCACGGGCCAGCAGCTTGCCCGAGAGCGCTTTGGCGCTGATGCAGCGGTTTTCTATTTCCCGTTCGACTGGAGTTTCGCGGTACGCCGCGCATTTCGCGCGGTGCGCCCTTCGGTGGTGGTTATTCTCGAGACGGAGATTTGGCCGAATTTTCTTCGTGTAGCCAGCAGCAACCAGGTCCCCGTTGTGTTTGTGAATGGCCGGCTTTCGGAGCGGTCGTTTCGACGGTATCGGCGTGGCTTTGCCTGGATAGGATTTTTCCTGAAGCCTTTTCTTCGCCGCGTTTTTTCGACGGCCTCTCTTTTTCTGATGCAGTCGAAAGAAGACGCCGGCCGACTGCTGTCTCTCGGCGCTCCCGTCGAGAAGGTTCATGTCAGCGGAAATCTCAAGTATGACCAGGAATTGGCGCCTTCGTCGCCTTTGACCGATTGGCTCGAAGCCGAAGTACGGCGCGGCGAGCGCCACCCGCTCGTTGTTGCCGGGAGCGTGGTTGCCCATGAAGAACCCCTCATCCTGATCGCCTTTGGGATTCTGCAGGGCGAATGGCGCCGCGCGCTGCTTGTCCTTGCTCCGCGGAAACCGGAACGCTTCGAGGCCGCCGCGGATTTCATCAATGAATCGCACCGGAAATTCATCCGCCGCAGCGCGCTTCCGGCGCAGCC
>Ga0209701_10000926_pt1 | contig 18182 bp, 18 predicted proteins | sample CZO8metaG_4_FD_188356 | JGI IMG/M metagenome (GOLD analysis project Ga0209701, IMG submission 188356) | Vadose zone soil microbial communities from the Eel River Critical Zone Observatory, Northern California, USA - CZOApr15con2H3.8 metaG... | ecosystem: Environmental > Terrestrial > Soil >... | reverse complement strand
GCGGGTCTCCGTGCCCACGGTGACAGTGCGTTCCTGCATCGCTTCGAGGAGCGCGCTCTGGGTCTTCGGGGTGGCGCGGTTGACCTCGTCGGCGAGCACGAGGCTGGCAAAAATCGGACCCGGTTGGTAGTCGAACTCCCGCCGCCCTGAATCCTCTCGGATGATGTTGGTGCCGACGATGTCGGCCGGCATCAGGTCGGGCGTGAACTGGATTCGTGAAAAGGTCAGGTCGAGGGTCTGCCCGAGCGAGCGCACGAGCATCGTCTTGCCCAGGCCCGGCACGCCCTCGAGGAGGATGTGGCCGCCGGAGATCAGAGCTATGACCGTGTCGCGCAAAAGCTCTTTCTGGCCGACGATCAGGCGCGCCAGCTCGGCTTCAAGATTGTTCGCGAGCTCCGTTACCTTCTTCGGGTCGGCGCTCTCATCGGCGATCACGAGCCTGCTCGTCACTCGCCCAACCGGGCGAAATACTCGCGGACGAGGTCGCGTTCGCTCCCAGGAATGAGGCTCTGGTTGGTGGCGTCGAGGGCGGCCTGCTGATAGGACTGGATCACCTGCGTGTAGGGGGTGAGCGGCACGTCCTGACCAGGGCCAAGAGGGGTCGGGTCGTTCTCCTGCTGGCCCGGGACCGGCTGACCGGGCACATACAGCTTCTCGCTCGGTTTCGCTGCTGTCCCGGTACCCGAGCCGCTCCCACTGGAGCCAGTGCCGCCGGAGCCGCCACTCCCGTTGCCGTTGCCGCTGCCGCTCCCGTTCGCGCTCCCATTGCCGTTGCCTCCGGCTGGCGAGGCGCCGGCAGCAGGCGAGGCGCCGGCTGTCGCGGTGTTGGATCCGGCGGCGTCGCGGTCCGCCTGTTCCGCCAGCGCCTGCCGCGCCGCCTCGAGGCCGTTGATCGCCGAAGCAATCTGCTGGTCGTTGTTCTGCTGGTTCTGCAGCGCGTCGAGCTGCCCGGCCAGTTCGTTGAGGGCCGCGGCCGCGGCGCCGAGATCGCCGCTCGACAACGCATCTGACGCACGCTGCAACGAAGCGGCCATCGCCGGGTCTTTCGCGCTCTGCGCGGCACTGGCCAGGGCCTTGGCGAGCTGAGCGCGCTCCTCAGGCGACAGGTTTGGCAGCTGAGCGGCAAGGTTCCGCACCGCCTGAGCACCCTGCGACGGGCTGGAGCTCAAGGCCACGCTCGCGGCCTTTCCGGCATTGGTCGTGCTCAAGGCGCCGGCCAGGTTCTGGGTGGTGCTGGTCCTGGCGGGGGTCTGGGGATCGGAGAGCTGCCGCAGCTGCTGCTCCGCGGGCGAGATGGCTTCCAGCGCCGACCGGGGATCCTTGGCGTCCTGGATCTGCTTCGCGGTGTCGCTGAGGATCTTCTGAACCTTGGGATCGACCGGTGCCGTCCTGGTGGTGGCCGCGATCTTCTTTTGCACATCGTGGATCGTGGTTGCCGCCTTGGCCTGGCTGGCACGGTCGGCTTGCGCCTGGGCCAGCAGGAGGTCCGTCGGATTGGGCAGGACGGCCAGGGCCAGCGCAGCTGCTACAAGGATCACGACCGCCCCCGCCTCCCGGCGGCTGATTCGGATCGGAAAAGCCCGAACGAGCCGATCCCGTCGGGCGTGCTGAAGGGCGTCCCGGCGAAGCAGGTCGTCCATCACACCATCGGCGGCACGGCGCTCCCACGCGGTGGACAGGCGCTCCTTCAGCCCCAGGCGCATGTCGGCCAACTGCATCAGCACGTCCGGTCGGGGTCGCGTCGCGATCCACGCGATCGCGACGGCAGCCAGAACCACCGGGATTCCGAGCGCGGCCAGCTGGATCCGGCGCTCCACCGGCACCACACGAGCGGCGACCTGCACAGTCGCGAACCAGATCGCGACGCCAAGTGCAGCGTGCACCAGATATGACAAGGCGCTCGACCGCGCGTCGGATCCTCGGAGAGCTCGGACCACCGACTCGAGTGAGGTCATGGCGTCACCGCGGCAGGGCGCGGGCGCCACCCAGGCCGGCGGCGAACTGGCGGCAATAGGAACGCGCTGACCAGCAATGCGAAAAGACCGATCGCCAGCTGCAAGGCGACGGTCGCCTGCCAGTACTGCCATTTCGCGAAGGGCCCACTCGGAATCGCTGTTCCACTGGCGGGGCCGATCGGCACGTAGGCGGGCCCGCCGGAAGAGCAAACCGTGGTGCCGTTGCCCAGGGGTTTGCAGACTGACCCCCCTGACGACTGGATCAGCACATTACTCGGGTAGTCATATCGAATCAGATAGGGCACGAGCGGCTGCCCGTTGTCAGCGATCGCCACGAGCGGAACGATCGGACTGAGGTAGGTGACCGCCGGCGGCGCCGGAGGGATCGTCGATTTGGGATCGATCTTGGTCGGAAAGATCATGCCGAAGGCGACCGTTCCGAAAACGAGCAAGAAGGCCGCCATGTAGGAAGCCACCGTGGCGGCCAGGGTGCGGCGCAGCCACGTCGAAAAGGCGATGCCGATGAGACCCAGGGCGAGGGCCGCGACGATGGTGACCAGGAACGAGTACAGGACCTGGTCGAGCTCGATGCCGCCGAACAAGAAGACCAGGCTGAAAATCGGCACCGAAAGCAACAGCAAGAGGACGACGAACGACATCGAGGCCAGGAGCTTGCCCCAGATGATCGAGAAGGGGGGTATGCGGGTGACGAAAAGCAGGTCGATGGTCTGACGCTCGCGCTCGCCGCTGATGGCGCCCGCGGTGAGCGCCGGCGTGACGAGTGTGATCAGGACCATCTGGAAGACCACCAGGTACTTGAACAAGGTCAGGCCGTAATTGGGCACTGAGCCCGCGAAACCGCTGTTCGAGCGTGCCATCGAGGAGAACATCGCGTAGCCGAGACCGGCGATGAGCACGACATAGACCATCATTGCGAGTGGCGATCGCCAGGTCCGCATTCGCGAGCGGTACTCCTTGGCGACGATCGGATTCCAGAATGCGGCGGAGACCCTGCTCATCCGACCTCCTCCGACGTCGCACGCATGAACGCCTCTTCGAGGCCGCCGTCGACCTGGCTGAAAGCCGAAACCCTGATCCCTTCCGCGGTCAGAGCATGCAGGATCTCGGCGGCGGTGGAGTCGTCACCTTCATACGTGGCCTCGATCGCTCCATCGGCGGTCTCAACACGGCGGACGGCCGCCAGTGGCTCGAGGATCGCCACCGCGCGCTCCTGGTCTCCGACGATCGTGATGCGAACCCGGCGATCAGCCGATAGCTGCCGGATGACATCGTGTACCGGACCGGTGGCGCGCATGCGGCCGTGGTCGATGATCCCGATCATCGTGCACAACTCGGTCAGCTCCGGGAGGATATGGCTCGAGATGACGATGGTCTTGCCCATCCTTCGCAGCTCTTTGAGGATCTCGCGCATCTCGACTCGCGCGCGAGGATCGAGACCGGACGCGGGCTCGTCAAGCAACAGCACGACCGGATCGTGGACCAGCGCCCGGGCCAGGCACAGACGCTGCTTGAGGCCTCGGGACAGCGTGTCGACCTGCTGGTCGCGCCTCTCCGACAACCCGACGAGGTCGAGCAGGTCGTTCACGATCTTTACCCGCCGCTGCTTGGGCAGGCGATAACACGCGGCGTAGAAGTCCAGGTACTCCCCCACCGTGAGCTGGTCGTAGACGCCAAAGAAGTCGGGCATGTACCCGATCCGGCTGTGGACCTGATGCGGCTGTTTGGTCACGTCGGCGCCATCGATCGAAGCGTGGCCGGCAGTCGGTTCCAGGAGCGCGGCGAGGATGCGCAGGGTCGTCGTCTTGCCGGCGCCGTTGGGCCCGACGAAGCCGAAGATCTCCCCCTCAGGCACCTCGAATGAGACCTTGTCCAGCGCCGTCCTTTTGCCATAGACCTTGGTCAAGTTGTCAGCGGTGATCATTGGACGGTCCCCGTCAGCGAGATCGTTCCGAGCAGGGCTTGCCCGTTGACGGTGATCCGGACCCGCACCTCGTCCGACGATGGATTGACTGCCCCGGCAGGCAGGGTGGTGGTGCCGAGAGGTGTATAAGCCACAGGCACCCAGGCCGATTGTGACCAATCCCATGCCTCGGCCGACAGGCTCTGGCCTGGAAACGGGCCGCCCTTCGGGCTCTGGCTGGTCGAGTCCAGGGTGGCCCCGGTCAGGTGCGTGCCCGCTACGAGCCGGGGCGTGAAGTCGTAAGTCGCTGTCCCGCTCTGCATGATTACGGCGCCAGGCGGTCCGTTCTGGGTCGAGCCGTCGATGTCGACGAAACGGCTCACCACCAGGCCCGCCGGCAGTGTCCCCGCTCCGATCGCGCCGATTGCCAGCGGGATGACCACCGCTGATTCTGCAGTCGATCGGGGGTGGGCGCCTTCCACTGCGATTTGCTGATAGGGCTGTTGGGTCCAGGCGACGACCATCGGGACGATGGTTGAGTTGAGGCCGTTGAAACCTCCGCCCGCGACCAACGAAAGGATCGAGGTCTTCTCCACGGCCTGGCGGTCCGTGTCGCTGATCTGGCTGGGCGGGGGCCCGTTGAAATAGTTGCCGTAGATGGTCATGTACGCAGGTGGCCCCGCAAACGGATTCGAAGCCTTGGGGGTCACGCTGAAGGTCGCGCCGGCGCCCGGCGCCAAACCTGGAATCACCTGGTAACCGTCGCCCGCCAGGACCACGAGGTCCGTGAACCGCAGGTTGGAGTTGTTCTGGATGCTGCCGGTCAGCTGGCCGTTGACGAGCTTTGATGTGGCGACCAGTTGGGGAGCGTCGACCACCCCCTCGGTGGCAAATCCGCGCAGGACGAAAGCTGTCATGCCCGGCATCAGGATCGAATTGTTGTCGGCGTTGACCCGGATCACGGCAGAGCTCGGGCCGTACCCGTTGCCGAACGAGCTGATGGGTCCAACCCACGGCCGGGCTCCGGCCAGGTTGACCTGATAGTCACCGCGCGTCGGTGCCAGAACACCCGTGTAGGACTCGGCATAGGCGCGGTCCCAGCCCGCCCGCAAATGGATGATCGAGACCTGGTTGGTCTGGACCGACTGCCCCTTGGTGAAGAGCCCGGCGCCGAACGCACCGACCGACGCGAGGATTGCGATCAGCGGCAGAGTGACCCAGGCAAGGGCGCGCCTATGAAGTGCCCGAAGGGCGAGGTAGTTGACCGGACCGACCAACAGCACGTAGGCGACCACGAGCAGCCCGATCAACAGCAGCGAGGGCAGGTCCAGTGCCGGCAGGTTGCCGAGCACCTGCGAGAGAGAAGTGCTTCGCAAACTGATCGACCCGCCATTTGGTCCAAAACCGTTGTTGAATCCCGACGTTTGAGCCGACCCTGCGGAGAACAGGGTGCGCACGAGAATCTGTCGGAGCAGCACGTTGGCCCCGCTCCAGCCTGCGACCGGTTCCTGGTTCCAGTCGAACGTTGCCAGCGTCACCATCCCTCCGCCCACGAACTTCTCGGCGAGCAAGGGCTTGCCGCCCTCAGCCAGCCAGGCGCTCGCGCCGGCGTTGAGGGTGCCGCCCGCGACCTCGACTCGCGACAGCTGTCCAAGCGCTGCCACTGAGTTCAAGGTGGCAGTGCCATCGATCGTCATCGGCATCAGGGTCGAAGAGACCCCAGCCAGCGTCTTGCGCCACGAAGCGCCGGTGCCGAGGACGAGCGCGCCACCGTTCTGCACGTAATCCGTGATGGCGCCGCGCTGCGCCGCAGTCAGCGTGTCGGTGGCGAAGTCGTCGATCGCGAGCACGTCGAATGCGCGCAGGAGAAGTGCCGAGTCGCCCATGTCTTCGAGTGAAAGGTGGACTACGGTGGCCGAGACGCCGCCCGGATGCACGGCCGCAAAACTGTCCAACGCGGTCGGCAGGTCAGACAGGACGCCGATCAGCGGCGTCGCCGCGGTGCCCCCAGCGCGGCCGCCCGTGGCCACCACCTGCCCGTTGACGACGAGGCGGACCGAGACCGACGAGGGTGCTTGGTCCTCGATCACGTAGGTCTTCAGATGTTTGGTCGCCCCTGACGCCAGGCTCACATGGGTCGTGTAGATCGCAGGGGCGATGGGCGGCCCGTTGCCAAAGGCAGCCGTGCTGACCTCCAGGGTGCCGTCAACATCCGGGCCTGTATTGGCGAGATCGATGACGACCGGCATCCACTGCTCGGGTTTGACGAAACCCGAGTAACCGACCTTGACGGCGATCGATACCGGCTCGGTGGCCGCCTCCGCAGCCGAGGCGGCAAGGGAGGACAGCGCCGCCACCATCAGGGCGAGGGCCGCAACGGAGACGCGTCGGCAGCCGGCTGGCATCTCTATTTCTCTACTACGCCCCCGTGGGGCGAATAGTAACGGTCTACTTAACGCCTCGGCTAACGGCTGCTCAGGACTCCAGTGCGCTGCGCTGGTCCAGCGTGTAGAGCAGGAGCAACGACGGGACCACGAGCACCAGCGCGACCACCGTGATAACCAGCAGGAGCGCCTCGATCGCGGGCGCTCCCGCGGCCTGCTCAATGGTCAGTCGCCCGGGCAGCACGTATGGAACCTGGCCGAAGCCCCAGGCGAATACGAACGATCCGACCCCCACCACCGTCAGCACCCGATACCAGCGGTAGACGCGCCGCCACATCAGTGCGGCGACTGCGAGGACCGCCAGCACCGCCGTGATCGCGAACGGCAGGCCCAGCCCGGCGACCATCCCGTGGAAGATCGCCGGGCTCTCGCCTGCGATCAGTACCAGCACGACCAGGGACACCGCGAGCAGCGCCATCGCCGCCACCAGTGCGCGCGTGCGGAAGTACTCGACCAGGTCCGGGCCCTCGTCAGTGCCCGCGCGGTAACGGCGCGCATCTCCGACCAGGAATGACGCGCCGCTGAACGCGGTCGCTGTCAGCGCGACGACGCCGAATCCGATGGCCAAGGGATCAAGACACGCCTGCCACACCGGCACCACCGGGCCGCCGACTCCAACCTTTCCCGACGCGATCGCCCCCAGCGCCGCCGCAAAGCTGAACGGCGCCAGCAGCGACGAGACGCCGAACACGCGGGAGGCCAGCAGCCTGCTGCTCGAGGAGGACGCGACCTTGCGAAATGCGAAGAAAGCTCCTCGGAGGATCAGCGCCAGCAGCGCGAGCGCGAAAAGTGGATACAGGCTGAGGAACACCGACTCATAAAGAAGGGGGAAGCCGGTCCAGCAGATGACGGCCGAGAAGACGAGCCAGACGTTGTTGGCTTCCCAGACCGGGGCCATCGCGTGATCGATGAGCGCTCGCACCTCGGCTGTGTGCCGGAAACGACCCGCCAGCAGGTCCCAGATGCCGGCGCCGTAGTCGGTGCCTCCCGCTGTGCTGTACGCGGACACCGCCAGCAAAAGCGCGCCGGCGACGCCGTAGCTCACGAGTGTGTTCATACGGGCCGTGGTCCGTAGGGCGCGGATTCCTCCGGGGCCAGGTCGATTTCATCGCGCCGGCCCTCGTCGTCGATGCGCCAGCGTGCCGAGAGGCGCAGGAGGAGGCTGACGAAGAAAAACGCAATCACCGCGTACACGACGAGCAGCGTCCCGAACATGATCCAGATGTAGACGGGATTGACCGGATTCACCGCATCGGTCACGCGCATCAGGTTGTAGACGATCCACGGCTGGCGGCCGACCTCGGTGGTGATCCAGCCGGCCTCGATCCCGATATAGGAACCCACCCCGGCCAGCGCCGCGCCTCGAAAGAACCACTTCGAGCGCGGCAGGTCCCGATAGCGGATCCAGGCGACCGCGTACCACAACGTGAGCAAGACGGCGATCGAGCCGAGTCCGACCATCACGTCGAACGCGAGGTGCACGAAGTTGGCGTCGACCACGCTGGGACGATCGCCAGGGTTGAAGCTGCTGAGCCCTTTGACGACTGTGCCTGGTGAGAAGCCGGCGAGCAGCGAATCCAGCGACGGGATCGGCAGCCCGAGCACCACGGTGCCATCGGCCCGCATCACCCCTCCCACCCACTCGGGGTTGTGGCTCTGCGTCGTCCAGGTGAGCTCCATCGCTGCGAACTTGGCCGGCTGGCCCTCAAAGACCGCCCGTGTGGCGATGTCGCCGATGATCCATTGGATAGGGGCAAGGACTGCGCCGATCGTGAACGGGACGGTGAAGCCGAGACGGTGGTAGCGATCCCGCCGGCCGCGCAGCCACCCCACCGCGTACACCGAGGCGACCATGAAGCCGGCGGTCATATAGAGGGCCACGATCAGGTGCCAGAACTCGTAGCCGAGGGCGGGGGTGAAGATCGCGCCGATCACGTCGACGTTGATCGGCCTGCCGTCCGGACCCAGCTGAAAGCCGGCCGGCGTGTTCATCCAGGAGTTGGCGATGATCACGCCGAAGGCGCCCAACACGCCGGAGGGCGGGAGGACCCAGCCCAGCCGGTAATGCACCCTGGGCGGCAGCCGCTTCCACCCATACAGGTAGATGCCGATGAAGATCGCCTCCAGGAAGAAAGCCCAGCCCTCGATGCCGAAGCCGATTCCGAAGACGTCGCCGAAGCGCCCCATCATGCGCGGCCACAGGATCCCGAACTCGAACGAGAGGATGGTGCCGGTAACGGCGCCCACCGCAAACTGCACGGCCATCACCACCGACCACCGGCGCGCCAGCCTCAAGGCCACCGGATCGTTCTTGCGCAGGCCGATCCCCTCCATCACGACGGTCAGGAGCGGGAATGCCACCCCGAGCGGAACCAGGATGATGTGGTAGGCCAGCGTGAACGCCATCTGAATCCGGCTGGGCAGCAGGGCAGCCGGCGCGCTGGCGGCGAGGAAGTCGAACGGGGTCACTGCTGGCACGCAATATAGTCGCGCGCGTCACGAGTGACCTGGACCTCGCCCGCGGGCGGTGCCGGATAATTCGCCTTGATGCCCAACGTCTCCGACTTCCGGCTCGGCGCGGATGTCGTCGCGAGCGACGGCAAGAAAGTCGGATCACTTGTCAGCGTCATCGTCGATGAGCAGGGTTTCGACCCGCGAGCCCTGGTCGTGAAGGACGAGGAATCGTTGCTGGGCCGCCTCCGCGGCGATTCGAAGCTCTTCACCACCGACGAGGTGGTGATCCCGATCACGGCAGTCGAGTCCGCCACGCATGAGCTCGTCCGACTTTCGATGTCGGAGCCCGACGTCCGCCGGCAGCCGCTCTACCTCAGCTATCGGGCCAAGCCGGTGACATTTGAGGAGGCTGCTGACGTCCTGACCGGCAGCGTCGGCTTGCCGCCAGAGCAGGAGGTTGCCAACAAGCCGGCAGGCCAGATCGAGATCGACCGAGGCGAGAATGTGATGCTCGGCAAGACCGGGCACCGGCTGGGCCGGGTCGAGGATGTGCTGCTCAACCATGGCGAGGTGATCGGGGTCGTCATACGGCCCGATGGCCTCCTCACGAGACACGTCGTGCTGCCCATGCGGTTCATCTCCCGTGCGGACGACATGGCGCTTTTCGCCGACCTGGACAAATCGGACATCGACGAGCTGAAGCCGTTCATCGACGGGGAATAAGCGCGGCGACGGTCCTACGGCCGGCTTCGGTGCTTCTCGACCTCGGCTTCGGCCGCCTCGTGATCCGGATATGGGCCGTCGAGACGAACGCCTCTAGCCGTCCCGGCATCGTCGAGGTCGGCGCTGAGCACATACCACCGCTTGCCGAGGTGCAAGACGCCGTGATGGCGCTCTCCGGTCCAGCTCTTCGGGGTGATGCCGACCCTGTCTGTTTCGGGCATGCCTGCAGTTCGAAGTCTCTCACAGGCCCGGTGTCAATGGGCTTGAGAGTCCTGTAGCCAGGCTACGGAGAAAAGATCGATAGGCACAGGCCGTGGATTCGGGTATTGTCAGCAGTGGCCCCGAGGGACACGTTCAAGGGATTCGGAGTTGGTCGCAAGACCGGTTCCGAAGCCGGAGAGGCGATCCGTCGGGGTCACTTTTTTTGCATGGCCCGCTCGCTGAGCGGCTGCGAAAGATTGGGCGTCCACTTCGATCCAAGAGGTGTAACGTGCCCATCAGCGGACCGCTCCCCAGCCCGTTACATCTTTGAGCTGAATGGCGGAAGTGCCGAGCGGCCCGCTTGCCTCCCAGGTCGCACCGCTCGTGGCCCAACGTTGGTAGGTCGATAGCTTGTCTAGGTTCGATAGCTTGTCCTGGCTTTTCGGACGCCGCGGCCTCAGCGACCTGATCACTTGCATGGTCTCAGCCGAGAACGGCAAGTGGACTGTGATTTGGGTGGCGGACGGCAAGGCGCCTGCCGGTTTCACCGGCAAGAGCCTGACCGAAGCAGTCGACCGCGCCAGCCGGGCCGTGGCTGCCATTTACTACGCGAAACCACAAGCTGTCATCGCCGAGCTTCAATTCGCGATTTATCCGTGGCCGGGAGGGGGCAAAGTGATCATGGACGTGCAGCCGTCCATCGAAGGCTTCACTGCTACGGCCCTCGATAACTCTGGAACGTCTGTGTCCGCCCGGGACCTGGAGTCGCTGGTCGGCCGGCTGCAGGCATCACTGCCCGACTTCCAAACCGCGATGTTTCGATGGGTCCGACCCATCCGGGAGCTGGATCCTTCGGCTAGCGCCAGCTGAGCTCCACCGGGCGATCGAGAAAGCGGCCGTAGCGATCGGCGGCGTCTTCGACGGCAGCCGTCTCGGCGCGCTTGAATCGGTCCAATGGCTGGACCTCCAGATGGACGCCGCCCCGCGCGACCGAGCGGCGCCAGGAGCCGCGGACTCTCCCTCCTACGGTGACGACATTCGAGAGGATGGTGCCGAACGAAAAGACGTTGGCCTCGAACGGTCGGTCGGCGTGCAGAATCTCCGCTCGGTCGCGATACGCCACTGTGTATTCGTCGAAGTTCGGGAGCAGGTGCGCGACCATGGTGGCCTTTCCAGGCGGACGGGCGGCGGCGTCGAACCAGTAATCCTTGCCCTCGATGGTTTGGTGATCGAGCGCCCCATCGGCCAGCGCGATACCGGCCCGCGCGTCGGCCGTCCTGAGGCCCGACCACCATAGGAAGTCCTGGATCTGGGCCGGGCCATGGCTCCGGAAGTAGCGGAGGGTCAGCTCGGCGACCGCTTCATCGCGGTCGAGGGCGCGCGGCTTGGCCACCCGCTCCTCCAGCAGTGCGTACGTGAACTGCTTGCCCCGGCGCGGCCCACTCGCGATCAGAGCGTCCAGCTCCGCGCGCATGATGAGGTGCGGGAGGCGCTGCCCATCGGGCGAGATGCGGTCCGCGCTCAAGACCTCGCCGAGCTCGCCCCGAGTCAGGTGGCTCCCGCCCGCGAGCGCCGCGGTGAACAGTGTTTCGGCCCGAGCTGCGACCTTGTCGTCAAGCTCCAGCCTGCGGTAGCGGGCGACAAGGCCGGCGCGGACCCTCGGCCCGGTCAGGGCGAGCAGCCAGCCGATATCCTCAGGCAGCACGAAGTGCCAGGTGGGTCGCAGCACGTGCGTGCGCAGGATGGCCCCGTGGTCGAACAGCCGATCGAGCTCCACGTCGGTTGTCTGGCGGCTGCGCTGCGCGAGCGCCCACTTGGCTGCGCCGTAATCCTGCGACTGAACCGCCGTCAACCAGCGGACCGAATCCAGCGGCGAAGTGAACGGCGCACCGGTGAGCCGTTGGGCGTGGAGTCGTCGGGCGGCAATGTCGTTCACCTGGCCAGTAAGAGAACATAATCGCGGCATGTCGGCGCCCACCCTCGCGAGAGAGGATGTCGACTTCCTGTCGCTCTTGAGCGAAGTCAACCGGCGGCGTCTTCTGGAAGGCTCGACCCGAGCGGTTTTTCCCGCAGGCAGCATTGCCTTCCACCCCGAGGGACCACCAGCTTCATTCCTGCTCGAGCGCGGCTTGGCACGCGCCTACTCCAGCGTTCCGGACGGACGGCAGGCCACCGTCACCTTCTTCCACGCCCGCGATTTGATTGGCGGAGTCACGCTGATGGGCCGGCCGCCGAGGATTCACGTCCAGGCTGTGGTCGACTGCACAATGGCGACTCTTGACCTGGAGACAGTTCGCAAACTGGCGATGACCGAGATCGAGGTCACGATCGCTATCGGCACTCACATGGCGGCGCGCATTCGGAGTTCCTTCCAGCTGATCGCCGTCCGCTCGTTGGGCACCATCAGGGAGCGCCTGGCCTATGACCTCCTTGACCGCGCGTGTCGTTCTCAGCTTGTGGTCGGCCGGCTCGACGTCCGGGCGACCCACGCCGACCTCGCCGACTCCATCGGCTCATCGCGTGAGGTGGTGAGCCGAGCCCTGCGGGACCTCCGCGCCGCGAGTATCGTCGAAACCGCGCCGGGAATGGTGCGGGTCATCGACCCTATGCACCTGGCGGCGATCGTGCGGGCCTTTGTGATTTAAGTCACGCCTGCGACCCTGGTCACCGCGAATGGTCATGCCGCCTGACTAGCTTCGTCTGGTGCCCGGCGCACCCGAAGCCACCGATTGACCCCGATCCGAGTCCTCGTCGTCCAGGACCATCCCATGCTTGCCTCCGCGATCGTCGAGATCCTCGAGGGCGAACCGGGTCTTCGCGTCTTGGCAGTGGCGCGCTCCGGCGCCGACGCCGTGCGCCTCGCCACCCAGGAAGCGGTCGGCGTCGTACTGATGGACTACCGCTTGCCGGACATGACTGGCGCGGCGGCCGCCGGCCAGATCAGGACTGCAAGGCCCGAGACCCCGATCGTGTTCCATACAGCGGATGACAGCGAGACGGCGCTCCTCGACGCCATCGACGCGGGTGCCAGCGCCTACCTCACCGGTGCGGCCACGGCGCGCGAGATCGTGGAAGCCGTTCGTCGAGCCATCCAGGGAGAGGTTCTGATCCCGGTCGCACTCTTCGCGCGGGCCATCGCGCGCCAGCGCCGTGTCGCTACGGAGCAAGGCGAGCGCCAGAGGCTGCTGGCGGAGTTCACCCCGCGCGAGCTGGAGATCTTGCGGGTGCTGGCCACGGGGCGTGACACCGCGACCATAGCCGACCGCTTGGGCATCGCACCCCATACCGTCGAGTGGCACCTGCGGCACGTCATGGAGAAGCTCGGGGTCCACTCGAAGCTGCAGGCATTGGTCGCCGCCGTGCGCCTGGGCTTGATCCAGCTTTAAGCGGAGCGGGGTTAAGAGGCGGTCCGAATCGCCGCCGCGAACTGATCCAGCGTTTCCCCGCCGCTGATGCGCAGCCGGGTCCAGACATACCGGTTGGCCAGCGTGTACGAGTAGCCGAACCTGGTGGTGGTGGCGTCGTGGAATCCCGCATCGGCCACCGCATAGGCGACCGCTACCGTGTACTTTCCACTTGGGTAGCAGAACGACACCACCGGGTGTTCAACCAGCTGCTCGAGAAACGCCTTCGACTGGACGAGCTGTGCGCGCACAGCGGCGGCAGGCAGATCGGCCAGGTTCACGTGATTGACGGTATGTGACCCGATCTCGATACCCGAGCGGTCCGCTTCGCGGACCTGCGCTGCGGTCATGTACCCCGACGTTCCTACAAAGCCCGAGACGATGTACGCAACGGCTCGAAAGTCGTGGCTTCGGAGGATCGGAAGCGCGGTCGTGTAGAAGTCGGCATATCCGTCATCGAAGGTCAGGATCACGGGCTTGCTCGGCAAGCCTTGCGCTCCGGCGAGATATGCGTACAGATCCTCGGTTGTGATGGGGTGGTAGCCGCTCTGTGCCAGCCACTCCATTTGGGCCCCGAAGTCGCCCGGCGTAACCGAGAGGGCAAAGCCCAACCGGTCGTTGAGATCCGGGTTCACCCGGATGTAGTGGTAAGTCAGAATCGGCACGTTGATCGAGCGGGGGCCGGGCGCCAGCACGTCGGGCGGCCGAGCCACCGTCGTGAAGCTCCACCACCTCGATCCGGTCAACTGCGCACCCACCACCGACCGACCACCCACTTCAACCTGGTACGAGGTCGCATACGCAAGCCGGAATGGCTCGAAGCGGAGGGTGTAGTCATCGGTCCACACGAAGCGGCCCTCCGCGGCGGGCTGGATCAGGAACGAAGCCTCGACGCTGGTGTGATTCATCCACTGGCTGAAAGACATCAGGATCGGCGCCTGCACAGGGATCTCGGTCGTCTTCGGTTCGACGGCATCTAGACGAGGAGCGACCCGCAGGGCATGTTCGGCGTCGTCAAGCAAGGCGGCAGGCGCCTGCGCGGTCCGCGTCACGTCCGGAGCCGGCGAGCTCCATGCCACGACCGGCGACGCCATAGCCTGGCGGCCGGCAGTCTGGGTCAAGCTGCCGGCAGACACAGCCGACACCTTTTGACCATTGAGGCCCGCGAAGCCCGTGGTGAGGAGGAGGGCGGCGACCAGTGCCGACGCGGCGAACTGTCCGGCGTACGCAAGGGCGCGTTCGATCAAGGTTGCCGGGACCCCCCTTTGCGGGGACCATGCGCTCCCACGTACATGACGAAAACGTCTCCTGGCGCGGGAAGCGGAACCCCTGACTCCTCGGGGTAGAGGAGTCCGTGGCTGCCCACGTAACTGTTCGGGTGAAGTATGTGCCCTATCCGGCCCGTGCCGGCATCGATGGCGTCCGCCTATTTCTGGCGGCGGGCGCTCCCCCAGAATGCTGGCCAGGGAATCGATCGAGCTTCGACGCTGGCCGCGATGTAGATCGGCCGACCGAGACGGACGCGCGCAGAAGGGGTTCGGCTAGGGCCCCAGCTTCTCCTTGCTGCAGCGAGTCTTCAGGGCGTCGGCCGCGGCCTGGACATCAGGATTCAGAAAAACCCCAAAGTGTGTGAATCGATAGAGGCCATCGACCAGCTCGTTGTGGTTGCCGTCCTTGTAGGCCTTCAACGCGAGCTGGAGTCCCCCTTCCATGTACCCGAGGTCGGTCCGAAGCTTCGTCATCGGCTCCGCAATGCACGGAGGGATCGACCCCTGATCGATCACCGCCAGAACATTCTTCAGTGGGGGGTCGGTGACCGTCATCGCGTTGAAGCAGGTGTTGGTGAACTCAGCGGTGCAGGTTGCCATCTGAGGATCTATCTGCCCAAAGGTCGCCAGCGCGGGTCCAAACGAACCGTTCAGGAAGATATCGGCGCGTGAGTACTCCGAGCGCGTGACGGTCGTCGGCGCCGGCGACGGTTTGGAGGCGTCTGGTGAGCTGGACGCGGTTCGGCCTCCAATAAACGGCAGCGAGACGAGATTGATCGTGTTGAGAACGATCAAGACCATCAAGAACAGGACGACGGCGCCGCCGACATACAGGTAGACGGTCTTTCCAGAGCCCTTCGGTTCCTGCCAGAGCGGCACGACCGGCTCGGGAGTTGCATACCCGTAATCCACCGCGGGCGCCGGGTAGGGGTAGTCCGGCGCAGGCGCCGCCACCTGGACCGGCGCCACCACCGCTGCCGGTGGGGCCACCCCGACGGCCGTGTCTGCCGCCTCGACCTTGTTCGCGTAAGCCGCGAACACCCCTTCGTGGGTCGGCTCGACGCCGGTGACCGGCTGCCACTGACTTCCGTCCCAGACCCAGTTGCCGTCCGGGGACATCTGCGGCGGTTGGGCGGGAGGACTGGCGTCGATACTCACGGTGGGCTCAGCCTAGGGCTCGTATTCGCCCGACTCTCGGGATTAAGACGTAAAGAGTTGTTAAGGGCGGGTCGGCGGATGGTCTGCCTTTCCGTCAGCGCCATCGAAAGTCACCTCGATGAGCGGGCTCAGACGGACCATCGTTTCGAGGTCTTTTCGCTTCCAGTTCCGGGCGACGGCCGCCAGGATCCGGCGCCGCTCCGGCTCGTCGTCGACGATGCGAGCCGTCGCCGGGAGGTCGGCTCGCACCGCGCCTTTCAGGTGGACGGTGAAGTCGGGGCGAGCCTCCAGGTTCGCCAGCCACCCGCGTCGCGTGGGCGAGGGAATGCCGCTGATGAAGATCTTGCCGTCGATGTTGTGAAAGACGATCTCGATTCGCCGGGGCCGCCCACTCTGCCGCCCGACAGTCGTGATGTCGATGACCCCGCCGCGGGCGAGCGCACCCTGCACTCTCTCGTCCAACTTGGAATCTTGCCTGGAATCTTGCCTGGAATCTTGCATGACCTCTACAACCTCTGCGCGGCGCCGATCCATCCATGGGCTTCCCTCGGCGGGGCTACTGCCGGCAGTTCCAGTGGCCGGTGACCTGTAGGCCGTCCTTACCGGTGGTGGCGTTGGTCAACATCGCATCGACCGTTCCCGATTGCTGGCTGCGGTCCAGGACGAACGTGATCTTGTCGCTGCCCCGGCTCTGCCACACCTTGGTGGCATCACCGTTGTGCACTTCGACGGTCACGCTCGAGTTCTGATAGGTGCCCGGGCCACGGAAGTTGTTGATCTGGAACACGACCCCCCAGACATCGCCGCTGACGTCTACCGTCCCGTAGAAGATGTCGGCCCAGGTCTCGCCGTTGTGCGTCCTTCCGCCCGTGCACTGGCTCTTCAGGACGCCCACGTCGGGAACGATCCCGGCCATATGTCCTGAGAGCTCGCCGGCGAACGTGAGGTTCTGGGTCCAGCTTCCCTGCGCCACGATCGGCGTCGGCGACGGCGATGGCTTCGCCGATGGTTCGTTGCAGGCGGCCAGAACGATGAGGGCGACGATGCCCGCTGCCCGAAGCATGTGGTCGAATGTTACCCATGGCGTCCAGTCCCGAGCGGATGACGGAGGCGATGCGATCGCTGGAGGCCGCTTTCCTGATCGGCGTCGAAGGCGTGACCGAGGTCTGGCTGGTCCGTCACGCCGACTGCTACGAAGGCATGTCGGAAGGCGCTGATCCGCAGTTGAGCCCACTCGGCCGCAAGCAGGCTGAGCTGCTCGCCAACCGCGTCCGCAGGATCAACGTCGCAGCCATCTACTCGAGCCCATATCGGCGCGCCCTCGAGACAGCGCGGACGATCGCGGACGATGTGCACGTGGATGATCGGCTCATCGAGATGGAGATGGAGCTCGGCGATGATGGCGCCCTCGATTTCAAAGAGCTTCCGGCCAGCGTCATCGAGCGCATGAGCGCAGCGATCGATGACATCGCCCGTGCCCACGCTGGCCGACGTGTGATCGTCGTCGCCCACGGCGCGGCGATGATCGTGTTTCTCACGCACGTCCTCCGCCTCGAGCCGGGCCACCTGCGCTTCCTTCCGTACTTCACCTCGGTCAACGTGGTGAGAGTGCTCGGCGACAGGCAGATGGTCGGCGCTTTGGGGGACACCTCGCACCTCGAATGACCGACCGTATCCGCGAAGACCTCGAGACGCAGTGCCGCGAGCGGCTCGGCCGGCCGGCGCTGCGGGTGGTGTCCGTCGACCCGATCCCGGAAGGTCACTCCGGGTTCACCTACTTCGTCACGATCGACGATGGCGACACGCTTACCAGGTACGTTCTGCGCCTCCCCCCTCCCGGCGCGCGGATCGCCGGTCCCGCCGACGTGATCCGTCAGGGTCGCATCATGGCCGCGCTTCATGCCGCGGGCCAGCCCACCCCGGACATCCCGCTCCTGGTTTCAGAACCGGTTGTGGACGGACGGCCGTTCGTGCTGATGGAGGCCGTCGAAGGCACGCGGATCGAGAAGGCCGGAGCGGAACAGCGGCCCATCGACATCTCCACCTCCGCCGTCGAGACCCTCAAACGGCTTCAGGCGCTGCCGCTGGCCGGTACGGGCATCGGCGCCGAGGAACCGGTGAGCCTGCAGGCCGAGATGATGCGTTGGGCCATGCTCATGCAGCGCGCGCCCGAAGAGCTGACCACGCATGCAGGCGAGCTCGGCGGCCTCCTTGCGGCGCACGTCCCCGCTGAACGCGCACCGACGCTCGTTCACGGCGATTTCCACTATGGAAACATGCTGTTCCGGGGCTCCGAGGTGGTGGCCGTCCTAGATTGGGAGATCGCCGAGATCGGGCAACCGCTGTTGGACCTGGGCTGCCTGTGCGTCGTCTCGGTCCGGCGCCAATACCATGACGCTCCGAACCCGGGCGGCGCGATCAATGTGGGGATCGAAGACCTCTACCGCCTGTATGGCACCAACGCCGACGAGATGCGCTGGTACCTCGCGCTGAGCATTTACAAGTACGCGTCGATCTACGGCTACAACCTCATGCTTCACCGGCGCGGCAAGCGGCCGGACCCCATGTACGAAGGCTTGACGGATACGATCACGGGCATGATCGACGACGGCATCGCCGTGTTCGAGACGCACCACTAGGAGACGAGCCATGGC
>Ga0209701_10000925_pt1 | contig 18190 bp, 13 predicted proteins | sample CZO8metaG_4_FD_188356 | JGI IMG/M metagenome (GOLD analysis project Ga0209701, IMG submission 188356) | Vadose zone soil microbial communities from the Eel River Critical Zone Observatory, Northern California, USA - CZOApr15con2H3.8 metaG... | ecosystem: Environmental > Terrestrial > Soil >... | reverse complement strand
GTTTCGTCCAGCGAAACCGCCGGACGCGCCTTCGCGCTCCGCCGGCGCATCAGCGCCGCGTTGATCACGATGCGCGTCAGCCACGTCGAAAACTGCGACCGCCCCTCGAAGCGCTTTAGATTGCGATACGCCGAGAGCAGCCCGTCCTGCAGCGCGTCTTCCGCGTCTTCCGTGTTCCCCAGCACCCGCAGAGCCGTCTGAAACAACGGCCGCTGGTAACGGCGGAATAGGGCTTCCACCGCCTGCTCGTCGCCTCGCTGTCCGGCGCGGATCAGCTTCTCATCGTTCAGTTGTATTTCCACTGCCGCTTGCGTTGCCATGGTTGTCCCCCCATTCGAATTAAAACTCTTTCGCGACCCCTGGCCGCGGAAACTCTTTCCTCAGTGAACCGGCACTCCTCCAGCCGGCACTCTCGGCTTCTTCATCAGCACCAAAATCGGAATCACCGCGAAAAACACCACGCCGAGCATCTTGAAATTGTCGATAAACGCCAGCATCACCGCCTGCCGCTGGATGGTGTTGTAAATCATCCCGTGTGCTTGCGCGCTGGCGTGCGCCGCCGTCGAGCCCGCCGCGATCAGTTTCGCCTGCGTCCCGTTCACCATGTTGTGATACGCCACGCTGAGACCGTTGACGTGCTCCGTCAGCCGCGCTTGATGAAACTGAGCGCGCCGGTCCAGCATCGTCGTGACCGTCGCGATTCCCACGCTCGCCCCGATGTTCCGCGCCAGGTTGATGATTCCCGTGCCCATGTTGGTCTTTTCTTTCGGCACATACGCGAACGCCGCCACGTTGATCGGAATAAACAGAAACGCCAGCCCAAAACTTTGCAGCATGCGCGCCCGCACCGCGTGCCCGTAATCCAGCCCGAGGTCCCATCCCGCCATCACGAACAGCGCCGACGCCGACACGATGCACCCAAACGTGATCAGGATCCGCGTGTCCACCTTCGACACCAGGATTCCCACGACCGGCATCATGCACATGATCACCGCGCCGCCCGGCGACAGCGCCATTCCCGCCAGTTGCGCCGTGTACCCCAGCAACTGCTGCAGAAACTGGGGAATCAACACCGTGCTCGCGTACAGCACGAACCCCAGAAAAAACATCGCCACCGTGGCGATCGCAAAATTGCGGTCTTTCAGCATCCTCAGGTCGACCACCGGCTCTTTCTCTCGCAATTCCCACAGAATTCCCGCAATAATTCCCACCAGCATCAGCAAGAAGAAAACGACAATAAATCTCGACGAGAACCAGTCTTCCCGCTGCCCCTTGTCCAGGATGATCTGCATGCTTCCCAGACCCAGGCTGATCAACCCAATCCCGATGTAGTCGATCCGGAAACCCGCTTTCAGATTCGACTTCTTCATGTACGGCGGGTCGCTTACCAAAAAGTTCGTCAGCAGCAGCGAAAGCATTCCTACCGGCACGTTGATGTAAAAAATCCATCTCCAGGAAAAATTGTCCGTGATCCACCCGCCCAGCCATGGCCCAATCGTTGGCGCCACCACCACGGCGAGCCCATACACCGCAAACGCCATGCCACGCTTCTCCAGCGGAAACGTGTCGTTCAGAATCGCTTGCTCGCTTGGCTGCAAGCCCCCGCCGCCCACGCCCTGCAAGATCCGGAAAATCACCAGCACGCCCAGGCTCGGCGCCAGCCCGCACAAAAACGAGCTCACCGTAAATATCGCCACGCACGTCATGTAGAATTTTTTCCGCCCGATCACCCCGGAGAACCATCCCGATAGCGGCAGCACGATGGCGTTTGAAACCAGGTACGACGTCAGCACCCAGGTGGATTCATCCGCGCCCGCCGACAGATTTCCCGCAATGTGCGGCAGCGCCACGTTGGCGATGGATGTGTCCAGCACTTCCATGAACGTCGCCAGCGTCACCGTAATGGCGATCACCCAGGGATTGATCGTCCCGTCCGGCATCCTCAGCTTGGCTAGAATCCTGTTTCGCATCGCGTCTAATCTCTGGCCCTGCTCTTTCTACGTATGACCGTTCCAATCTCTTTCCTTATTCCTGGTTAATTCGTGATCACCGTGGCGTCCACATTCATTCCCGGCCGCAGAACCGCCTGCTCGGCAGAAATCGAGTCCAGCACGATCTTCACGGGTATCCGCTGCACCACCTTCACGTAATTTCCCGTCGCGTTTTCCGGCGGCAGCAGGCTCAGCACCGACCCCGTCGCCCCGGCAATCGAATCCACGTGCCCGCTGAACGTTTTCCCGTACGTATCCACTTTCACTTCTGCTTTCTGCCCGGCCCTCATATTCCGCAGTTGCGTCTCTTTGAAGTTCGCCGTCACCCACACGTTCTGCAGCGGCACAACCACCAGCAGCCCTTGTCCCGCCTGCACGATCTGTCCCGGCTCGACTTGTTTATGCGTCGCCACGCCATCAACCGGCGCCGCGATTTCCGTGTAACTCAAATTCAACTGCGCCGCGTCCAGCTGTGCTCGCGCCTGTTCCACTTTGGCGAGTTTCGCTTGCGCATCCGCGGCCCTCATGCTCACCTGCCTGACGTCCGCGTGCGCCGAGGCCACTCCTGCTCGCGCTTGCTCGACGCGCGACTTCGCCGCGTCCAGTTGCGCTTTCGCAACTTCCACGCTCCGCTGCGCCTGCGCCTGCCTTTGCAGGTCCGCTTGCAGCGCGCTCGCGTTCGCATCCGCATTGGCTTTTGCTGCGTCATACTGCTGCTTCGAAATCTCGCCCTTCTGCACCAGCGGCAGGTAGCGCGCAAGGTCCGCCCTCGCCAGCTCGGCATTCGCGCGGCTCTTGTCCACATTGGCTTGCGCCCATGCCAAATCCGCCGTTTGCGCCTGTTCGTAGGTTGTCTGCGCCCGCGCCAGATCCGCTTGCGCGCCAAGGAACTGCGCATCGGCGCTCGAAGTTCCGCTCGCCACGTTTTCCCGCGTGCGCGGAACGTCCACTCCCGCGGACCGCGCTTCGCTTTCCGCCAGCGCCAGCGATGCTTTCGCTTGGTCCAATGCCGCTTGATAATCGCGCGGGTCGATCTTCACCAGCACCTGTCCCGCCTTCACCGCCTGGTTGTCTTCCACCAGAACTTGCGCCACGCGCCCGTAAACTTTCGACGCCATGGGCGTGATGTGCCCATCCACCTGCGCGTCGTCCGTGGTCTCGCGGTTGTGGTAGTAGAAAAACAATCCAGCGATTGCCGCCGCCACGAATGCCCCTCCGGCAACGAGCAGCCGCCGCACCTTGGGGTTCGCTAGTCCTTTCGGCGTCTCCTCCAGCAACAGGTCTTCCGTGACTCGCGGCACTTTTGTCGCGTTTTCCAGTCCAACTTCGATTTCGACGCTCATCGTCCCCTCACACTCACTTCGAGTAAACCTTTTCCATTTGCCCCAGCGACCGCGCCAGGTCCGCGCGCGCCTGATTGAAGCGGTACAGCGCCGCAATCTGGTTATCGTTCGCGCGGGCCAGCGAATCTTGCGCCTGGATCACTTCAATATTGTCGGCCACCCCCGCATTGAAGCGGTCCCGCGCCTGATCCACTTCTTCTTTCGAAAGTTGCACGCCCAGATTGGCCACGCGCACTTCGCTGCGTGCGGAATCCAGGTTGATCAGCGCGGTCTTTACGTCCAGCCCGATCTCGTTTCGCAGATCCATCTGCTGCTGGTGAAGCCTCTGAATGTCCAGGTCGGCGCGGACCATTTGCGCTCGGATGCGCCCTCCGGTAAACAACGGCACGCTCACCGTGCCCGCATAGGTGTATGTGGGAATTACGCCGTAGGGGAACGTTCCCAGTTCCGCCCAATTCGCGCTGAAATTCAGGGAAGGCAGCCGCGACGCGCCGGCGGCCTTCTTCTCGTTCTCTGCCGCGCGAATCTGCTCCTGTAGCGACTTCCATTCGTGGCGTGCCGCCAGGGCTTGCTCGATGCTCGTTTCTACCTCCGGCTGCGATGTCTCGAAAAAGCTCAAGGAGTCCGCCAGCTCGATCCCTTGCCGTGGATCGAGGTTCAGAAGCCGGCTCAACCCGAAGAGTGCGGTCTCGCGACTCGCTTGCGCTTGGATCAGCCGTTGTTTTTCGTTCTGCAATTCGACGTTGGCGCGCAGGGTATCAATGCCCGTGCTGACGCCTTCCTTTTGCCGGTCGGCCGCTTGATCGTAGAGCGCCTGCGCCAGGTCGACCCGGGATTGCGAAGCCTGCACGTCCGCCATGTTGCGCAGCGTCCCGATGTACTGCGACACCACCACCAGAATCACCTGCTCGCGTGTTGATAGGCTGTCCGCTTTGCTTGCGTTTGCCGTGTTTCGCGAGGCCTGGTAGCGGCGAAGCAGCGCCAGGTCAAAAATCGGTCCATTGAAGGATGGCCCCGCGGAAAAGATGGGGAACGGACCCACGTGCTTCGGAACTCCCGGAAAAATCGCGGAACCGCCAAACTGCGCCCGAATATTTATGCGCTCCCACTGCTCCGTGGCGCCCAGCTGCGCTTGCGGCAGCAGTCTTGAAAACGCTATCTTACGGTCTTGCTCGCTCTCCGCCGCCTGTAGAATGGCAATCTGCGCCGTCGGATTCTGCTGGAGCGCCAGCCCCACGGCCTGATCCAGCGTCAGCCGCAGCACCTGCGTGGGCGAATTCCCCGGCATCGCGCTCTGCTTGTTTGTGTCTTGCGCATCCGCGACCGTGCACCCCAGCATTAGACTGAAGAACACCGTGTAAAAAATAATGTGTGAGCTTTTAGGACGGCTCTTTCCCGGATCGCCGCTCTTCGCGTTCTCGCTCCCCACGATTTCGTGCACAATGGCTTGGTTCAAGCAGCCTTCCGCGAGCAGCTCGCCACCTTGCCGGTGGATCTCCTTTAGCAGCTCTTTCCCGGCCGCATCGATAAAACTCACGGCGCAAAGTTTCACGTGAAACTTCTCCTGTGGCGAGGATGAGCGCAGCTCGCGCCAGCATTGCTCCAGCGTGGCCACCGATGGCCCCGCCAGTCGGCCTTCCACACTCAAGATTGTCTTCCCGCGCTTTTTTTCAGTTGTAATTCTAAGCATCGATTCTGTCCTGCCCGGCGTGTGTTGAAGCATTATGGTCACCATCCGATGTAAATGTTCTTTAATGTGTAAGAAAAACAAAACTAAAGACTTAGGCGTTATACGACGGACTTGGAGCACTCCGTGTTGTGGCGATATATGGGCGTTATATCAAATATGGTCTGATGTGTCATGACCATATCTCGTCTGCACTGCTCCTACGGCTGTACTTCTCTCTCCCACTCTACTACTTCACCGCCGTACCTTCTCCACATGCAAATACGCAGCAAGCAACCTGCAACCCGTGCGGCGGGAGTTGTTGTCCGGAGTGCAGCCTCCACCAACATCTCCAGAACCTTGGTGTCCACGTGTTCCGGCGGCTCGTCCGTCAGGATCTTCATTTTTCTCCAGAATGCGTCCCACCCAAATGAGGCGGCCCAGAATCTGCGTGTTCCGTACGTCTCGGCCGTCACATACACGCGCGCGCCCCGCGCGGTTTGCTTTGGGTCTCTGTTTCCTGCAATTCTTCACGCAAATTATATATAAACTCTTGACGATATCACTTTCGACTTGACGAACAGGATACTTGCAACATAGCATCTCGGCCCATGGCCGAGGCCCCTCCCACCGGTCCCGCTGCGGCGATTCCCCCGCCGAAGGTTGCCGTGATTGCCGTTCATGGCGTGGCATACCACGCGCCCGGCGCGTCGGCAAACGCAATGGCCGACTTACTCCTGTCGTTGCCAAACCCGCTGACGAATCCCGTTGGCGCTCCACGCAATTACAGTGCGTTTGAGACTGAAGCCATCCAGGTCCCGATTCAACCTGTTCAGGTGTGGACGTATGGTTTGCCGGGAGCTGCCACATGGGTTGGCAAACGTTTTGCGTTCCTTCAGGAAGCCAGCGCCAACTTCGCCCTATCCCTGGAAAAGTTCGGGCGGTGGGTGCGTGGAACAGGAGCTTCCGTGGCTCCGGGCAGTGTGGGAAACGAGTTCATGCGCCTGCTGCTGCGAGATTACCAAGGCGGCGCGGATGGAGACACCTACGACACCAAGCGTTTGAAAGCAAAGCGCGCAGTCACTGCTCCAGGAGGTGAGAGCGAAGTTCACATCTACGAAGCCTACTGGGCGGACTTGGCCCGGCCAAAGAACTCACTGCTCAGTTTTTCCTTTGCCCTGTTCCAACTCCTGTTACACGTCGGCAGTCTAAGCCGGCTTGCAATCGACGCCGGGGCGGCTGAAAACCCGGGATGGGTTTGGCGCGCGTTTCGGGCAGTTCAGGAATATGCGGTACGCATTCTCCAAATCCCCATTCCCCTCCTGAACCTGATTCTGTTGATCGCCGCCTTCTCTGTGCTCCCGCAACAATTACAACAAATACCCCGCGAATTACAAAAGACCGTAGCCTCGCTCGTCGCTGGGCTCTTGGGTGTTGCTCTTGGTTTCCTCGTATGGCGCAAGCCGCCGCGGCCAATTCCTGGAGGCCCGTTTGGCTGGACGTTGCTCCCGTTGGTCTTCGCTGGCGTGGGTGTTTTGATTGGCTACGCGTTTCTCTTGGCGAAGGTGGAGCCGCTTACTCTACTCGCAATCGAATGGTGGGGATTGGGCGCAGGGTTTTTCCTTTATGTCTTGGAAAAGTATGACGATATCCGCGACGGAACGCTGGAAAGCGGACTTGCTCTCTACTTTCTTTCTTTTGTGGCATTCGTCGTTGCTCTCGTGAAGTGTGGGGGCAGTGCAGCTTTACAACAGGCCACTTTGTGGACTATGCAATGGATTCTGGCGGCGCTCCGTGTTTCGTGGACCGCGCTTTTTTCTTTGGCGTTCGCTGCGCTCGTCCTAGGAAGCATCGCTTGGCGAATTTTGCCGAAAGCAAGCCCCCAGCAGGCCCGCGCTCGTGCTGCGGTCCGCACCAGCCGGCTGGCCTTGGCGCTTCCCGCTTTGCTCATTTTGTTGATCGTTATCTTCCTGTGGGGTGGTCTTTTCCATTGGGCGATGCATACCACAAGCGTTTTCCGGCATCCCCTCTTCAATCCAAGTGTACCGCCGGCGCCCGCGCCCGGTGGCCATGCGCTCAAGTGGTTGTTCTTTGATCCTGCAGGCATCCCTGACGTGGCTAACTACTTTGCAGGCTACCTGGTTTGGAGCGTTGGGCCGGGACTCGCGATCACCTTGGTGTTAATGATTGCAGCCTTCTTTCTCCTCACCTGGTGGGCGCTGCCGTCTGTCCTAACGGAAAAATCTCCCCTTCGAAGCGAGAAGGTCCCGCCACGATGGTCAACGAACGGCGAATCGCTCCACATGGGTTCTTGGATCTCGGGCGGTCTGGACGCGATGACCATTGTCACGGCCTTCATATGGTGTGCGATTTTCATTGTGCCTACCATCTTCTTTAACTGGTCACGTCCGCAGTCCGCTTCGCCAACGATCTCGATGATGAGTGCGTTAACCGGCTCGATTATCAACCGAACAGCAGGACTGACAGCATCGCTTGCCTTACTGGGTTTGATCGTCCGTTATACGAGTTCCGCTCTGGGGATCGTGCTCGACGTGGACAACTACCTGCGGACCTCTCCCAGGAACGCCACGCCGCGCGCCAAGATCGTCGAACGGTACGTCTCGCTGTTGCGCTACATCGCAAAACCAGAGCATGGCTACACCCGCATCGTCATCGTCGCCCACAGTTTGGGCGCGCTCATCTCCGGCGATCTGTTGCGTTTCCTGCAGGAAGAAGGTGACCCGACTCTGGAACGCCTGGGATACGGCACGCCGGGCGGAAACAAGCCGGACATCCCCATTAGCCTTTTCACTATGGGCAATCCGGTGCGCCAGTTTCTGAATCGCTTCTTCCCCTATCTCTACGACTGGGTTAACCCCGTGCCGAGCGGAGGTTTACATCCGTTCCGTGTCGCCACACTGGCGGCTCCAGCGCCAATTCCTGCGAATGCTTCGCCTGATCCGGGTGACCTCGGCGTTCAACATTGGGTGAACGCGTATCGGAGCGGTGATTACGTGGGGCGCTCGCTGTGGGTTGACGAATGGTATGGACGCAACCTCAACGGTCCAGATCGGGGAACGCCGGATGAGCCGGTCCACATCGTTCGGCAGGCGCCTCCCCCGCAGCCGTCGCCACGGGAGGAGATGTGCATTGTCGCTGGCGCGCACCAACACTATTGGGACGGTACCGCGACCGACATTGCCGAGCAGCTGAATGCTCTTATCTGAAGAATGGGTTCCATGAATTAATTCCCGCACTCACCATTCTCCGGCTAAGTGCGATTGTCAGAAAGGGAATAGACAGGCCAGGAGGCTTGGATCATGAAACGAGTAAATCTGCTGCCGGTGGCATTTGCTATCTTGGGTGCGCTGCCGGCAGTAGTTCGGGGCCAGGTCGCTTTCTCCCTGCCACAGGCGAGAGTTGGAGTTGCCTACGAATTTCCCATTCCGGCCGGGGGAGGCTTGCCCCCGCTGAGTTGGAAGATTATTGCTGGGGAATTGCCGCCTGGCATCGAACTCCAGCCAGGAATACTGCGCGGAGTTCCCACGACGCCGCGCCCACAAGCCTACGAGTTTACCGTCGAACTGTCGGATTCTTCGCAATCGCCGGAGCACTTTGCCCGGGCCCTCTCGCTGCTGGTGAAGCCAGCCCCTCTCCACATGGACTTGAGCGGTGATAACGCCTCCAGCGCCGACCCACCGCTGAAGATCGTGCCGCCCAACGTCGCGAGTACTCCTGCGGCCCCCGTCACAACTCTGCCATCGGGAAGCTCCTCCGCTGCCTCTCCAACAGGAGGAGCGAGCGGAGGCGGCGGTGTCGCCCCGGGAGGCGCGGCCCCTCCGCCGGCTCCGCCGAGCACTAACAATGACCTCTGTCCCGATGGCCGGGCTGAGAACATGTATGACTGTCGCGACGATTTTGTAGCCAGCACATATCTAGGTTTGGCTATTGACACCTTTGCGTCCGGCGAGTCGCGCTTGTATCTGAATCCAAACGCGCCTAATGGGCCAAAGGAGCGCATGGTCGGGGGTATCGATTTTGGTTATCGATTGATGGGCAAGCCTGCCGTTCAGGCCGGGCCCTGGCCGAACCAATTGTGGGTCTACGGAGAGACGGTCCATGGCGTCAGAAGCACGGATGTTGATTGCACCAAGAACGCCACTTTTCTAACCTGTCAGACGGCTTTAGCTATTCCCAATCGTCCGGCGGATCAAATCCTTTATACCTTTCGCAATGCCACCAGTCTGGAGGGCTTCGCGGGGTTTCGATACGAATTTCTTACCTTACAGCCGGCCTCTATCTCTGCGGCCAATCTCTATGTGAAGACACAAGCGGGATTCCTGACGGTGGCTGGAGCCCCGAGTGCCGCCAAGGCCATCCATCATGTCGGTTTGGGTGCCATCACCACTAAGGGTGATTTCCAGGGCAGTTATCTGGAAGTCGGCTATGGAAGGAACGACCTCTTCGCGCAACACCGCCTGAGCCGCTGGAAAGTAGACGCGTATCTTTCCAGGCGCATCCGTAAGGGAATTTCCTTCTTCGCCCAAATCAACGTGGACACCGACATCGGGCCCGGGGCGGATAGCATCCAGAGCTATCTCGGATTCGATTTCGACCTGCGCAAATTTGCAGACTGGTTTAGTAAAAACTAATTCAGTGGACGGTGAATGCGTTTAGTAACGGTTTCCCATGGCGAAGGTCAAAATCATCACCAATATGAGTGGCGGTTTCGGTGAAAATTGCTTGTTGTGGGTTTCGACGCCAGCGTCCAAGGTATTCCCCAAGCAATTCTGCAAGGCGTCAGGGAAAAACCGCAACACTATTGGTGTTTAACGCTTCACCGCAATGGCTTGCAATTCGAAATGCCCGCCCCTAAGCAGCGATCCCGCTCCAATGAATTCCCGCGCCGGCAAGTTCTTGGTCGTGAAATAGCTCTTGTAAATCGGATTGAACTTTTCGAACAGCGAGAGGTCTGTTGCGTCTTTACCCGGCAGATTGATCGCCTTCCTCGTGGGTTGGATCGTAACCTGCGAAAATGCGCCATGTACCGTAAGAATTCCTGCCACTGCCAAAACCACCACGAGGAAACTGATGCGGCGATTCATGAATTGCCTCCATTCGGATGACTTGCCCGATATGCCGCGCGATTTTAATATCCGAATCGTTCTTCAGCAAGCCGTGCGCGGAAACCCCGCGTGCCGCGGCAAACAACCATCTCCATCGCATCTCGAAACTCGTTCGAATTAGAAAGAGATGAACCCCGTTCGAATGAAGTATACCGAAGTGAGCCCCACCCCCAGCCACAGCACGACGCCGAGAAGCAGCGGCCGCCATCCCACCTCTTTCAGCGTGGCGCGGGAAATTCCGCTGCCGATCAGGAACAGCGTCGCGGTGAGGCCGAGTCGGCCAAGAGTGAACAGCCAATTCGAAAGATGCGCGAGCGCGGGAAGATAGGTATTAACGACGGCGGCGAGAACAAAGAACGCGATGAACCAGGGCAGGGGGACGCGAAGATTGCTGGTGCCGCCAGTGGCGGCATTCCGGGAGCGGCCGCGCTTGATGGCTGCAGTGGCGAGCGCGAGGGGAACGATCCAGAGAGCGCGGGCGAGTTTTACGGTGGTGCCGATGACCAGGGCCTGGGGGCCGTACTTCGTGGCGGCGCCGACGACGGAACTGGTGTCGTGGATCGCCAGCGCGGCCCAGAGCCCGAATTGCGATTGCGAAAGGTGGAGCGCGTTTCCGATAAGCGGAAAAATCAGCAGGGCGATCGAATTCAAAATAAAAATCGTGCCGAGCGACACCGCCATTTCTTCTTCATCGGCTTGAAGAATGGGACCGATGGCGGCGATGGCGCTGCCGCCGCAAATCGCCGTGCCCGCCGTGATCAGAAACGACGAATTGCCGCGCACCCGCAAGAGTTTGCCGAGCGCCAGACCCGCCAGAAGCGCGAAGGAAATCCCCAACGCGGTGTAGATAAATCCGCTGCGGCCCGCTTTTAGAACTTCGTGCAGATTCATGCCGAAACCGAGGGCCACGACGGAGCTTTGTAGCAGAGTGCGCGCAATTCCCCGGCTTTCGTTGATGTAGGGATGGGGAAAGGTGAGACCGAAGAGAATTCCCAGAGTGAGTGCGATGGGAGGAGAAAACAATCCCGTGAACGAAAGCGCGAGAGCGAGAACAAAAATAGTTTTCGGGAGAGTCGGCATCAATCGGGAAAAGAGTATCAGGCCGGGAGCCGGATGAGCCAGCAAGAACAAGGGAAGCCGCTGATAAGTTGCCGTGGGCTTCTCCCTTCTGAATCCAGGCGAGCATCATTTTTCTTTCGCTTTCGCGGGCGGAGCGGCGGGCGAGGATTTCGCTGGCGCGGACTTCGACGGGGCAGGATGGACGAGGGCAGCGATGATTTTGGCGGTGGCAGCTTTGCTGATTTGGCAGTTGCGGTCGTAGATGCGGCACTGGGCGAGAGTGTATTTGCAGCCGCAGGTGCAGGTTTCTGCGTTGAATTTGTGGAGCGCGGAAATTTTTTGTTCCGGCGTTAACTTTGAAAGATCGACGCCGGGAAGTTCGCTGGCGCGGTCGGCGTTCTTCAGGAAAATCTGGCCGGTGTCCTCGAAAGTTTCCACTTTGACGTTGCCGATGGGCAAGCCGAGAAGCGAGCGGATTTCGGTTTCGTAGAGCAGCGGATCGCGGAGGCCCTCGTGTTTCTGAACGATGCGGCCTTCGGAGTCGAGCACGAAAGAAGTGGGAAGCGCGGCGATGCCGCCGTACTGGAAACGAATGTCGTTGCCGGCAATGGCGACGGGATAGTTGATGCCGAATTTTTCAGCAAATTCCTTGATGGCATCCTGATCGTCCTCATCGACGACAAGTCCGAGAATCTGGAGGCGGTCTTTGTATTTGTTCTGCAGCTCGACAAGGTCGGGGATCTCGGCGCGGCAGGGTCCGCACCAAGTGGCCCAGAAATTCAGTAGGATGACTTTGCCGTGGGAATCGGCAAGGGTGACGGGCTTGCCGTCGAGGCCGGTGAGCTTGAAGTCCGGGGCGGGATCGGGATTGCGAACAAAGCGGATGATGGGCTGGTTAGAATCCTGTGCTGGGGAGAATGAAGGAAAAAAGCCGAGAAGTAATGAAGTCACAAGGCAGGAAAAGAAGGAGCGGCGGTTTCTTGCCTCAACGACCGCAAAGAGCAAACGGCGCACCGCGAGGAGCAGGGCGCAACAAGCGGCGCTAACGATCGAAAAGCGTGTTTGCCAGTTCATCTCGCTCCATGTCCAGTTAGCGAGCGGCATCGCCCAGTATTTCTGCCAGTGGCCCAATTCTGAGTTCATTGTCAGCAGCTATTGTGACGTGATGCTCGGTTCCTTTCAAATCCGACGTGACGCGATTGTCGGAGTGGACCTCGGGAGAAGTCAGCGGCGGCAGTGCCGCCTACGTTAGACCGGCAATTGACGTGATTAACAAAGCGAAAAAGAGGAAGGCTGTGCGCTTCATGGTCCTTCGTTGTGCTGCAACTCTCGTCGCAGTTGCCGTTCCTGAGAGCAGCGCCGAGGGATAAAACAACAGACCGTGCTTCGTCGCACGGTGGCCGCGAGTGGAAAAGGCGCCCTTCCGCTATTCGCTCTTCTGATCCAGCATGGTCCTCAGTTTCTGAGCGAGAACCTTCATTCCGTACGGTTTGTCGAGGATCACAGTCGGCAGGGGCAACCGATTTGGCACCAGGTTCGCCTCCGTCGCGTAGCCGGTCGCGAATACCACTGGAACGTTGGGTTTTACCCTGCACATTTGGGCATACGCCTCTGGGCCATTCAGGCCCGGCATCACCACATCCATGAAAATCAAATCGATTCTTTCGTGAATGTTTTCGAAGATCCGGACTGCCTCGGCTCCATCCCTCGCCAGCACCACCTCGTAGCCGAGGGTTTCGAGTATCTCCTTCGCGACGTTCCGCAGCCCCTCGTTGTCCTCGGCCACCAGGATTCTTTCGTGCCCGCCGCGGAGAGTATCGTCAGCGCGCTCTTCGGGAGCTTTCCCAAGGCCCGCTCCAGACGGCAAATACACTCGAAATAGCGAGCCTTGGCCAGGCGCACTGTCCACGTCGATGAAGCCCTTGTGCTGTTTCACAATTCCGTAAACCGTTGCCAAGCCGAGGCCCGTGCCTTTTCCCATTTCCTTGGTCGTGAAGAACGGCTCAAAGATGTGCTCCAAAGTGGCGGCATCCATGCCGGTGCCCGTGTCAGAAACCCGGAGCAAGACATAGCGGCCGGGAAGAGCATAGGCGTGAACACGAAGGTAGTCTTCTCCGATCTCAACATTCTGCGTTTCGATCAACAGTCGCCCTCCGCCGGGCATCGCGTCGCGTGCATTGAGGCACAGGTTCATCAGTATCTGCTCAATCTGGGTTGGATCTGCCCAGGTCACCCACAGGTCTTGAGCAAGAGCGGTTTGGATCTCGATTCGCTCGCCGATTACGTTTCGCAGCAGGCTGATCGCTGTCCTCACGAGATCATTGAGGCTTGTGTTGCATGGTTGCAGAATCTGGCGGCGGGCAAAGGCCAGGAGCTGGCGTGTGAGACCCGCAGCGCGTTTCGCTTGAGCGCCAATCATTTGGAAGCGTTCCTGGACGCGGCTGCCGGGAGACGCTTCCTCATATCCCATATCTGCCCATCCCAGGATGGCTCCAATCATGTTGTTGAAATCATGCGCCACTCCGCCCGCAAGTCTTCCGATAGCCTCAAACCTCTGTAGTTGGTGGACGTGCTGTTCCAGATGCCGGCGTTGCCTTCGTTCTTCGGCTTCACGTAACTCGCGCCGAACCGCGGGAATCAGGCGGCTCAGATTCGCCTTCATCAAATAGTCTTGGGCGCCAACCTTCAAAGCAGCCACCGCGGCATCTTCACCTATGGTCCCGGAAACAAATATGAAAGGGATCTCTGAGTCCCTATCCCTCACCAGTCTCAGAGCGTCAGTTCCCGTGAAGTGCGGCATGCTGTAATCAGAGATGATGAGGTCCCACCTCTGATCCAGTACCTCCTTCAGAGCGCTTGGCGAGTCCACGCGCTTGAAGTCGATGTCATAACCTGCTTGGCGCAGCATGCGAACCTGCAGCGCGGTATCGTCCTCCGAATCCTCGATGAACAACACTCGAAGTGCTGTCCCCATTTCGGTTCTCCTTTACCGCGGCGCCGCTTCGTTCAAGATCAGCCAGTACAGGCCCAACTGGCGCACACCCTCGATGAACTGGCCAAACTCCACCGGTTTACGTACGAAACTGTTTGCACCGAGCCCATAACCGTTTAACCGGTCCTTTTCTTCATTGGAGGTTGTCAGGATGACCACGGGGAGAAATTTTGTGCGCTCGTCTGCCCGCAGCCGTCGCAGCACCTCGAAACCATCGATCTTCGGCAGCTTGAGATCCAGAAGAATCACCTGCGGCATGACGTTCATGTCCCGGCCGGCATGGGCTCCCGTGCCGAACAGATAGTCGAGGGCTTCGACGCCATCTCGTGCTACTACCACCTCGTTTGCGATGTTGTTTTTCTTCAGCGCGCGTAAGGTAAGAGCCTCATCATCAGGATTGTCTTCCACGAGAAGTATGAGTTTGTTTTCCAAGGCATCGCTCCTTCAAGACGGCGTTTCCGCCAGTGTGAAATAGAAAGTCGCACCGCGCTCCACTGCGCCTTCCGCCCAAACTCGTCCGCCGTGCCGGTGGATAATGCGTTGGACAGTGGCGAGACCGACCCCCGTTCCCGGAAATTCCGTCACCGCATGGAGTCGTTGGAAGGCCCCGAAAAGCTTGCCGGCGTAGGCCGGGTCGAATCCGGCGCCGTCGTCACGAACGAAATAGGCACGGGCGCCGTTGAGATGCGTCTCGCCGAACTCGATGCGGGCCGATGGGTGCTTCGATGTGAATTTCCAGGCGTTGCCCAGCAGATTCTCGAGGACCAGACGCAACAGGCGCGCGTCCGCTGTGGTTTCGAGGCCATCCTCGATCCGGAACTCCATCCGGCGCTCCGGCTGGGTCTTTTGAAGCTCGGCCGCGATGGATCGCGCGAGGGCGCTGATGTCCAGTTTTCCCGGATGAATTTCGGCACGCGTTACGCGCGAGAGGTTCAGCAGATCGTCGATCAGCAATCCCATGCGCTGAGTCGCAGCGCGGATGCGATGAAGATGCTCTTTTCCCTGGTCATCGAGTCTGTCAGCTCCGTCTTCGAGCAAGGCCTGGCTGAAGCCATCGATGCTGCGAAGCGGGGCGCGCAGGTCGTGTGAGACCGAGTAGCTGAAGGCATCGAGTTCCTCGTTGGCAGCTTCCAGTTGGGCGGTACGAATAAAAGTTTCTTGTTCGGTCAGCTTGCGTTCCGTTATGTCGCTCAGGATTCCCGTAAAAAATATGCCATCGCTGGTTTTGCAGCTGGACAAGGAGAGTTCCAGCGGAAATTCGGTGCCATCCCGCCTCCGGCCCGCCAATTCAACGGTTTTGCCGATGACCCGCGTATCGCCGGTCCTCAGGAAACGATCGACCCCTTGCCGGTGCAGATTGCGAAACCGCTCGGGCATGAGCACCGTGAGGGGCTGGCCGACGATCTCCTTCGAGAAATAACCGAAGATCCTTTCGGCCGCGCGATTGAAGTAGGCGATGTTGCCCTGACTGTCTGCCGAGACGATGGCATCGTTGGCCGTCTCGGCCAGGCTGCGAAATTTCTCTTCACTCGCTTGGAGCGTCTGCTCGATCTGCTTGCGCTCGGTCATATCCCGCGTGACTTTTCCGAACCCGCGCAGTTGTCCCGTCTCGTCACGCAGAGCGGTTATCACTACATTGGCCCAGAACCGCGAGCCGTCCTTGCGTACGCGCCAGCCCTCCTCTGCGTATCGTTCCTGCTGCACCGCGGCCTTCAGTTCATACCAGGGTTTGCCTCGTTCCACATCCTCAGCCGGATAGAACCGTGCGAAGTGCTGACCGATGATTTCCTCGGCCCGATACCCTTTGATGCGCTCGGCCCCGGCGTTCCAACTGACCACGCGGCCCTCGGGATCGAGCATGTAGATGGCGTAGTCTTTCACCCCGGAAAGCATCAGGCGGAACCGTTCCTCGCTTTGCCGCAATTCTTCCTCGGCCCTCTTGCGTTGGGTGATATCGGTGGCTACCACGAGACGCGCTTCTCTTCCGCCGTAAACGATCGGATGCGAAGTGATCTCGACGTCGATCAGGTTTCCGTCTTTCTTGCGATGCCGCCAGACGCCGGCGCCCCTTATATCGGCGGACATTCTCGCGACCATTTCCAAAACTGAAGGGATGTCTTCGGAAGGATGAAGGTCCTTGATCGTCAGGGAGAGGAATTCTTCGCGCGAGTAGCCGTAATTCCGAAGCGCGGATTGACTCACGTCGAGGATGGCGAGAGTTTCCCGGTCATAGACCCACGCGGGGTGCGGATTGCTGTCGAATAGAAGCCGGTATCGCTCTTCCGACTGCCGGAGCACTTCGTCACCTGGCATGTGGCCCTTCGGGTTCGTTCAATTAAATGGGTGGAAGGCAGCAGTCTTGATAGTGCCCGAAGGGGCAATTGCCTCTCCCTGTCCCTAAGTACTGATAGTCTCAGAACTAGTTATAGACCGTCGTTGGTCATGTGCACATAAGGTGAAACGCGTAAAAATCGCTCAGGTGTTTACCCTATCTCGTAAAGCTTCAGGCGGGTTGCTGGTAGAGGCCGATCACGTTTCCTTCTGGATCGCGGAACCTCGCCGTGATTTCAGGCGCGTCCGCGCCGATTGGCTGGACGATTTCGCCCCCATGGGCTACCACCGCGTCAATGGTCGCGGCCACGCTGTCAACCATGATGTAAAACAGGAGGCCGGGCTTTGCTGCAGGCGGGCGCCCGAGCACCCATGTGCCGCTCACTTCGCCGGTCGTATCATCAAAAGCAGTGCTGCCATCGCCGCGTTTCCGGATGGTCCACCCGAAGACCTCCTTGTAGAACTCGGCTGACCGCGCAATGTCCGTCGCGGGCATCTCGATGTAACAAATCTTCCCGTTAGCGAATGTGGGAGGCATCAGCATTCCCTCCAGGGCGCCGCCATTCTAGCAGCTCCCAAATCGATATCAATTCCGCGCGAAGGATCTCTATTTGCAACGTTTTACGGCTCCATCTGTATGATATCCGAAATACTTATTGACAAACATACTATGTTATGTTAAGCTGTTTTGTGTCTCTCGAAACAAATCCTCGCCAGCTCGCATCGTTCTTGGCCCCGCTCGCCGTCCCTGTGCCCCGACCGCCTATTTTCTGCTCTCTCGGGAACGTCCCGGCCCGGTCGGCAACCCGTCACCATCGCGCCGGTGACGAAAAACAGTCCCCGCCAAGCTCTTCAAAAACGAGGCCTTACGCACTACCCGTAAATTGTGACGCCCGTAACTCCTTTAGATTCCGCTCTTACGCGAACTGCCGGGTGTCACTCGCTCTTCGCGTGCTCTTTTCACTCTCTGCTCCAAGAGTGTTTCACAACTCTTTTGCAATCAAACGGTTCCGCACTCTTCTTAAAAACAGCCGGGTGGTATGGGCATTTCTTATCAAAAAACCGCAAGAACAACTGGAGGAGAGCTGGCGAGATGAACTCGCCGCTACATGGGAAGGAGGCAGAAGGGCAAGGCTAGACGGCGGTGAGGAAGGTGCCGTCGGGGGCGACGTAGCCGTAGGCCATGCGGGGGGTGTTGAAGGCGAAGCCGGGATTGCCGTGGCGGTCGAGCAGGATGAGGCCGCCGGTGGCGTGAGTTCGTTTGCCAAAAAGGTGAATGGCTTCGCGGGCGGCGAGATCGGCGGTGGACAAATTGCACGAGTCGGCTGAATCAGGGGGATCGACACAGGTGGCGGGGCGGCGAAGAAAATCGACAGCGGTTTTGGCCAAGACGACTTTCATGATGGCTTCGCCGTAGCCGGTGCAGGAGACGCCGCCGGATTCGGAGTCCGCGTAGCAGCCGCAGCCGATAAGAGGGGAATCGCCGATGCGGCCGGGAAGTTTGCAACAGGTGCCGCCGGTGGAGGTGGCGGCGAATAAATTTCCGTTGCTGTCGATGGCGACGGCGCCGACGGTTCCCTGTTCATGGCCGCGGTGATGCTCGGCGGCGTGTTTGTCCGTCTTGCACTTCATCCAGGCTTCGCGCTCGGCTTCGCTGACCAATTCCTCGGGTTTACAGAGCT
>Ga0209701_10000924_pt1 | contig 18199 bp, 17 predicted proteins | sample CZO8metaG_4_FD_188356 | JGI IMG/M metagenome (GOLD analysis project Ga0209701, IMG submission 188356) | Vadose zone soil microbial communities from the Eel River Critical Zone Observatory, Northern California, USA - CZOApr15con2H3.8 metaG... | ecosystem: Environmental > Terrestrial > Soil >... | reverse complement strand
ATGTTCATTACGACCGCGCCGTATTTCCCCGTTGCCGGATCGTAGTGATAGCAGTAAAGCATCAGCGCATCGACCGGCGTGCCGATCTTGTTTTGCGACGCCTCCACCAGCCCGAGCCGCAAATCTCTCGGCGGATAGTCGATGCCGTAGAAATAGCGCGCGAGCTTTCCTTCCGGCGTCAGCACCATTATGCCGCTGGCATGCGCGAACTGATTTGTCTGCTGGTCCCAAACGTAACGAAATCCCACGGCGTTGGTCAGACGCTTGATGTTCGCCTCGTCGCCGGTCAGAAAATGCCAGCTCGCTTCCGCGCCTGCGCGGTTGTAACCCTTTACATAGGTCTGCTTCTTTGCCGCGGCCAGCTCTGGCGTCTCGCGCGGATCGAAACTCACGGTCACGACTTCGTATTGATCGCCGATGTTGAAGGACACTTGCCGGAACGCCGAGAGCATTCCATTCAGAACCTGCGTGCAGAGCATCGGACAACTGTAATAAACCAAAGACAAGACAACCGGTCTTTTGCCGAAGAATCCGCCCAGCTTCACTTCCCTCCCTTGCTCGTCTTTGAAAACCGCGTCGAGCGGAATCTGCTCGTTCAATTTCTGATCGATGCCGACGTTGTTCAAAACCTTGGGTAAGCCCGTAGCCACCTGACCAGGCACAGGCCGCGCGCCATAAAGCGGCGAGTTGGGTTGCGGCACGCCGGGCTGAGCTTGCAGAGTGAGCAGTGAGCAGTGAGCGGTGAGCAGCAAGAGGAAGACAGGGAGAAAGGGAGAGACGGAGACGGGGCGCATCGAACGCGACCGTCCTCCCTGTCTCCGCATCTCCCCATCTCCCCGTCTGGTCATCGTTTTCCTGCTACTGCTTCCTGCCGTCTGCCGTCTGCGGACGGGTCGGCAATCCCTGCTTCAAAATCTCTTCCTTCGCCCGCTCGATCGGCATTCCATATCGCTTCCCGTCTTTATCGATGGGCCCGTGTTTGAGCACGTCGTTCCATTGATCGCGCACCGCTGTGATTTCCCAGAGCGGACTCTTTGGTTGATTCCCCGCGCCGGCGATCGCTTCTGATTCAGTCGTCGCAGTTTTTTCCAGCCCTTCACCAAAACCCGGCGCGCCCTGCAAACGCGGCTCGGGCGGCAGGCGTTCTTTGTCGCCCAGGGCCATCGGCGAACGCGGCGGTTCCTTGATGCGAGCGTCGAACACGCGAAACATGCCCCACATGAGAAAGAACGAAACGATCATCAAAATCGAGAGGCCAACCACGAACCTGGCGATGCCTGAGATATAGACATCGCTGACTTCGTGCGTGACGTCGACGTTCTTGATGTAAGAAACGTCGGGTGTCTCAGTCATGTGGCCTTTGTGATTCGGTTCGCTCATTGCACTGTTACTCTGAAGCTTGCTCTCGCCGAGAAAATCCGTCTTCCCTCTCCCTTTGGGAGAGGGTTAGGGTGAGGGTGTTACGGCGGCGGAGCAAAACAAATTAAATTAGACGAATCCCCTCACCTAACCCCTCACCCCGGCCCTCTCCCAGAGGGAGAGGGAGTTTCTGCTTACTCAATGTCCCCCATGCTGAGCGAGCGCCTGCTCAAGCTGCGGATCGTTTATCGGCATCAAAGGTCTTTGCAGCAACTGCCACGAAAAAGCTGCGAACCACAATCCGCCGATGGCGATGGGCGCAACCACATCCATCCAGCTCAGGCGGAAGCGCTCGCGATTGAACGTCGGCTCGATCAGCCAGATCGCATCCAGCGCGCGCATCAACAGAATCAAAAGCGCCAGCAGCGCCAGTTTGCGCCCACTGCTCTTCGCCGCCCGCGACAGCAGAATCAAGAACGGAAACGCAAACTGCAGGATTGCAATCGCCAGCGCAATCGCGCCCCAGCCGCCATGCTTGCGCGCCACGTACCAGGTCGTCTCTTCCGGCAGATTGGCCGACCAGATAATCAGGTATTGCGAGAACGCAAAGTAAGTCCAAAGCATCACCAGCGTGAGCGTCAGATTTCCGAGATCCTGAAAATGCGATGGCCGCAAGACCGCGTTCATCGGCTCGCGCTGTGACAGCCAGGCGCTCGCCAGAACTGTGAAAGCCAGGGCGCTCATCGTCCACGACGCGACAAAGATCAAGCCAAAGATCGTCGACGACCAGGACGGATCCAGTGACATCACCCAGTCGATCGCCGCAAACGTCACGGTGATTACAAAGATGCCAAGCCCGGGGCCGCTGAGCAGGCGCATTTGCTTGCCACACTTCAAATCGGCCGTGCGATCCTGTTTGAGCGATAGCCAGTTGAGCAACAACGCCAGTACCGACCAGAGCGCGAAATAGATCGCGGCGCGCGCAACGAAAAATGAAGGGTTCAGATACTTGGCAGCTTTCAACTGAAGCGCCGGGCTGCTCATTTCCGCAGCGTTCATCCACGGATAGATTTGCTTCAAACCGACGACGACCGGAATGAACAGCAACAGGATCAGCGGCAACGTGCGGGTGGACGCTTCGAGCACGCGCCGAATCACTACGCCCCACGCGCCTCCCGTCAGATGTTGCAACATCAAAAGCGCCAGGCTGCCCAAAGTAATTCCCGCCCAGAAAATAAATCCCACCAGATAAGCATGAAAGAACTGCGCCCGATCAATGAGCGCACCGATCACCAGTAGCGCAGTAAACACAACGCCAACGATCAGCCCGAGCGTGCGCACGCGGCTGAGTTCCGGTGGCGGTGTGTATCCAGCTTGAATCACGCTTATCTCTTTCCTATCCGCAGCCAGTGTCTCAAGAATAGCTTTACCGAGGCTTCGTTCTCTTGTTCGTGTGATTTCGTGGATCGTTCGCCCCGACCAAAGAAATCGATCCACGAAATCACACGAAACGCTGCGAACGAAACGCCTATCGGCCCGGGCCCGGAGGCGTCTGACTCAACTGCAACGCGCGAATGTATGCGATGATCTTCCAGCGATCTTCGACCGGAATCTGTGACGCATGGCTCGGCATCGCGCCCCAGCCGTTCGTCACCACGTCAAAGAAGTGGCCCACCGGCGCCTGGCGCAGTTTGTCCTGATGAAACGATGCGGGCGCGGGCTTGTTAAATCCACGTCGCGCGACCATGCCGTCGCCATAACCCGTCAGGCCGTGACAGGACGAACAAAAGATCTGATAGCGCTCCTGCCCGCGTTCGAGAACTTCTTTGGTGATTGGAAACGGAAAAGTCTCGACATCATCGGGAAACATCGCCCTGGAGTTCTGGTTAATGCCAGGCTGTTGCCCAGTTGAGTCTATGACCCGGTCGCTACCGCTCCCGGTTCTGTAACCTGATTTCTTGCCGAAATAAAACTCGCGGTCCGCGCGCAGGTAACCACGCGGCACAGTGCCTTCGACCGGCGGCCGCGACGAAACTCCGTCCTTGAAGAAAGTGCTCTCGCGATAGGCAATCGCCTTTGGCTGGTCCTGCATGTCGCGGCGACAGCCGGCAGACAGAAGGCAGAACGCAGAAAGCAGTAGGCAGAGCAGACAGGGAGACAGGGAGACGGGGAGACACGGAGAAGCAACCTTCCCCCCGTCACCCAGTCGCCCTTTCTCTCTGTCGGTTCTGTACCTATAATTCAACATCGCATACGTCCCGCGCTTCCAGACTCTTCAGGAACCGCATCGCTTCATCATGATCGAACTTCGGATCATTCGATTCGATCACCAGAAAGAAACTGTCGCGCGTGGCCAGCGCAAAGTTCGGCGCGTTGAATACCGGATGGTAAGGCTGCGGCAGCTTGTTCAGTGCCAGCATTCCGAGCACCGCCGCAAACGCCGCCACCAAAACCGTGCATTCAAAGGTGATCGGAATGAATGCCGGCCAACTATTGAATGGCTTGCCGCCAACGTTTATGGGATAGTCAATAACTTCCATCCAGTACTGCATAAAAAATCCGCCCACGCCGCCGACGATTCCGCCCAGCAGGACAATTAGCGGCAGACTAGTGCGCGTGAACCCGATCGCTTCCGACAACTCTTCGATCGGAAACGGCGAATAGCCGTTGATGCGCCGATAGCCCGCCGCGTACGTCTCTTTCGCCGCCGCGACCAGCGTGCTCGGGCTATCGAACTGGGCCATTACCCCGTAGAGTTTTGGCTTCGTTTGTTTCATCTGAGTTAGAAGGCAAAAGGCAAAAGTAAAAAGGCAAAACTCAGAAGACCGAAAACCGTGAATGCCGTTCTTACTTTTTCCTTTTTACTTTTTACTTTTGCCTTCATTCCGCTTCCACTTCCGCCTCCGGCAGAATCGTCCGCATCTCGAAAATCGAAATCATCGGCAAAAAGCGGATGAACAGAAACAGCAGCGCCAGGAAAAATCCAATCGTGCCGATGAACATCGACCAGTCCCACTGGGTCGGTCGATAAAAACCCCACGACGACGGCAGAAAATCGCGATGCAAACTGGTCACGACAATCACGAACCGCTCCAGCCACATGCCTATGCTGACGACAAAGGAGATCAGCCACAGCACCAAAAGGTTCGCCCGAATCTTTTTGAACCACAGCAGCTGTGGCGTGATTCCGTTGCACAGAATCAGCGCCCAATAGTAAGGCGCGTACGGCCCATGCATGCGATTCCAAATCATGAAATGCTCGTACTGATTGCCGCTGTACCAGCCAAAAAACGCTTCGATCATATAGCCGTACACGACGATCAAGCCGGTCGCCAGCATGACCTTCGCCATGTTGTGCATGTGGCGCATCGTGATGAAGCTTTGCAGGCCGTAGACTTTGCGCAACGGAATTGTCAGCAGCAGGACCATCGCAAAGCCTGCGTAGATCGCGCCGGCCACGAAGTAAGGTGGAAAGATCGTCGCATGCCATCCGGGAATAATTCCGACGGCGAAATCGAAACTAACAATCGTGTGCACGGAAAGCACTAAGGGTGTCGCCAGTCCCGCCAACAGCAGATAGGCCATTTCGTAACGATGCCAGTGTCGCGCCGAACCGCGCCAGCCCATCGACAACATGCCGTAGATAACTCGAAAGATTTTACTGTTCGCGCGATCGCGCAGGGTCGCCAGGTCGGGAATCAAGCCGACGAACCAGAACATCGCCGACACCGTCGCGTAAGTCGAAACCGCGAACACGTCCCACATCAAAGGGCTGCGAAACTGCGGCCAGACTCCCATCGTGTTCGGATACGGAAACAGCCAGTACATCAGCCACGGCCGCCCGAGGTGCATCACCGGAAACATCCCGGCTTGCGCGACGGCGAATAACGTCATGGCTTCGGCGAAGCGATTGATTGACGTGCGCCACTTCTGTCTGAGCAGTAGCAGAATCGCCGAAATCAAAGTTCCCGCGTGGCCGATGCCGATCCACCAGACGAAGTTCAGGATGTCCAGGCCCCAACCGACCGGGATGTTAACGCCCCACAGACCAATCCCTTCGAACAAGAGCTTCGTGATCGTCAGCAGCAGCAATTGGAAAAGCACAAACGAGATCGCAAAGCCGATGAACCAGCCCAACGGTGTCTTGCGCTTCAGGACGATCGCGCTGATCTTGTCCGTGACCGATCCAAACGTCAGCTCTGAGCCAACGACGGGATGCGTCGCGTGAATTGAAATGTGCCGATCGTCGCGTTCGTCGTTCATGCTCTAATTTTGGAGTGCGGTAACTTGTTACCGCTTTCCCAGGCCGCGACTTGTCGCGGCCACCTCTGGGAAAGCCCAAGCAGCGCGGCGACTAGTCGCCGCTTAACAAAGCGCTGACAAGTCAGCGCACTCCAAATCTTCCTCAGTTCATAGATCACGACTTAATCTCCGGATTCGGATTCCTCAGCGCCGACAAATACGTCGTTCTTGGCCGTGTGTTCAGTTCACCCAGCAGCGAATAATCCCGCTCCAGCGCTTTCAACTTCGAAACCTTGCTGTTCGGATCGTTGATATTGCCGAACACGATCGCTTCCGTCGGACAAACCGACTGGCAAGCGGTTACGATCTCGCCGTCGCGCACCGGGCGGCCTTCGAGCTCGGAGGTGATCTTGGCCGCCTGAATGCGCTGCACGCAGTAAGTGCATTTTTCCATCACGCCGCGGCTGCGCACCGACACGTCCGGGTTGCGCATCAATTGATAAGTCGGCGTCTCCCAATCCTGATAAAGGAAAAAGTTGAAGCGCCGCACCTTATACGGACAGTTGTTCGAACAGTACTTGGTGCCGACGCAGCGGTTGTAGACCATGTCGTTCAGGCCTTCGCTGCTGTGCACGGTCGCATGCACGGGACAAACGGGTTCGCACGGCGCGTTCTCGCAATGCATGCACGGCACCGGCTGGAAGAACGGCCCCTCGGGTTTTTCAGCCGAGCCCTTGAAGTAAGCATCGACGCGAATCCAGTGCATCTCGCGGCTGCGCACGACCTGTTCTTTGCCGACGATTGGAATATTGTTTTCCGACTGGCAGGCGATCATGCAGGCGTTGCAGCCGACGCAACTGTTCAAGTCGATCGACATACCCCACGCGTAGCCATTACCCTGGTTCTGGTAATCGACCTCGGGATAAAGCGAGAGATCGTGCAGCTCTTTCTTCTGCTTCTCCTGTTCTTCGCGCAGTTTCTCTTTGTCTTTGAGGAATTCTTCCAGCGAACTCTCGCGCAAAAGATCGCGGCCTTCCATTGAGAAGTGAACCTGCACCGTGGCGATTTGATATTGTTCGTTTGTCTTGCTTACCGTTGCGCCCACGGCGCTCCACGGCTCGTCAGAAAAGCGAATCTCATAAGCGTTGAAGCCCTGAGTGTCGCCGACGCGACCGGCACGCTTACGGCCATAGCCGAGATGAACAGTGATCACGTCATCCGGTTGACCCGGCATCACCCACACCGGAACCGGCTGGCTGATCGTCTGGTCGCGATGCGTCAACCTGATCGTATCGACGTAAGCTTCGCGGCCCTTCTTGTCTGCTTCGTAATTCTGCCGCGACACACCGAGATCCTTCGCGGTTTTCTCACTGATGAGGGCGACGTTGTCCCAGGTGATTTTCGTCAGCGGCTTTGGCAGCTCCTGCAACCAGCCGTTGTTGGCGAAGCGCCCGTCGTAAATGGATGGATCGGCGCGGAAGACGAGTTCATACGAGCCGGATTTTACTGGGATCGCGGGCGCCCCGCCCGCATTCGTTTGGGTAAGCGCACTCGCCCAATCCGATCTCAGCGCTACGGTCTTCGCCGTCAGCGCAGTGTTCGGAACAAAGCCATCGTGCAGACACTTCCGCCACCACGGCTCGAAATCGTCCGTCGACGAAACTCCAGCGGTCGAAGCGCTCGCTGCTGGCGCGGTCGTCGGAATTCTGCTTGCGCCTTTAATCCGCTCGCTACCGCTCGCGGTTCTGTAACTCCGCCAATAGTCCCGCACAATGTCATAAGGTTTACGATCATAGTTGTCCGAAAACAGCGCCAGCAGTTCATGCCCCGTCTTTCCTTCGTAAAGCGGCGCGATCAAAGGCTGCACGATCGTTGCTGTGCCATCGTACGAACGCGCGTCGCTCCACGACTCCAGATAATGCGTCGCGGGAATGTGCCAGTGACAAAGCTCGGAAGTTTCGTTGTTGTAGAGACTGAGGTGTGCCCTCAGCTTAACTTTGTTCAGCCGGTTGAAATCCAGCCTGAGATCGATCGGCGTGTTATAGGCAGGATTGCCTCCGATCATGATGAGCGTATCAACACGGCCGGCGTCGATGTCATTGACGAGTTCGCGCAGCGATTGCGTCTGATCGACTGAGTTGGCTTCGACTGGATCTGTGTAGAAGACCGTCTTGCCGACGTTGCCCCACGCACCGTTCATCGATTGTGCCAGCGCGTGAATAATCGGAGGTTGATCGTCTCCGACGATCAAGATCGACTTGCCTTTGTATTCTTCCAAGTCGTCCGCTAACGCCTCAATCCACTGTCTCGGAACGTTGGCGGGAGCATCTGGTGTCTTGCGTGTAGAGGGTAGATGCCGGACTCCGGCCGCGATCAAGGCGAGCATGAACGCTTCAATCTCGCTCGGTTTCGCGGACCAGCGGTGATCCGCATTCGCTCCAGTGATCGTGGGTGTGCTCTCGATCACATACAGCCGACTCATCTCCGCCTTGTCGCCACTGATTCGCCGTTTGGCCGCATAGTCGCGCGCGTAACGAAGCGTCCCCGGCATCGCTGAAAGGAAATCTGATCCGAGCGAAAGAACGCGATCGGCTTTGCTGAAGTCATAGATCGCATTGACCGGCTGGCCGAAAGCCATGATCGCCCCGGCGCGCGCGTTGTCGCGATTGACGGGCTCGTACTGATGCCACTTCGCTTCGGGAAAGTCCGCGAGGATCGATTTCATCTGCGCGGCCAGCGTCGGCGAGGTGATCGTTTCCGTCAGAAAGCGCAGACCGACGCCCTTCTTCGCTTTCAATCCGTCGTTTTCTTTGTCGACCGCGGATCGAATTTCGGCGACGAACTGGGACCACGGCCGCGTCTCGCCGCGATACAGCGGCGTCTGCGAACGGTCGGGATCGTAAAGCGTCAGGATCGAGGCTTGCGAAAAGATGTCGGTCGCTGCATAGGGACGATCATCCGGCGACGGTGCGTCATAACTAAAAGGGATGCCAAAAGCCGGATACTTATTGTTCGGATGGTCGGGATTGCCTTCGAGTTTCGTCGGACGGCCTTCGTTGCTGCGCGCGAGCAAAGGCGTCGCAATGCCGCCGAGCGAAAACGCGGTAGCGAACCAAAGCCCACGACCGGGAGTTTCTTCTTCGGGTTGTTTGACGTAAGGAATGACTTTCTCTGGCGGTTGAATCACGCATCCGCTCAAGCCGGCCAGCGCCAAAGACGCGCCCATCAATTTCAAAAACGTGCGGCGCTCGACAGGATCGTTCCACTCTTCAGCAGCTTGTGGGAATTCGCGCTGGACGAATTCTTCGAAGACCGGCGAGTCGGCGAGTTCTTCGAGACTACGCCAGTAAGTCTTGCCGGACCGAGTGAGGTCAGTACCACCTGCGTTAGCGGGTGGGTGATCCACAGACCCGCCCGCTGACGCAAGCGGTTCTGACAAGATGCGGTCGCGCAGCAACTTGAAATTTATGTGACGATCTTCGTTCATTTCATCCGTTCCCTCTCCCTCTGGGAGAGGGCCAGGGTGAGGGCTTAGCAACGGCCCTACCCCTTTTGTCTTTTTCTTATTCCCGGCACCCGAGTCCAGAAAGAAAACAAGTTTCCTTTTTCGACCTCAGCTAAACCCTCACCCCCAACCCCTCTCCCAACAGGAGAGGGGCTAATCCCTATCGATGACATGTCGAACAGCTCGTCAAAACATTCGCTTGCTGAATGCGATATGCCTTGACCAGTTCAAGCCCTTTCTGCTTCTGATCCGCAGGCGGCCGCCATTCCATGTCGAACACTTTCTCTTTCGGCCGCACAAAATTTTCCGGACGGCGATGACATTCCAGACACCACTCCATCTGCAACGAACTTGCTTGCGACACCACCGGCATCTGATCGATGCGGCCGTGGCAGGTCGAGCAGCCGACGCCCTTGTTCACATGAATCGAGTGATTGAAATAAGCGAAGTCCGGCAGGTCGTGCACGCGAATCCATTCCAGGGGCTTGCCGGTTTTGAAACTGGCGCGCACCGGCTCGAGATAAGGACTGTCCGCCCAAATCTGTTTGTGACAGTTCATGCAGACCGCGGTCGAAGGCATCCCCGCAGACGCGGCCGTCTCAACCGAAGTGTGGCAGTAACGACAGTCGATGCCGTCATCGCCGACGTGATGCTTGTGACTGAATTGGATTGGTTGCTGGCGCTCGATCCACTGGCCGGTGTTCCATCCTGAGCGAGTAATCTCGGCCGTAACAAACAACGCCGACAGCAGGATAAAAACCGCGCCGTAGATCGTGGCCCGCGCCAGATAGTTCGTGCTATGACGGAAAATCTGTGGCATCGCCGCAGAGAAGACCAGCGCGCGTTTGGTCGCGTTTGGTTTAGAGGCGGACTTGTCCGCCTATCGTCGCGAGCAGGCGGGATAAAGGCCCCACCTCTAAACGTCATCTACCCGGGAAAACCAAACTGTATTGCTTCTTAAGGCGATTACTTTATCGAGATAGCCGGATTTTTTCAAACTATTATCGATTAGTGATAGCATGGCGCGCATGTTCATCGGACACTATGCAGTGGGTCTAGCTGCGAAGAAGTTTGCGCCGCGCACGTCGCTCGGCGTGCTGATTGCCGCACCGATCCTGCTCGATCTGCTCTGGCCGATCTTTTTGTTGCTCGGCTGGGAGCACGTTTCGATCGAGCCTAACCGGAATCCATTCCTGCGGCTGGCGTTCGATTCCTATCCGATTTCGCACGGGCTGATCGCGGTTGTCGGCTGGGCAACGCTGTTCGCTTCGCTCTACTTTGCGTTTGCGCGTTACGTGCCCGGGACGATCGTGATTTGGATCGGCGTCGTGAGCCACTGGCTTTTGGATTACGTAGTGCACCGGCCGGACTTGCCGCTGTATGCCGGTAGCCGCCAGTTCGGGTTGGGACTTTGGAATCATCGCGGGCTCGTGATTGCGATCGAACTGGCGATGTTCGTAATCGCGATCTGGATTTATCTGCGTCAGACGAAGGCGAAAGACGGAATCGGAAAATATCTCTTCTGGGGATTCATCGTTTTCCTTTTAGCGGTCTACGCCCTCGCGGTCTTCGGCCCAGCGCCGCCGACTGTCAACAAGCTGGCGATCGGCACGCTCTTGACGTGGCTGCTGATTCCCTGGGCGTGGTGGTTTGATGGGCACCGGGAAGCTGTCTCGGTGTAGTAATCCGCTGCAAAGGCGCTGCATCCAGGCCGAGCCGCTGAGCAATTTGTTGGCGGCGATTGATAGTTAGGAAGCTCCGGGAGTTGTCGTTATTTGACGCCGATGCGAGCCTTCAGTCGCTCGATCAACTCATGATCGAATACTTGAGTCCCTACGTATTCGACTGTGATCGTGCCCTTACGCCTGTTTCGCAGATACCGATATCTGAAGTCTCCATGCGGGCAACGTGGGCATCGTTCCAAGGTACAGTAAATTCGCTCAACCTGATGCCACCGTCCGCTGTTGGGATCACCGATCGTTCGAAGAACGCGAGCTATTAACGCCGGATCGCCAGTGTGTTCAGCGGCGATGTCAATTTCGCGACGAGGTTGAGCCTCCTGCTCACGGATGATCTCCGACAGATCATCTCGCAGCCCGCGCAATGTCTTGACAGACATTACCTGGTATTTTTCTTTCCGTCTCTTGTTCATCTTTCGCTCCCTGATAGACGCCGGAGTCATATGTCAAAACCGATTATTGGTCTATTATGACGCAAACTGCACAACGAGCCATCGAAGATGGCGGCAGAGTGTAGCCCCGGGCGTTAGCCCGGGGATCAATCGCACAAAAGATTTGTGAGCCCTCGAAGAGGGCGACAGATGATGAGCAAGGACTTCTCAGCAGGTGATCGAGTAAAAGTTTCGACTGATTATCATTGGGCAAAAGGCGCGATCGGCACAGTCATGCAGCCTCATGATTTCATCGTCAATATGTCAGATGGTTGGGAAGGTGTCTACCGAAAAGTAAGTTCCTTGCAGGGCATGTTGACCTTCTATTGGATTAGCTTCGATGAGGGCCAGATCGATGCAGACGGTGACGGTCCATACGCTGAAGCCGAAATAGACTCCAACTATTTGCTCTCAATTGAATTTCAGAACTGATCGCTAACGAACGGTGTCCTGTCGCCCCTTCAGGGCTTGCGGATCATTTTGTTCCCGCTACCCCGGGCTTACGCCCGGGGCTACACTCTGCCGCCCCCAGAAGCGGGCTCGTTGAGTGATTCCGCTTTGGTTGAGCCCATCCTCGACGAGTATTATGAGAGCGTTTCGGGATCGGAGCAATTAATGGCGTCCTCAATTCAACAGCTAACGAGTTCTAAAGCGCCATCGATAGCGGATCTATATTCAAAAGTCCGCGCGCGGACACTACAAATCGTCGCGCCTTTGGAGATCGAAGACTATGTGGTGCAAACAGCGGAGTTCATGAGCCCGCCGCGCTGGCACATCGGCCACACGTCCTGGTTCTTTGAAACCGTGCTGCAAAAATACCAGGCGGGTTACCAGACTTACTCAGACGAGTTTCTTTTCTACTTCAATTCTTATTACGAGGGTTTTGGCGCGCGCATCGAGCGGCCAAAGCGCGGCACGCGCTCGCGGCCAACGGTGAAGGAAACCGTAGCGTATCGCGAGCACATCGATGAACAGATGTCGCGATTCATCGAGCAGCTCTCTGAACGTGATGATGCGGACACGATTCTCGGGATCGTGCGGTTGGGCCTCGAGCACGAGATGCAGCATCAGGAATTACTGGTTTACGATATCAAGCATCTGCTGTGCGATCAGTTCGCCGCGCCGATAGCGCCCGCGCCACGTTCAATTGAAACCGTAAACGGCATGGCGAAAGTTGAGGGCGGATTGTTTGAACTTGGGTACAGCGCCGCAGATCGGGGCAGTAGCCCTACCGTGAGGGAGGGCTCCAGAAAAAGCGGCGACAAGTCGCCGGACTCCAAAAACTACGACTTCGCTTTCGACAACGAGAAACCACAACACAAGGCTTTCCTGCAAGACTTTCAAATCGATCGCGCCCCGGTGAGCAATGGCGACTATCTTGAATTCATCAACGCCGGTGGTTATCGGGATTTTCGCTGGTGGCATTCAGCCGGCTGGGAAAGAGTGACTCAGGAGCTTTGGCGGGCTCCCCTGTATTGGGAGCAACGCGACGGTGAATGGCTGATTCGCGATTTTGCGGGTCTGCATCGCGTACCCGACAAACTCAACGAGCCGGTCTCGCACGTCAGTTTTCTCGAAGCCTCTGCGTATGCCAAATGGGCGGGCAAACGCCTGCCGACTGAAGCTGAGTGGGAAAAGGCCGCGTGTTTTTCGCCTGAGTCGAATTCAAAACAAGCCTTTCCGTGGGGCGATGAAGGGCCCGATGAAAGTCGCGGAAATCTTTTTGAGAACGGCCTGTGGGGTGTCGCTCCCATCGGCGCATTCCCTCAAGGGCAAAGCGCTTACGGCTGTCAGCAAATGATTGGCGACGCCTGGGAATGGACGACTTCGGACTACACGCCGTATCCCGGATTCAAATCCGACTTCGACCAATACAACGACAAATGGTTTGTCGGCCAGAAGGTTCTGCGCGGCGGTTCGTTCGCGACGCCGCGCTTGCATATTCGATCAACCTATCGAAACTTTTTCTATCCGCATGAGCGCTGGATGATTGGCGGCTTTCGCTGCGCGAAGGATGCGTGAGGGTCCGATGCTCAGAAGCGGGTAGCCTTAGCGGGGTTTAGAGTACCAACTTTAGTTGGGCAGTTTCTTCGACAAGACCCGACTAAAGTCGGTATTCTGAACGCCCGATTCGACGCTTGAGTTAGAACCGATGAGCTTTGAACTATTAATCGACTTCAGCGAATTCTGGTCACGGCTGAGCGCGGACATTCGTTCGGCGCAGGAATCAGTTTTCGTCCAGACCTTCGCGTTTGAAGGCGACGCCGTCGGCAAGCAACTTTCCGCGGCGCTGCTTTCATCCGGAGCGCCCGACAGGCGAATCCTCGCCGACTCGTTCACGCGAATCGTGCTGAGCGACCGGTTCAGATACTCACCAGCAAACCTTTTCGATCCGGAGCTTCGTCGCGAAGCCCGCGCGACCACCGCGATGTTCCGCGAAATCACGAACGCCGGCGTGGAACTCAAGTTTACGAACGCTTACGCCGTAACGCCGCGCCGGCTGCTCAGCCGCAATCACAAGAAGTTGATCGTGATTGACAACACGACGGCTTACTTCGGCGGGATAAATTTCAGCGAGCACAACGCGGCCTGGCACGACATGATGCTGCGCACTGACGACGGAGATGCCGTGGCATTCCTGCGCGAGGATTTTCTTTCCACCTGGACTGGCCGAGATCAAGTCGCGCGCGAAGAGTTCGATGGCCTCGAGTTATTCACCCTCGACGGGCGCGCTAACCGCACGGTGTTTCAGCGCGTGCTTGATCTAATCGATGCGGCCCGGCAAACGATCTTTGTCGAGAGTCCATACATAACTTTTCCTTTTTACGAGCGGCTGCGCGAGGCGGCGCGGCGCGGCGTCGACGTGAAAATCATCACGCCTGAGCAAAACAACTGGAGCTACTTTGCAAAGTACGCGCGGGTGGAGTCGGCCCGTTCGCGAATCGACCTGAGGCTTTACCAGGGCGGAATGAGTCACTTGAAAGCGATGCTGATCGATGACGAGTTTCTAATCGCGGGATCGTCAAACTTTGATTATCTGAGTTACCGTCTGTATCAGGAGGTCGTTGGGGTGATCACGGCGCCGTTGGTGATAGCGGAATTTCGCGAGCACGTAATGTTGCCCGACCTGGCCAGGAGCGTCGCCGTCAGATGTGACGCCAGCGCAGTCGACCAGAGTTTGCTCAACTTTCAAACGAGATTGCTGGATGCCGCTTTGACGATCCTTACTTGACTGGACGTTCGTCGACTCTCACGGGGAGTAATCGTGAAAGACAAAGTCGTTCCCGACCTGTGACGCGTGGCACCCCTGACAGGCGCCGGTCTTCTCTCGCCGTTCAATTTTCTTTCCATCACCGGTGACTACCAGAAACTCCCAGTCATTTGCCATGGGATTGAATCCCTTCGCCCGTTTGATCATTACCGCCAGTAGATCGGGCTTCGTCGCCGACGAACTGGAGAGTTTCTCACGCACGATCGTCGAGCCCGGCGGAAGATTCGCGGCGGCCCTGCCGAACATCGAATCGCGCCCGAGATCGTTGACGTAAACAACGCCATAGGTGCTCGCGCTGTGCTCCGCGTCTTTTGCTGAATCGGTAAGTGGTGGTTTGCTCGTACCTGACGGTCTGTTGGCCTGAGGCGTGTCGCCGACACGCGGAAGGACCAACGCTCAACCGGTAACCGAAGACAGGTCAAGAGCTATCGGCCAGGGTTTTGGCGTGACCCGGCTCCAGTTCCGATAGCCGGCGATCTGACTAAGGGTTTCGTCGTCTCCGGTAGTTCCCAGGGCCAGTCCGGCGACGGTTAGGGACAGCGTCACTATCATAAGCTTGAGAGCAATGTTTCTCATTGGTTCCTCCGACTACCGGTGATTTTCCAGCCTCCAGCAAGGCGCCACTGAAGAACTTGTCGCTTCCATGAACGGCGGGGACAGCAGAACTTGCGAACAGGCACGAAGATTTATGGGGAATGAACCGGCGCGGGCAGACGCGCTGCTTTGTTACTTTGAGCCGTTTGCTTGTTCACGCGCGTGGTAGGAGGAGCGCGTCAGCGGGCTGGATTGGACGTGACGGAATCCCATCGTCATGCCGAGGTCGCGCCAGCGATCGAATTCTTCAGGCGTCACGTAGCGTTCGACGGGCAAGCGGCGCGCGTGCGGTTGCAGGTATTGGCCGATGGTCATCACATCGCAGGAAACGGCGCGCAGGTCGTTCATTAACTCGACAACTTCATCGAACATCTCGCCCAGACCGACCATTATGCCGCTCTTGGTGATCATGCCGCGCTGTTCGCGATCGCGGCGCTCGGCGGCGCGTCGCAGCAAAGTCAGCGACTGTTGGTAATCCGCATCGGGCCGCACGCGCCGGTAAAGTCGCGCGATCGTTTCGGTGTTGTGATTGAGCACGTCCGGAGCGGCATCGAGCACGGTGTTAAGCGCCGCTTCATCGCCGTTGAAATCAGGAATCAGGACTTCGACTTTGCATTCGGGATTGAGCGCGCGCACCTGTTGGATCGTCTCGGCCCAGTGCGCCGCGCCGCCGTCGGGCAAATCATCGCGATTTACGGAAGTGATCACGGTATGCGCGAGATTGAGATGCCGCACCGCTTCGGCAACGTGTCGTGGTTCTTCTGAATCAAGTTGCCCGGGCTCACCTTTCCCTACGGCGCAGAAACCGCAGTGACGGGTGCAGATGTCGCCGCCTAACATAAAGGTTGCAGTCCGATTAGCCCAGCACTCGAAAATGTTGGGGCACCGCGCTTCCTGACAAACCGTGTGCAGGTTCAGGCCTTCAATCAGCTTGAGCAGATGATTCTGGTTAGTCGGATCGCCCAGACGGATCCGCAGCCAATCGGGTTTTGGCTGACGAGGTTTTTGGTTTAGAACCTGGAGTTCGCGGGCCAATCGGATTTACCTCACTTGATGAAAACATTCTAGCATCCGCGCGCAGAATTCGGCATCTAAGGGCAAAGCCTGGTAGTGCTGAATTGACGGCGTTTAGAGTACCAACTTTAGTTGGGCAGTTTTCTCGCCTTACAAAAACCCGACTAAAGTCGGTACTCTGAACACCGCTTATCAAAGTCGGACACTACCGCAAAGCTTTGCGCTATACTCCCCGCCATTGAAAAGTCTGTTTACGCAAACCCGTCCGGCTTGCGCCATTGGAGGAACCTTATGAAACGAACTCTGATTCTCAGCACTGCGATTTGCGCGTTGCTGACCAGCGCCATCTACGCATTTGGTGATATTGCTCGCCCGAAAGTCTCGCCTTCGCCCGGGGAGGGCAAAATCGTTTTCCACACCAGTCTCCTGGTCACATCCGATTCCAAGGCCTCCGAAGCGCGTCTGCAAATCTCGCAAGAAACCTTGAAGCGCATTCGCGAGGCGACTGCCGACGCGTCTGTGAACGAATCGCTGACGCAACGCATCGTGCACAGCTCTACGCGCACGATGATGGCCGGCGTGTTCATGTTTCTGGCTGTGTCGTTCGCCGGTGTTTGGCTGGCACGCTCGTCGCAGCGTCGCGGCCGCAAAGCAGTCGCCGCAGTTCTGCTCGGCGCATTTGCGCTGGGAGCGGGGGCAATCATCGTGCGCGCGAACGCGGGCCCGCCGGGATACCTTCGCTGGCAAGGTTTGCCGCAGAACCTTACCAAAGGGCGGCCAACAGGTGGTGGCGTACAGATCGAGATCGTTCCCGGCGATGCCGGAATGAAATTGATCGTGCCCTTGAGGATAGAGGAAAAATCGAGCGAGGAATAGAATCTACGGAACCGCTTGCGGCAGCAAGCGGGTAGCGTGCGCCCGCTATTCGCGCGCTGTGCGGACAAAACGTCCGCGCTCCCGGGAGTCAGAGTGGAACGGACTGCAAACATTCCCCTAGCCGCGTGGCCGGTCGCGCGGCCCGCGGATCGCCCGCGTGTGTCCGCGAGACGTTTCGCGGCGCTGCTGATCGTGAGCGCTTGTCTGTCGGCGGCGCTGGCGAGTTGGTTGCCGTTGCAGGTTTCGATCGTCACGGTCTTTCTTTTCGCGGGCCCGCACAACTGGCTCGAGCTGCGCTATTTCCTGATGCGTCTGCCCGCGCGCTTTGGCCGCTCGCGAAACTTTTTTGCCGTCGCCTTCGCTGGGATCGGGGTGCTCACGCTCGGGTACCTGGCGCTGCCCGCGCTCTATTACACGAACGTTTGGTCGGGCGAAAACTGGCCGGTCGCGATTGCGACCTGGAACACGCTGCTACTTTTATGGCTGGCGGCGCTGGTGATCTTGCGGGGCAAACAGAGCTCCAGACGCGACTGGTCATGGGCTTTACCCGCGGCGTTTGCGTTGTCCGCCGTCAACTGGCTGGCGCCCGAGCTGTTCAGTCTGGCGATTGTCTATTTGCATCCGCTGGTGGCGCTGTGGTTTCTTGATCGGCACTTACGGCGCACGCGTTCGGAATGGTTACGGACGTACCGTCGCTGTTTATTGCTGTTGCCGTTGCTGATGGTGGGAATGTTCTGGCAGCTCTCTGGTACTCCGTCGCTCGCCGACGACAACGGCTTAGCGTGGCGCATCACGCAACATGCCGGAGGGCAACTGTTGCCCAACGTTTCCACGCATCTGCTGGTGTCGATGCACGTCTTTCTTGAGATGCTGCATTACGGCGTCTGGATCATCGCGCTGCCTTTGATCGGCGCGACCGGCGCGATCTGGAGCACGAAGACAATTCCGCTGGCCCGCCGCCGCGGCGGCTTTCCGAAAACGATCGCCGCGATTCTGAGCTGTAGTTTGTTTGCAGTCGCGGTGCTGTGGATGGGTTTCACGCTTAACTATGCGGCCACGCGCGACGTTTATTTTGCGGTGGCGATGGCACATGTGTTAGCCGAAGCGCCGTTTCTGTTGCGAATGATTTGAGATTTGGAGTGCGCTGACTTGTCAGCGCTTTCCAAAG
>Ga0209701_10000917_pt1 | contig 18276 bp, 15 predicted proteins | sample CZO8metaG_4_FD_188356 | JGI IMG/M metagenome (GOLD analysis project Ga0209701, IMG submission 188356) | Vadose zone soil microbial communities from the Eel River Critical Zone Observatory, Northern California, USA - CZOApr15con2H3.8 metaG... | ecosystem: Environmental > Terrestrial > Soil >... | reverse complement strand
TCAACAACGGCTGGGATCAGCTCACCGACTCGAACAGACCCAAGACGGTCGAGCTCGGCGCGTCGCTCAACCCCATCAAACCGCTGACCATCACCGTCTCGGATTATTCGGGCAAGGAGAACGTGCCCGCTCTCGGCGTTCCCAGTCCTAACTCCCGCAAACGAAACAGCTTTAACGTTGTCGCGTCGTACACCATCAGCGATCCTCTCAGCGTGGGCGTGGAATATCTGAACGTCAGTCAGGAGAATGTCGCCTTCACCAAGCAAAAGTACAACGGCGTGGCGCTCTACGGCACCTACATGTTCACGCCGAAGTACCGCGGCGTTCTGCGGTACGAGTCCTTCAACGACAAGGACGGCCTGCACTTCGGTGTTGCTGGCGAGAAATTTAAGGAAGTGACCGTAACCGGTGCATACCTGGCAGCTGACAACTTCGAAATGCGCGCCGAAGTGCGCCGGGATACCGCGAGTAACACCTCGGTGTTTACAGACTTCGCCGGCGTGCGCAGCAAGAGCCTGATGACCCTCGCGCTGCAAGGCCTGTACAAGTTCTAGCGCTCGGATCCACTCAACCTTAACTTTAGAGGGAGGGAGCAACTCCATGAAACTCGTCACAGCAATCATCAAGCCGTTCAAGCTTGACGAGGTACGGGAAGCCCTGTCCGCCATCGGCGTGCAGGGCATTACCGTTACCGAAGTCAAGGGCTTTGGCAGGCAGAAAGGGCACACGGAGCTTTACCGCGGCGCGGAATACGTGGTCGATTTCCTGCCGAAAGTGAAGGTCGAGGCCGCGATCAAGGACGAAATGCTCGATCAGGCGATCGAGGCCATCGAAAAATCGGCCAACACGGGAAAGATCGGCGACGGCAAGATCTTCGTCTTCGATCTGAAACAAGTGATCCGCATCCGCACCGGCGAAACCGGTGCGGAAGCCCTTTAGGGAGAACCACGATGAAAAGACTGTTAGCGATTCTCGCCATATTCGGCGCCACAGGCTGGTGCGCGCCGGTCATGGCCCAGGATAAGCCGGCCGCTGCGCCTGCTGCACCCGCGGCGGCTCCTGCGGCCCCGGCAGCCGCTCCCGCGGCCCCGGCACCTGCAGCCGCTCCCGCGGCTCCGCCGGCGCCGACCAAACCCGAGCTTGTCGACGGCGCGAAGATCAACTCCGGGGACACGGCGTGGATGCTCGCGTCGACAGCGTTGGTGCTGCTGATGACCATCCCCGGGCTCGCGCTGTTCTACGGCGGAATGGTGCGCAAGAAGAACGTGCTCGCCACGGTGATGCAGAGCTTCGCGATCACCTGCCTGGTCACGGTGCTTTGGGTTATCGTCGGTTACAGCCTGGCTTTCACGCCGGGGAACGCGTACTTCGGCGGCTTCGACCGGTTATTCCTCTCCGGAATGGCCTACATGAAGGAAGCCAACAAGGTCACGGTCAGCCATCTCGGGGTCACGATACCCGAGTCGGTCTACATGACGTTCCAGATGACCTTTGCGATCATCACGCCCGCCCTGATCGCCGGCGCCTTCGCCGACCGCATGAAATTCTCGGCGATGCTCTGGTTCATGGGCCTGTGGTCGGTGCTGATCTACTCGCCGATCGCGCACATGATGTGGGAAGGGACGAGCGGCAAATGGGCCACGGCGGGGATCCTCGACTTCGCCGGCGGAACCGTGGTGCACATCAATGCCGGCATCGCGGGACTGGTGTGCGCGCTCATGCTCGGCAAGCGCGTCGGCTACGGTAAGGAAGCGATGCCGCCGCATAACCTGGCGCTCACGGTAACGGGCGCGGCGTTGCTCTGGGTGGGTTGGTTCGGCTTCAACGCGGGTTCCGCAGTCGCCGCCGACGGCCGCGCCGGCATGGCAATGGTCGTAACCCAGCTTGCCACAGCTGTAGCCGCCCTGTCATGGATGTTCACCGAGTGGCTGGTCAAGGGCAAACCTTCGGTGCTCGGCATCGCATCGGGCGCGGTCGCGGGCCTGGTCGCCATCACTCCGGCTTCCGGCTTTGTCGGCGTTACCGGCGCCTTCGTCATCGGTATCGCGGCAGGCGTGCTCTGCTTCCTGGCGGCGACGTCAGTGAAGAAGATGCTCGGCTACGACGACTCGCTGGACGCGTTCGGTGTGCACTGTATCGGCGGCATCGTCGGCGCAATGCTGACCGGCGTGTTCAACGTCAAGGAAATCAGCGGCGCCGACGCCAGCCTCATGACCCAGCTCTACGGCGTTATCACCACGTTGCTCGTCAGCGGCATCGGCAGCTTCATCCTCCTCAAGGTGATCGACATGGTGATCGGCTTGCGCGTCACCGAGGACGAGGAGCGGGAAGGTCTCGACATCAGCTTGCACGGCGAGCAGGTAGCATGAGGGAAGCGGCGAGGTCTATCCGCTGCTGGGATTAGAACACCAGCATAAGCACGCGAGAAAGCCCGAAAGGGCTTTGTGGGACGGGCGCCTTCGGGCGCCCGTTTTTTTGGCAATGCCCCGACCCGGCCGCCCGCAGGGATATCCGTTCATGCGAAAATATGCGCCCTTGCAGGCGACTGCCGGGTGCCTGCCACAGAGACCTGGAGAATAGCGATATGAAAATGGAATACGTCATCGGCACCTGGAATGTCCCTTCGCTGCCCATCGTCGGCTCGAACGCACGCTTTCCAGCACGCCGCATCTTCTGCGTCGGCCGCAATTACGTCGAGCACCAGAAAGAGATGGGGGGCGACGGCCGCGAGCAGCCGTTCTTCTTCGCGAAGTCGGCGCACGATCTCGTTTCCGAAGGCGGTCCGGTCCACTACCCGCCGATGACGACCAACTTCCACTGGGAAACCGAGCTGGTCGCGGTGATCGGCACCGGCGGCTACAAGATTTCCCCGAATAAAGCCCACGACCACATCTGGGGCTATGCAGTCGGGCTCGATATGACCCGACGCGATCTCCAGCAAGTGGGCAAGGACAAGGGCCGGCCCTGGACGTTCGGCAAGGATTTCGACCAGTCCGCTCCGATCGGGCCGATCAGCCCCGCCTCGAAGATCGGGCACCCGAAGAAGGGCAAGCTGTGGCTCAAGGTAAACGGAGAATTTCGCCAGAACTCGGACATCGACCAGATGATCTGGAGCGTGCCCGAGCAGATCGCGTTTCTCACGCAGTACTACACGCTCGAGGCGGGGGACCTCGTCATGACCGGCACGCCGGCCGGAGTCGGCGCGGCCAAACCGGGCGATGAACTCGTCGCCGGAATCGACGGCCTGGGTGAACTGCGGGTGCAAATCCTGCCGCCGCGATAATCGGCCGAAGTCCCGAACAGGAGGTCCACGTGAGCATCAAACGCCATCCGGCCGGAAAGCTGTTCAGCGCCGCTGTCGAACACAACGGAGTCGTCTATGTGGCAGGCCAGGTCGCCGACGACCTCGCCCAGGGCATCAAGGGCCAAACCGAGCAAGTACTTAAGAAGATCGATGCCGTGCTTGCCGCCGCGGGTACGCACAAGTCCAAAATCCTCTCGGCCAACGTGTGGGTCACCGACATCCGCAATCGCGACGAAATGAACGCGGCGTGGACCGCATGGGTCGATCCCGCCAATCTGCCGGCGCGCGCCACGGTCGAGGCGAAACTCGCCGATCCGAGAATGCTCGTCGAGATCATGGCGACATGCGCCAAGTAAGTGCGATCGCGCGCGATCACCGCTCCTGTCGCGCTGCTTGCGCTGGGCTGTTCGCCTGAACTCGACTGGCGAGAGCTGAGATCGGGGCGTAGCGGGAAAATCTGCGACCGAACACGAGCCGTCATTTGCGCCAGAACGCGGGCGTGGCGACGACGAACAGCGTAAACAGCTCCAAGCGTCCGATCAGCATGGCGACCGTGCACACCCACGTCTGGAAATCGTTCAGCGCGGCGTAGTTGCCTGCCGGCCCGACCTGGTTCAGCCCGGGGCCGGTGTTGCAGATGCACGCGATCACGGCGGAAAAAGCCGTGATGATGTCGAGTCCCGAGGCCGCCAGGAGCATCGTCATCGCGATCACCGAGCCGCCCCAGATCAGCATGAACGCCAGCACCGCGAAGATGATGTTGTTTTCCACCCTTTGCCCGGAGAGCTTCACCGGCAGATACGCGCGCGGATGGATGATGGACATCAATTCTCGAAGCGCCTGGCGAACCATCAGCTCGGCGCGGATCATCTTGATGCCGCTGCCGGTCGACCCGGAACAGGTGGCAAAGCAGCACAGGAACAGCATCCACACCGGAGCGAAAACCGGCCATTGGTTGAAATCCGTCGTGGCAAAACCGGTGGTCGTCGCGATCGACACGACGTTGAACGCGCTGTAGCGAAGCGCCGTCCAGAAAGACGGATAAACGTGGTTGGCGAGCAGGAAATAAGCGATGCCGAGCACCGAGACTGCGAGCACGGCGACATAGGCGCCCGCCTCGGGATCGTTTCGGTAGGGGACGAAGCTCAGCTTGCGGAAGGCGAGGAAGTGGGTGCCGAAGTTGATGCCCGCAGCGGCCATGAAAAAGACCGCAGCCGCCTCGACCGCGGGAGAATTGAAAAAACCGAAGCTCGCGTCGTGCGACGAGAATCCGCCAAGGCTCAAGGTGGAGAACGAATGGACTATGGCGTCGAACCAGGTCATGCCGACCGTCTTGAACACCAAAGCGCAGGCAAGCGTCATGATCGCGTACACCAGCCACAGGCCTTTGGCCGTCTCGGTGATGCGCGGAGTGAGCTTGGTATGCTTCATGGGCCCCGGGGTTTCCGCCCTCATGATCTGGCTGCCGCCGACGCCGAGCAGCGGCAGGATCGCCACCGCAAGAACGATGATGCCCATGCCGCCCAGCCACTGCAGCTCGCAGCGCCAGAAATTGATCGACGGCGGCAGCCGGTCGAGCCCCGACAATACGGTCGAGCCCGTGGTCGTGAGTGCCGCCACCGTTTCGAAGTACGCGTCGGTGAAGCTGAGGTCGGAGGCGTGAATCAGCAACGGCACCGTGGCGAACGCGGGCAGCACCGTCCACACCAGCGCCACCAGGAGAAAGCCGTCGCGCGGCTGCAGCTCGGCGCGGCCCGCGCGGGTCGCTATCCATAGCACCACCCCGCTCGCAAAGGTAACCAGCACGGCGACCTCATAGGCGTTCCGCGCCGCGTCGCCGTAGATGATCGATACAAGCAGGGGCAGCAGCATGGCGAGCGCGAAGATGACGATCACGACGCTCAGCACGTTGAGAACGGGAACGAGCCTTACCATGGCGCGCGCAAGCCGCTTCAGACGAAGCCGACGCTGACCTCGAACAGTTTCTCCACCTTGGGCAGGAGCTTCTTGTCGGTGACGAAGACGATCACGTGGTCCTCGGCCTGCACCACGGTGTCGTGATGGGCCATGATCACCTTTTCACCGCGCACGATCGCCGCGATCGCCGCTCCCTTCGGCAGATCGACCTCCTCGATTCTGCGGCCGACGCAGCGGCACGAATCGCGGTCTCCGTGCACCACGGCCTCGAGCGCTTCGGCCGCGCCGCGGCGCAGGCTGTGCACCTGGGTGACGTGGCCGCGCCGCACGTGGGCGAGCAGCGTGCCGATGGTCGCCTGCGCCGGCGAAATCGCGATATCGATCTGCCCGGCCTGCAACAGATCGACGTAGGAGCGCCGGTTGATGAGCGCCACCACGCGGCGCGCGCCCATGCGTTTGGCGAGCAGGCACGACATGATGTTGTTCTCGTCGTCGTTGGTGACGGCGACGAAGAGGTCCATGTCCGCGACGTTTTCCGCCTCGAGGAGCCCCTCGTCGGTGACGTCGCCCTGCAGCACGAGCGCGCGGTCCAGGCGCGTGGAGAGTATCTCGCAGCGCCTCTTGTCGTACTCGACGATCTTGACGGCGTAGTCGCGCTCGACCGCGCGCGCGAGGCGCAATCCGATGTTGCCGCCCCCGGCGATCATGACCCTGCTCACCGGCTTGTCCATGCGCCTCAACTCGTGCATGACCTGGCGGATGTCTTCCGTCGCGGCGAGGCAAAACACCTCGTCTCCGGCCTGGACCACGGTGTCGCCCTCGGGCAGGATCGGGCTGTCGCCGCGGAATATGGCGGCGATGCGCGTGTCCACCGAAGGGATGTGCTTCTTCAGGTCCCTCAACGGGTGACCGACGAGGGGGCCGCCCTGGAAGGCGCGCACTGCGACCAGGCTCGCCCTGCCGTGGGCGAACTCGAGCACCTGCAGCGCTTCGGGAAACTCGATGAGCTTGGCGATATAGTCGGTCAAGACCTGCTCGGGACAGATCGCAAGATCGACGCCAAAGCCGTCCGGCCCGAGCACCCGCTCGTTGGAGAGGTAATCGGTGGCCCGCAGGCGCACGATGCGCGTGGGCACGTTGAACAATTGCTGTGCCAGCTTGCACGCCACCAGATTCGTCTCGTCGCTTTGCGTCACCGCGATCATGAGGTCGCAGTCCTCGATACCCGCCTCCAGGAGTACCGAGGGGTGCGCTGCGCTGCCGAGCACCGTGCGAAGGTCCAGCCGGTCCTGCAGGTTGCGCAGCCTCACGCCGTCGATGTCCACCACGGTGATGTCGTTGGCTTCGGACGCCAGGCTTTCGGCGACGGTCGAGCCTACCTGGCCGGCGCCGAGGATCACGATTTTCACGACGGGAACCCGTGCGAAAAAGGACGCATTCTATGCTGAATCACGGCCCTTGCCCGGTCAGTAGTTGTTGAAAAAGGGGGCTACGCCCCCTTGGGATCCCCCAAATCAGGGGCTGTTAGTCTTCTTTTCGCCCGGTGAAGATACCGAGCGCCTTGAGCTTTCGGTACAAATGGGTGCGCTCGAGGCCGCTTCGCTCGGCTACGCGCGCGACGGATCCGTTCGCCTGCGCGAGGTGATGCTCGAAGTAGTTGCGTTCGAAGGCCTCGCGCGCCTCGCGCAAAGGCAGATCGAGCGACAGGCCCACCTCGGCTGCGCGGCGCGCGAATTGCGGCACCACGCGTTCGGCGTCGCCCGCGCCGATCTCCTCCTCGAGGCTGGTGAGCGCCAGGGTGCGCACCGCGGCGGCGAGGTCCTCGAGGTTGCCGGGCCAGGAGAAATAGCGCAGGACGTTGAGGGCTCCGGTGGAAAAGTTTCGCGGCGGGCAAAAGCGTGTTTCCACCAACTGCGCAAGCATCAGGCTCGCGATCTCCGGGATGTCCTCCGGATGCTCGCGCAAGGCTGGAAGCGCGATGACGATTCCGGCGAGCGCCTGCATCAGCGCCGGGTCGAAGCCCTGCGATTCCACCAGGCGTTTCGGCTCCTCCGCCGTGAAGGACACGAGCCGCATGTTGATCTTTTCCGCGCGGGCGGTGAAGAACGCCAGGTGCTTCTGCTGGTTCTTGGACAGCGCTGCCAGTTCCTCGACGAACAGCACGCCACCGGCAGCCTGCTGGAGCAAGTCCTGAGAAGCATCGTTGAGCGCGTGCGCCGCGTCGATCCACGGCGTATTGGGTTGTTGAAGATAGCGCGCGTAGAGCTCAGGCATCACGCCTTTCTCGCCGCGCATCAATACCGCCGTGCCGGCGGCGGAGATTCGCGCGAGGCGCTTTTTCAGCTCGGTGAGGCGCGTCGAGCGGCCGAAATTGGCGATGCTGAGAGGCGGGACCGCGCGCGATTCGCCCGCCCGCAGGGCGCGCTTGACGGTCGCAAGCAGCTTTTGCAGCGCGATCGGCTTTTCCAGGAAATCCATCGCGCCGATGCGCGTCGCCTCCACCGCGGTATCGATGGTGCCGTGGCCCGACATCATGATGACCGGCATGTTGAGCTGGCCGCCGGTGGCCCATTCCTTCAGGAGCGTGATTCCGTCCGCGTCGGGCATCCAGATGTCGAGCAGCACGAGATCCGGCCGTCCCCGCGCCCGCAAAGAGCGCGCCGCGGTGGCGTTCTCGGCGAGCTGCACCGAGTGGCCCTCGTCGGAAAGGATTTCCGACAGCAGCTCGCGGATTCCGACTTCGTCGTCAACGACCAGTATCTGTGCCATGGCCGATTCAGGCCGCAAGCGGAAGCGAGATGCGCACGGCTGCGCCGCGCCCGCCTTCCTTCTCCGCGCGGTTCTCTATCCGGATGGTGCCGTGGTGCTCGTCGATGATCCGCTTCACGATCGCAAGCCCTAGCCCAGTCCCCTTGGGCTTGGTGGTGACGTAAGGCTCGAAGGCGCCGTCGATGATGGCCTCGGGAAAACCGCAGCCATTGTCGCTGATCCGCAGCGACACCTGGCCGCCCGAATGCTCGGTCGACACTTCGATCTTCGGATCGTTGCTGCCGGAAAGAGCGTCCTGGGCATTCTGCAGCAGATTGTGGATCACCTGTCGCAGACGGTCGGGGTCACCGCGCACCGGGGGGATGCCCCTCTGCAGGTTTGCCTGAATCCGGGTTCCGGACTGTTCGTACAACGCGAGCACCTCTGCAATCAGCCGATTCAGATCCAGCCCATCGAGCTGCGGCGGGGGCGTGCGCGCATAGTCGCGGAAGTCATCCACCATGTTCTTCAACGCAGTCACCTGCGCGACGATGGTCTCGGTGGCGCGATCGAGAGCCTGCGCCGCTTCGAAGGAAAGCTTGTCGGTGAGCTTTGCCTGCAGGCGCTCCGCTGCGAGCTGGATCGGTGTGAGCGGATTCTTGATCTCGTGAGCGAGTCTGCGCGCAACCTCGCCCCAGGCGGTTGCGCGCTGCGCCGCAATCAATTGCGTGACGTCGTCGAACACCACGACGCAGCCGCCGCCGCCCGCCTCGGGAAGGGGCGAGCCCCGTACCAGAATCACCGCTCCGCGGTCGCGCATCTCGATCTGCTGCTGCCATTCGGCGCCGCTGTGCTGACGGAATTCTTCCCGCAGCATGCGTGCAAACTCGGCGAGCGCCGGCCAATCCTCAAGCCTTACTCCGATGAGGGGCGCGAGATTCTCCTGCAATATGCCTCCCGCCCCGCTGTTTGCGATTCGCAGGACGAGTCCGTGATCGAAAACGAGCACTCCCGCCGATAGATTGGCAAGGATGCTTTCCAGATACGCCTTGGCGGTCTCAAGCTGCGCCTGATTGCGCTGGGCGGCGCTGCGCGCCTCGCCGAGCTGCTGAGTCATGCTGTTGAACGACTGTGTGAGAATGCCCAGCTCGTCGCGGCTCGTGACCGGAGCGCGGCGCGAAAAATCGCCGCGCGCCACCGCCTGCGTGCCCTCGGCGAGCACGGCGAGCGGCTGCGACAGCCGCCGGGACAGCAGGAACGCGAGTGCGACCGCGGACAGCAGCGCAAGGAGCAGCGTCAGGGTCAGCGTGAGAATGTAGATCTCCTTCAGCCCCTGGCGAGACAATGACAGCTCCTTGTAGGCACGATACACGCTCTGGACCGATTCGCCTTGTTCGGCGAGCGCTTGAGGCACCCAGTGCGTAAGCTGCAGCAAGCGCGGCTCTCCGGCGAGCCTCGGGCTCTCAAGCGGCACGATCACGCGCAGCAGGAGCCCCTGGTCTCCAACGGGCTCGACCGCGCTGTAGCCGCGCACCTGCCGCCCTTCGCGCAGCGCCTGCGCACCCGGGGCGGGCGGCACGAGCTTTCCGGTCTCGCGGCTCGCGCTTGCCAGGATTTCTCCTCCTTCGGTCAGCAGCAATGCTTCTTCGACATAGGCCTGCTCGCGCAAGCGGGCAAGCACGGAAGCTTGTCGGCGCGTCGGGTTCTCGGAGAGGTCGAGCGCCATCACATGAGCCTTGAGCAGCAACTCGTTCAGCATGACATCGAGCGCCGCGCGGCCGAGATTGAGTCCGCCCTCGAGCGCGCGCTCGACGCGCACGTCGAACCAGGATTCGATGCTCTTCGCGAGAAACTGCAGCGACACGGTATAGACGAGGAGCCCGGGAACGACGCCCACCAGGGCAAACATGATGAGCACACGGAAGGTAAGCAGCGATCCGAACACCTTTGCCCGGCGCTGCCGCGCCAGGATCGCGAGCTGGTACGCGACAAGCCCGAGGAGCGCGAGGGCAATCGCCGCGTTCAGGCCGAGCAGCAGCGGATAGTGCTCGGCAAAAAGCGGTGAGTTGGCCGTCGCCGCGGCAAGCAGGAACAGCAGGATGCCGCCGAGCGCCGCGCTGCCCACCAGCACATAGGTCATCGGGCCTCCCGAACCGGCGCAAGCGGGGTGAACGGGAATCGCTTCCATTCGGAGGCAAGCGTCCACTCGCGGTTGGTGACCGCGCTCACGCGAAACGGCGTCGGCAGCTGGGCCGGGTCCAGGCGCATGCGCACCGAAGCGATGTATTTCCGGCCGTTGTCGACCGAATCCTGTCCCAGCACCGGCCAGCCGTGAACCGTGCCGAGCGCTTGAAGCGCCTCGGCGAGCGTTGGGAAATTCTGATGCAGCGTCCCGCTGGAAAGCCGGTACTGTTGCGCCAACGGGAGATAGGCAAGCCGCAGCTCCAGCTTTTCGGAAGCGGATTTCTCATCAAACCAGTACCAGCGCGGCCGAGTCAGTTCGAATTCCACGAGGAAACCGAGCGACACGCCATTTTTCAGGGCCTCCAGCAGCGGCGGGGTCAGTTCCAGGTGAAAATCCGCATACAGGGAATAGCGCGCCTCGGCGATTTCCAATCCGACATTATTCACCTGGATGGGCTCGGCGAGCGCCGACGCCGCGAAACCCAGCGCGAGCGCGGCAGCGAGTCGACGGAAGGTTGTACTCATCTGGGCGGCTGGCCTTTTGTCAGCAAGGCGTAGAAGAAGCCGTCGCTATAGGCGCTCGGCAGGATCTGGCCGTCGTCAAGCCCTGGAAGCGGGAGCAGTTCGGCTTCCGGGTGCCGCGTGAGAAATGCGCGCACCTGCCCACCGTTTTCCTCCGGAAACACCGAGCATGTCGCGTACAGCAATTTACCATCGGCCGCGAGCACCGGCCATAAAGCGTCCAGCAACTCCGCCTGGGCGCGGGCGAACTCGGCCGTATCGGCCCCGCGGCGCAACCACCGGATGTCGGGGTGGCGTCGCACCACGCCCGACGCTGAGCAGGGCGCATCCAGGAGAATCCGATCGAACGTCCTGCCTTCGCTGAAGCTTTCCGGTTCGCTGCAATCGCCGACTACGATTTTTGCCGCGAGCCCCAGCCGAGAAAGATTTTCGGCGATGCGCTGCGCGCGCACGCCGTCCGAGTCCACTGCAAGCAGCTCGCACTGGGCGAGCTCGAGCAGGTGTCCGGTTTTCCCGCCCGGCGCGGCACAGGCGTCGAGGACCCGCATCCCGTCGCGAACATCCAGAAGCGGCGCCGCCCGCTGGGCGCCCGCGTCCTGCACTGAGACCTCGCCGGCGGCGAATCCGGGGAGCCGCTCGACCCGGCAAGGTTTCTCGAGCAGCACCGCCTCCTGGCCCAGCGCCCGTGCCGGAATTCCGGTGCGCTCGAGTTTCTCCAGATAAGCGCTCGCCGGCAATCGTCGCCGGTTGACCCGGAGCACCATGGGCGGATGCCGGTTCGACTCCAAGAGCGCGGCCTCCCATTCGTGAGGATACGCCGCGCGCAGCGCGTCGATCCACCACTGCGGGTGGCGATACCGGCCGGCCTCGGTCGCCTCGATTTCCGGGAGCAGTTGGTGCATGCGGCGCTGAAAGTTGCGCAGCACCGCATTGACCAGTCCTTTCGCGCGCGAATGCCCGAGCACGACCGCCGCTTCGACCGCCTGATGGACCACTGCATGCGCGGCCTGCGGCCGCGCCGCGAGCTCTGCGAACGCCGCGAGCAGCAACCCGCGCAACGGGGAATCGGCGAGAGGCCTCTCGAGAAGCCGGTCGAGCGCCACGTCGACCACACCGTAACCGCGCAGTGCGTTGTAGCAAAGATCCTGCGCAGCAGCGACGAGCGCTTGCGACGGGGCCCGGTATTTCAGGTCGCCGAGTGCCGTGTTCAGGCTCTCCCCGTCGAGCACGCGCCCGATGACCTCGGCGGCGGCGGCAAAGGCCTGTGCAAGGGAAGGACTAGCGGAAACGGTGGACAGGGACATGCTGCTCAAGGTCACGTGCGTTACCGCGCATTATAGGCAGGGCATGGCACCCCCGTGTGCCGTCAGGTTTCGAAGCGCTCGCCCGCCGAAAGCGGAAATCCTCTGAGAAACTCGGCCGCTGCCAGTCGCTTTCCACCGGAACGCTGCAACTCGGTGATAAGCAGGGCACCTTCTCCACAGGCAACGAGCACGCCGCTCGGGTGTGCGTTCAGCACTTCTCCCGGTATTCCTCGCCCCGAGGCGACAGCACACCGGCAGATCCTCAGCTCGACTCCACGCAAGCGAGCGCGCGCACCCGGTAACGGATCGAAGGCGCGAACGCGGCGGTTGACCGCGACCGCGCTTTCACGCCAGTCCACGCGCGACTCGCGCTTGTCGAGCTTCGCGGCATACGTCGCGCCGTTGGCGGGCTGAGGGTGGGCCCTGAGCCCGCCTGCTTCGAGCTCGCTCAAGGCGCGCACGATGAGCTTCGCGCCAAGCTCGGCGAGCCGGTCGTGCAGCGTACCCGCTGTGTCGTCCTCCAGGATCGGAATCCTTTCCTGCAGCAGCACCGGGCCTGTGTCGAGCCCCGCGTCCATCTGCATGATGGATACACCGGTCTCTCGATCCCCCGCGAGGACCGCCCGCTGTATGGGCGCCGCGCCGCGCCAGCGCGGCAGCAAGGACGCATGAATGTTGACCGCACCGTACCTGGGAATTTCGAGCACCGCCTGCGGCAGAATCAGCCCGTAGGCGACGACGACTATGACGTCCGGCCTTGTTTCTTTCAGCTCCTTCTGAAAGTGCGCGTCCTTGAGATCGGCGGGCTGGTGAACCTGGATGCCGCGTGCCACGGCGAGTCGCTTCACCGGCGGAGCTGCCGGTTCGAGACCGCGCCCTGCAGGCCGGTCGGGCTGGGTCAGCACACCGCTCACGCGGTGGCGAGATTCAAGAAGCGCCTCAAGGCAACGCGCCGCAAATTCGGGCGTGCCGGCGAAGACGATTTTCACGGGCGCAACCCCCATTGCCGACCAGGCGAAAAAGAGCGCTTCGCCCTTCGCCGAACAACCAAGCGGAAGGGCCGTTCCTCAGGCCGTCTTGCGCAGCTGCTTTTGAAGTTTCGCCTTGATGCGCTGCTGCTTGAGGCGCGAAAGATAGTCCACGAAGACCTTGCCCTCGAGGTGATCCATTTCGTGCTGGATGCAGATCGCGAGCAGCTTCTCGGCAGTGAGCGTGAAGGGCCTCCCTGTCACGCCAAGCGCGTGCACCGTCACGCGCTCGGCGCGCTCAACGGCTTCGTAGATTCCTGGAACCGAGAGACATCCTTCCTCGCAATACTGGATACCCTCTCGCGCAACGATTTCCGGGTTGATCAGCACCAACAGCTGGTCGCGGGTCTCCGAAGCGTCGATGACGATGACCTGCTTGTGTACGTCGACCTGCGTCGCCGCGAGCCCGACCCCGGGCGCAGCGTACATCGTTTCCGCCATGTCGCGCACCAGAGTGCGAACCGACTCATCGACCTCGAGCACCCGGGCGGCCCTCTTGTAGAGCCTCGGATCAGGGTAGCGGAGGATATTCAGCAACGCCATAAATACTTGCAAATTGAAAGGATTAGCGGCAGAATTTAATGCGGACTGTAAAAAGCACGCCGCGCTAGATAATATAGGGACTACAGCGGGTCAAATCCACGAGGCGGACATGCAAAAGTCTATCACAGCTCTCCTCGCGCTCGTCCTTGCAGGCGCGGCCTCGTTGGCCCTCGCGCAAGGCGAGCTGACGCTGCGAGACAACGCCCCGGATCGCCACGTCGTACAGAGGGGCGATACGCTCTGGAGCATCGCCACGAAATTCCTCAAAGACCCGTGGCGCTGGCCCGAGATCTGGCGCATGAATCAAGAGCAGATCCGCAATCCCCACCTCATTTCTCCCGGCGATGTGCTGGTCCTCGACCGGAGCGTGTCTCCGCCGCAATTGCGCCTGGGGGAGGACAGCGGCGCTGCTCGTCCCGCTGCCGGTTCGGTGAAGCTCTCGCCGCGCATCTACGGCGAATCGCTGGCCAAGGAGGCGATACCCGCAATTCCGCTCAAGGCGATCGAGCCGTTCCTGACGCAACCGCTCGTCATCGAGGAAGGCGGCCTTGACAAGGCCCCGCGCATCATCGCCACGGAAGAGAACCGGGTGAACGTCGGAGCGGGCAACGTAGCCTACGTCAGCGGTTTCGGCGGCGCCGACATTCCGGTCTGGCAGGTCTACCGGGCCGGCCGGCCGCTCGTTGATCCGGACACCCGTAGGACGCTCGGTTTTGAAGCCGTGTTCCTCGGCACCGCGCGCGTGACGCAAAGCGGCGAGCCCGCCACGGTGCAGATCCTCGATTCCAAAAAGGAGATCTCCGCGGGGGACCGGCTCATACCGGCGCCCCCGCCCACCATCGCCCAGTACGTGCCCCATGCGCCGGCCTCCGCGGTCAACGGCCGAATCATGGGACTCTATGATGCCCTCGCTACCAGCGTGGGCGGGCGCGACTCGATCATCTCAATCAACCGAGGCAGGCGCGACGGCTTGGAGGCCGGGCACGTGCTCGCCGTCTACCGTAATGTCGTGATCTACAGCCAGCGGGACTATTTGAAATCGCGCGACCGCTCCCCGGCAATTCAACTTCCCCCCGAGCGCTACGGTTTGGTATTCATCTTCCGCACTTTTAACTCGGTCTCCTATGCCTTGGTCATGGAAAGTTCGCGGCCGATCCAGCCCGGAGACATCGTGCTGAACCCCTGAGCGCGCTTGAGTCCGCGGCACCGTCGCCGAGGCACTCGCCCATGAGCGACGCGGGCGAACTGGCCGCTTGGATCGAGTTAAGCCTCGTTCCCGGTCTTGGTGACCAGAGATTCCGGTCCCTGCTTTCGACCTTCGGTCTGCCGCCCCGAATACTGAGCGCCACGCGATCGCAGCTCGGTCGAGTGGTACCCGAGGCGCTTGCGGCGCGCATCCTCGAGCGCAACCGGGGCCCTGAAGTCGAAAAAACGCTCCAATGGGCGGCTCAAGCCGGGCACGCGCTGCTCACCCTTGCCGACAGCGAATACCCCAAGCAGCTCCTGGAAATCCCGGATCCGCCCGCCCTGCTCTACGTCGCCGGCAACGTGAAGCTTCTTTCCTCCATCGCTCTCGCGGTGGTCGGCAGCCGGAACGCCACACCCCAGGGAATGAAGAACGCGCAGAGCTTCGCCCGCGCTTTCAGCGACGCCGGACTCGCCATCGTGAGCGGCCTTGCTCTGGGCGTGGACAGTGCCGCGCACCGCGGCGGGTTGGAAGGACGCGGCTCGACCATCGCGGTGTTGGGCACAGGCATCGACATCGTGTATCCCAAGCGCAACGAACCGCTTGCGAAGGAAATCTCCTCTCGCGGCGCGCTCGTGTCCGAGTTCCCGCTCGGCGCACCGCCCAACGCGGCAAATTTCCCGCGCCGCAACCGCCTCATTTCGGGTCTTGCCCGCGGTTGCCTCGTCGTCGAGGCTGCGCTCGATTCCGGCTCGCTGATCACTGCGCGTCTAGCGGCGGAACAGGGCCGCGAGGTGCTTGCCATCCCTGGATCGATCCACTCGCCGCTCTCCAAGGGCTGCCACGCCCTCATCAAGCAGGGCGCGAAGCTCGTCGAGAGCGCGCAGGACGTGCTCGAGGAATTCGGCGGGGCGCGGGCGCCCGATATGACACCGCCCGAATCGGGCGCGGGTCACGACCTGCTCGATAAAATGGGTTTCGATCCGTGCGACATCGACAACCTGATCGCGCGCAGCGGCTTGACGACCGAAGTCGTATCGGCCATTCTGCTGCAGTTGGAGCTGGAAGGAAAAATAGCGAGCCTCCCTGGAGGTTTATACCAACGCATCCCCTGAGGATTCATCGCGAATGTTCGACGTACTCGTCTACCTCTTCGAAAACTATTACCAGACCGAAGCCTATCCCGATCAGGATACGCTCCAGCGCAAGCTGCACGCGGCCGGATTCGAGAACGACGACATCCACGAGGCGCTGGACTGGCTGAATACGCTTACGCGCCTGCCCGATGACAGCCTTCCGGAGTCGCTCGATGCGCGATTCTCCTTTCGCGGATATACCGCGGACGAAGTAGCCAAGCTCTCGCTGGAGAGCCGGGGGTTTATCGCGTTTCTCGAAGGCGCCAAAATCCTCACGCCTTTGCTGCGCGAACTCATCGTCGAGCGCGTGATGGCTTTGCCCGACGACGTAGTCGGTCTGGACAAGCTGAAGGTGATCGTCCTCATGGTGCTGTGGACGCGGCGAGGCAATGTCGACGCGCTGATCCTGGACGAGCTGCTTCCCGACGGCGAAAAGCGCCAGATGCACTAGCGCCGCCAGCAGCGGCCCGACGTCGCTCGACCTGCTCCGCGTAGCGGTTTCTTGCTTCGCGTTCCGATTGCTCTTATCATTCTGCGCTTCGCGTGGAGGCGAGCTCGATTCGCATGGCTCGCCTTTGCGATCTTTCTCGCCATGGCCAAAAAACTCATCATCGCAGAAAAGCCCTCCGTCGCGAACGACATCGCGCGGGCATTGGGTGGCTTCACGCGCCACGGTGATTATTACGAGAGCCGGGATTATGTGCTCTCTTCGGCGATCGGCCATTTGCTGGAACTCGTTCCGCCTGAAGGCGTGGAGGTCAAGCGCGGCAAATGGTCGTTTGCCAACCTGCCGGTCATTCCGCCTCATTTCGATTTGCAGCCCATCGAGCGCACCGCGGAGCGACTACGACTTCTGGTGAAGCTGCTCAAGCGCAAGGACGTAACGGGCGTCATCAACGCCTGCGACGCGGGTCGCGAGGGCGAACTGATTTTCCGTTACATCGTCCAGCACGCCGGCAACAAGAAGCCGATCGAGCGCTTGTGGCTGCAATCGATGACGCAAAGCGCGATCCGTGAGGGTTTCGAGCAGCTGCGCAAGGACCGCGAGTTGCGCCCTCTCGCCGACGCCGCGGTGTGCCGCTCGGAATCGGATTGGTTGGTCGGCATCAACGGCACGCGAGCGATGACCGCTTTCAATTCAAAGGAAGGCGGCTTCTACAAGACCACGGTCGGCCGCGTGCAGACCCCGACGCTTGCGATCCTCGTCGAGCGCGAGGATCGGATACGCAATTTCAAGCCGCGCGACTATTGGGAAATCCACGCCACGTTTGCCGCCGCGCAGGGCGAGTACGTCGGGCGGTGGTTCGACGAAAACTTCCAAAAGGCGAAAGAAGACGCTGAGACGAGGCCCGAGCGGGTGTGGGAGGAGAAGCGCGCCGCGGCCATCCGTGCGAGCTGCCTGGGAAGGCCGGGTATCGCCGCCGAGGAAGCAAAGCCCACCTCGCAGCTCTCGCCCCTTCTCTACGACCTGACGAGCTTGCAGCGCGAGGCGAACGGCCGTTTCGGCTTTTCGGCGAAGACCACACTCGCGCTTGCCCAAGCGCTGTACGAAAGACACAAGATCCTCACTTATCCGAGAACCGATGCGCGCGCCCTGCCGGAGGACTATCTGGGGACGGTGAAGAAAACGCTCGATGCGTTCACCGGGCAGAAAGCCTCCAGGTACGCGCGGCACGCTGCACAGATCCTGAGGAAGGGCTGGGTCAAGCCGAACAAGCGCATATTCGACAACAACAAGATTTCAGACCACTTCGCGATCATCCCCACGATCCAGCAGTCGCGGCACCTCTCCGAGGCGGAAGCCAAGCTCTACGATTTGGTCGTAAAGCGTTTTCTTGCAGTGTTCTTCCCCGCAGCCGAGTACCTCGTCACGACGCGCATCACGCGCGTGGAGGGCGAAGCCTTCAAGACCGAGGGCCGGGTATTGACCGAAGCCGGCTGGCTCGAGGTCTACGGCAAGGAAACGGAAACCGGCGAGTCCGCGAGCCTGGTCCCGATCGAGAACGGGGAGAAAGTGCACACGCGGGAGGTGGAAGTTCGCGCTATCCAGACGAAACCGCCGGCGCGCTTCACCGAGGCGACACTCCTCTCGGCAATGGAAGGCGCCGGAAAGCTCGTCGAGGACGAAGAGCTGCGCGAAGCGATGAGTGAAAAGGGACTCGGTACGCCTGCCACCCGCGCCCAGATCATCGAAGGCCTGATCTACGAAGACTACGTGCATCGCAGCGGGCGCGAATTGCAACCGACGCCGAAGGCATCGTCACTCCTCTTTGCGCTGCGCCACTTCGGCATCAACGAGCTGTCGTCTCCGGAGCTCACCGGAAACTGGGAATTCAAGCTGAAGCAGATGGAGCACGGGAATCTCCCGCGCAGCGAATTCATGAATCACATCGTCGATCTTACC
>Ga0209701_10000916_pt1 | contig 18301 bp, 10 predicted proteins | sample CZO8metaG_4_FD_188356 | JGI IMG/M metagenome (GOLD analysis project Ga0209701, IMG submission 188356) | Vadose zone soil microbial communities from the Eel River Critical Zone Observatory, Northern California, USA - CZOApr15con2H3.8 metaG... | ecosystem: Environmental > Terrestrial > Soil >... | reverse complement strand
TTTGCGCCGAGAAACAGCAATGCCATTGTCGTCGCCCACGAAAAGTCGAGGGCTTTGGTCAAAACCAGCAGCATCTCCCTGTTCTTGTCCAGCAAGGCGCGTTCAATCACATCGCTCGGCAAGGCGCACAATAAGGATAGTCCGATCGTGACCTCGTCGAGCTTGTGGGACCTGGCATAGTCATAAATGCTGTTCTCGTTCAGATTGCCATGCTGGTGCTGCGTCGCCACCAGCCTTTTTGCGACATAATAACTCTTTGATGCGGGGCCGAACTTGGATTGCAGCGCGCCAGTGACATCGGTCACCGAAGCCTGAATTTGGTCAACCATCCCCGGGCGCTCCTGTTCGAGCCGCTTCCTCACGTCGTCCGATGCCTTCGAGATCAGTTGCTGGAACAGATGGCGCGGGATGTCTTTGCGGAGGCCGAGTTGCTCGGCAAGAATGGAATCGCCCTCGGCGCGCTTGATCATGTGCAAAAAGCCGGAACCCGAGAAACGCGCGCCGGCATTATTTGCAACGGAGTTCACCACTTCCCGATTGCCGCGGGTCACGAGCACGTCCGTGACCGAGTGCTCGAGGGATTTTCGTTTCGAGATCGCGAGCAGATGCGGCTGACTCTTGGTCCGGGCGTTGGCAACCAGGGTTTGCGCATCGAGACGTTGGGAGTTCCGGAGTACGGGGCCGGCGACATCGATCGAATCGTCGAAGGCGAGTTTGTGGATGATGTTGATCGGTGCGTGGTCGATATGCGCTAGCCGTGTTGCAAGTTCGGCGCGGGCCGCGACTTCGATTTCATCCGCGAGCCGTGCGATGACCTCGCCAAACGTGCTTATCTCGTCGTCACTGTACCGGCCGGCAATCAATAGATCGGTCGCATGCCGCACCGCATGCAGACAGCTTTCGGTGGTTCCTCGTGATACGGCATTGTCGAGATCTAGTAGAAACGTCTTTGCGTCATTCATTTTTGGCAGGCCTCAAATCGCAGCACATGCGCACGACTCTGTCGGCGTGGTTCAATCGTACCCCGGCAAACGCAACTTTTCAGTAAAGGAGACAAAAAAGCGACGTCGCTAAATATTCGCTAAAATGCGCATCAGTCTGTTGGCTTATTGGTTATGCGGATCCCCGCAAGGTTACGGTTGTTCGGGAACCGGACTGCGGTGGCGGGTGCGAATCCGGCATTCCCGGCTCGAAAACCGCATTTTCTTAGGCGACCATCGCTGTTATGACCTGGTCGCCGTTTCAAGCCAGTGATGGCTTGCGACGCGTCGAGCGTTTCGATGGTGAGCAGTCGGTCAATCCAACGGTTCGACTTTAACGATTGAAGCGCCATGATTGCTGCCGGTCCAGAAAGTGACCGGCGTTGTGGTGTTATCCACGAAAACCCGCCGGATGTTGGTCGAGCGCGGCAACAGATAATCAACCATCTCGCCGGTTCCGGTGTTCAGACGTGTCACCTGGTCGGTAACCATCGAGCCGGTCCACGCCTCCTCGTTTCTGTCGAGGGTGACATCGTAGGGCGACGCCCAGCACGTACCGAGCTTCCACTCCTTGAACTGTTCGGTCCGAGTGTCGAACATTCCGATGCGATCGCCCCGGTATTCGCCGAACCACAGCCGGTCCTGCGCGTCCATGCTGCCGCGTCGCGGCGCGGAGCGAGCCGTCGGAATTTCGAACAGCTTGACCTCGCCGGTCACGGCGTCGACGCGTCCGATTTGCTGCTGGCGGAAATCGGTGAAATAGGCATTATTTTTCGAGTCCGGGACAATGTCGTAGATATTGTGCGGTTCGCCCTTCGGGGCGTTCTTGAACGGCTCCCACGTCTCGATCTTGCCGGTCGCGAGGTTGAGGCGGTGCACGCCGGCAAAGCCGTTGTTCTGCGCCCAGACCTTGCCGTCGATATGCGAGCTTTGCGCGCTTGCCATATTGACCTGCGCGGCGTCGATGTTCTGCTCTGGCGGCAGCGGCCAAAACTGGAATGACTCTGCCTTGCGGTCGAATTTGACGATCGTCGCCTGATACATGTTGCCAAGCCACAAATTGCCGGCCTTGTCGGCGCGCAGGCCGAGAAAGCCGGTTGGAAAGTCGGGCTTGTGCTCGGGAACCGGATATTCCGTGACCTTTCCGGTCTTGGGATCGAGTCTGCCGAGATTCTGTTCGCCGAAGCTCGAATACCAGACGATGCCATCCGCATCCGCGATCACATCATGCGGCGAGATCGTCTCGCGCGGCAGACGGTATTCCGTGTAGGTGACCCGCGTCGCCCGACCGGTCGGTCGCGCAAACGTCTTGAGCGGGTAGCTCCACGGCGAACCGGCGCTGAGATTGATGGTGCCGAGATAATCCGCGAGCGCCCGGTAGACCTGGACGCGCTGGTCGCCGCGCTCTTCCATCAAACGCTCGGCGCGGCGCAATTGCGGATGCGCCGGTATGCTCTGGTTCACGTATCCCTGCATGCGCGGCAGGATCTGCGTGAGAAAGGCATCGGAGTCATATTTCGAACGCACGATGCGCTCGAGCGTGTGGCAGCCCACGCAGTTGAGCAACTGGCCCTTTTGCTGATCGGTGCCGGGAATGCTCGCCAGCCATTCGCCATTGGACAATTGCGCGGCGAGGTCTGCGGTCTTGCGCAGCTTGAGGTCCAGCGTCGCGGCTTTCTGCTCCGGGATTTCGACGGCGTCGTGATTGTCCAACTCGTAGCCGACCGCGCGCACGCGCAGGACATATTGACCTGGATCCAACTTGCTCGCCGGGAAGCTGAAGCGGCCATCCTTGCCGGTCACTACCGTGAACGTGACGGTCGAGCCTTCCTTGGTGGCGCTCACCAACACCCCCTCCATGGCGTTTTCCTCGGCGGAACTGACGAGGCCGGTCAGTGCGGGGCCTTGCGTTTGCGCCAGGGCGGCGCCCGAAAGCAGCATGGCGAATGCCGAACTGGCGGCGAAAAGCTGACGACGGCGCATGGGTTCCTCCCGGATGACGTTGTTCTTTTTGCTTCTAGCCGGTACAGGCCCTGCGGCCTGCACGTCGCAAACAGTTGTCTGCGCGCCAAGCGGTCTTCCGTTCGGACCGACTACCTCGATGCCTTCGATAGATATTCGATGAGATCGGCGCGGTCGCTCGCATCGACCATGCCGGCGTAGGGCATGCGGTTGGCCGGCACCACGGCTTGCGGATCAGTGATGAACTTGTCGAGTGTCTCCGGCGTCCAGGTTATCCCACTACGTTTGATCGCCGGCGAGTAGCGGAAATCGGCGAGCTCGCCGGCCTTGCGCGAAAAAATGCCGTGCAGGCTTGGCCCTACATTGTTGGCGCCGGCCTCCAATCTGTGGCAGGCCGCGCAATCCTGGAAGCGCGCTTCGCCGCGCGCGGCATCGCCGTCCGCCCGGGCCGCGCCTGCCAGCAGCAAGGTCATCAACAGCGCTGCTGCCGCCGTCGTGCGTATCGCGTCGATCATGCCTGCACCAGCGGGCCAGGATTTTTGACGTAACGGTTCTTGATGGCGTCCGCGGTCCAGTAGGCAAGGGCGCCCACTGGACCGGTCGGGTTGTACGATGAATTGTGCGGGAACACGTTGGCGCCGACCACGAACAGATTGTGGCAATCCCAACTCTGCAGATATTTGTTGAGCGCGCTGTCGCGCGGATTGGTGCCCATGATGGTGCCGCCGGTATTGTGCGTGCTTTGGTAGGGCACCACGGTCCAAGGATCGGTGCGCGCGGATGCGGGGTTGAGCCGCGTGGGATTCATCGATTTCGCGATGTCGTTGATCACCTCTGCGGCGTGGCGGCCCATCTTGTGTTCGTTGTTCTGGTAATCGAACGTCATGCGCATCAGCGGCTGACCGAACGCGTTGCGATAGGTCGGATCGAGGTCGTAGCAATTGAAGCGGTTGGCCATGACGCTGCCGCTGGCATTGATCACCATCGCGGTCTGGTACCACTTCGCCGTCGCCCGCTTCCATTCGCTGCCCCATTGCGGCGTGCCCGATGGCACCGGGCGGTAGCCGATCGGCAGCGGGGTATTGAAGCCGCCCGACACGTTATAGCCGCCGACGAAATCATGCGGCGCGCGGTCGAACGCCCAGTTGGTGTTGAAGTCGTCGATGGTGGTGTTGGAGCCGCCGGCGTTCATGAACGGATTGAAATATTTTCCCTCGAAGAACAGCGTCGCGGCGGCGCCGGTTTGATAGCAATAATTCTTGCCGATCACGCCCTTCTGCGCGACCGGATCGTAGGGCGCGCCGATGCCCGACAGCAGCATCAGATGCACATTGTTGATGGCATAGGCGCATAGCAGCACGATGGTTGCCGGCTGCTCGAATTCCTCGCCGTTGAGCACGTTGGTGTAGCTGACGCCGGTGACGCGTTTGCCGTCGGAATCCTTGAGCACCTTGGTGACCCAGGAATGCGTGCGCAGCTCAAAATTCGGATTGCGCATGGCGATCGGGATCACCGTCATGTGCGGGCTGCCCTTGGCGTTGGCTTCGCAGCCGAAGCGCTGGCAATAGCCGCAATACTGGCAGCCGCCGAACTTCGAACCGTCCGGGTTGGTGTAAGGTTGCGAGGCATTCGCCGACGGTCGCGGGAACGGATGATAGCCGGCATTGCGCGCCGCACCGTTGAACATCTCGCTCGCCAGGATCGGCGTCAGCGGCGGCAACGGATAGTCGCGTGCGCGCGACGCTTCGAACGGATTGCCGCCGGACAGGATCTGTCCGCCGATATTGCCGGCCTTGCCGGAGACCGCCGCGGTATATTCAAATTTGTCATAATAGGGCTCGAGCTCGGCGCAAGTGATGCCCCAGTCCTGGATCGTCATGTCGTCGGGAATGAATTGCTTGCCGTAGCGCTCTTCGTAATTGGAGCGGACCTTGAATTCCATATCGGTCCAGCGCCAGGTGTGACCGCTCCAGTGCACGCCGGAGCCGCCTACCACCTCGCCGGGCAGGAACGAGCCGAGCCGGCGCATCGGCAGCGCTTCCTGCCGCGGGTTGTTGCGCACGGTGATGGTGTCACGCGCGGTGTTCTGCATCAGGTCGTGGCGCACCACATAGCGCAACTCGTCGCGGATATTGGGCAGCGAATAGTCGTTCTCGCTCGAACGCGGGGCGCCGCGCTCAAGCGCGACCACCTTCAGGCCGGCCTCGGTCAGTTCCTTGGAAAGAATGCCGCCGGTCCAGCCCAGCCCAACGATGACAACATCGACCTCTTTGAGTTGTGTGGTCATGGCGCGCCCCTTCAGCTCATGTCCGAAATGCCGAGCGGCGCGTTCGGGAACGGCTTGCCGCGATATTTCTCCACGTGATCGCGATGCACCGCGATGATGCCGGGAAAGCCGATGATCGCCCATCCCGCCTTGTTGCGGTTGCCGCCGTAGATCGGATCGGAATACATGCCCTCGATCACGGTCTGATAAAGCGTCGCCCAGAACACCCGCACCGGCAGCCCATTGTCGAAAGTTATTTTGGCGGTGGACAGGCCGACCAGCACCTCCTGGCGCTGCGCGTCCTCGATCCGGTCAAATGATTTGCCGTAGACGTTGCGGCAATGCGCGTTGGTGGCCTCGATGCCGGCGCGATAAAGCTGCGCAGGCGTCAACGGCAGTTGGTAGCCCTGACTCGGGGTCCCCTGCCTCCACGGACCCTGCATGTAGAGGCGCTCGCCCTTGCCCCAGGCGCCGGCAAGGGCGCGATCGATGTAGACGTTGACGCCAAGATCGGTGCCCTTCGGGCTGATCTCATCGGCGGGCACCATGTGATCCACGAGACTCTCGACAAAGGCAGCCTCATCGAGATTGAGGAAGGCGTATCCGGCGGCTTGCGGCGCAACGGCGGCTGCCGCGGGCGCAACTGATTCAGCCTGTGCGGTTTCCGGCGTTACAATCGCGGCGCTTCCACCTGCCGCGGCGGCGCCGCCGACAACGGCGGTCTTGAGAAAGTCGCGCCGGTCGAGCTTTTGCTCGGTCATGATCCCCTCCCTGCCTCGGGGACGTGCGCCCGAAGGTCATGCTTTTGGGAGCGAGCATGCTGCTTTTGGCTCAACCCGGCAAGACAGGATTGAGATGGCTGCGATGCCGCCGGCGGGTAACGCCTGACGGTTTGTGCACCGCAAGCGTGCTGGTGTTCAGTCCACGAGAGTATCGAAGCGCATCTCATCCATCCGCCGCGGCCGCGGAAGTGGATCAAGGATGCGATTTAACGCTCCAGCAGATCGCAGGGAGCAGGCGCATCAGCGCCTATCGGAGCGACAATCCCGTCGCCGTTTCGAGCTCGGTTATCGCTTGTGATGCGTTCAGCACCTTGATGGTGGTCATGCCCATTTCGCGCGCCGGTTTGAGATTGACGCCCAGATCGTCGAGGTAGACGCAAGCCTTGGGGTCGACACCAAGCTTCTCGACCATCATCCGATAGATACGGGGGTCGGGCTTCCTGAGACCGATCTTGGCCGACTCGATGACATGATCGAACAGCACCATCACTTCCGCGACGTAGAGCGGTCGGCCGCCGAGGCTTCCGATGGCGTTGGCCGGAAGATTGTTGGTGATACACCCGGTCTTGAGCTCTGTCCCGATACGCCGGAGCGCCTCGACCATCTCAGGCCGCAGATCGCCGGACAGCAGTGGCAAAACGTCCTTGCCTCGAACCTCCGCGCCGAGCGCAAGCGATTCGGCGGCGAACAGTTGATCGAAGGTCTCGATGTCGACTTCGGCGCGCTCGAATTTCGCCCAGGCATTTTCCCAATGATTATTCGCGTTGGTGCGCCGGATGATGTCGGCGGGCAGCCCGCGCTCGGTCTCGAAACGCGCAAACGCCTCGAACGGCGACGTCGTAAGCACGCCGCCAAAATCCCAGATCACTGCCTCGAGCATCATTCCCCGCTCATGTGAACGCCGATCGGGAAACGGCTAGCACGGCGGCTTTGCGGGGGCCAGCGTCGATCGCCCCTTGGCGAAAACCGTGGTGCGGGTTATTTCTGCTCGGATGAAAATCTTGCTTCTGACGGTTGCGGGCCTGGCGTTGATGGTCTGCGCGCCCGCCTATGCGATCGTCGGCGGTGGAGTGCCGTCTGCCGAAGGCATCGGCCGCTCGGTCGTCACTATTGTCGGTTCGCGCGGCAATTTTTGTAGCGGCGCCCTGATCGCTCCGAAGCTGGTGTTGACGGCAGCACATTGCGTGCAGCCCGGCGCCACCTACAAGATTGTCGAGTACGGCGCCGGCGGGCAGCCTCAGCTGCATGACGTGAAAGACGTGGCTATTCACCCGTCATTCAATATGCAGGCGATGATGGCGCATCGCGCCACCGCCGATGTCGCGCTGCTGCAACTGGAAGCTCCGCCCAAGGGAAAAAATGCATCGCTGCTCGGCGTGCCGCAGGCCCCGATGGTCGCCGGCAGCCGGTTCACGATCGCTGGAATCGGCGTAACGATCCGGGGCGAAGGCAAAAGCGGCGGGACCATTCGCGTCGCTGGGCTGGTCGCGACCGGCCGGCCGGGAAGCCTGCAGATTCGCCTCGTCGATCCCGTCGGACTGGGCGCGCGCGACGGGCTTGGCGCCTGCACCGGGGATTCCGGAGGCCCGGTGTTTGAAGACCGCCAGAGCGGCCCTGCCATTGTCGGTGTCATCAGCTGGTCGACGGGACCAAACGGCGCCGCGGGCTGCGGCGGTCTGACCGGCGTCACGCCGCTCACGCTTTACCAGGACTGGATTTTGCAGACCGCCCGCCAATGGGGTGTGGCGCTCTCGATGTGAGCTTTCAATGCCGCTTTTGGTTCGGCTTCCACGGCGGCGGCGGATTCTCTCCGCCGACGGCCTGCGGATCGAATTTGCGGGTCACTTTTATGGCGGCCTGGCTGATATCGAGCAGGGAGCGGCGGCCCTCCTCCATGAAGGCGCCTGAACGCTTATTGAAGCTCTCGGCCAGTTCGCGAATGGTCCTCACTTTATCATATAGTTCGTCGGCGCTTCCGCTTCCCAGGCCCGGCACGATGTTATCGATTTTTGCCATGGCGCTGTCGAAGCTCTCGAAAGCGCCGTCAGCCTTGCGAATGATGCTGTCGATCGCGTCGCCCTTGCTCGCCAACGTCGCCGTATAGGTCTCGAAATTCAGCAGCGTATCTTTCAGCATCGCCTGGTTGCCGACGAGGATCCGGTCGACGCTGTGCAGGGTATCGCGGATCGACTGCACCTCGCTGAGGTCGGCCGTCAGGGTCGGAATGCCATCCCAATCCAGCGGTACCGGAGGTGCCGCCGCCGCGCCGCCGGTCAGCGATATCGCCGCCACGCCCGTGAGCCCCTGGAATTCCAGGCCCACGATCGTGTCCTTGCGGATCGGCGCGCTGCTGTCCACCATGGCGAGGGCGACCACCTTGCGAGGGTTGTCGAGCTTGAGCGACTTTATTTCGCCGACCTGAACGCCGTCGAAGTTCACGTTGCCGCCTTGGCGCAGGCCGCTGGCGGAACCTTCGAAAACGATGCGAAGCGGACCGCGCTGCGCGATGCCATGGATTTTCTGGAACCCGAGAAAACCGACGAACGCCGCGGCGATGGCCACAAGCGTCGTCGATCCGATCATCAGGTTGCTCGCCCGCGCTTTCATCTCAAGATCCGGCTGCGATGCACTTCGTCATCGCCTGATTGTACGTGCAAAGCCAACCGGGCGAAAGGCCGATGCTGCAGGCCCCGCCCATACCCGCGCTTCTTGACAGAGCCAAGGGCCAAGGTCACTTTCGACCAAAGTCTTGGCTCGCGCCTTACAACGAAAAACAAGAATATCGGAGGAAACCTGTGCCGAAATTATTGAGCGAGGATGAAGTCGCTGATTATCGCGACCGTGGCTACCACTTCCCGATCGACGCACTGAGTGCCGGCGAAGTGGCCGATTTTCGTCGCAAGCTCGAGGACTATGAAGCCGAGAGCGGAGGTCCCATCAAGGGCGAGATGCGCCATCGTAGTCACGTGCTGTTCAGCTGGATCAACGAGCTGGTCCGGCATCCCAAAATCCTCGATGCCATGGAGGACCTGCTCGGGCCAAACATCCTGTGCTGGAACACCAGCTTCTTCATCAAGGAGGCGCATGATCCCGGGTTTGTTTCTTGGCATCAGGATGCGACCTATTGGGGTCTGAGTTCATCCGATGTTGCGACCGCCTGGATCGCGATCTCGCCGGCGAACAAGGTTTCCGGCTGCATGAAGTTCGTTGCCGGCACCCACCGGAGCCAGGTCCAGCACGAGGACACTTTCGACCGGAACAACCTGCTTACCCGGGGCCAGGAGATTGCCGTCGATGTCGACGAAAAGAAGGCCGTCTTCGTCGAGCTGAAGCCCGGCCAGGCCTCGCTTCACCATGTGCTGCTGTTCCACGGATCGGAGCCGAACCGTTCCGATGACCGGCGCATCGGTCTCGCCATCCGCTACATCCCGACCCATCTGAAGCAGGCTGTCGGTCAGAAGGATTGGGCGACGCTGGTGCGCGGCAAGGATACCTACGGCCACTTCCTGCCCGAATACGTGCCGAAGCGCGACCTCGAGCCCGAGGCGCTGGCCTTTCACAAGGCGGTGTCGGAAGAGCAGGTGCGCGTGCTTTATCGCGGCACCGGCAAGACCGCCTATCGCGCGTGACGTCGACGCAAGTTTTCCGTCGAGGCCAGCGAAGGACGATAGATCAGTCAAGCCAGACCGGATCAAGATCCCGCGGATCCGGACACTATCCGCAGTACGGGATCGAAAGCCATTGCGTCCCGTGGATCATCCTGCTCGGGCGTCGCAGCTTGTCGCACCAGGGGAACCAGCAAGCGACAAACCAGACCTTCGGAACGCCAGTCGAATAACGCCTTTCCGCCGAGCTGTGACTCGATACTGGCAATCACGCTTCGTGTTCCGAATCCTCTCGACGTCGGCTTGCGTACCATGGGGCCGCCGGTCTCTTCCCAGGCCAGCATGAGGAAATCCCCCTGCATTTCCCATCCGATGGACAGGCGGCCGGACAACGTGGAGAGCGCACCATATTTCGCCGAATTGGTGACGAGTTCGTGCAAGGCCAGCGCCAATGTTTGCGCCGTCGCGGGCTGCAACTGAACTTCCGCGCCGCTTAATTTGATCTGGCCGGCCTCGAAATACGGCGCCAGTTCCTCATCGATCAGCCTCTTGATTTCCGCGCCCTGCCAACTCGACAAGGAGAGAATCGTATGCACCCGCGCCAGCGCAGTGATGCGACCTTCGACCGCCTGAATGTAGGCGCCGACATTTGGAGCCCGCGTCAATCGAACAATTGATTGCGCCAGCGCCAACGCGTTTTTCGCGCGGTGGTCGACTTCCCGGCTTAACAGATTTTGACGTTCCTCCGCACGCTTGCGTTCGGTAATATCGACCGTGACGCCACTGACGTGGACGACGCGACCGCCCTTGTCGAGTGTCGCCGCCGCCGTTCCGACGCACCAGCGCACCTCGCCATCCGGCCGGGTGACCCGAAACTCCGCTTCGTAGGATGTCGTACCCTTTGCAAACTGGGCCATCCCATGGCGCAATGCGTTGGCATCGTCCGGATGAAGCATGGCCTCAACGCTGGCCGCGGTCACTTCAAAACTCTGCGGCTCGACGCCAAAGATCTGATATTGGCCCTCGTCCCACATCCAGTCGCCGTTGACCCAGTCCCAATCCCAGGACCCCATTTTGCCCGCGGCGATAGCCATGCTGCGGCGCTGCTCGCTCTCGATCAGTCTCGCCGTCGATTCCTCCAGCTCCAACGTTCGAGCCCGGACGCGATGTTCAAGCTCGGCATTGAGCCGCTCCAGCTGCGCGGTTTTGCGATAAAGCTCCGCGAAGACTCTTATCTTTGCGCGCAACACCTCCGGCACAACGGGCACCGGAACGTAGTCGACCGCGCCCATCTCATAGCCGCGAAGCCGGTCAACATCGCTAACCTGGATCGCCGAAATGAAGATCATCGCCGTCCTCTGGAAGCGGGGATGCTCGCGGATCATGGCGGCAAGCTCGAAGCCGTCCAGTTCCGGCATGCAAACGTCGAGCAGAATGACCGCGACCTCGTTCTTCAGCAGATACTCAAGCGCTTCCCGCCCGGAAGCCGCGGCCACCAGATTTTCTCCAAGCTCCTTCAATATCACTTCGTAGGCGAGCAGCTTCGCCGGCTGATCGTCGACCAGAAGGATGTTTACTTTTTCGTGGTCCATCATCGAGCGCCAGTCAACGGTGTAGCCACATGCGTATGGCGAGGAGCAGCTGCTCGGTGTTGACCGGCTTGGCCAGATAGTCGGAGGCGCCTGCCTCCAGGCATTTCTCTCGATCCCCTTTCATTGCCTTGGCGGTCAAGGCGATGATCGGGAGGCGGCGGAATGACGGGTTTTGGCGAATGACCCCGATGGTCTGGTATCCGTCCATGTGCGGCATCATGATATCCATCAGGACGATCGCGATTTCGGGGCTCGATTCGACAAGTGCGATGGCCTCACTGCCGGTCGTGGCGGTCAGTACCTTCATGCCGCGCCGCTCCAACACGCTGCTCAGCGCGAAGATGTTGCGCGCGTCGTCGTCCACCAGCAGCGCGGTCCTGCCGATCAGATCCTCATCGGAACTATTGAGCTTTTCGAGCATCCGCTGCTTCTCGATCGGCAATTCCGTGATCACGCGGTGCAAGAACAGAGACGTCTCGTCGAGCAGGCGTTCCGGCGACTCCACCCCTTTGACCACGATGCTTCGCGCCATGGTGTGAAGTTCGGCATCTTCCTCGACCGAAAGTTCGCGGCCCGTGAACACGACCACGGGCACGTTAGACAGCGAGGCGTCGTTGCGGATCTGGTCAAGCACCTCAAAACCGCTCATGTCGGGCAACCGCAAATCCAGCACCACGCAATCGCAGGGACTTTCTCGCAAGGTTAAAAGCGCACCGGCGCCGGTATCGGCTGTGACGATCTCGATGTCCTTGTGATCGAGCAACTCCCTGATGCTGAGCTGTTCCGCCACATTATCCTCCACGATCAGCAGCCGCTTGCGGCGCGGCTTGGCGTATTCCCTGATTTCCGACAACGCCGCGCTGACGCCTTCGGTCGTCGTCGGCTTGTTGACAAAGGAAAACGCGCCGCGCGCCAGCGCGTGCTGGCGGTCTTCGTCCAGCGTGATGATCTGGACCGGAATGTGTCGGGTCAGAGGGTTATGCTTGAGCTGGCTGAGAACGGTCCAGCCCAGCATGTCGGGCAGGAAGACGTCGAGCGAGACCGCCCCCGGCTGGAATTGCTTGGCGAGATCGAGCGCCTCCGAGCCACGCGTGGCGACCAGGACTTTGAAGCCCTTGTCGCGGGCGAGATCGATCAGCACCCGCGCATAATGCGGGTCGTCGTCAACAATCAGAAGAATGGTGTCTCCCGGTTCGAGATTTAACCGGTCGTCCGGCAGCGCTTCGATGACCCGCTCCTGAGCTGGGACCTGCAGCACCGGCATCGTGTTGTATGATGACAGAGCAGGAGCGCGAGGCGCAACCGTCGGGCCCGAATATTTGAGCGGCAGATAAAGTACAAATGAACTGCCCTTGCCGGGCGTACTGCGCAGATGGATTTCGCCGCCGAGCAGATTTGCGAGCTCCCGGCTGATGGCGAGGCCGAGGCCGGTGCCGCCGTATTTCCGGCTGGTGCCTGCGTCCGCTTGCTGGAATGCCTCAAAGATCAGCTTCTGTTTTTCCGAGGGAATACCTATGCCCGTGTCGGAAACCTCAAAGGCGACGACCGCCGGAGTATGATTCAGGATCGGATGCTCGGCGCTCCAGCCCCCGACAGCCGCCGAAACGTTCAGCCGCACGCCGCCCTCGGCGGTAAACTTGAAGGCGTTCGACAACAGGTTCTTTAGCACCTGCTGCAGCCGCTTCGAATCGGTGACGATACTGCGGCCCAAATTGGGATCGAGCGTGACGATGAACGACAGCTGGCGGTTTTCCGCCTCGTGCCGGAACGGCCTTCCGACCGTCTCAAGCAGATTTGAGGTAAGGATTTCTTCCGCATCGACCGTCACGGTTCCCGATTCGATTTTCGACAGATCGAGAATATCGCTGATCAGGTTGAGCAGGTCGGTGCCGGCGCCGTGGATGGTTCGGGCAAACTCGACCTGCTTCGCCGACAGATTGCCGTCCGGATTCTCGGTGAGTTGCTGGCCGAGAATCAGAATGCTGTTGAGCGGCGTACGCAGCTCATGCGACATGTTGGCCAGGAATTCCGACTTGTACTTCGAGGTCAGGGAAAGTTCCGTGGCCTTCTCTTCCAGCGCGCGCCGGGCCTGCTCGATTTCCTGGTTCTTCCTCTCCACCTCGACGTTGCGTTCGGCCAGCTGTTGCGCCTTTTGCTCAAGCTGTTCGTTGGTCTGCTGCAGTTCCTTCTGCTGGGTCTGCAATTCGCCGGCGAGCTGTTGCGATTGCTTCAACAGACCTTCGGTCTGCATCGTCGCCTCGATACTGTTGAGCACGATACCGATGCTGTCGGTGAGCTGTTCGAGAAAGGTCATCTGCGAAGTCGTGAACGAACTGACGGAAGAGAGCTCGATGACGGCTTTGACCTGGTTCTCGAACAACACCGGAAGCACCACGAGATTCTTCGGTCTGACGCGCAGCAGCGCCGAATTGATCGAAACCGCATCTGTCGGGATGTCCGAGATCAGCCGCTGACGTTTGTCCATGGCACTTTGCCCGACCAGGCCCTCGCCAAATTGCACGAGTTGCGGGTGAGGGTTGGTTCCGTCGCCCGCATAGGCCGACAGCAGACGCAGTTGCGGATTGTCTTCATTTTCGACCTGGTAGATCACGCCCATATGGGCATTCACCAGCGGCGTCAGCTCGGTCAGGAGCAGCCGGCCCACGGTGGTGAGGTCGCGCTGGCCCTGCAGCATGTTGGTAAACTTGGCCAGGTTGGTCTTCAGCCAGTCCTGTTCGGTGTTCACGTCGGTGGTCAGACGCAGATTGCCGATCATGGTGTTGATGTTGTCTTTGAGCTCGGCCACTTCGCCGCGCGCATCGACCTGAATCGAGCGGGTGAGGTCGCCCTTGGTGACGGCGGTGGCAACCTCGGCGATGGCGCGCACTTGAGAGGTAAGGTTGGCGGCCAGCAGGTTGACGTTGCCGGTGAGATCTTTCCAGGTGCCGGCGGCACCCGGCACGTTGGCCTGACCGCCCAGCCGGCCTTCGACGCCGACCTCGCGCGCCACGCTGGTGACCTGATCGGCAAAGGTCGCCAGGGTGTCGGTCATGTTGTTGATGGTTTCGGCAAGGGCTGCGACTTCGCCTTTCGATTTCACGGTCAGGTTCTGCTTCAGGTCGCCGTTGGCGACGGCCGTCACCACCTTGACGATGCCGCGCACCTGCTCGGTCAGGTTGGCCGCCATGAAGTTGACGGTGTCGGTCAGATCCTTCCAGGTGCCGGCCACGCCGGGGACTTGCGCCTGTCCACCGAGCTTGCCCTCGGTGCCGACCTCGCGCGCCACCCGCGTCACTTCGCCCGCAAACGCGTTCAGCTGGTCGACCATGGTGTTGATGGTGTTTTTCAGTTCGAGAATCTCGCCCTTCACGTCGACGGTGATCTTGCGCGACAGGTCGCCGCGCGCCACCGCGGTGGTGACTTCGGCGATGTTGCGGACTTGGGTGGTCAGATTGGCGGCCAACAGGTTGACGTTGTCGGTGAGATCCTTCCAGGTGCCGCCGACGCCGGGCACCACGGCCTGGCCGCCGAGGCGTCCCTCGGTGCCGACTTCGCGCGCCACCCGCGTCACTTCCGCGGCAAACGAGCGCAGCTGCTCGACCATGGTGTTCAGGGTATCCTTGAGCAGCAGGATCTCGCCGCGCACGTCGACCGTGATCTTTTTTGACAGGTCGCCGCCGGCGATCGCGGTCGCGACCTCGGCGATGTTGCGGACCTGCGCGGTCAGGTTCGACGCCATGAAGTTGACGTTGTCGGTGAGGTCTTTCCAGGTGCCGGCGACTTCCGGCACCTCGGCCTGACCGCCGAGCTTGCCTTCGGTGCCGACTTCGCGCGCGACGCGCGTCACTTCGGAGGCGAAGGCGTTAAGCTGGTCGACCATCGTATTGATGGTGTTCTTGAGTTCGAGGATTTCACCTTTGACGTCCACGGTGATCTTGCGCGACAGGTCGCCGCGCGCGACCGCGGTGGTCACTTCGGCGATGTTGCGAACCTGCGCGGTCAGATTGCCCGCCATCGAGTTCACGCTGTCGGTCAGATCCTTCCATGTGCCGGCGACGCCCGGCACGTTGGCCTGACCGCCTAACCGGCCTTCGGTGCCGACCTCGCGCGCCACCCGCGTCACCTCGCCGGCGAAGCGGTTGAGCTGGTCCACCATGGTATTGAGGGTTTCTTTCAGCTGCAGGATTTCGCCGCGCACGTCGACGGTGATCTTGCGCGACAGGTCGCCGCCGGCGATGGCGGTTGCCACCTCGGCGATGTTGCGAACCTGCGCGGTCAGATTACCCGCCATCGAGTTGACGCTGTCGGTCAGGTCCTTCCAGGTGCCGGCCACGCCGGGCACCTCGGCCTGACCGCCGAGCTTGCCGTCGGTTCCGACTTCGCGGGCGACGCGCGTCACCTCGCCGGCGAAGGCGTTGAGCTGATCGACCATGGTGTTGAGCGTTTCCTTCAACTGAAGAATTTCGCCCGAAACATTCACGGTGATTTTTTTCGATAGATTGCCCTTGGCGACCGCGGTTGCGACCTCGGCGATATTCCTGACCTGGCCGGTCAGATTGCTCGCCATCGAATTGACGCTGTCGGTCAGATCCTTCCAGGTGCCGGCGACACCGCGCACCAGCGCCTGGCCGCCGAGCTTGCCCTCGGTGCCGACCTCGCGGGCCACGCGCGTCACCTCGCCGGCAAACGCGTTGAGCTGATCGACCATGGTGTTGATGGTGTCTTTCAGTTCCAGAATCTCGCCGCGGACGTCCACCGTGATTTTCTTGGACAGGTCGCCATTGGCCACCGCGGTCGTCACTTCGGCGATATTGCGAACCTGCGCCGTCAAATTGCTCGCCATCGAGTTGACGCTCTCGGTCAGATCCTTCCAGGTGCCGGCCACGCCCAGCACGTTGGCCTGACCGCCGAGCCTGCCCTCGGTGCCGACTTCGCGGGCGACGCGCGTCACCTCGCCGGCGAAGGCGTTGAGCTGGTCGACCATGGTATTGAGCGTTTCCTTGAGCTGCAGGATTTCGCCCGACACGTTCACGGTAATCTTCTTGGAAAGGTCGCCGCCCGCGATCGCGGTGGCGACGTCGGCGATGTTGCGCACCTGGGCGGTGAGGTTGCTGGCCATGAAGTTGACGTTGTCGGTGAGATCTTTCCAGGTTCCGGCGACGCCGGGAACCTGCGCCTGACCGCCGAGCTTGCCCTCGGTGCCGACCTCGCGCGCGACCCGCGTCACTTCGGAGGCAAAGGAATTGAGCTGGTCGACCATCGTGTTGATGGTGTCCTTCAACTCCAGAATTTCGCCGCGTACGTCCACGGTGATTTTGCGCGAGAGGTCGCCGCGCGCGACCGCGGTCGTGACGTTGGCGATGTTGCGAACCTGCGCGGTCAGGTTGCCGCACATCGCGTTCACGGAGTCGGTGAGATCCTTCCAGGTTCCGGCGACGCCGGGCACGATGGCCTGGCCGCCGAGCTTGCCGTCGGTGCCGACTTCACGGGCGACGCGGGTAACTTCGGAGGCGAACGAGCGCAGCTGGTCCACCATGGTGTTGATGGCTTCCTTCAACTGCAGAATTTCGCCGCGCACGTCGACGGTGATCTTTTTGGACAGATCGCCGTTGGCCACCGCGATGGTCACTTCGGCGATGTTTCGAACCTGGCCGGTGAGGTTGTTGGCCATCGAGTTCACGCTCTCGGTGAGGTCTTTCCAGACACCTGTCACCTCGGGAACCTGCGCCTGACCTCCGAGTTTGCCCTCGGTTCCCACTTCGCGCGCGACGCGCGTCACCTCGGAGGTGAACACGCTGAGCTGCTTGATCATGGTGTTGACGATATTCGCCGACTGCAGAAATTCGCCGCCCAATGGGCGGCCATCGACATCCAGTTTTACGGTCTGCAACAAGTTGCCCTGGGCGACGGCGGCAACGGCGCGGGTCACTTCACGGGTGGGCCACAGCAAGTCGTCGATCAGGGTGTTTACCGAACCCTCCATGTCCGCCCATGATCCGCTGGACAGATCGAACTTGACGCGTTGCCGGGTTTTTCCTTCGCGGCCGACGACCTGGCCGACGCGCTCCAGTTGCTGCGCCATTCTCTGATTGGCCGCGACGATTTCATTAAATGTGTCGGCGATTTTGCCCTCGATGCCCAAGTGATCGCCGGTCATTCGCACCGAAAAATCCCCGCCTCGCATCGCCTGAAGCGCGTGCAACAGATCCTGCAACGGGTCAGGTTGCCCGTTAGGAGCTGGTTTGCGCTTGGCGACCCCACGAAGGGTCGATGAGGCGCCGGGATCGAGATCACTCATGGTATCCCTCTCAAGGAAAGCATGCGGCAGAATCCGAACCCGCAGCGATTTTACGCCATAGAAGCGCCTGCAAATTGCCAAATCAACAGGAAGATCGGGTACATCCAAAAATTGCAGCTCCGCAAAAATTCGGCCGAATGACGCTAATTCCGAAGCCGGCTATTTGTTCCGGCTGGTCCGAAAAATTCTAAAGGTGTACCGAGCCGGCACCGGAAAGGTCGGCTGTCGACGCTGACGCGATGATGTTTCCAGCCGGTTCAGAATTCATCCGACCGGCTGCAGGTTCCGTGTGCAGCCATATGTCCGTCGGCTGACAGAATGCGAGCGGCCAACAATGACCGAATCATGCGCAATCATACATCGGACGAGCGATTAGGTATCGCTGGTCTTTGGCAACTTCAAGTCAACGTCCATTCTTCGGCGCTGGCGCCAGCGAGCGCCCGGACCCGCGCCTCATCGGCGGCGAGTTCCCGGGCCGGTCCTGAATAGACGACGATGCCGTCATCCAGCACATAGGCGTCGTCGGCGATCTCCAGACTCATCCGCGCATTCTGTTCGACCAGCAGAACTGAAATGCCCTCGGTCTTCATTTGCTGGACGATGCGAAACACTTCGCGTACGATCAGCGGCGCCAATCCTTGCGAAGGCTCGTCGAGTATCAACAGCCGCGGGTTCAACAGTAGCGCGCGGCCGATCGACAGCATCTCCTGCTCGCCACCGGAAAGTTGCCGGCCGCGATTGAGCTTGCGCTCCTCCAGGCGAGGGAACAGCTGGTAGATCCGCTCGACCGTCCAGGGGCCGCCACGCTCGAGCGGA